>ERZ778504.280-NODE-280-length-55287-cov-8.058481_pt1 | contig 55287 bp, 49 predicted proteins | sample MGYA00510046_ERZ778504 | MGnify/ENA primary metagenome ERZ778504 (study PRJEB29527, sample SAMN07138964) | mouse gut metagenome | material: feces | host: mouse | place: China:Nanjing | collected 2016-01-25 ...
GACTTTGTAACTTATTAACTATATAGCTCTTGTGGCTATATCATTATTATACTAGAAGGAGGTACAAAGGTATGGTGAATCACACCATGATACTTGCTACCGAGACAGAGGGACTGAGCCGGTTATTTGACCTGGACTTCCAGCTTTTGGCTGATACGGTTCTCATGATAATCGCAATGTTTGTCCTTTTCCTTGTCGCATCACACTTCTTATTTAATCCGGTAAGAAAGATGCTCAATGACAGGAAAGAAAAGATAAAGAGCGAGCTTGACCAGGCTGCATCCGACCAGAAATCGGCGGCCGAGACACGCACCCTCTACGAAGAAAAGCTGAACCAGGCAGGGAAAGAGGCAGAGGCAATCCTGGCGGATGCACGCAAGCGCGGCATGGAGAATGAAGCGAAGATTGTCGCTGAGGCGAAGCAGGAAGCTGCAAGGATTGTGGACAATGCCAGAAAAGAGGCAGAGCTTGAGAAGCAGAAGCTGGCTGACGAGGTGAAGCGCGAGATGGTCGCAGTGGCTTCTGTTATGGCGGCACAGATTGTGCAGGCGAACATTGATACAAATGCCCAGCATGAACTCATTGATAAGACATTGAAAGAAATAGGTGATAGCACATGGCTAAGCTAGTTTCAAAAACTTATGCGCAGGCGTTGTTTGAGCTGGCCGTTGAAGAAGACAGGACTTCACCGTTTTTGGAGGAGGCGCTGGGGCTTCTTGAGGTCATCCGCACGAATGCGGAGTTTGGACAGTTTATGAACCATCCGAAAATCCAGAAGGAGAATAAAATCGAGGTGGTAAAAAACGTGTTCAAGGGTAAAGTCAGCGATGAGATGGTTGGATTTCTTGTGACGATTGTCGAGAAAGACCGTTATATTGAGATTGAATCCATCCTGGATGAGTTTATCACTGCCGTAAAGGAGCACAATAATATCGGAACGGCTTATATCACAACAGCCATTGCAATAGACAGTCAGGAAAAACAGGATATTGAGAGCCGGTTACTTGCTACCACCAGATACAAGACCATCGAGTGCATCTACAACGTGGATGAAAGCCTGATAGGCGGAATGGTCATTCAGATGGGTGACAGGGTTGTGGACAGCAGTATTCGGACAAAGCTGGATAAGCTGCAGCGTGAGCTGCTTGCCATTCAGTTATGACTGTGAAGAGAATTTCTAAGTCTGTAAAAGACACAGACTAAGAAATACGAAGACTTCACAAAACGAATCAATTCGTTTTTGCAAATATTGTGCAGTGGCACAAATTCGCAATAAAATAATCAAAGAAAGGTGCAGATCCATATGAATTTAAGACCAGAAGAAATAAGTTCTGTGATTAAGGATCAGATAAAGAGATATGCCTCTGATTTGGAAGTGTCGGAAGTTGGTACGGTCATTCAGGTGGCAGACGGTATTGCACGTGTTCACGGACTTGAAAAGGCAATGCAGGGCGAGCTTTTGGAGTTCCCCGGCGAGGTTTACGGCATGGTCATGAACCTTGAGGAGGACAATGTCGGCGCCGTGCTGCTTGGAAGTACAAAGAACATCAATGAGGGTGATACCGTAAAGACGACAAACCGCGTTGTGGAGGTTCCGGTAGGCGATGCCCTGCTTGGACGTGTCGTAAATGCTCTTGGACAGCCGATAGACGGCAAGGGTCCTATCGCAAGCACAAAATATCGTCAGATAGAAAGAGTGGCATCCGGTGTTATTACCAGAAAATCCGTTGACACACCGATGCAGACCGGTATCAAGGCGATTGATGCCATGGTTCCTATCGGAAGGGGACAGCGTGAGCTGATTATCGGTGACAGGCAGACAGGTAAGACTGCAATTGCGGTTGATACGATTATCAACCAAAAAGGTCAGAACATGAAGTGTATTTATGTTGCAATCGGGCAGAAGGCATCTACCGTTGCAAGCATCGTGAAGACACTGGAAGAGTTTGGCGCTATGGCGTACACGACAATCGTAGCCGCTACGGCAAGCGAGCTTGCGCCTTTGCAGTACATCGCACCATATTCAGGCTGTGCAATCGGTGAGGAATGGATGGAAAATGGCGAGGATGTACTGATTATCTATGATGACCTGAGTAAGCACGCTGTTGCATACCGTACACTCTCCCTGCTCCTGAAGCGTCCGCCCGGGCGTGAGGCGTTCCCAGGAGACGTTTTCTATCTCCACTCAAGACTTCTTGAGCGCGCATGCCGTATGAGCGATGAGTACGGCGGAGGTTCCATTACGGCGCTTCCTATCATAGAGACACAGGCGGGTGACGTTTCCGCGTATATCCCGACAAACGTCATTTCGATTACAGACGGTCAGATTTATCTTGAGACAGAGATGTTTAACTCCGGTTTCAGACCAGCCGTAAATGCAGGTCTGTCCGTTTCACGAGTTGGCGGTTCTGCCCAGATTAAGGCGATGAAGAAGATTGCAGGCCCGATTCGTACAGAGCTTGCCCAGTACAGGGAGCTTGCATCCTTTGCGCAGTTTGGGTCAGACCTTGATGCCGATACAAAGGAGAGACTTGACCAGGGCGCGAGAATTAAGGAGATTTTGAAGCAGCCGCAGTACAAGCCGATGGCTGTTGAATATCAGGTCATTATCCTTTTCGTTGCCACGAAAAAGTACCTGCTTGATGTTCCTGTGGCTGATATTACAAGATTTGAGGCAGAACTTTTTGAATTCCTTGATACGAAATATCCCCAGGTGCCAAAGGCAATCAAAGAGGAGAAGGTCATTTCGGATGAAACCGAAAAAACGCTTGTTGCAGCGATAGAAGAATTTAAAGGTCGCTTTAAATAAAAAGAAGGGGGGACTGAATATTTATGGCCTCAATGAGAGACATAAAAAGGCGTAAGAGCTCCGTACAGAGTACACAGCAGATTACAAAGGCCATGAAGCTTGTTTCCACCGTCAAACTGCAAAGAGCGAAGGGGCGTGCAGAGAAGTCCAAGACGTATTTTAACTGCATGTATGAAACGGTGGTTTCCATGCTTTCCAAGGCAGGGGATATTAACCATCCGTACCTTAAGGCAAACAATTCCACGAAAAAAGCTGTCATTGTGATTACAGGCAGCAGGGGACTTGCCGGCGGCTATAATTCCAATATTATCAAGCTTGTGCGGGATAATGAGTGGAATAAGGATGACTTGATTATCTATCCGGTAGGAAGCAAGGGACGGGATACATTTGCAAGACTTGGTTATGAGATGGGTGAAGATTATTCCGCAGCGATTGAGGAACCAATCTATGCAGACGCAATGACGATTAGCAATCAGGTGCTGGATGATTTTGCAACCGGCAGGGTAGGAGAGATTTATGTCGTTTACACCGGATTTAAGAATACTGTGACGCACATACCCACCAGACTGAAGCTGCTTCCCATTAAGATAGAGGACGAGCGCAGCAATGACGACAAGGCAGTGCTGGATTTCGAGCCGGAGACAGAGGACGCGATTGACCTGATCATTCCCAAGTATATTACGAGTTTGATATACGGAGCGATGATAGAGGCTGTTGCGAGTGAGAATGCGGCAAGAATGCAGGCGATGGACAATGCGACCAACAATGCGGACGAGATTATATCGAGTCTGTCATTGCTTTACAACAGGGCACGCCAGAGCGCGATTACGCAGGAATTGACAGAGATTATCGCAGGTGCGCAGGCTATATCATAAAACGAAAAGAATTTCTAACTGTGCATAGTGAATAAATAGTCTTTTAAAGATTTTGGCATTTTGCGAAAAAATAATAGATAGAGAGGAAACAAAAAGATGGCAGATAAGATAATTGGTAAAGTTACCCAGATTATCGGTGCGGTTCTTGATGTGAAGTTCAGTGAGGGACAGCTTCCGGAGCTGAATGACGCGGTTAAAATTACAAGAAGCGACGGCACGGAGCTGACAATCGAGGTTGCGCAGCACCTGGGTGATGATACGGTAAGATGTATCGCCATGGGACCCACGGACGGACTTGTAAGAGGGATGGACGCTGTTTCGACAGGTGCACCGATTACGGTTCCCGTTGGTGAGAGTACGCTTGGCCGTATGTTCAACGTACTTGGCGAACCGATAGATAACAAACCGGCCCCGGAAGCACAGGGTTACGAGCCGATTCACAGACCCGCGCCTTCCTTTGAGGAGCAGGCGACATCGACAGAGATGCTTGAGACGGGAATCAAGGTCGTAGACCTTCTCTGCCCGTATCAGAGAGGCGGTAAGATTGGTCTGTTTGGCGGTGCCGGTGTAGGAAAGACGGTTCTTATTCAGGAGCTTATCACAAACATTGCGAACGAGCATGACGGATTCTCCGTATTTACAGGCGTAGGTGAGCGTACCAGAGAGGGAAATGACCTTTACAATGAAATGACGGAGTCCGGCGTTATCAGCAAGACCGCCATGGTATTCGGACAGATGAACGAGCCGCCCGGAGCGAGAATGCGAGTCGGCCTCACAGGTCTTACGATGGCGGAGTATTTCCGTGACAAGGGTGGAAAGGACGTGCTTCTTTTCATTGACAATATTTTCCGTTTTACACAGGCCGGATCGGAGGTTTCCGCGCTGCTTGGGCGTGTGCCGTCTGCCGTAGGTTACCAGCCGACCCTGCAGACAGAGATGGGTGCTTTGCAGGAGCGCATCACTTCCACAAAAAATGGTTCCATCACATCCGTACAGGCAGTCTATGTGCCAGCCGACGACTTGACAGACCCGGCGCCTGCGACAACGTTCGCACATCTGGATGCGACGACCGTTCTTTCGCGTTCCATTGTGGAGCTCGGTATTTATCCGGCGGTAGACCCGCTTGAGTCCACATCAAGAATTCTTGACCCGCGTATTGTAGGACAGGAGCACTATGAAGTGGCGCGCGGCGTGCAGCAGGTTCTTCAGAAGTATAAGGAATTGCAGGATATCATTGCAATCCTTGGTATGGATGAGTTGTCGGAGGAAGACAAGATTACGGTTAACCGTGCAAGAAAGATTCAGCGATTCCTGTCACAGCCGTTCCACGTAGCGGAGCAGTTTACGGGTATGCCCGGTAAGTATGTGCCGATTGCGGAGACAATCAGGGGATTCAAGGAAATCATGGAAGGAAAGCATGACGATATCCCCGAGGGACATTTCCTCAATGCCGGAACAATTGATGACGTTACCGCCCGCGTTAAGTAGGGGGGTGCTACTATGGCAGATAAGTTCAAGCTTACGATTGTGACGCCGGACCGTGCATTTTTTGACGAGGAGGCGGACATGGTAGAGTTCAATACGACAGAAGGCGAAATCGGCGTCTATGCCGGTCATGCGCCGCTTACCGTCATCGTGAAACCCGGTATCCTTACGATAACGCAGGGCGATAACGTGAGAAACGCAGCGCTTCACGCGGGATTCGTGCAGATACTGCCGCAGGAGGTTACCATTCTGGCAGAGATTATCGAGTGGCCTGCCGAGATTGACGAGGCGCGTGCAAATGCTGCAAGGCAGAGGGCAGAGGGAAGGCTTGCGGAACGTGGCGGCAACATTGACGTTGCCAGGGCGGAAGCGGCTCTGATGCGTTCGATTGCACGTATTAATGCTGTAAAAATGAAGTAAAAATAAAACCACTATTTGAGGAGACTTGGATAGTGGTTTTATTTTGTTCTTCAGCAATAAAATTTAATTTCTCCAAAATATGATAGCCATTTTTGCGTGACCTCTGCGCTCCTTGCTTCTATCGTGCGCATAATATCCTTTAAAATGCGGTCAGGAATTCGGGAATTATTATGTGCCAGACAGCATTTTCCAGCCTTGGTAAGCCAGATTTTCGTGGCATTTGACGTGGGACTTCCTTGAGATACATGGACATGGACAGGTTCAAGTGGTTCATTTTCATTTGTCCAAAAGTATACCCAGTAAGAACCGATCTTAAAGATTTGCGGCATTGCCAAATCCTCCTTCCTGTGAAAATTGGAGAATCAGATGGGCTGTTGATTCTATTATTTCCTGATATTTCGCAATTTCATTATCAGAAAATCCATAGATATCTTCCCAATTGTAATCTGGAATATAACAGATTGCATGCCGAAAGCACAGATCGGCATCCGGTTTTTCAATATAAACTTTAACCTTGCCGTCAGAATTCATTTCGGAATGAACAATTTCAGTTTTATCATCGAGTGTTAGAAATGGATACATCATAATTAAACCCTCCCTTTATTGAAGCAGCAATGTAACAGTTGCTTTTCGTTGTTCTCTTGCTTGTTTCTTAAAATATATCACTTGCACATTTGTAGGTCAACTTAAAATTTATCCGTACATAAACAAGTTTTTCATGTTATATTTGTTTTTTTAAGGACTTTTTAATAATTCCCCCCTTATAATAACCACAGTAAGATAAAAAAAGAAAGGAACAATACATATGTGGTTACAAATTCTGAAAAAAGACCTGATGAAACAAAAAACGGTAAATATTATCTTATTCCTGTTCATCACGCTGTCCACAATCTTTCTTGCCAGCAGTGTCAACAACATCTGCCTGGTGATGAATGGACTGGAAACGTATATGGAGTACGCAAATGTCAGTGATGTGACAGCTGTGTTTGGCGGGGAAGATGACAAGGAAGCGTTTGAGCGCTGGCTGGACAGTCATAGCGAGGTGACTGAGTATGAAGGGGAGCAGCTGTGCGAGATTGCGGCAGATGACATCAGCACAGGCGATGACGAAGAGGCAGGTTCCTTCGAGGCAAACGGCGCGAGCCTGTATCTGGGGGCTGTCGGAAGCAGGTACGCAAAGCCTTTGGACAGCGATGGAAATGACCTTGTGCTGGAATCAGGCGAGGTGGCAGTTTCGCCCGGCCTGATGGCGCGCAATGGGCTTCGCGTCGGTGACGAGCTGCGGTTCAGGGTGTCTGACAGGGTTTATACTTACCGGATTGCCGTGCAGACCAGGGATATTATGTTTGGAAATGAAATGAGCGGAATGGGGCGTTTTGTATTCTGCAAAGAGGATTACGACAAAATGGTGTCGGACTGCGGGAACGTAAAAATTCTGGTATACGGAATAAACACGGCAGATTCGGAAAAGGTACTGACATCTGTCAGTCGGCAGGGATTTACACTGCTTGTAAATATATACGAACGAAGTATTTACCCGATGCTGTATGTGTTTGACATGATTGTCGCAGGACTGCTGATTGTGATTGGACTCTGCCTGATTCTGATATCGCTGATGGTGCTGCGGTTTTCCCTGAGCTTTACAATGGAAGAGAATTACCGGGAAATCGGCGTGATGAAGGCGATTGGTATGCGTAATTTTTCCATCCGCAGAATTTATCTTGTCAAGTATTTTGTAATAGTTGCGGCAGGGGCGTTTGTCGGATTCTGGCTCAGCATTCCGGTTGCAGGGGGCATGACGGACAGCGTGAGCAATAATATGGTACTGGGGAACAGTGCGGACGCACTTGGCATCAACGCAGCCTGTAGTCTGGCAGTGGTTGCGTTTGTGACGGCAATGTGTGTCGCGTTCACCAGAAAAATGAAAAAGGTTTCGGCAATCGAGGCAATACGCAGCGGCGGGAGCGGGGAGCGTTATCAGAAGCGGAGAGGGCTTTGTCTTTACCGCAGAAGGTACATGGGCACCATTTCCTTTCTCGGTTTCAACGATATTCTATGCAACATGAAGCGGTATCTCGTATTGTTTTTGACATTCTGCATCAGCTTTGTGCTGATTACCGTTCCACTCAATACGCTGACGACAATGGAGAGTGATGAGATGGCATCCAAATTCAGTCTCGATCCCGATGCGGCAGTCTATATGGACACGATTGAGGCGGCGGGGGAAGCGCCTTATCACAACACGGTCGATATGGAAAATGCGCTGCGCAGGATAGAACGTGAGCTGTCGGAGCAGGGATATGAGGCATCGCTCAGTGTCGGGTCATTGTGCTTTGCGGTATATACAGTCAATGATGAGGGAAAAGTGATAAAACCGCTGACATATTACCCAATCGGGGAAAACGGGGGATACTGTGAGTACAGTGCGGGGGAGGCGCCCAGACTGGAAAACGAGGTCGCTTTTTCCAAAAAAATCATGGACGAAAACCATCTGGAGATTGGCGATACTGTGGCGATAAGGCTGAATGGAAGAGATCAGAAGCTCATCATTACAGGGTACTATAGCGATTATATGCAGCTGGGGGAAAGCGCCCGCCTCAATCCCGTGATTGATATGGGCGGGGAAATCATGACAGGGTACTGGAAAGCGACAGTAGACATGGAGACCAACCTGAGCCAGCAGGAAATGGCGGATCTGATGCGGGAAAAATTCCCTCAATATAAATGGGTGACGGCACAGGAGGCGGTTGATGCCAACATTGGCACGACAAAAGACGTCATGCGAACAATGCAGCTTCCGATGACGGTGATGCTGTGCCTGCTCATCATGCTGATTTCGCTTCTGATGATGAAGCTGTTTATCGTGCGGGAAAAAGGACAGCTAGCCATGCTGGGGAGCATCGGTTGGCGCAGGCAGGCTATCCGGATGTGGCTGGTGATGCGGATGGTGTGGGTCATACTGCTCTCCATGGCTGTCGCCGTGCCACTGTCCATGCTGTGCAACCAGTTTGTGCTAAAAAATATTTTTGCCATTATGGGTGCCGAGCTTACGATTCAGGTAGAGCCGCTGAAGGCATATCTGCTCTATCCGGGAATCCTGCTGGCAGGAATTATGGCGGCGACTTATTTTGCCACCGGAAGCGTGCGCAAGATAACGACAAGTGACATGAAAATTGCGGAATAAATAAGGAGAATTGTGGATATGAATGCATTGAAAGCAACGGATTTGTGTAAAACATATATTGTAAACAAGCGGCAGAACCATGTGCTGCGGAATGTGAACCTTGAAATTGAGGAGGGGGAGATGGTCGGTGTCATGGGCCCTTCCGGTTCCGGGAAAACGACCCTGCTCTACACGGTCAGCGGCATGGATACGGCTACCGCAGGCGAAATCCTGTTTTTTGGGGAAAAAATGACACAGATGTCAGCAAATCAGGTCAGCGACATGCGGCTTTCCAAAATGGGATTTGTATTTCAGCAGATGTATATGCTGAAAAATCTTTCCATCTATGATAACATAATCTTGCCGGCATATCAGTCGGCTTCGGGAAAGGCACAGCGCAGGGAGATTAATGAACGCGCAAAAGTCCTGATGGCAAAGCTTGGCATCAGCGAGGTTGCGGACAATGATATCAGCGAGGTTTCCGGCGGACAGCTTCAAAGGGCGTGCATTGCACGGAGCATGATTAACAATCCGAAGATTATATTCGCGGATGAACCGACTGGCGCCCTGAATAAACAGAACTCAAAGGAAGTCATGAAGGAGCTGAACAAGCTCAACGAGGAGGGGACAACGATTATGATGGTGACGCATGACGCGAAAGTCGCGTCGCGCTGTGAGCGTGTCTTTTATATCGAGGATGGCAATATCCGTGAGGAGAAGAATCTGGGAAAATACACGGATGATACCGCAAGGGAGCGCGAGCGCGAGCTCAATAACTGGCTGATGGGGCTTGGGTGGTAAAAACGAAAAGAAGGTGTTTGTGTGTACGATATTTTGATGGTGGAGGACGAGGAGGAGCTGGCGGGGCTTTTGCGGATTTATATGGAAAAGGCGGGCTATGCGGTAGCGTGGGTGGCTTCGGGGGAGGAGGCGCTTTTGTGGCTGCAAAGGGAGAAAGTGAAGCTGCTGCTTCTGGATATTACGCTGCCGGGGATGGATGGGTTTGCGGTGTGCCGAGAGGTGCGCAGGGCGGGCAGTACGCCGGTTCTTATTATCAGTGCGCGCGCGGGGAAGGAAGACCAGCTCAACGGCTTCCGGCTGGGGGCGGATGATTACATCGAGAAGCCGGTTGACCCGGATTTGCTGGTGGCAAAAATCAGCTCGCTTTTTGCGCGTGCCTACGGCATTGCGTCGGAAAAGGAGATTCTGTATTCGGGTAATCTGATGATTGACAAATCAGCGCATAGGGTATATAAAGACAAAATGCCTGTAGAACTCAATGCAAAGGAATATGAACTTCTTTTGCTAATGGCAGAAAACCCCGGAAAGACGCTGGATAAGGACTTTTTGTTCAACAGAATCTGGGGTGCGGACTCGTTCAGCGAGAGCCAGACGCTGACTGTCCACATCAAGATGCTGCGCAATAAAATCGAAGAAAACCCCAGGAAACCGCAACGCATCAAGACCGTGTGGGGAGTGGGATACTGCTATGAGGAACTATAAAGTAACAGTTTAGCTCAGGACTTTGCGCTTGCTGCAAAGTCCGTGAAACAGCGTAGTGGTTGAGATGCATCAAGCCATCGCGAAGCGATTTTGCATGGCTTGATGCCTGTAACAGGAAGCCGAAGGCTGAACTGTTACACTATAAATTATATTTTTCAAATAAGGATTGATTCTTATTTGATAATTTGATATTATTAAATTGAACAAGGAAGATTGTGGTCATTCGGCTCACAATTGGAGTTCCCGCTAGAGAGTTGGTTCGCTCTCCCGAATAGGCTGTATAGCTGAAAACAAAGGAACCTGTCAAAAGATAATGAAAATGCCCTTGCTTTGGTCAGGGGCATTTTTCAATGTACATGGGCATTCAAAGAAAGATTGTCAGTGTGGGCAGAGGGAAAACCATTCCCTTACTGGTAGGATTAAATGGATGATTTATTGTTGAAATATAATGAGTATATGCGTCTGGACGGATTTAGGCTTGAGTATGAGATGTATAATGGTATTCGAATCGAAGTCACTTATAAGGAAGAAAATTTTGCACATTTATTAGGGTTACATAAATTGAAAGACATACAAATTATTCAGTTTTGGCAGGACAGATCAAACAAAACAGTAAAACTGTCAGATGTGATCAGACACATAAAGCGTGGAAGATTAACAGATGCTATTGTAAGGTCAAGTTATTTTTTCCCCATGATTAAGGAGCGATATGAAAATTTTTCGTATGATAATCTGACTTCCCTGAATTATACAGATGCAATTATAGATTTTAATCCTGCATTGATTCAATCGAAAATAAAAAGTGATTATATTCTGTTTGAAGAAGATACGAAGCATGAGTTTAACCATATGGGAATAGCGGTTGACAAAATGGGGCGGGATAGATATATAGAAACGTTTTTTCACGAACGGTCTGATAAATATATTGCACGGCAAAAGCAGGTCAGGATAAAGACATTTAGGGTTTATGATACAGCAAATAACATAGTATTTGAAGATTCATTTTAGGGCGTCCAGTACTCATAATTTTTCAAACACGTTCTATTATCCATAGGGGAGAAGGCTTTCGTTATGAAAAACTATAATAAACTGCTGCTTCTGTCACTTCTGGTATATGTGCTTCTGGCGGCTGCCACCATGGTGGGATTCAGGGAACAGCAGGATAAAAAGGGGCAGTTATATAAAGTCGAGGTAAACCGCATCATGGCAGGACTTGGCGACAGGAAAACTCAGGACATGGAATCCATTGATCTGAGTGCCTGTCAGGAAATTCGGTCCGTCGCATACCTCCCCGCATCCGAGACGGACAAAGACACTATTTTGGACTTTTTCAGCGGCATCAACGGAAAACAAAGTATGGTTTGTCCACTTTATACCACCGTTCTGCCCGCACAGGAACAGCTTGAGGGTTATCTCAGATTTGACTATCAGAGAGCTGCCCCTGTCGGACATTACCTTTTCCTGACCGAGGGGGCATTGCTGGTGATGGAATTGTTCTTGCTGGCTGTCTTGTTTTATCTGAAATACCATCTGATACAGCCCTTCCACAGAATGCAGGACATGACATACGAGCTGTCAAAAGGCAATTTGCAGGGCGATGTCAAGGCAGACAAAAATCAATATTTCGGAAAATTCCTGTGGGGACTGAGCGAGTTAAAGGACGCCCTGCGTGTGAGCCGTAAGCGGGAACTGGAGCTCCAGCGGGAGAAAAAGCTGCTCCTGCTTTCCCTGTCGCACGACATCAAGACACCGCTCAACATGATTAAGCTGTACGCAAAGGCATTGGAGGACGGCATATACCCGACAGCCGGTGAGCGGGAAAAAGCATATCACCAGATTGGGGAGAAGGCAGTGCAGATTGAGAACTTTGTCGGTGAGATTATCCGTGCGTCAAAGCAGGACATTGTGCGGATAGAAGTCGAGCAGGGTGTGTTTTACCTGAAAGATTTGGTGCAGTGGATGGAAGCCGTTTATGGGGAAAAGTGTGCGCTGCGCAAATGCGCGTTTACGGTCGGAGACTACCAGAACCGCATTTTTCAGGGGGATTTGAACCGTCTGATGGAAGTCTTTGAGAACCTTTTTGAGAATGCCTTCAAATATGGTGATGGCTGCCGGATACAGGTCTCCTTTTACGAGGAGGATTACTGCCAGCTGATTCGTGTGTTCAACACCGGTGAGCCGGTCTCGGAAAAAGAGTTTGTGCACCTGTTTGACAGCTTTTTCCGCGGGGAAAACACAAAAGGGCAGCAGGGAAACGGGCTTGGCCTTTATATCTGCCGCGAAATCATGCTGAAAATGAACGGTGAGATTTTTGCCGTGTGCGAGCCGGACGGGATGGCGTTTGTCGTCGTTCTGCCAATATAATGATACAGGCGGCAGAAAAACTTGCCGTGCGGATATGAAAATGATAAAAAGAGGGATTCATACAGAACCCTCTTTTTCATTTTGTCCGCAATCAGGTATCCGTGGTGTTTTGCGCAACCATGACCTGCATTGCGGCGAGAATGACCTGTAGCTGCTTATCCGTGCATTTATGGGCATAGTTGTTAATGTCCTGCAGAATCGGTCGGTTCTTTTCCGACACAAACAACAGATTGTCCAGCGAGAGGTTGAGCACGTCGCACAGTTTGAAAAGCACTTCAATTGATGGCATACGGTGTTCGCTTTCCAGATGTTTAAAATGAATAGGCGAAATATCCACCATTTCTGCGACTTGTTCCTGGGTGAGATTCATATTGATGCGTGCAGTACGAATGGCATTGCCTAAAATTCCTTTTTCCATAATTACAATTCCTCCTTTGCCTCATAAATTAGCATATAGGTAATACAATTTGATTAAAACGTTCATGAAGGGATTACAAATTCTCAATAAGAGAACAAAAGTGCAATAAAATATTAAAAAGATGGAAAAAAATTAGTTCTCTATATGAGAATTTATGGAAATAAATAGCTGAAAAAATGGAGAATCCGGCAGTGGAAAAATGGCAGATTCACCGAATATGGTAAGGAAATTAGCGCTTTTGGCGGCACATGTTAAAAATGCATCCAAAAAGTTTGATTGTATTCAGCAATAAAAAAAGGTTGCATTTTCTCTTTAAGGGAAATATAATATCTCTTAAAGAGAATTTATCTATAAATGGACAGGAGGACTTGGCTCGTGGATAAGACAGGAAAAAAGATGTCGGTCAAAAGCAGGGTGTACCATCTGGGACAGAGCTGGTTTGATTTCGCGGAATTTGTGAAATCCCATCCGATACTGGCAGGAATCACGGCGGCTTTTCTGGCGCTGGTCTATGCCGGACAGGCTTTTTCAAACTACTTTTACATTGACAAGGAGCAGCTGGTCAACAATCCGGGAAGTTTTTATAACTGGAATGAAATCGGCAGGTTTGGTCTCATACTTGTCAAAAAACTTTTGAACCTGTCATGGTATAATCCCTATTTGGGCGGGATACTGCTGCTTGTGACATTATGGCTGTCGGCAATGGCTGCGGGGTATCTTTTTTATTCGGTCGACAAGTGGTTCGGAGCAGTGCCGCTGGGGATTTTTATACTGCTTTTTTTAATTTATCCCACGTATGTTGACCAGTTCCTGTTTCAGTACCAGGCGTTTGAGGTGATGCTGGCGGTTCTCTTCCTGCTTGTGTCAGACTGGTATCTGGTGCGGGCAGTCCGGGAGCAGGACAACGTGGCTTTTGCGGCATCGGTACCGCTGGTCGTCGTGGCGTATGGCATATACCAGAATATGGCTTCTATCCAGATGTGTCTGTATCTGGGCATCTTTTTGTTGATGGTATATGAACAGAAGGCGGATAAAAAAATTGTCCGGGCACTCATTGTGCGGGACATGCTCCATTTTGTCATAACACTTGCAGGATACGCCGCAATAGCCGTGTTTTTCTGGAAGGCAGAAGGAAACTACCTGGGAGAGCAGGTCGGGTGGGGCAGGGGGATTTTGGCGACACTGCGCAGTATTTTTTACTATTTTGGTATGCTGGTTGTCTCGGACGGCGTATATTATACGAGGGCGTATGTGGTATGCTGCCTGACTGGCATCGCGGCACTGTTTTTTCTTGTGAAGCGCCTGGGCAAAAATGCATTCTGGTTTGCACTTGGACTGGCAGGCGTTGCGGTGTCGCCTCTTTTTATGTCGATTTTGATGGGCGGACTTATCGTTCCCCGGATACAGATGACACTGCCGCTGGCAAACGCAGTCCTGTGGCTGTTTGCTTTTCGGGTAATCTGTACGGAAGTGAACGAGCATCGAAAGGGCGCCGCAAGGGTGCTGGCGGTACTCATCGGGGGAATGCTCATTTTTATGAATGCGGCGCCAATGGTGCGTATGTTCTACACAAGGGATGTCATTGGTAAGGCGGACGAAATGATGACGACCGTAATTGTCAGTGACCTTGGCAGGTTTCCGTCTTCCGCTGCGGGGAAGCCGGTTATTTTTCTGGGGCACAGGGATGCACTGACCAATCCCGTATGCAGCGAACCTGACAGAACGGATTCCTGTGTTTTTATTTCCGCATATGAGGTGCAGTATTTTTTTGAACCCAGGTACTTTTTTTCCACGTACCGGATTATCGGTTACTGGAAGACCCTGGGATATGACTGGTTTTGCGGGCCGACAGCGGAGATGATGCCTTTGGCATATGAACATGGCGCAGAAATGCCCGCCTACCCATGCACGGGGTACATCGAGGAGTTTGACGACTATATCATTGTAAAGCTTGGACAGGAATAGGCATTCTGGGAGGAAAGGTTGATGTTTGGAAGAATCAGAGGAAAGATGGCTGCAAGGCTGTCACAAAGGACGGAGCAGAACCATTTCGGGAGAATGCTCTCCCAGATTACAAAAGAACAGTTTGGCTGGAAATCGGACCGTCGCTTCGTCCGTGTGCACCCAAAAGGGAGGGCTACCATGTTGAGATCGTAGACTGGGTAGGCAGACAGGAGCTTGTTGCGCGCTATGCTGCCATGGGGCTTGACACAAGCAGGATTGAGGAAGTGGACTATATCTGGGACGGACGTCCCTATTCTGAGGTGACAGGTAAGGCAAACAGCTATGATTACATTATTGCGTCGCATGTGATTGAACATGTGCCGGATTTTGTCGGTTTTTTGCGGGACTGCTCCAAAATGCTGAAAATGGATGGCATCCTGTCGCTGGCTGTGCCGGATAAACGGTTTACGCTTGACCATTTCAGGATGGTGACGACGACACAGAAGGTGATAAATGATTTCCTGCAGGGCGAAAAATATGGTTCAGTGGGTGCGCTTACCGATTACTGGAACCATGTAGTCTGGAGAAACGGACTGACTTCGTGGTCGCGGGCGCGCGACAGGATATTAAAGAAGGAATATGAATTTGTGCATGACGCGGCGTTTAACCGCAAGGCTTTTGACGACTGTGCGGGCAAGGTGCAGACGGCGCATGATTTTCACCAGAATGTGTTTACGCCTGCCTCCTTCGAGCTTCTGGTTTATGAGCTGTGGGAGTACGGGCTGGTTGATTTGAAAATAGCGACACTGTATGATACGACGGCAGAGGAGTTCATCGTACAGATGCGCAAGGCAGAAAGCGGCCCGGTGTTAAGCGACAGGGAGCGCATGGACTTAATGCGCAGGGTATCGCGGGAAAACATCATACGATAATGGAAAGGAGAAACATATGAGAGGAAACAGTGAGGGGAAATTAAGGCAGGGAAAGAACAGGATGTGGCGCGCAGTCATGGCAGTCATCCTGATGGCTGTGGCATTTTTGGAGCCGGTGATGACGGTAAATGCCATAACCGTATATGAAAGTGACGGGGTTTTCCATGAGGAAGGCTATATTTTCATAGGGGAGAGTCACTGCGCTCTGGCTTCGGGCGCAATCCCTGAGAGAGATATCGGAAACGATATTTCCTATTCGTGGATATGGGATGCGAGCAGGGGAAGTGAAGAAAATGTATTTACAATGAAAGGAAACCTGTTTTTCGTGTTTGAGGGGAATGGGCAGAATGACGGCGCGGTTCAGACGAGTGCGGATTATATCTACAGTGACGGAAAGGGCAGCCAGGGACGGGGCGTGCAGAAGATTCATGAGATAATCAATACAAACCCGAATATTGCGCACTGGAATATTATATCCATGCACGGTGCAGTGTCGGCTTCCAAGGGTACGAAAGCAATCTCGGATTATTATGTGAATTCGTACCGCAACTGGATGACGTATGAATTTCCGGAGGCGGACTGCTGGTTCCTCTCTGTTGCCACAATGACCAAATATTACAGGGGCACAAAGGATAAAAAGATTTTCAACAATACGATTGCGGCGGCATTTCCGGACAGGTTTCTGGACTATACGGAATTTTATGCGTCGAGAAGCCCGCAACGGATGATTGATACGATTCACTGGGATGAGGAGACTTATTTTGACCTGATATCGGATGTAATCCGGAAAGTGAGAGAGAGAAAACAAGGGATGGGGGCAATGCCGGATGTGGTGCCGGATTATGTAGTTGCGGAAGTACAGGCGGTATGCTTTACAAATGAAGCCACCGTTATATTCGAACAGCCGGATATAAGCGCAACGGCGCTCTTTCCGACAGTTGAGGCAGGATTTCCGATTCTGGTGACGGGTGTCACGGATAACGGATATTTCCGCGTCGGACTGGGAGAGCTTGTCGGCTTTGTGCCGGCAGGCGGACTGACAGCAGGAGAATAAATGATACGAGGAGGACTGGTATGAGACGAAATGTGATTTGCTGTGTCATAATGATGGCTTTACTATTTGCACAGGCGCTGCCTGTCAACGCAATGACAGTGTATGAGAGTGACGGTATTTATCACGATGAGGGGTATATCTTTGTCGGTGAGAGCCATGCTGTCAAGTCGGCGATTGCGTTTGGAGATAAGGCATCGGTATTAGGAAACAGTCTTTTGCTGGGAAATGGGGAAACTCTTACATATGAGTTGCGCTGGGATGACAGCGTGGCGGTGACGCCGGAGGGCGGTGCCAACACCTTTACGATGAAAGGAAATCTGTTTTTTGTATTTGAGGGAATTGCGTGGGGAACAGATGGGGCAATGCAAAGCAGCACCGATTACATTTACAGTGACGGAAAAGGAAAACAGGGGCGTGCAGTGCAGAAAATTCATGAAATTATTGATAAAAATACCAATATCGCGCACTGGAATATCATATCCATGCATGGTGCGTCGGCGGCAGGAAAGGGAAAGGCGGCTGCGGACAGCTGTGCGTCGTCATACAAGAACTGGGTGGCGTATGAATTTCCGGAGGCGGATTGTTACTTTTTGTCCGTGGCTACCATGATAAAATTTTACAGGCGTATTCCGGACAAGAAGGTGTACAACGATACACTGGCGGCAGCATTTCCGGACGCGTTTTTGGACTATACGGATTTTTATGAGGAAAGAAATCCGGACAGGCTGGTTGACACGATTCACTGGGATGATGCGACTTACATTGACCTGCTCACGGATGTCATTCTGCAAATAGGACAGAGGAGGGTATCACAGGATACCATCACACAGATGCAGGAGATACTTTATACAAATGACACATGTGTCATTTATTCGGAGCCGTCACTGGAGAGCACCATTATTCTCCCTGCCTGTGAGAAAGGGATTCCGATACTGGTAACTGGCAGGACGGGTAATGGATTTTACCAGATTAGCCTTGGGGGAGGCGTTTATTATATACTGGAAACAGGACTGACGGCGGATATTGGTGAATAAAAGGATAGCTTTGGAAAACGGAGGATAATTATGAGAAAATTAAACAAAAAGGGACTGTTAATCATGGCGGCAGTCATGGCGGCAAGTATGGTGGCTGTGTCAGGGTGCGGCGCATCAAAGGAGCCGGTGTCCGTTGCCGAATCACAACCGGCAATGCAGACTTTGGCAGCTGCGCCAGAGGAGTCTGCACCAGAGTCCGCACCTGGGACGGAAACCGAAACGGAGACAGAAACAGCGCCGGAAACCATAACGGAGACAGAAACAGAAATAAAAACAGAAATAGAAACGAATACACAGACAACAAAAGAGACGGAGGTAGAAACGAAGGAAGAGCGTGAGTCTTCCGAACAGGCAGAGCCAGTGGCGGAAGGCTCTGTGTCCGCGGGGGATTATGCGGTCACAATCGGCGGCCTGATGATTCCGATAGGGGATGATATGAGAAATTATGCCGGGCTTCTTGGCGAACCGGATGCGTACAGCGCGGCAAGGAGCTGCACAGAGGATGGGGATGACAAGGTCTATACTTATGGCGGGACGACAATATACACATATATTACAAACGGCGCGGATATCATTTCACTGATTGAGATTACAGGTGGTGACTATCTTTCCTCAGGAATCCATATTGGCAGCACGAAGGAAGAAGTCATTGCGGCATACGGAAGCGCATACATAGAAGAAGGGACAGAATTGCTTTATGAGATGGGGGGTAAGACAATCGGCTTGCAGATGACGGACAACAAAGTATCCTTCATGGAACTATTCGGGCAGTAAGGAGAGGGAAAAATGGTATTCAGTTCCTGTATCTTTTTGTTTTTCTTTTTGCCAGTTGTTTACCTTGCCTATTGCATTTGTCCGAATTTAAGGGTGAAAAATGCGCTGCTGATTACGGCAAGCCTGTTTTTTTATGCGTTTGGCGAGCCTGTATATATTTTTTTGATGATTGGCTCGATACTGGCAAACTACTGTCTGGCAAGGCTGATTGCAGCATCGGAAAAATGGTCAAAGGCAGCGCTTTGTGTGACGGTAGTATTCAATATTGGGATGCTTGTGGTATTCAAATACAGTGCACTGCTAATCGGGACGGCTGCAGGCATGCTCCGCCTGACTGTCACGATTCCGCAGCTTGCACTTCCCATAGGGATTTCGTTTTATACGTTCCAGGCGCTTTCCTACTGCATTGACGTTTATAGGGACAAAGCTTTGGTGCAGAAAAACGTATGGAAGCTGATGCTGTACATTTCCTTTTTCCCGCAGCTGATTGCAGGACCAATTGTAAAATATCATGATATTTCCGTGCAGCTTTCTGCCAGATGTGTTACAATAGAAGACACTGCCCGGGGCATCCAGCGTTTCATTACCGGTCTTGCCAAAAAGCTGTTGCTTGCAAACACCATGGCTTATATGGTGGACACCTTGTACACGACACAGCTTGACTTTATGCTCACGGCATGGATGGCGGCAGTCTGCTATGTGTTCCAGATTTATTATGATTTCAGTGGTTATTCTGATATGGCAATCGGGCTTGGGCGGATGTTCGGATTTGCCTTTCAGGAAAATTTCCGTTATCCGTATATTTCTGGAAGCATACAGGAATTCTGGCGCAGATGGCACATTTCACTGTCCACATGGTTTAAGGAGTACCTTTATATCCCGCTTGGCGGAAACCGTAAGGGTGAAGTGAGGACGATGGGAAACAAGCTGATTGTGTTTATGGCGACAGGGATATGGCATGGTGCAAGCTGGACGTTTCTGGTATGGGGGTTGTTTCACGGACTGTTCATAACACTTGAGTACAGGAATCTGATTCCGCTGAAAAACAAGGTGTTTGCACATGTCTATACGATGCTTGTGGTTGTCTGCGGCTTTGTGATTTTCCGCGCGGATACCATCGGGCAGGCGGTGCATATACTTGCATCGATGTTTACGGGGGTGCATGTAGACGCAATAGAGCGTATGCTGGCGGCAAGGCTTCTGACACCATACAATATCGTCTGTCTGGTGGCTGCGGTTGTTTTTTGTGCGCCAGTTTCCGAATGGGTCAAAGGGCGCGTAAGGCATCCGGCAGTCCGGTATGCGGTATCGCTGGCATTGCTGGCATTATGCATACTGAACCTTGCGTCGAGCAGCTATAATCCGTTTATTTATTTTCGGTTTTGAATATGGTCAATGTTATACCGGCGGTCGAAAAGACTGACCGCTCAGTATAATGTGATGCACACAGCCGCATAAGGAAATATGCCGCTTCGCGGCTGCGGCTGTCGTGCGTATAAATGTAAAAGGAAGGAATGTATGAGAAAAATTAAGAACAAGAAATTCGTGGTGGTATGTACGGCAGTTCTGGCAGCAATGGCAGTGATGTCCATGCGTGCAGCGTCCGGAAGGAGCACCCCGGGGACGGTGACGGAAGTCCGGATGGATTATGCGGCGGTGGAAAATATTGTTCCGGTGACGATGCTTGAGCTGACGGCGGGGGAGGAGCGGCTGCAGCCATCCGCGCAGCTGACGACCCCGGTTGCAAATATGTACCGCAGTGAGCTGACAAACGAGTGGATTGATGCCAGTCTTGCAATGCAGCGTCCGGTTGCGATTATGGTGGACAACGAGTCAAAAGCGCTTCCGCACTATGGGCTTACAGAGGCGGACGTGGTGTATGAGATGATGAACAGTACGGCAAACGGGAGGATTACCCGCCTGATGGCGATTGTCAAGGACTGGGATAAAATTACCCGGTTTGGCAGTATCCGCAGCACCAGGCCGACCAATGTCATGCTTGCGGCAGAATGGAATGCCGTCCTGTGCCATGACGGGGGGCCATTCTATATCAATGACTGGATTGCAAAAGACTACTCTGCCAATTTAAGCGGCGGTTTTTCGCGCATTAAAAATGGAAAGCCGCGCGAGTTTACAGAGTACATCTGTACAGGCGAGCTGAGCCGGAGAATGCAGGGCGCCGGGTATTCCAGGGAGTACAATGCGTTTTATCCCGGAAAGCACTTTACATTTTCGGAGGTGGAAATAGACCTGACAGGAAGGGCAGGGGCAGTAAACTGTACGCAGATAGACTTGCCGTTCCCGCATAACCAGTCGAAGCTTGTGTACAATGCGGTGACAAAGACATATGATTACTATGAATACGGAAAGGCGCACACAGACCCGCAGCATAACAATGCGCAGCTTACGTTTAAAAATCTGCTGATACAGGACACGACCTTCACACAGCTCGACAAGAACGGATATATGATTTACAATGCGATTGACACTGGACGCGCCGGATATTACATCACAAACGGCAAGGCGGTTGCCGTGACATGGGCAAAGACAGGGGAAAATACGCCGACTGTCTATTATGATGTCATGACAGGAAAGCCAATTGAAATCAACACCGGAAAAACATATATTGCGCTTGTGCCCTCGGATTCGTTTGCCAATATTGTCATCCGATGACGAAGACGCTTTATGAAACGACAAAAGGGGTGCAGTCAAACTTGAAAAACGGACATGGAATGACAAATGAAATACCGGAAGGAACCATGAAATATCTGACATGGATTTACGTATCCGCATTTTTCATATTATGTATGATACCCTCTGTGGGAATGCTGTTTTATAGTGCGGAGCTTTCAGAGAACAGGTCTTTGTCAGAAAAGCCCCGGTTCTTTACAGAAACAGGGACTTTGAATGCGCGGTATTTTGATGAGCTGCAGACTTATATTTCGGAGCACTTTGCATTTCGCGGAGAGCTTGTCGAGGCAGACAGCAGGATAAAATATGAGCTGTTCCATACGCCTTGTGACAATCAGGTTGTGATAGGAAAGGATGGCTGGCTTTTTTTCGGGGAGACGCTTGCAGACTATGCGGGTGTCACCCTGACAGGGGCAGAGCTGGATGGTATTGCGCAGAAGCTTGCCGAGGTGCGCGATTATGTCCGTAGTCAGGGAAAAGAACCGCTTTTTGTCATTGTCCCCAATAAAAACAGTATTTATGGGGAGTATATGCCGAAGCGTTTTGGCAGCGTCGCCCAGGTTCGGAATCTGACACTGCTGCAGGAGCGCATGGATGCCCGGAACATACCTTACGTGGATGCGTACCGGATTCTGTTGGCAAACAAAGAGAAGGGCGCGCTCTATCTGCATGAGGATACGCATTGGAACAATACAGGGGCAAGGCTTATCCTCAATGGGATTTATGCGGCATACAGCATTCCTGAAAGATATGACCTTTCAGGATATACGTTAGAGGAAAGTCATGAACCGGATCTGTACAAAATGTTGTTCCCGGCGACGCAGCATTATGAGCAGCAGCGCATCTATGATGATGGGAGAACCTATAAATATGTAGGCAGACTGCACAGCCTGGACGATATGACGATACGGACATCGTCAGGCGATGGCAGCGGAAAGGCAGTTCTTGTATACCGTGACAGCTTTGGAAGGGCGATGATACCATATATGGCAGCATCGTTTGACAAGGCAGTATTTAACCGTTCCACGCCCTACAACCTCAGCCTTGTGGGGCAGACGGAATGCGATTATGTGCTTTTTGAGATTGTGGAACGCAATCTTGGTGATTTGGGTCGGATTGAAGTTCCTTAAGGAATGCCTGAAAGACGCGGGACATAAAATATATTCGCAAAAACTGTAAAAATGCATATGATATCATAAAAAGCGAGGAAATCGAAAAATGGATTATTATAGTGCATTTCCTTTTTATATGGGCTATCAGGGCTATGGTCAGTGGGGACAGCCCGGAGTCGTGCCCGAGGACAGAATACTTGAGGACCTTGAGTATCTGCAGCAGATGTATCCTACATACGCGAGGAAATATCAGGGTGTGATAAGCAGCGTCGTTGATAAGATGGACTATGACGGAAGCTTTATCTATGACCAGTATCCCGACAAACTGACATTACAGCGCATGATCGCGAGCGTCATGGCAGTCATAAGGACGAATGAGCAAAATGCGTCTAACCACAATACAGCGCCAGTGACCGGAACAATGGCGGAAAACCCAATGCTGCCGGTGATGGAGGCAGATGTCATGGGCAGCAATGTCACGGATAAAACGTTGACAGAAAACGCCCCATGGAACGAGAAGGAGCCATGGATAAGGGAGCTTGTGACCGTCCTCATGTACTACGAGATTTTGACGCGGCGCAGGAAGAAAAACAGGCAGTGGTACAATGGCATAGGTGGAAACGGACATTATCAGATTTGATAAAAAAAGTATGAATTTCATTGACTTATCGGTAGATAAGAGGTTATAATAATAACGTCGTGCAGCCGGGGCGCTAGCGGTGCCTTGTACCCACAATCCGCTATAGTGGGGGTGATAAACGGCGGAGGGTCTGCGTTTGTGCAGCTGCCCTTTATAAGTGGCGTTGAAGTTTGGGTCTCACGCAATATGTGCCGTTGAACCGTGTCAGGACAGGAATGTAGCAGCACTAAGGCGGATTTCGTATGTGCCGTGAGGGTGCCTGGCGGAGTTAACTGTAGAGGTAACGTACATGGGCATAGGATTCGAAGCCGTTTGCACGATATAAAAATATTCTTTGGAATGAGAAATAAGAAAGAGGCATACTGACACATCATGTCGTAATATATCATAGTGTGCGCAAGGGGAGAAAATATGAAAAGAAACAATGTGAAGAATAAAGGGATTGCCCTGCTTCTGGTCATTACGCTGGCTGCCGCTTCCATGTCGGGCTGCGGTGAGAAAAAAACGGAGCCGGCGCCAGAGATTAACTTTAACGATATTACCGGAAATTCCGGGGATAACGCAGATAATCCGCAGGAGGAAAATTCCGGGGCGGTGGAGTCATCTGTAGAACAGGAGCCTGTGGAGGAGACGCGGGAAGGCATGTACCGCAGTGAGATAACGAACGAATGGATAGACGAAAGCCTGAAGAACCAGCGCCCGGTTGCGATTATGGTCGACAATGAGAAAACGGCGCTTCCGCACTATGGGCTGACAGAAGCCGATGTGGTCTATGAGATTATGAACAGCACGGCAAACGGCAGGATTACACGTCTTATGGCGATTGTAAAGGACTGGGGGAAAATCCAGCAGTTTGGCAGTGTCCGGAGCACCAGACCCACGAACATCATGCTTGCGGCTGAGTGGAATGCAGTGCTCTGCCATGACGGCGGGCCGTTCTATATTGATGAGTGGATTGCAAAAAAATATTCTGCAAATTTCAGCGGCGGTTTTACGCGTGTCAAAAATGGAAAAGCATATGAGTTTACAGAGTATGTCTGTGCGGGAGACCTTGACAAAAAATTCAGCGCATCCAAATATTCCACAGAGTACAATGAATATTATCCGGGACAGCATTATGTGTTCTCTGATACAGAGATAGACTTGTCTTCCGTCGGCGATACAATGGACTGTACGGAGATAGAGCTTCCGTTCCCGCATAATGGCTCCAGGCTGCAGTACAATGAGTCCACAGGCACCTATGACTATTATGAGTACGGAAAGGCGCATACCGACCCGCAGCATGGAGATGCGCAGCTTACTTTTAAAAATCTGCTGATACAGAACACGACATTTTCGCAGCTTGACCCGAACGGATACCTAATCTACAATGCCATTGATTCGCAGCGTGACGCATATTATATCACGAATGGTAAGGCAATCGAGGTAACATGGATTAAGCCCAATGAGAGCGACCCCACAATCTATCTCAACAAGCAGACAGGCGAGCAGATAGAAATGAACACTGGAAAAACATACGTTGCACTTGTTCCGTCGGACACATGGGGCGATGTGGTAATGAAATAAATAGGAAACAAAAAGGGAATATGTATTACACATATTCCTTTTTTGTTATTTTGGCTAAAAACCAGTAACGAAATTTTACGAAATTTCCAATGGAATTTTTTGCCTGAACAGGATATAATGAAGACATCAATAAAATTGCATGGAGGGAATCGAATGAGAAGGAACAGATTTACCAAAACGCCGATGGCATTCCTGATGGCGGCTTTAATGCTGTTTATGACAATGGTGTCAGTATTGATGCCTGGCCTGACAGCGGAGGCGGCAGGCAGGACGCTGATTGTCCATTACGGCGGCCGCGCGGATAACAGCTATGACGGGTGGAACCTGTGGATATGGGAAGAAGGCAGGGAAGGCCAGCAGGTGGATTTTACAGATGAGGACAGTTTTGGCAAGGTTGCCGTGTACCAGACAAACAGAAAACCCGGCAGTATCGGGTTTATTGTGCGGCTGAACCAGTGGGAGGACAAGGATATGGGCGACGACCGCTTTGTCACAATGGACGGGGACACGGTAGAGATCTGGGTGACAAGCGGGGAGGCAGCGTTCTCCACGGAGGCGCCGGAGGGGGCACAAGCATATGACATTGCCGCGCTCGAGGAAGCGCGCCTGAATGTTTACAATGAGGATGGCGCGACAAAGCTGAATGTGCACTATTATAATTTTGACAGGAAATACAGCGCCGACACGGTAGAGGCATATGCGTGGGCAGGCAGTGAAGTCGGCGGAAGCTATCCGCTCACTGAAACGGATGACTTCGGGGCGCTGTTTCAGGTCGGCCTGCTGCCAAAGGAAGGTGTCAGGACGGCAGGCGTGAAGGTGATACAGGGAGAAAACGCCGACACTGCACTGGAATATGAGGTTGACCTGACAAAGGCATCAAGTGAAATAATTGATGTATACATAGTGGAAGGAAATCCCACTTTATGGTATAATGTGGATGAGGTTGTTTATAATCCTGTGATAGCAGAGGCATATTTTTCAGGGACATCAAGCAAGGAGATATATGCGACATTATCACGTCCGTCAGACAATCTGGCATCAAAAATGCAGCTGACAGACAGTGATGGCACAGCGTACACTGTCGTCTCGGCAGACAGCGAGGATGGCAGGAACATTTTAGTGACGGTAGAGGAGGAATTGGAATTGTCAAAAACGTATAATCTTTCCATGGAGGGATATGAGGGAGCAACAGTATCCATGAACAAGATTCTCGGTTCCGAATTTTTTGATGATGCGATGGCATATGACGGAAATGACCTTGGAGCCACGTACACAAAGGAAAAGACAGGGTTTAAGGTCTGGGCGCCGACAGCGTCGGAGGTTTCGCTGAACCTGTATGAGCAGGGAGACGGGGATAATCTCACGGAGACGGTTCCCATGACACAGGGAGACAAAGGTGTATGGTTCTGCGAAAAACAGGGCGATTTAAACGGTGTTTACTACACGTATTCCATTAAAATTGGCAGCAAGACAAATGAGGCAGCAGACCTTTACGCAAGGGCGACAGGCGTAAACGGCGACAGGGGAATGGTCGTGGATTTGAGCGCTACCAATCCGGAAGGCTTTGAGAACGATGTGAGACCGGCATTTGAAAATCCGACGGATGCAGTGATTTATGAGCTTCATGTCAGGGATTTGTCATCAGACGCTTCATCCGGCATCAGCAATACGGGCAAGTTCCTTGGGCTGACGGAGACTGGCACGAAAAATGCGGACGGGCTTGCGACAGGGATTGACCACATCAAGGAGCTGGGTGTGACGCATGTACAGATACTGCCGAGTTACGACTATGCGACAGTGGATGAGACAAAGCTCGACACACCGCAGTTTAACTGGGGCTACGACCCGAAAAATTATAATGTGCCCGAGGGCTCCTACAGTACGGACCCATACCACGGCGAGGTTCGCATCAACGAGATGAAACAGATGGTGCAGGCACTGCATGCAAACGGGCTTCGTGTCAATATGGATGTCGTATACAACCATACATTCAACATAGAAGGCTCATGGTTCCAGAAGACCGTGCCTGACTATTTTTACAGGAAAGTCGGGGAAAAATATTCGAATGCGTCCGGATGCGGAAATGAGACGGCTTCCGACCGGGCGATGGTACGCAAGTATATTGTCGATTCGGTAACATACTGGGCGAAAGAGTACCATATTGACGGATTCCGCTTTGACCTGATGGCAGTGCATGACATTGAGACGATGAACGCGGTTCGTGCAGCGCTCGACGAGATAGACCCGTCAATCATGGTCTATGGTGAGGGATGGACAGGTGGTGACTGTGCGATACCCTCCGCACAGCAGGCTTTAAAGGCAAACATGGCAAAGATAGACCGGGTTGGCGCGTTCAGTGATGATATCAGGGATGGCATTAAGGGAAGCGTGTTTGACTCGGAGGATAGAGGATTTATAAGCGGCAAGGATGGAATGGAGGAGAGTGTCAAGTTCGGTATTGTCGGAGCGACACCGCACCCGCAGGTCATGACCTTCAAGAATGACAAGGGCAGCAAGAGCTGGGCAGCACAGCCGGGGCAGAGCATTAACTATGTTTCATGCCACGACAATCTGACGTTCTGGGATAAGCTTGCTATATCAAATGCAGATGACAGCGAAGAAACCAGGATTAAGATGAACAAGCTTGGAAGCACAATTATCCTGACTTCACAGGGCGTTCCGTTCTTCCAGGCGGGTGAGGAAATGCTCAGAAGCAAGCCATCCGCAACGGTGGAAGGCGGTTTTGACGAGAACAGCTACACCTCTCCGGATTCCACCAACAGCATCAAGTGGGCAAACAAGGCGAATGTGATGGATACCTATGAGTATTATAAGGGACTGATTGCATTCCGCAAGGCACATAGCGCGCTCCGCATGACAACAGCGGCGGATATCCAGAACAACCTGATGTTTATGAGCGGACTGGATGCAAATGTCATCGGGTATACCATTTCAAACAATGCCAATGGCGATACGGCTGCGAAGATTACCGTGATTTTCAACGCAAACGAGAATCCGGTCGATGTGAAGCTGCCGGCAGGCGCATGGGAAATCTGTGTCAATGACACGACGGCAGGCACGGCGTCCGTGGGCACGGCAGAGGGTACGGTTACCGTGGCAGGCATATCGGCGATGGTGCTTGTGCAGGGAGATGACACAATCGTGAAAGCGCAAGCTCCGGCGGAACGTGAAACGGAGACAGGTGTCACGGAAGCCAGCGCGGACAGCCAGCAGACAGGGAAGACTTCTTCCAAGGCACCGGTAGTTGTCGGTGTTGTGGCTGTCGCAGCGGCAGTGGCGGCAGCACTGGGAATCTTTTTTAAGAAGCGTAAAAAATAATTGATGTACGTGCACAAGGACGGCAGTCAGACAGGGATGGGACTGCCGTCCTTTTTATGCGCAGCCCCATGCAGAGGAAAAGTGCCGCGGAAGCGGCGCATGGGGCGCGCGGCGAGTAGGTCATTCCCCTGCTCGATTGCACATGGGCATCCAAATGAAATATGTCAGCAGGCTGACGGACACCGAAAGGTTTTCCACTGCTCGACCGTTTTAAATGTGTACACATGGTATGAATTGTGCTAAGATAACAGTAACATATGAAAAGTGAGGTTTTGCAATGCGGTATGATGTGATTATAATAGGAGCGGGACCAGGCGGGATTTTTTCCGCATATGAGATGGTTCGCATCAGGGAGAATTTGAAGATAGCAGTCTTTGAGTCCGGTCATGCGCTGGATAAGCGGCACTGCCCGATTGACGGCGATAAGGTAAAAAGCTGTATCGGGTGTAAAAGCTGCTCGATTATGAGCGGTTTTGGGGGCGCCGGTGCCTTTTCGGACGGAAAGTACAATATTACAAACGATTTTGGCGGGACTTTGTTTGAGTATATCGGCAAGGCGAAGGCAATCGAGCTGATGGAGTATGTGGACGCGATTAATATGCAATATGGCGGTGAGGGGACAAAAATGTACACGACGGCAGGGACACATTTAAAAAAGCTCTGTCTGCAAAATAAACTCAACCTCCTTGATGCGTCCGTCCGGCATCTCGGAACGGATATCAATTACATCGTGCTCGAAAACCTGTATGCAGAGATGAAAGACAAGGTCGATTTTTACTTTGACACGCCGGTAACGGACATCGAGGTGATTGACGGCGGGTATTGTGTAAACTGTAAGGACGGCAGCTATGAATGTGACAAGTGTGTCATTTCTGTCGGCAGGAGCGGCAGCAAGTGGATGGAGCATATTTGTGGGAAGCTTGAGATTCCGACAAAGTCAAACCGCGTGGACATTGGCGTGCGGGTGGAGCTTCCGGCGGTCATTTTTTCACATCTTACAGATGAACTGTATGAGAGCAAGATTGTGTACCGCACGGAAAAATTTGAGGACAGGGTGCGGACGTTCTGCATGAACCCGAGGGGGATTGTGGTAAACGAAAACACAAATGGCATTGTCACGGTCAATGGGCACAGCTATGAGGGGGCAGACAAACAGACGGAAAATACGAACTTTGCGCTGCTGGTGGCGAAGCATTTTTCCGAGCCGTTTAAGGACAGCAACGGATACGGCGAAAGTATCGCCAGACTTTCGAACATGCTGGGCGGAGGCGTCATCGTGCAGCGCTTTGGTGACCTGGTGCGCGGCAGACGCAGCAATGCAAAGCGCATCGAGGAAGGACTCGTGACACCGACGCTTGCGGCGACGCCTGGTGACTTGAGCCTTGTGCTGCCAAAGCGTATTCTTGACGGCATTATTGAGATGATTTATGCACTGGACAAGATTGCCCCGGGAACGGCGAATGACGATACACTCCTGTATGGGGTGGAGGTCAAGTTTTACAACATGGAGGTTGCCATTGACGAGAATCTTGAGACAAAGTATAAGGGGCTGTATGTGATTGGTGACGGAAGCGGGGTGACACATTCGCTGTCCCATGCCTCCGCCAGCGGTGTGTATGTCGCAAGGGCAGCATTCAATAGACAGTAGTAAGAATCCGGAAAATGCGGTGTGGCATTCTCCGGATTTTTTCGTTCATGTATCTTTATTTTTTCAAAAAGGATAAATTGGAGCGTATTTGAAATAAACAACATAAAATATACTTTGCTTTAAAATATACCTTGACAGATGAGGTATATTTATATATATTGTATATTAGAAAAATAAATACTATATGACAAATACTATAATATTGACAGAAAGGAGGGGGAACGATGTCCATTACATCAGACATTCTCAGGGGGCACACAGAGGCAATCATTCTATCGAGTCTTCTGGAGCAGGACAGCTATGGCTACCAGATTAACAAGGACATTATGAGAAAGACAAACAATACCTATGAGCTGAAGGAAGCGACGCTTTACTCCGCTTTCCGGCGGCTTGAGCAGGCGGGGAGTATCCGGACTTACTGGGGTGATGAGACAGTCGGCGCCAGACGCAGGTATTATGCCATAACGGATGAGGGCAGAAAAGCCTATCAGGGGTATAAGCAGGAATGGCAGGAAGCAAAGGAAATCATTGACCAGCTGTTAAAATAAATATTGCGATGATATTTTGAGGAGGAGAGAATGATGAAAGAGAAAATCAGGCAGCATTTTAATATGATATTTGCCGATGCGCCCAAGACAAGGAGGGCGATTGACTTAAAGGAGGAAATGACGCAGAGCGCAATGGATAAGTTTGATGACATGGTGGCGGACGGCTATTCCGAGGCGGACGCGTATGAGAATGTCATTCATTCCATTGGTGACGTGACGCAGCTTTTTCCGGCAGTGGAGGAGAAAAATCTGCTTGTATTATCGGAAAAGGATAGAAAGAAAAAGGCGCTTCTGACATCCATTGCAGTGGGAATCTATATTTTTGCAGGCGCAGTATTTTTTTACTTTGGAGCGGATGGCGGTAATCCGGAATTTGGGATGGTTCTTACAATCCTGCTCTGTATTGTTCCGACGGTGATGCTTGTGTATGCCTCTAATATGTACCCGGATTACCATCAGAAGGAGGAGCCGGACATGGTGGAGCTGTACAAGGCGGCGAAGTACAGCTCCAATAAAGCGCGGGCTGTCCGCAAAAGCATCAACTCCATTATATGGAGCGTGACGCTGGTGCTTTATTTTGTCATCAGCTTTATAAGCTACCGGTGGCAAGTGACGTGGATTATCTTTCTGATTGCCTTTTGCCTGCAGGCAATTGTGAAGCTTGTCTTTGAACTGCGCGCGGATGAAATGACATTTATTGACACGGTGAAGAAATAGCGGATAAGCCTAGGAAATGGAAAGGGATGACGAGTATGAGAAAACTAAAAATTACGGCGCTTGTGCTGCTCTGCATTGTCACGGCGGGGCTGTGCGGGATATTTGCATACGGCATGGCAGGGCATGATATTTATGGGATTGGCTATGGCGGCGGATGGAATGATGATGGTTTTGCGGATGCATATGGTAGCCCGCAGCTGGTACTGGAAAAAGAAGTTCCGCTTGACGGGATTGACAGTATTTCTATACAATATAATATGAACAACAATGACATTTATCTCTATGAGAGTGAAAATGAAAAACTGACAATCAGGGAATACAGTGAGCTTGACCTTGCGGAGGATATGCTTTCCACCGTGACGGTGAAAGGCAGCAGCATTGAAGTGCGGGGAAAAAGGCGGGCTGGCAGGAGTTACCAGATTCAGGTTGGCATGTTTGGCGTGAGGACGGCAGCTGGCTACACGGAAATCGGTCTGCCGTCTTCTTACAAGGGAAAGCTTGCGCTTTCCACGGTGAGCGGGGATATTACCTCCCAGATGGATATTGTTCTGGAAAAGGATTTTATGGCATCAACGAGCAGCGGTGATGTGGACGTGCCGCTTATCACGGCGGAAAATGTGACAGTGGAATGCACCAGCGGTGATGTCAAGATTGAAACCATCTGTGCGGGAGACGGCAGTGCTGTAGGGGAAGTCCATATCGTGACGTCAAGCGGCGATATTGACGGAAGGCAGTTTTCCGGTAATGTGTGTCTGGAAAGCACGAGCGGGGATATTGAAGTAAATCAGTTTGCAGGAGATACGGATATTGAAAGCAGCAGTGGGTATGTTGAAGCCGAGGTAATTTCAGGAGAGGCACAGATCGCAACGACAAGCGGAAATATCAAAATCGGGCAGATTGATGGGACTGCCGCGCTGCGGACGAGCAGCGGCGATGTCGCGGTATACGACGGAAACGGTGGACGGACGGTGAGGACGACCTCAGGCGATGTCACGCTCAATGGTGTGGAGGGCGTGTGGGACCTTGAAACATCCAGCGGGGGCGTGGAGCTGGACGCTGCAAAGGGCAGCGGCAGAATTGCGACGACAAGCGGAGATATCCGTCTGGAAATCGGGGATATTACCGGAAATCTGGATATTCAGAGCAGCAGCGGTTATGCGGAAATCAGGATGTCGCCGGACAATGCATTTGACTTTAAGGCATCGACAAGCAGCGGTGACATTGACACATTTTTTGACGACAGCCTGAGCTTCTCCAAGAAGGGAAATGAAGCGCACGGAACTTATGGGGAAAACCGCGAAAACCGCGATATCAGTATCCGGACAACGAGCGGAAACATCAGGATAACAAAATAATGGGAGAACAACTATGTTAAAAGGAAAAACAGTATTGCTGGGCGTGTGCAGCAGCATTGCGGCATATAAGGCGGCGAACCTCGCGAGCCTTCTGGTAAAACAGCACGCGGCGGTGCAGGTCGTGATGACCGGGAATGCCACGAACTTTATCAATCCCATCACGTTTGAGACATTGACCGGCAGAAAGTGCCTGGTCGACACGTTTGACCGGAATTTTCAATATGAGGTGGAGCATATCGCGCTGGCAAAGGAGGCGGATGTTGTCCTTGTCGCGCCTGCAACGGCAAATGTGATGGCAAAATTTGCGCATGGGCTTGCCGATGACATGCTGACGACAACGGTGCTTGCCTGCACGTGCCCGAAGATTGTCGCGCCTGCCATGAACACCGCGATGTACGAGAATCCGATTACGCAGGATAATATCAAAACGCTGGAAAAGTACGGATTTGAGGTTGTGGAACCCGCTGTCGGCATGCTTGCATGCAAGGATGTGGGGCGCGGAAAATTTCCGGATGAAAGTCTTCTGGCAGAGCATGTCATCCGTGCGGCTGCAATGAAAAAGGATATGAAAGGGAAAAAAGTTCTCGTCACGGCGGGAGCGACGCAGGAGGCAATCGACCCAGTCAGGTATATCACAAACCATTCCACGGGAAAGATGGGGTATGCGCTTGCCCGCATGGCAATGCTGCGGGGGGCAGAAGTGACACTTGTGTCAGGTCAGAGCGCGCTGACACCGCCTGTGTTTGTGGAGCTTGTCCCGGTAAAGAGTGCAAGGGATATGTTTGATGCCGTGACGGCGAGAAGTGATGCGCAGGATATCATCATAAAGGCTGCGGCGGTTGCTGATTACAGACCGTCATCGGTCGCCACGGAGAAGATGAAAAAAAGTGATGACGAGCTGAATATCGCATTGGAGCGGACGGAGGATATTTTGCAGCATCTGGGCGCACACAAGAGACAGGGGCAGCTGCTTTGCGGTTTTGCCATGGAAACGATGGACATGGAGGAAAATGCCAGAAGAAAGCTTGAGAAGAAGAACCTTGATTTGATAGCGGCGAATAATCTGAAGGTTGCAGGCGCCGGATTTGGAACTGACACGAATGTCGTTACACTGATAACCAAAGACGGTTCGCGGCAGCTGGAACTTATGAGCAAAGAGGCTGTCGCGATGGAAATTCTCGATACGCTGATGCGTTTTCCGACTCAGGAGGATGGATGGTAACAGTTCAGTCAGGACTTTGCACTTGCTGCAATTTTGTAAATTTGTACTTTATCCGAAGCGGAACTTGTGCTATAATCAATACCGTAGTCTGTCTTTGGGACTTATGAAATTACAGTTCCCGGTGCGCAAAATAGTGAGATGGTTTCTTTCGCGGGAAAACGGTGACAGAACCATGGACGTGTGGAGGGCACAGGGTGTCAGGAGAAAGGGTTTAGGTATTGGTATGTACATAGTATGTTTGGATTTGGAGGGTGTTCTGGTTCCGGAAATTTGGATTGCATTTGCTGAGGCGAGTGGTATTCCTGAATTAAAGAAGACGACGCGTGACGAGCCGGATTACGACAAGCTTATGACGTGGAGACTTGGCGTACTCAAGGAGCATGGGCTTGGGCTTAAGGAGATACAGGAGACGATTGCGAAGATAGACCCGATTCCCGGGGCGAAGGAATTTTTGGATGAGCTCCGTTCCATGACACAGGTCATCATTATCAGCGATACGTTTTCGCAGTTTGCCACGCCGCTGATGAAAAAGCTCGGCTGGCCGACCATCTTCTGTAATTCGCTTGAAGTTGCTGAAAATGGGGAGATAATCGGTTTTAAGATGCGCTGTGAGCAGTCGAAGCTTACCACGGTAAAAGCATTGCAGTCCATTGGGTATGAGACCATCGCAGCCGGCGACAGCTACAATGACCTTGGCATGATAAAGGCGAGCAAGGAAGGATTCCTGTTTAAGAGTACGGATAAAATCAAGACCGACAATCCGCAGCTTGCTGCATATGAGACATATGACGGGCTGATGGCGGCAATCAAAAAGTCGATCAGTTAATGAAAAAAGCTTTCTGTTATCCACATAACAGAAAGCTTTTTTATGCGCACGGGTGCCCGGCGCGCGAGCAGGGAAGGTGGCTTTCCCTGCTCGATTAACAGGATGTTTAATCCGTATTGACGAGGACAATGCTGGAGTCGCCTTTTCGCGCCTGTTCGAGGACTGCGGCGGACAACTTCTGGAAAGAGTTGTACGAGGAGGTTGCCCCTGTCAGGGCGTCAATCGTGCCTTCGCCCTGTCCTTCCTGCATCTGACCTGCGTAATAGCGTGTATATTCATTGGGATAGGTGCCATTGGAGTGAAGCATGTTCTGCATGTAGGCATTGTCCCAGCTTTTGATAAAGCCGCTGGCGTTCTCCGCATTGTACTCCACGGAGACAATATTTCCGCTTTTGACCAATATCGTAATATATTCCTTCCAGCCATGACTGAACGCGGAAGCTTGTGCCGTATAATAACCATCCTGCAGTTCTGTTTCCGCAGTCGTATCACCGCAGGCTGTAAACAGTGCCATGGGCAGCAAAAGCATCAATAGACACAATATTCGTTTCATTTGTGATGTTCCTCCTTCAAAACAAATTTTTTCACATGAGACTGAAGAACCTCGGCTTCCCGCGCAAGTAAACCGCTGGACTGTTCTATTTCGCCTGCATTCTGAAGGTTCTGGTCTGCGATGCCGGAAATGACTTCAATGCGCTCATCCATAATCATCAATGCATTTTCCTGTCCCTGAACAGCCATGACTAGCTGATCGGAAATTTCACTGATTTCATCGGAGACGGAGGAAATGGTGTGGAGAGAATCGGCAGTGCTGGCAGTCAGTTTCACTCCGGTCTGAATAATGGTGCTTGTGTGCGATACCATCTCGGTAGCATTCTGCGCGGCCTCGGCGCTCTTGGCTGCAAGGTCTTTGACCTGGGCGGCGACAACCGCAAACCCCCTGCCGGCGGTTCCGGCGCGGCTGGCCTCGATGGAGGCGTTCAGTGCAAGTATGCTGGTCTGGAAAGCAATATCCTCAATTGCCTTGGCAATTTTTGTGATTTCCTCGGCGTTGGAACTGATGTTGTCCATGGCGTTTGTGAGAGAGGACATATGCGTGTTGGCCTCCTGAATGCACCCGGCGATTTCCGTAGTCTTGCTGCGCGTCTGGCTGGTATTCTCGGTGACGCTGGAAAGCTGCTCTTTCATATGGGATACCTCGCAGACAAGGGCTTCCGTAGACTGATTCTGCTCCATCGAAGCCTGATGCAGCTGGCTGGACTGACCGTTGAGCTCCTCGGACATATGGGCAAGCTGGGAGGCGGCATTGTTGAATCCGGAAATTGTCTCGTTCATGGACTGGATGATGGTGCGCAGGCTGTTTCGGATCAATGTGAAATCGCCTTTATAGTCTGTCTGCGGACTGACATTCAGATTACCGTCAGCAATCTGTGTCAGTACCTGCTGGATATCGGATATGTAGTTGTTGACACTCTCTACTGTCGTGCCCAAAGTCAATGTCAGTACCTCAAGCTCGTCGCGGGAACGCACAGGCTTTACCGCGGTGTGCAGGTCGCCATTGGAGAGCGATACCATGCGGGCTGTCACGCTTTTGACCGGTCGTGAAATCGAACGTGCCAGATGCAGAACCAGCAGGATGGAGAGAACCAGTACTGCGGTTGTGCAGGATATTGCCAAATACATGGCTCCGTTGATTGTGTGGCTGTAATCCGCTTCGGGAATGTGCAGCACCAGTGACCACTGCGTGCCGCGGATGGGAGAAAAGGCAACCAGTATGTGCTCCCCGTTAACAGGAAATTCTGTGGCACCTGTCTCTCCGGCAGTGATGCGGACAAGCGTTTCTTCATTTTCGCCGCCAAGCTGGCTCAACGTGCTTCCTGACAGGACAAGGGACTGATCGGGGTGTCCGGCGATGATGCCGTCGCGGTCGACCATATATGCTGTGCTGTGCGCACCAAGATTGATGCTGCTTATGACATCATTCAGGGTGTCGTATTTATAGACGCCCACCAGATACAGTGCGGTTTCCCCGTTTTCTTTCACAGGCATTCCTAAAGTGATGCCAAGCTTTTCCTCAAAAATGGTGGAAGAGCTCGTGGTCAGATTGTCTGTCTCCTGAAGAAGCGCAAAGAATTTTTCGTCCAGACGTTCCGGCGCTCCGTCGATGCCTTGCGTGAGATGACCGTTTAAGTCATACAAGGCAATGGTATGCAGTTCATAAATTTCGGCAGCTTCCGCCAGGATTTCGGCACGGTTTTTGCGGGTTGCAGAATCATCTGGAGCGCCGTTTTCGAGAGTGACACGCTGCATGCGGGAATCTCCGGCAAGTGTCATCATGCGATCCGCCAGCATATGGATGTTGGCTTCCACTGTCTTGGCGGACTGCCGCGCCATAGGCTGCAGGCTGTCCAATAGAATACTGGTGGCCAGATACTGCAGGGAAAGTGCCATAATTACGCAGCATACCACTACCAGTATCAGGATATTAATGGTTGTGCTTCTCAATATTCTTCCATTGAGACTTCGTCGAATCTTCCGGCTAGGGAAGTTTGTGTTGCTTCCGCTCACGTTTTGATCTCTCCTTTTTCATGTTTTCTTTGTTGTATAAAAGTTCGTTCACGCAGTGCCCTGATGCGGTCTGTCGGAAGAAACACGACCGCAGTTTGCAGGCAATAGTGAATGAAATACCATTTTTCAGTATACCATATTTCAATTAGCAACTGCAATCGCCATACCATTAAAATGTGTGAAAATTTTTTTTGATGAGCGAGACCAGAGACGGTTATGATACATCTAATAGATGTACAATGAATAAAATGCGCATGTAAATGATAGCCGGCAGAAAGGATATTATGACAAAAGAACAATTAGGGAATATAATTCTTGCATCGGAGGACACGATGTACCATGTGGCGAAAACCTTGCTGAGCAGTGATGCGGACTGTGCGGATGCGATACAGGAGGCAATTGTAAAGGCATTTGGCAGCATACATACGCTGCGCAGGGATTCGTATGCGAAGACTTGGCTGGTACGCATTGTAATCAACGAATGTTATGCTATTATGCGGAGACAAAAGCGGCTGGTACCGCTTGAAAATGTCCCTGAGGAGGAAGCAGGGGAACGGAATGACTATTCCGATTTATATGAGGCAATCAGCCATCTTACGGATGAAACCAGGCTGACTGTGACGCTTTATTATATGGAAGATTACAGCATAAAGGAGATTGCGTCATTGATGAATACGACGGAAAGTGCAGTGAAAAACCGCCTTATGCGGGCGAGGGCAAAGATAAAAACAGAGTTGACGGGATACTCCGTGTAGCAGCTTTGGAAAAAGAATGGAGGTTTCGGTATGAAATTAGAAAATTTAAGACAGGATTTTCCGGAGATGCCGGATGAAATCAGAGTGATGGTGGAGCAGGAAGTATATAGACAGATAAATACAAATACCACAAAAAGGAGAAAGCATTTTGGGAAAAAGTATTTTGTCACTGCGTTTGCAGCCGCAATGCTGCTGGGGACGACCGTATTTGCGGGTGCTGTATATAAAATGCGTCTGAAACAGGAGGGAACGTTTGCGGTGCATACATTCATAGAAGAAGGGGAAGAAGCGGGGACGATGCAGACGCAGTTTTCCAAGGAACAGAATATTCCGGAAATCAAGAATATTAAAATGGAAGTTACCTATCTTCCGGAAGGGATGACGGAGACGGAGACTGGCAAGTACAGCTATACAGACAATCTATATAAAGGCGGGGTGTCAATTGATTTTTATAAAATGGACAGGGGCGATGCGCAGTTTGACATGCTGACGACAGGTGTCGCAGGCAGTGAGGAAATCAAGGTCGGCGTGCATGACGGCGTATACATCGAACTGCATGACACAGGCGCGGCCGGCGGAGAAATTTGGTTTAACCAGCGCATTTATGTGGCGTTTACAGACCTGCATTATGTGATGGAACTGTATGCGGCATCGGATGTATCCAAGGAAGATGCGATAAAAATTGCGGAGGGAATCCAGATAGAGCCTGTTACAGATGGTTCCGCACAGGATATTGTAAATGCATATAGCTGGAGTGATTATCTTGCTGCCCGGAATGAAACATATGACGGCGAGGGCAGCAGTATGGTGCCCAAGTCGGCGATGAACCGTACACATGCGGTCGGTGAGACCTTTATGATGGCAGACGCGGAAGAAGAAGTGGCGATTAAGGTCGCGCAGATTCAGGTATGTGATGACATCAGTCTGCTGGATTTGTCTGTCATGGATGCGGACAGTAAGGAAGAAATCAAAAAAGTAACGGATGCGTCCGGAGCGCTGCTCCCCGCAAAAATCAACTACATCCGGAGCGGTGACGGCATCCATTCTGTCGACGAAGTGACAGAGAGCCGCGAAGTGCCGCAGAAACTTGTATATGCAACTGTGGAGTACACCAATACGGGCAGCAGTGAAATCAATTCGTATCTGTTTTGGGGAAGCCTGGTGAAGATAGCGGAGAATGGAAACCAAATGGAAATGTACAGGGGAAACCAATCGGAAACATCCACAACGTGGGATTATGCCGTAGTGGAAGGCGCAGCGGGATTTACTGAAATGTGGTATTACGATGTCCATGGCGGCGAGCGGAAAAATAACTACATGAATCATCTGAAAGCCGGAGAGACGGCAGTTGTGCACATGGCGTGGATTGTTCCGGAGGAGGAGTTAAAGTATCTTTATTTAAATTTGGATTCGTTTGGCGGAACCTATGAGTTTGATGAATCTGCACTAAAAACAGGGTACGTGGATATTCGCAGATAAATACAGCAATATCCCTGCTTCACATCGCTTTTTTGAAACGTATTTTCATTTACAAATTTCTTTGATTATGGTAAATTATAGATAATTAAGTTTATTATTACTACATTATGCACAAAATATGAAATAAAGAAAGGCGATGGCAATCAATGCAGAATAAGGGAAAGTATTACATTACCACGGCTATTGCGTATACATCAGGCAAGCCGCATATCGGGAATAATTATGAAATCGTGCTGGCGGACAGTATCGCCCGCTATAAGAGAAAGGACGGATACGACGTCTTTTTCCAGACAGGAACGGACGAGCACGGACAGAAAATTGAGTTGAAGGCGGCGGAAGCGGGCGTTACGCCGAAAGCGTTTGTGGATGGTGTCGCAGGCGTTATCAGAGGGCTTTGTGACATGCTCAATATTTCGTATGATAAGTTTATCCGCACCACGGACGATTATCATGAGAAACAGGTGCAGAAGATTTTTAGGCGTCTGTACAATCAGGGGGATATTTACAAGGGCGCATATGAGGGAATGTACTGCACGCCGTGTGAGTCTTTCTGGACAGAGTCGCAGTTAAAGGACGGGAAATGCCCTGACTGCGGGCGTGAGGTCAAACCGGCAAAGGAGGAGGCATATTTCTTCAAGATGAGCAAATATGCCGACAGGCTGATAGACCATATCAACAATCACCCTGAATTTATCCAGCCTGTTTCCAGAAAAAATGAGATGATGAACAATTTCCTCCTTCCAGGGTTACAGGATTTGTGCGTGTCACGTACTTCATTCAAATGGGGAATTCCGGTGGATTTTGATGACAGGCACGTCGTTTATGTCTGGCTGGATGCGCTCACGAACTATATTACAGGCATCGGATATGATGCGGACGGCGGCAGCACAGAACAATACAAAAAAATGTGGCCGGCGGATCTGCACCTGATTGGAAAGGATATCATCCGTTTCCACACAATTTACTGGCCTATTTTCCTGATGGCGCTTGGGGAGGAGCTTCCGCATCAGATTTTCGGGCATCCATGGCTTTTGCAGAACAATGACAAGATGAGCAAGTCGAAGGGCAATATCATGTATGCGGATGACCTTGCACAACTGTTTGGCGTGGATGCGGTGCGTTATTTTGTGCTGCATGAAATGCCGTATGAGAACGATGGTTCCATCACATGGGACTTGATGGTAGAGCGGCTGAACGCTGACCTTGCAAACACACTTGGAAATCTTGTGAACAGAACGGTTTCCATGAGCAATAAATACTTTGGCGGCATTGTGGAGGACAAAGGCGCGGCAGACGCAGTGGATGAGGACCTGAAGGCGGCTGTCACAGGCGCTTATGATAAGGTGGAAGCCAAGATGGATGATTTGCGGGTTGCGGATGCGCTGACGGAGATTTTTAATGTATTCAGGCGATGCAACAAATATATTGACGAGACGGAACCATGGGTACTTGCAAAGGATGAGGCGAAGAAGGACAGGCTTGCAACGGTTCTGTACAATCTGGTAGAGGGAATCTCGATTGGCGCGGGTCTGCTTGAGCCGTTTATGCCGGAGACCGCACAGAGAATCATGGCGCAGTTAAACAGCCCGGTGCGCGATTTTGAGTCGGCAAAAACATTTGGCGGGTATGTGTCCGGCACAAAGGTGACGCAGACTCCGGAAATTCTCTTTGCGCGTCTCGATCCGAAGGAAGTAGATGCAAAGGTGGCTGAACTTGCCGAAAGACAGATGGAAGCGTCAGGGCAGACGGAAGAAAGTGACACAGATGTCATAAATATAGAGCCAAAAGCGGAGATTACCTATGATGACTTTGCTAAAATGCAGTTTCAGGTGGGAGAGATTATTTCCTGCGAGGCGGTGCCGAAATCAAAGAAGCTTCTGTGCAGTCAGGTAAAAATCGGATCACAGGTGAAACAGATTGTGTCCGGAATCAAGGCGTATTATACTCCGGAAGAGATGGTTGGCAAGAAAGTAATGGTACTGGTCAATCTGAAACCGGCAAAGCTTGCGGGCGTTGTGTCAGAAGGAATGCTTCTGTGTGCGGAGGACGCCGACGGAAACCTCGCGCTGATGACGCCGGAGAGGACAATGCCTTCCGGGGCGGAAATAATGTAACGGAACGGTTGCACAATATATAAATATTTGGGGTTTTGGAGCGTGTATGATAAATGCTCTGGAAGCAATAGGAGACTTTGATGAATAATAATATAGAAGCGATTATATTTGATTTGGATGGAACCATGTGGGACGCGCTCGAGGGCATTGGCAAGACATGGAATCAGGTTGTGGCAAGTCATCCGGAGTACAGGAAAGAGCCGATTACTTCCGAGGAGCTGGAGGGCTGCCTTGGGCTTCCGATGACAGATATTGCCGGCAAGCTGTTTCCGGATACCACGACAGAACAGCAGCAGGCACTGATGGATGAGTGCTGTGAGGTCGAGAATGCCTATCTGAGTGAGCATGGCGGGATTCTTTACCCGAAGCTTGAGGAGACGCTTGCAGAACTGAAAAAGAAGTATAAGCTTTTTGTGGTGAGCAACTGCCAGCAGGGATATATCGAGAGCTTTATCAAGGCGCACAAGCTTGCAGCATACTTTGATGATATCGAGTGCTGGGGGAATAATCTGTTCTCAAAGGGCGAGAACAACAAACTCATCATGAAGCGAAACGGCGTGACAAGGGCAGTCTATGTAGGCGATACCGCAGGCGACGAGGAGTCTGCGAGAATCGCGGGTATTCCGTTTGTTTTTGCGAAATACGGATTTGGCGAGGCGAAAGCGCCGGACTATGTGCTGGAGGAGTTCTCCAGACTTCCAGAGCTTATGGAGAAGATTGGATCCTTATAATTTGAGCGTAGGTATATGCCTGGGAGTTAGCGTGAGAAGAACTTCTAGCCACTCACAGCAAAGGCTGTTTCGTGGAGAAGTTCTAAGTCTCACACAGGAAAAACGCCAAAAACAGGCGTTTTTCATCCGGATTTGAGATTCCGCAGAGCGGAATCATGGAGGTTAGTGTGAAATCAAAGATTTCACACGGCAGCTTTGTGCCTGCGGTCCAAAGTTTGCAGGCTGTGGAAAGGGCATGGTTATTAATATGGCATACAGACCATTACCGATAGGAATCAGTGATTTCGCTGAAATGATTGAGAAGGAATTTTATTACGTTGACAAGACCCTCATGATTAAGGAGCTGCTGGATAGCAAAGCAAAGGTTATACTTTTCACGCGCCCGCGCCGGTTTGGCAAGACGCTTAACATGAGTATGCTCAGATACTTTTTTGAGGACGACAGGGATTCCCATGGAAATAAAAAGGACTGGTCTCATGTCTTTGCAGGATTAAAAATCATGGAGGCAGGGGACAAATACCTTGCACACATGGGGCAGTATCCGGTTATCTATCTGACGTTTAAGGATACAAAGAAGGAAAGTTTTGAGGAGTCATATCAGCAGTTTCAGATGTTGATTGCCGAGGAATACAAAAGGCATGATTTTCTCCTTGAAGATATAGCGGATGAACAGGACAGAGAGCAATATATGGCTATTGCATCGAGAAGGGCGACGCAGGTCGAATATCAAAACGCAGTCCGTTTTCTCTCTCAGCGCCTTGAAGCATATTATGGCAGGAAGCCAGTCGTATTGATTGATGAGTATGATGTATCTTTGGAAAATGCTTTTACAAAGGGCTTTTATAATAAAATGATTGACTTTATCCGGTCATTGTTTGAGAGCGGGCTAAAGGATAACGGCAGCCTTGCTTTTGCCGTCCTTACAGGCTGTCTGCGCGTTTCAAAGGAGAGCATCTTTACAGGTATGAACAATCTGAACATTATCTCAATCCGCAATGCAAAATTTGATGAATACTTTGGCTTCAAAGCAGACGAAGTGCAGCAGCTGTGCCATTATTACAACATGGAGGATGCGTACCGGGTTGTCCGGGAGTGGTATGATGGGTATACTTTCGGGCAGACGGACATCTATAATCCATGGAGCGTGATACAGTATGTAGATGACGCACGGGCGAATCCGAACTGGCTTCCGATGGCTTACTGGGCAAATACTTCTTCCAACAGCATTGTCAGGACGCTGATTGACCATTCTGATGATGATGGGAAAATGCAGATAGAGGAGCTGCTGGCAGGGGGCAGTATCAGGGTACAGATACACGAGGACATTACGTATGGTGAGATTTATGACAGCAGCGATAATCTGTGGAATTTTATGTATTTTACAGGGTATTTCCGCAAAATAAATGAGTGGATGGAGGGCTCGTCCATTTATGCCGAGCTTGTCATTCCTAATAAAGAGGTACACTATATTTTTGAACAGAAAGTGCAGAACTGGTTCCGCGAGCGGATGAAAGGACGCGACATGACACAGCTCTATACGGCGTTTGTCAACAAGGACTGCGCCGCATTGGAAGAACTGATAAACGATATATTTGAGGAAACCATCAGCTACATGGATCAGAACGAATACTACTATCATGGAATGGTTGCCGGGCTGCTGACAGGCATCAAGGGCTTCGGGCTGCGCTCAAACAGGGAGGGCGGCAAAGGGAGAAGCGACCTTTTTGTCAGGCCTGTCCGCAGAAGCCGGGAAGCCTTTGTCATAGAGTTCAAGGTTGCAAAGGACATTGATGACATGGATGCCATGGCAGACGAGGCGTTAAAGCAGATTGAAGAAAAACAGTATGACGTCGAGCTGAGAAATGACGGATATAAATATGTAAGCTGCTATGGCATTGCATTCTGCGGTAAGGAGTGCGCGGTGCATTGCAGGGATAGTGCCTGATAAACATTGGTAGCTGTGACGAAATAAAAGCGATAAAAATATGGGAGGAAAATTGTAATGAGTACACGTATTGGAATTTTGGGATATGGCAACCTGGGGCGCGGTGTCGAGTGCGCAGTCCGGCAGAATGATGACATGGAGCTTGCTGCCGTATTTACGCGCAGGAGTCCGGAGTCGGTCTCCATTCTGACAGAGACGGCAAAGGTCTGCAATATCGCAGATGTAGAACAGTGGAAGGACAAGATTGACGTGATGATTATCTGCGGCGGCAGCGCGACAGATTTACCAAAGCAGACACCGGAATATGTAAAGCATTTTAATGTGGTTGACAGCTTTGACACTCACGCAAAGATTCCGGAGCACTTTGCAAACGTGGATGCCGCGGCAAAGGCGGGCGCACACATTGGCATTATTTCCGTGGGGTGGGATCCGGGAATGTTCTCGCTAAACCGTCTTTTCGCAAATGCAATCCTGCCGGAGGGAAAGGATTACACGTTCTGGGGCAAGGGCGTGAGCCAGGGACATTCGGATGCCATCCGCCGTATCGAGGGCGTCAAAAATGCAAAGCAGTACACGATTCCTGTCGAGTCAGCGCTTGAGGCGGCACGTTCCGGCAGCAATCCGGAGCTTACGACAAGACAGAAGCATACAAGGGAATGCTTTGTCGTTTTGGAGGAAGGCGCGGATGCCGCAAAGGTTGAGGAGGCAATCAAGACAATGCCCAACTATTTTGCGGACTATGATACGACGGTGCATTTTATCAGCGAGGAGGAGCTGCTCGCAAACCACAGCGGGATTCCGCACGGCGGCTTCGTGCTGAGAAGCGGTGTGACCGGCTGGGAGAAGGAGAACAAGCACATTATCGAATACAGCCTGAAGCTTGACTCCAATCCGGAATTTACCGCGAGCGTGCTTGTCGCATATGCCCGGGCGGCACACCGCCTTGCCAGTGAAGGGCAGAGTGGCTGCAGGACCGTGTTTGACATTGCGCCGGCGTATCTGAGTGCAAAAAGCGCGGAGGAGTTGCGGGCTTCGATGTTGTAAAGGAATAGAAAGTAACTCTGGAATGATGTTGTAGACAAAACATGACGCAATGTTGTCATGTTTTGTTTGTTATTTGTGCGGCACCCGATTAAAAAGAGAGTCTGACAATATTATGGGAGGGCATGGTCAAAAATGGAGCAGCTTCGGTTTATCTGGCAGTATATCAGGCGGCACAAGGTACAGTATATCGGCGGGATTGTCACTTTATTCATATTGGATTTTGCCAATCTGTACATCCCCAAGGTAACAGGAATCATTACGGACGGACTTGCAGCGCGTACCCTCGATATGGGCGGAGTCTTTCAAAATATCGTTATCATCCTGATGATTGGGCTGACACTTGCGGTAGGACGTTTTTTGTGGCGCTACTTTATTTTTGGCGCGGCGCGCGGGGTGGAGCGTGAAATCCGGGATGATATGTTTGCGCATCTGGAAACGCTGGATGTGGAGTATTATAATGAACATAAGACGGGCGATTTGATGACGCGCTTTACAAGTGATTTAAACGCTGTGCGTATGGCAATCGGGCCTGCGGTGATTGCGGCATTTGACGCGGTTGTCATGACCGTGATGGTAATTGTGCAGATGATGGTCTATGTCAATATCAGGCTGACCCTTGTCGCAGTTATTCCCATGATATTCATTGCGTTTGGCGAGCTGTACTTTGGAAAGATAATGCAAAAACGCTTTCTGGAGCGGCAGGAGGCGGTGTCAGACCTTACGGATTTTGTGCAGGAAAGCTTTTCCGGGGTGCGCGTTGTAAAATCGTTTGTGCGTGAACGCTCGCAGATACGCGCCTTTGCAAGGGCAAATGCCAATGCGAAGGAAAAAAACCTAAGGATTGCGAAAATGGAGGCGGTTGTCATTCCTCTTCTCGACGTGGTCATCGGCATCAGCAGCCTTCTGACGCTTCTATATGGCGGATGGCTTGCATTAAACGGTGAAATTACCATTGGCCGTTTCGTTGCCTTTAACCAGTATATTACGATGCTTGTATGGCCGATGCTTGCCTGCGGTGAGGCGATTAACATGTTCTCGCAGGGCGGAGCCGGCATTAAGAGAATACAGGAGGTATTTGCCCAGGAGTCCGAGATAGCGGACAGGGATGACGTGTCGCCGGTAAATTGCATCAGGGGCGACATCCGTCTTCATCATCTCACATTTATCCACAGGGGACACAGCGAACCGACATTAAGGGATATCAGTCTGGATGTTAAGGCAGGAACCACGCTTGCAGTAATCGGAAGGACGGGCAATGGAAAATCGACGCTTGTCAATCTGCTGCTGCATTTATACAATACAAAACCAGGTATGATTTTCATTGATGGGAGGGATATCAACACGATTCCCTTAAAAACGCTGCGCGAAAATATCGCCTATGTGCCGCAGGACAATTTCCTGTTTTCGGATACCTTGAAGTCAAACATTGCATTTGGGACGGACAATGACGAGATGGATGAAATCGTAAGGGCAACAAAAATAGCGTGCATTCACGATAATATCATTGCTTTCCCTGACGGATATGAGACAATTGTAGGCGAACGCGGCGTTACGCTGTCAGGCGGGCAGAAGCAGAGGAGCTCCATCGCAAGGGCACTCAAAAAGGATGCGCCAATCCTGATTCTGGATGATGCGCTTTCGGCAGTGGACACGGATACCGAGGAAAAAATCCTGCGCAACCTGAAGGAAAACAGGCAGGGAAAGACAACCATTTTAATTGCACACCGTATCTCCACGATACAGAATGCGGATGTGATTCTTGTCCTGGAGGACGGGGAGGCAAAGGAATGCGGCAGCCACAAGGAGCTGATGGAGCTTGGCGGTATTTACAGGGACATGTTTGAAAAACAGCAGCTTGAGGCGGCAATCGGTGAAAAAAGGGCGGCAGGAGGATTCGGTTGAAAAATCATTGATTTTTCAACTGGCAAATTTGTGCCTGCGGCTCAAAGTTTGCAGGCTGTGGAAAGGGCATGGTTATTCGTATGAAAAGATTGTTGGCTTATTTAAAACCGCATAAATGGATGATGCTGCTTTCGTCGCTTCTTGTTGTGTCGCTGATTGGCGTGGAATTGTATAAGCCGATTATTATCGGGAATGCGATTGATGATTATATTGGCGGTTATGGGCAGACGAGGGCGGCGCTTGAGGTGGGCGAAGCGTTTCAGGGAATTTTACGCGCGGCAGCGCTGTATGCGCTGATGCTTCTGCTTGGCTTTGTTTTTAATGCTTCCAACACATGGATTTTGCAGAATGTAGGACAGTCGATTATCTATAAGATGCGTGAGGAGGTATTTGCACATATTCATAGCCTGTCCGTAAATTTTTTTAATACGCAGCCTGTGGGAAAACTGGTGACGCGCGTCTCAAATGATACGGAGGCGGTGAATGAACTGTTTTCGCAGATTCTTGCAAAGCTTTTCAAGAATACGGTAAAGATTATCGGGTTTGCTGTTGTCATGCTCTCGATTGACGTGAAAATGGCGCTGTACTCATTTATTCTGATTCCGTTCGTGACAGCGCTGACTTTCTTTTTCCGTTATATGTCCAGAAAGGCGTACCGGATTACGAGAACGCGCATCACGGAGCTGAATACCTTTTTGTCGGAGCATATTTCCGGCATGAAGCTGATTCAGATATTTGCAAGGGAAAAAGAAAAGTATAAGGAATTTGAGTGGAAGAGCGGGCAGCTTTTCAAGGCAAACTGGCGTGAGGTTATGACGTTTGCCATTTTCCGCCCGTCCATTTACATGCTGTCTGTCATTGCGATGGTTATCGTGATTGGGCAGGGGAGCGCGTCTGTGCTGGCAGGCACTGTTTCCTTGGGAACATTGTTTGTGTTTATCAATTATATCAGCTCGTTTTTTGAGCCGATTCAGGAGCTGGCAGAGCAGTTTGGGACATTGCAGTCCTCGCTTGCGTCCGCTGAGAAAATTTTTTCGATACTGGATGTGGAGCCGGAAATCGTAAACCCCGAAAATCCAAGGCATGTGCAGATTACAGGGAAAATTGAGTTTCGCCATGTATGGTTTGCCTACGAGAAGGATGATTACATACTGAAGGATGTAAGCTTTACAATTGCGCCGGGCGAGAAGGTTGCCTTTGTGGGTGCCACGGGCGCCGGAAAATCATCCATACTGAACCTGATAGGGCGTTATTATGATGTGCAGAGGGGTGAGATTCTGATAGACGGTGTCAATATCAGGGAGATCGACAAGGATGCCCTGCGTCATGCCATCGGTCAGGTGCAGCAGGATGTGTTTATCTTTACAGGGGATATCAAGGGCAACATTTCGCTGGACAATGAGGAAATATCAAGGGCGGAGATAGAGCGTGCCGCGCATATCGTGAACGCGGATTCTTTTATCAGAAAGATGCCGGGGGGCTTTGACGAGCCGGTCACAGAGCGCGGGAGCACATTGTCGGCAGGGCAGAGGCAGCTGCTTTCCTTCGCGCGGACACTTGCATACCAGCCGACAATTCTGGTGCTGGACGAGGCGACTGCCAATATTGACACGGAGACGGAGAGCCTGATTACACAGGCGCTCGAAAAACTGATGGAGGGCAGGACGACCATCATGGTGGCACACAGGCTTTCCACAATCCAGCATGCTGACAAGATTATCGTCATGCACAAAGGGGAAATCAAGGAAAGCGGCTCGCATCAGGAACTGCTGCAGCTGGATGGGATGTATAAGAAGCTGTATGACCTGCAGCTGGTGGAGGCATAAACCTATAAATATGACAAAACCGCAAGCGGCTGTTCCAGCTGATGGAATCCGGGCTTGCGACTCATGGGTGAGCGCGTTCCTTCCTGCAAATACCACACTGCCTGTAGTGCGGTCATGCCCAGCGCACTTGCTGCTTCCAGTTCGTGGCTTCCGCCGTCGCCGATATACAGGCATTCGTCAGCCCTGACAGAAAGTTTTTGCATACAGCGGATAAAAATTTCTTCACGGAGGCGACAGCAGTGTTTGCTATCCAATCCGTGATAAACTGTATCGTAATCTGCCGCTGATTCCGGGTGTTTCGCCGCCTTTCAGTGTGCCATGGCATCCAAACTGTGCATGACACCCTTCCTCAATCTGAAATTCTTCAATTTTATTCATGTGAAATTATATCAAAATATAATACATTCGTCCACCCAAATATGAAAACATACCCATGGACAGCAATCTTGTCAACGCGATTCAGGCTTGATGGTTTTTCACAAAATAGACACATTCAATTTAAGGCTCGCTTAAGTTTTCCGCCGTATACTTTTTTCAGAACAAAACAATTCCTAATTGGGACACACTCAATGGAGCTGGCATTGCAAGGATTGTGTCCGGGCAAATACGCGTTTTGAAAAATGGAGGAGTATAATGGCATATCAGGCAGTTTTTAAACGTTATGAGATGAAATATAAGATGACAAGGAAGCAGCAGGCTGCGGTATTAGAAGCGATGCTTCCGCATATGCGGCTCGACGATTTCGGGCATACGACGATTCGGAATATCTATTTCGATACGGATACATACCGGCTGGTGCGGCGTTCCATAGAGAAGCCGGTTTATAAAGAAAAGCTGCGCATCAGGAGTTACAGACAGGTATCGGCGCAGGATAAGGTTTTTATTGAGCTTAAGAAAAAATATGATGATGTGGTCTATAAGCGGCGCGAGTCACTTTCCCAGATTGAAACCCTTGAATGGCTGGTGAAGGGAACGCCGTTTCCAAAAGCGACACAGATAGGAAATGAAATTGATTATTTTTTTTCATTTTACCAGATGCTGAAACCAAAGGTGTTTCTGTCCTATGAGCGCGAAGCATTTTATGCGCTGGACGGCAGCGACTTCCGCGTGACGTTTGATGAAAATATCCTTGCCCGCCAGGAGGAGCTTTCCCTTTCGCGGGAGGTGTGGGGAGAGCGGCTTATGGACGAGGACGACGTGCTGATGGAAATCAAGACTTCGGGCGGCATACCGCTCTGGATGGCGGAGGCGCTGACGCGTGAAAAAATTTACAAGACATCTTTTTCAAAATATGGGACAGCATACGAAAATATATACTGGCGGTCGAAAAGACTGACCGCTCAGTATAAGGTGATGGGCAGACAGATGAATAGCCAGTACACTGGCAGGATATTTATAGCCTGAGGAGGAGAGGAAAAATGGAAAATATTTTCAGGGGATTGTTTGACGCGGAGACGGCAAGCATCATATCGGTTGTCGATTTTATGATTTGCATTGTCAGCTCGCTTGTTATAGGATTGATAATATCAGTGATGTACATGTACAGGAATACATACTCCAAAAGCTTTATCGTGACGATTGCCACCATTCCTGCGATTGTGTGTGCCGTGATTATGATGGTGAACGGAAATGTGGGCGCGGGCGTGGCAGTTGCAGGGGCTTTCAGTCTGGTAAGGTTCCGCTCCGCACCGGGGACGGCAAAGGAAATCGGCGTGTTGTTCATGGCGATGGGGGCAGGAATTATCACCGGAATGGGATACATTGCGTATGCGTTTCTGTTTGCTGTCATTATGGGGCTTGTCGACATGCTCTATGCACGGATAGATTTCGGGGCAAAAAAGCGCGCGGATCTGGACAGGACACTGCATGTCACAATACCGGAGGATTTGGATTATGTGGAAGTATTTGATGACTTGTTTGCCTGGTATACGAAAAAGAGCGAGCTCGTCAACGTGAAAACGACCAATATGGGAAGCCTGTTTAAGCTGACCTATCATATAACATTTCAGGAATCAGGCACGGAGAAGGCTTTTATTGATGCCGTGCGCTGCCGGAATGGGAATCTGGAAATTGCACTGTCAAACCAGGAGAGCGGCATAACGGACATGATGTAGGGTACAGTGTAGCATAAATGGTTACTTTTCACACCCACGTCAAAGTAGTGGGAATCGTGCGCCAAAATGCTTGCCCTTTAGCATTTTGTGTGCAAAATCTGTTATAAAAATAAGGAGTACAATAATGGAGCGATGGAATAAAAAACGGTATTGGATGATGGCAGTATGCCTTCTGGCGGCTGTGTCTGTAACGGCATGTGCGAATGATGGGGCGGTGAATGTAAATACTGCCAGTAAAAATGACAAAAGTGACACAAGTGTCATTTTGGACGAGGTGGCAGATGAGTCCGGACTTTTCTCGAAACGTGACCTGGGCGGGGAATATGACGTATCAAAATGTGAACATATCACGCTTTCCGATGCGGGCTGCACGACGGATTCCAGGAATGTGGCGATAGAGGGAAGCAGGGTCACGATAACAGGGGAAGGGGACTATCTGGTAAGTGGTTCGCTCAGTGACGGAATGATTACCGTGGATGTCGACAAGACCGAAAAGGTCCAACTGGTGCTGGATGGTGTGGATATCAGCTGTGCGACGTCGGCTGTCATCTATGTAAAAAGCGCAGACAAGGTGTTTGTCACGCTTCCCGATGCAACAGAAAACACACTTACAAACGGCGGTTCCTTTGTGGCAGTGGATGACAATAACATTGATGCGGTAATCTTTTCAAAAGATGATTTGACACTCAACGGAACAGGAAAACTTACAGTCAATTCCCCGGCAGGGCATGGAATCGTGTCAAAAAATGACCTTGTCATCGCAGGCGGGACATATGACATTACCGCTGCATCTCATGGGATGACAGGAAAGGACAGTGTGGCTGTCGCGGACGGTGATTTTCGGATTCAGGCAGGAGAGGATGCCATTAAATCAGACAATAACGATGATGACACGATGGGCAGTGTGCATATCCTGGGCGGAACTTACAGGCTCTCAGGTGGGAGCGATGGGATGAATGCCCTGAATGAAATCAACATTTCCGGTGGTAAAATCGTCGTGGAGCAGTCCGGTGAGGGGATTGAGGCGCGGATTATCAATATCTCCGGCGGGGAAATTGACATCACGTCCTCTGACGACGGATTAAATGCCACGGACAAACGCCAGTCCGCAAAGGAGGAGACAGCCGATGTCCAGAAGGCGGCGGATAAAAAAGGCGGTCGTGGCGGAGTGAATGACAATGACCCGGAAGCATCCATCAATATTTCGGGAGGCGTTCTGCGCGTGGACGCCGAGGGCGACGGTCTTGACTCAAACGGTTATATCTTGGTAAGCGGCGGGGAAGTTTATGTGACGGGACCTTCGCATGGCGGTGATGCCGCGCTTGACTATGGGATTGATGCCACGATAACGGGCGGAATCGTGGTGGCGGCAGGACAGGGCAGTATGGCGCAGAATTTCGGCGAGGATTCGACACAGGGCAGTATTCTGGTAAGCACGCAGGAGCAGAATGCGGCAGGAAGCGATATTAGTCTTTTGGATGCGGATGGCGGTGAAATTCTTGCATGGACAATGAAAAAAAGTTATAATTCAGTTACAATCAGCTGCCCGGAAATTAAGTCCGACGGTTCGTATACTGTAAAAATGGGTGAAAACACAGTGGATGTGGCTATGGACGGACTCATATATGGACAAGGATTTTCCTTTGGCGGAGGAAAACGCGGATTTGGCAGCGGGGAGAGACCGGGAGAGCGACCGGAAGGGATGCCGGATTTTCCGGATGGGGAGAAACCGGAAGGAATGCCGGACTTCCCGAATGGGGAGAGGCCGGGAGAAATGCCGGAACCGCCCGATATGCCGAACGGAGAGAAGATGAACCGGACGGAATAAGCCGGATGGGCTGTCCCGAAGTTTGAGGAGGAAACTTACCATGAGACTCTTACTTGCAGAGGACGAGACATCGCTGTCAAAAGCGATTGTGACAATCCTCAGACGCAGCAATTACACAGTGGATGCGGCATGTGATGGCGTGGAGGCGCTGGAATTTCTGGAAATGAATTCGTATGACGGTGTCATTCTGGACGTGATGATGCCGCGCATGGACGGAATCAGCGTCCTGCAGGAGATTCGCAAAGCGGGAAACCAGGTGCCGGTGATCCTGCTCACGGCAAAGGCGGAGGTGGACGACAAGGTACTGGGACTTGACAGCGGCGCAAATGACTATCTCACCAAGCCGTTTGCGTCAAAGGAGCTTCTGGCGCGCATCCGCGCCATGACAAGAAGCGCTGCGTCGGCAGTACAGCCCGATACGAAGCTGCGGTTTGGCAATCTCTCGCTGGACTGTGCAACGTTTGAACTGTCCTCGCCGTTCGGGACGTTTGTCCTTGCGAACAAGGAATTTCAGATGCTGGAATTTCTGATGCGGAACCCGAGACAGATTATTTCCGCAGAGCAGTTTATGGACAAAATATGGGGCTTTGAGGCAAATGCGGAGAGCAATGTCGTGTGGACATATATTTCTTATCTGCGCAAGAAGCTCACGGCGCTCAAGGCAGACGTGGAAATCAGGGCAAGGCGCGGGGCAGGATATTCCATCGAGCATCTGAAGCCGGAAACATCAGCTGACTGAAAAAAGTTTCCCGGAAGGCATGGCGCCGGTGTTGGAACATGCAGCGTTTGGAGGGTTATATGATAAGGAAACTGCGGAAAAAGTTCGTCATTTTATCGACAATATCATTGTTATTGCTGCTGGGTATTATTGTGGTATCCAGCAATTTTCTGACTTACAGGGAACTTGTGGATAAGGCGGATATTGTGCTGGACATGATTGTGGAAAACGGTGGGCGCCCTATGCATTTGCTTCCGCCTGAAAAAAAGGAAATTCCGCGGGAAGGCATGTCCGGCGAGCGCGGCAGATTCTTCGGAAAAAAGCTTTTGTCACCTGAAGTCATGTATGAGGCGAGATTTTTCACTGCGACTGTATCGGGGGACGGACAGATGATATCCGTCGATACGCAGAGCATTGCCATGGTGGATGATGCCGAGGCGCAAAACTATGCAAAACGGGCATACGGTAAAAAGAGTGACAGGGGATTTATCAACGATTTCCGGTATATAAAATATATTGATGGAAATGACATTTGTGTCATTTTTCTCGACTGCGGCAGGAATCTTTTTACCTTTAAGAATGCCCTTCTCATCAACTGTCTGATATCGTTTGCCGGGCTGCTGGCGATTTTTGTCATCATCGTCATTTTTTCAGCGAAAATTGTCAGGCCGGTTTCGGAGAGCTACGACAAACAAAAACAGTTTATTTCCGTGGCAGGGCATGAGATTAAGACACCGATTACGGTTATCGATGCGGACGCGGAGGTTCTTGCCATGGAAATCGGCGAGGACAATGAGTGGCTTTTGGATATCCGCAAGCAGACAAAGCGGATGGCGGCGCTTATGAACGACCTGCTTGCGCTGTCACGCATGGATGAGAACAGGCAGCAGTATACCATGATTGATTTTCCGGTGTCGGATGTCGTCGGGGAGATGGTCAGATCCTTTCAGACCCTTGCGCGGAGCAGGGGGAAAACCATCAGGGCAGAGATAGCGCCAATGCTGTCATATTACGGCGATGAAAATTGTTTCCGGCAGCTTGTTGGCATTCTTCTGGACAATGCCATCAAGTACACACCGACCGCAGCGGACGGCAGCTGTGATGCCATCCGGGTGACGCTGGAAAAGAAGAACCATACGATCTGTCTGGCTGTAAGGAACAGCTCGGATCCCGTGAGCAATGAGCAGCTGGGGCGTTTCTTTGACCGCTTTTACAGGACGGAGCAGTCAAGGGGCTCCGAAAGCGGCGGGTATGGGCTGGGACTGTCCATAGCAAAATCAATTGTCGAGGCGCATAAGGGCAGGATTACCGCGACGGCGCCTGATGCAAAAACGGTACAGATATCCGTCGTTCTGCCGTCAAGAAGCCGCTGACAAAGAAAAGCTGCGCATCAGCGTTCCAGATGCTCCTGATATGCCTTTAGCATATGGTAAAAGAGCTTCTGGTCGCGTCTTGGCAGCTGCTGGTACAAGTCATAAAAATCTAAAGAGTTATCTTCACTCGGAATTGCGGACTGCTCTATCAAATCGGCGGGGGAGCAGCCGATGAAATCGCAGATGTCCACAAACGTATCCAGGCTCATTTTTGTAACGCCGCGTTCAATCTGGCTGATAAAGCTCAGGGACAGGTCAAGCTGCTCTGCCATCTGTTCCTGGGTGATATGCATCTGTTTTCTGTAAAATTTAATTCGTTTTCCCAAAGTTTTATAATCTAAAGCCATACTGATTCTCCATCTTCGTTATTTTCTCCATAAAGTAAAACTATTATTATTGGTGATAGTCAAAAAGTGTGTTGTTAATGGAAAATTGAATTGAATGCAATATT
>ERZ778504.283-NODE-283-length-54836-cov-10.141454_pt1 | contig 54836 bp, 56 predicted proteins | sample MGYA00510046_ERZ778504 | MGnify/ENA primary metagenome ERZ778504 (study PRJEB29527, sample SAMN07138964) | mouse gut metagenome | material: feces | host: mouse | place: China:Nanjing | collected 2016-01-25 ...
GAAAGAGAAAGAAGGCGTGTTTCTGGTTTTGAGAGATCGAACGACCACCTTGCCACTGGCGAGGTTTTTTTGTTTTCGTCTTTTGGAATCTATAAAAAATATACTGGCTTCCTTCCAGAGAACAATGTTATAATCTGAAAAGCAAAGGGGTAATAATGTGAAAATTGGATTTAACAATGAAAAGTATTTAACCATGCAATCCCAGCATATTCGGGAACGAATCGAACAGTTTGACGATAAATTGTATTTGGAATTTGGCGGGAAGCTCTTTGATGATTACCATGCAAGCCGGGTTCTCCCGGGATTTGCGCCGGACAGTAAGCTTCAAATGCTTTTACAATTAAAAGATCAAGCTGAAATTGTGATTGCTATCAATGCCAACCATTTGCATGACAACAAAATGCGTTCGGATTTGCGAATCAGCTATGATGAGGAAGTGTTGCGGCTTATTGATGAATTTACTTGTATTGGCTTGTACGTGGGATCTGTTGTCATTACCCGTTATTCTGGTCAACGGGAAGCCAAACAGCTGGAAACAAAATTAAAACGCCGGAAAATACCTGTGTATCGCCACTATTCGATTGATGGCTATCCAACGAATACGAAGAAAATTATTTCAAAGGAAGGCTTTGGCAAAAACGACTACATCAAAACGAGCCGTCCGCTTGTTGTCGTGACGGCGCCAGGACCGGGCAGCGGGAAAATGGCGACTTGCCTTTCTCAGCTCTATCATGAAAACTGTCACGGGGTAAAAGCGGGGTACGCAAAATTTGAAACTTTTCCGATTTGGAATTTATCGCTCAACCATCCGGTGAACATCGCTTATGAAGCGGCGACAGCCGATTTGAACGATGTGAATATGATTGATCCGTTTCACTTGTCGGCTTACAACGAAATCACGGTGAATTATAATCGGGATATTGAGATTTTCCCCGTTCTTCAACATATGTTTGAAGAAATTTACGGAATGAGTCCGTATAAGTCACCCACAGATATGGGAGTAAATATGGCCGGACTCTGCATTTCAGACGATGAAGCGTGCCGTTACGCTTCAAATCAGGAAATTATTCGTCGCTATTTCGCGACGAAAACACGGTACGTCAATGACCAGTGTTCGGAAGAGGAACTAAAGAAACAAGAGCTTTTGATGCAGCAAGCCCGTATTACGCCAATGGATCGCCCTTGCGTAAAGGCGGCTTATGAAAAAGAGAAAAGTTCAAAGACGTTTTCCGGGGCCATCGAGCTGGAAGACGGTGCGATTGTCACCGGGAAAACCAGTGATTTTATGGGACCTTGCGCGGCGATTGTGATGAATGCCATTAAATATTTGGCCAATATTCCCGATGAGGAAATCCTGATTGACGTCGAGTCCTTCAGCCCGATTCAAACGTTGAAAACAGCTTATCTTGGAAGCGTCAATCCGCGACTGCATACCAATGAAATGCTCATTGCCCTTTCGCTTAGTGCGCGAACAAATCCCAATGCCCGAAAAGCGCTGGAACAGCTGTCGGCTTTAAAAAACACCCAGGCTCACATCACTTCGCGGGTATCCAATGTGGATTTATCGCTATTTACAAGCCTCGGCATTCAGATCACATACGAGGCACAGAAAGGATAGACGATTATGGCAAAACCACTACCATTATCCGGTGTCGGCGTTGTACGAATCATTCTCAAAAACAAGGATGCTTTTCAGTGCAATTTACGCTCCAAAGAAACGCAAGGAGAGCGAACAAGCTATTTATTCGACGTTTTTTATGAAAACGCAGCCGGAACGTTGAATATCGCGGTGGAAAAAGACGAAATTGTGCTTGCCGCGCTGAATCTTTCACTTGGCAAAGTCACGAATTTGAACAACGACGCTAATTTGAAAAAACTTTGCAAGTATGTACTTGAGAAAGCGGCGTAGGAATGAAAGCGATTCTTTACGTTGTAGTCAAAGGCTCTCTTCAAGATGTTCGTGCGATTCAGGAAATTCTTAAAAAGCGAATATCCGATATCTCGTTTTCGCCCGATCGCGAGCAGCCAAGTTTGAACGACTGTATCGAGTTTTACGCGTCTTTTCAAATCGAAAAAGACCAGTTGCCTGCCCTTGAGTGTTTTTTAAACAACGATTGGACAGGTGATTCTGGCGATTTGGAGAGCTACGGGTTCAATACGAAGATGTTTGATTCCCGGGTATATTATTTACGTCTGCAATACGATTAAAAAGCGATCAAATTTCGATCGCTTTTATTTTATGAATTGTTCGAAAACAAAATCTAAATTTTGAATGAGGTCCAGCGCCGTAAAACTAACCGGATTTGCTGCTTGCTTCGCCGCCATGGAATGCACGAGAACACCGAATTGCGCAGCCAGGAAAGGATCTTTGATCCATCCGGAAAGGCCGGTCACAATTCCGGCGAGGACGTCACCCGAGCCTCCTTTGGAAAGCGCGCTGTTTGGCGAAAACAAAACAGAAAGCTGATTTCGATAACCGATGATTGTCGCGCACGACTTCAAAACTAAGACACAATTCGGATGCGCGGCGCAAAACGAAGTCACCGCTTTGTAAGGACGTGTTTTGATTTCCTGCATCGAAAGACCGGTCAAGTCGCTCATTTCCTTGATATGCGGCGTCAAAATGACGGGAGCTTCCCGATCGAGCCAGAATGGATGCTGTCCCGCTGAAGCGATCGCGTCCGCGTCAATCACGACGGTGGCGTCGGAACTAAGAGCAGTCTGAAGCAACGCGTCTGTGGAAGGGCTTTTCCCCATTCCGTTGCCAATGCACAAAACATCAAATCGGGAAAGAATCGGCTGAAGCTGTTGGTATGCGGTCAGAGAAAAGCCATCTTTCGACGCTTCGGCGCCAATCGTCATGATCAGGCTCGAGCGGGTTTGCAAAATCGTCTGAATCGAGTCCGGAACGAATACGCTAAGCAAGCCAATTCCACTATGAAAGCAAGCCGAAGAAGCCATGGAAACGGCGCCAGGCATTTGCGGACTGCCGCCAATCATCAGAGCCCGGCCAAAAGCCCCTTTGTGCTGAAATGGGCTCCGCTTTGGGATTTTTTGGCAAAGGGATGACTTTGAGAGCCACTTGGCTTCTTTCTCATGCAAAACACTTGGAATTCCTATCGGCACACGGTGGAGCATCCCGCAATAAGGGGCGCCCTCCGGGCTGATTTCTCCCCATTTGACGCAATCGAGCGCAAAGGTATGCGCCGCTTTCACCGCAATACCTTGTGCAATCCCCGTATTCCCGTCAAGACCACTTGGAATATCGATAGAAAAAACCGGGCGGCCCGAGGCGTTGATGGCAGCGATCGTTTCGTACCATTGTCCGTGAATTGCCCGGGAAAGCCCCGAGCCGAAAATCGCGTCGACAATGTAGTCGCACGAATGAAGCAACGGTTCCAACGAACAAGCGGATAAGGGGCAAGCCTCGATCGCCAGTTTTTGCACAATATGGAGCTGGACCTTCTCATCCGAAGACATTTGATTTGAATCGGGCAGGACGATTTTTACAAAAAAACCGCGTTCCGAAAGCAGGCGGGCAATCGCCAAGCCATCGGCTCCATTGTTTCCCGGCCCGCAGACAATCAAACCTGTATCGTTTGGATGGATGTGGCTTTGCATGCGTTCGACACAGCCAAGGGCGGCGCGCTCCATCAAAACGAGGGAGGGAATCCCATAGTCGCAAATGGCTTTTTGATCTGCCAATCTGGCTTGTTCGGACGTGCAAATCGGGATGCTATTCCACATCAATCGTTACCGAGTGATCCATATAGGGCGCGAATTCTTTTTTGACAGTCACATGAAACGGATCGTTGGCGTAGCGTTCCAAATCCTGACGCTGGAGTTCGACTTCCAGGAGAACGTCATAGCTTCGCTCAGAATCTAGAAAATCCTCTCCGACAAAAAAAGAATCGGCATACGGAATGGTCTTTGTCGTCATTTTTTTTAAGATCGCGGCGACGGCTTGTTGATTTTCAAGGGTACGATCTTTGAGTTTAATTAAAACAATGTGTTTCATAGTTTCTCTCTCCTTTTTATTTATTGTATTTTCAACGAGATAAAGAATCAAGAAATAGAACGATGATAAGGAAAGAAAAGCGCTAGTTGTCAATCCAGGACAATGATGGTATCGTAATTTTCGTAAAGGGGATAGATGAAGATGAGAAAATCGGAAGAAAAACAAAAAAGGCTCGGATGGATTCGCGGGTTAGGAAACGGTTTGCTGGCGATCGTCATTTTATGCGGACTGGCGATGGTCGTTCCCGGTTTGTTTCGCATAGAAATGTTTAATGTCGTCAGTGGCAGCATGGCGCCGCAAATACCGGTTGGCAGCTTGATTGGCGTACGTTATGAAGCGCCGGAAACTTTGCAGCCCGGGGATGTGATCGCGTTTTTGCATCGCGATTCGGTCGTCACGCACCGTGTGGTCGCAAATGAAAAACAAAACCACGAGCTGATCACAAAGGGGGATGCCAACGCGCAGGAAGACATGGAGCCCGTGGCGTATACGGATCTCATTGGCAAAGTTCGTTTCCATGTTCCTGTGCTTGGCGCTTTGTTTGGCTGGTTTAGTCAAATGGAGGGAAAAATCTTTCTGATCGCGTTAGGGACGATAGGCGCGTTGCTGAGCATGGTTCCTTTTGGCAACAATCGAAATTAAAATGTCTGGTCTGCCGGACATTTTTTGTTTCTCATGTGGGAGAAAAAAGAGTATGGTATAATGGGAAGCTGAAGGAGTATCTATGCAAAAAGAAAATGTAAAAAAATCAATTATATATAGTGGATTGATTGGAACCGGCGGTTATTTTTTCGCGAAGCTTATCAGCCTTTTTTATGTCAGTCCGCTCAATTCCATTTTGGATTCAGCGCAATATACAAACTTTTATGGAACGGCGTACACTTTCTATTCCTATTTTTTAAATATATTTAGCGCTGGTTTCCCATTTGCGGTTGCCACGCTCGTTGCCAAATACACGACGCGTGGGGACGCGAAGACCATTCTGCTCATCAAACGGATCTCGATTTCCTTTTTATCTTTGACGGGATTTATCGGAATGGTCACTATGATGCTCATTTCCTATCCGCTCGCCCATGTCATTAGCGATGGAAACGACGTGAAAACGATGCAGACCGTTCTTTGTATTTTGAGCATCGCTTTATTTCTCGTGCCGGTTTTGTCCGCTTTCCGTGGTTTTGTGCAAGGACGGAAAGAAATCGAAGAATACGCGTTTTCACAAACGTTTGAGCAAATTTTCCGTGTTGGATTTTTGTTGAGTGTTTCCTGCCTTTGCGTGTATGTGCTAGGCATGGAACGGAAATGGGCTTTGTATGCCTCTGTTTCCAGTACGGTCGTGGCGGCGATTGCCGGATTGGCGCAAATTATCGCGTTCGATAAAAAAAAGATGCCGGCCATCCAGCAGCAGGCGAAAATGCAAAAAACCAAAGCGGTACCGGCAAAAAAACTATTTCGGGAATTCATTTTGCTCGCGATCCCGTACTTTGTTGTGGCGGTTCTTGGCTATAGTGACTCGCTCTACAATTCTTTGCTGCTTCCAATCGGATTGCAGTTAAAAGGATACGGGGAACAATACGATTTGATTTTAGCCGGGTTTAACTTTTCCGGTACGAAAATTATCGCGATTCCAATGATTTTGGCGCCGGGTTTTACAGCCGCGCTCATTCCGCACATCACAGTGGCGTTAGAAAACCGAAATATGAAGCTTGTGCGAAGCAATGTGCTGGATTGCCTGAATATCATTTTGTACATTGGTTTTATGCTTTCTTTTTGTATTTTCGTGTATGCGGGACCGATTAACTACGTCATGTTTTCCAGCGCGGATCTTGAACTGTCCACGTCGATTTTAAAGTGGCTGGCGGTTGAAGCGTTTACCGGAACGATTTTACCGGTGATTACCAATTTGATGATGGCGCTTGGTTTGCAGCGGCACGTTTTGAAACGGCTCCTCTACTATACGATTATCAAAGGCGTGCTCATGGTGCCGCTGATGTGGCTTGTCGGATATCCTGGCGCGATCCTTTCCTCGTTGATTGGCGCGACGTATTTGATTTATTCGAATTTGAAAGAGGCGAGCCGTGTATACCAAATCAAGTTTAAAGGATTGATTCACAAGTTTATTCTTGAGATTCTCGCTTGTTTTTTGTTGTGGGGAACCGCGTCGGTTTTGAATTGGATCGGACTGGACGGAACCGAAGGATCCCGCTGGCTTTGTTTTGTGAAACTGGCAATCAACGGATTGATTGCCGTCGGCGTGTATGGCGCGTTTACGGCGCTGATGCAAATTCCGCAAACGGTATTCCACTTGGATTTGAATGCGCATTTTGTTAGAAAGAAGGCTTAAACATGTACGATGTGATTGTTGTCGGAGGAGGCCACGCGGGCATTGAGGCAGCCATGGCGGCTGCCCGGATGAAAAAAAAGACCGCGCTCGTTACGATGGATCTCGATATGGTCGGATCCATGCCCTGCAATCCGAGTGTTGGCGGACCGGCGAAAGGAATCGTTGTTCGTGAAATCGACGCGTTAGGCGGAATCATGCCTGTTGCCGCGGATCGAACCGCCCTCCAGTTTAAGATGCTGAATACGACAAAAGGGCCGGGTGTTTGGTCGCTACGCGTGCAAAGCGATAAAATCGCATACAAGCGATTCATGAAAGAAGCGCTTCTCCAGCAGGAAAACTTGGATATCCTCGAAAAAGGAGCGGCCCGCGTCTGGATCGAGGAAGGAAAAGCGAAAGGAATCGAGTGTGTCGACGGGACGGTTATTCCATCGAAAACAGTGGTGCTGACTTCGGGAACTTATATGACTTCCAGTGTTTTGCGCGGTCATACCGCGACGAAGAGCGGACCGGAAGAGCAGCCGACAATCGACTCGTTATCGGAGAGTCTGCGCGAAGCCGGGATCCGAACCTTCCGGTTAAAGACAGGAACCCCATGCCGGGTAAAAAAAGAAACGATTGATTTTTCCAAAGGAGAAGAGCAGCCGGGAACGGACGCCTTTTTGCGGTTTTCTGAAACGACGCGGCCGGAAGATGTTTTGCCTTTCTCTGAACAGGAGATATGCCATTTGATTTACACCGCGCCGGAAACGCACGAAATCATTTTAAATCATTTGGAAGACTCGGCGATGTATTCGGGACTTGTCAAAGGCGTGGGACCCCGGTATTGCCCGAGCATTGAAGACAAGCTTGTTCGCTTTGCCGACAAACCGCGCCATCAGCTTTTTCTCGAACCCGAGTCAAAAGAGCTGGATACGATTTACATTCAAGGCTTTTCGACTTCCATGCCTTGCGAAGTCCAGGAAAAGATGGTGCATTCTTTGCCGGGTCTGGAACATTGCGTCATTGAAAAATACGCGTACGCGATCGAATACGACGCGATTGATCCACTGCAAATGAAGCCTTCGCTCGAAAGCAAAGTCGTGGAAAACTTGTTTACCGCCGGGCAAGTGAACGGAACGAGCGGCTATGAGGAGGCGGCCGGACAAGGATTGATCGCGGGAGCGAACGCGGCGTTGAAGGTGGCGGGACAGGAGCCTTTGGTTTTGCGGCGTGACGAAGCGTATATCGGAGTCATGATTGACGATTTAAGTACAAAAGGCACCAATGAGCCGTATCGGCTTTTAACGTCGAGAGCCGAATACCGGTTGCTGCTTCGGCATGATAACGCCGATCAGCGACTGCTGGCAAAGGCGCATGCGGTTGGCTTGGTTTCGGATGCCCGCTATGAGAAGTTTCAGGAAAAAATGGCAAAGATCGACGCGGCGAAAAAAGCATTGGCCGAAACGCATATCAAGCCGGATGCGGCGATCAATGCACGGCTGGCCGGGCTGGGCTACGATCCGCTTCGGCATGGATGCTCCGCTCTGGAACTATTAAAACGGCCGAAAATCACGCTTTCGCTGCTGGAGGCGATCACGGCAGACCATTATGATGAGGAAGTGGCAACCGCGGTGGAAATCGACACGAAATACGCGGGCTATATTGAAAAAGCCCGTCGGGACGCGGCGCACATGCAGGCCATGGAAGCCAAAAAGCTTCCGCAGGATCTCGAGTATTCAAAAATGGACAACTTGTCTTTGGAGGCGCGGCAAAAGCTGGACGCGATTCGCCCGCTGACTTTGGGACAGGCTTCGCGGATTTCCGGAATCAATCCAAGCGACATCGCCATTTTGGCAATGTATATCAAATGATGGTATACTATAAAAAACAGATGAGGGAGTGGAGTGATGAAACAGGTAAAAAAGAGAAAAAAAATGTCGAGATTCAAGCGATATTTCATTTCATGCGCTTTGTTGGCTGTTTCGTTCAGTCTTATTTACTTTGGAAGCCAGGAGATTCAGACGACGTTCGCATTGAAAAGCGAAATTCGAAACAACTTGAAAGAATCCGCCAAGCTGGATGATGAAAAAAAGGAACTGGAAACGACAAAAAAGAACCTTTCCAATCCCGATTACGTAGAGTACATCGCCAGAGGAAAATACTTAGTGAGCCGGGAAGGAGAGCAAGTTTTTAAATTTCCAAGCATCGACTTGCAGGAAGAAGAATGAGTTTCGATTATTCCATGTACGAGTGGCGGAAATACAAACAGTATTACACCGAGAAGGAAGATGGATCCATCGAGTTTGCGGCCGGCACGCCATCCCACGTGCGGGAGAGTTACGCGCGCTATGTCCACCAGCAGCAGTCCATGAAGGATTTTGCCACCCGTCGCGATCTCGACCGGAAAAAAGGCACTTTTGATTTTGGGATCGGGCGAAAGAAAAAGGAAAAAGGGAACCCTTCCAGCCTCGTTTCCTTTCAGGAGGCGGTCAATCAAAACGAGTCGCTTGAAAAAAACTGGTTTGATTTGAATGTGATTCATGTTGACGAACGCGGAAACGCCCATGTTGGCATGGAGCACTTCGACGGTTTTTTGATTCGCTACGAGGAAGCAATCGTGCAAGGCAGAAAAGCCGCGCTCATCGGGCTAAAAAACGAGGACCGGTTCGTTTCGATCGTAACCTTAAATCCGGCGGGGAAAATTATCCAGATCCAGGATTTTGTATCAAAAGCGTGATTGTGCGCTTTTTTTGTTTTTATTTTTAATCCAATGGCTTGCATATAAATATATCCATGCGTATCATTGAAATCATAAACAAGGAGAAAAACAAAATGGAAGAACAAGAGAAAAAGATTCCTAAATATTTAGTGATTCCATGGAATACTTCTTTATGTCGTAATGTCACACAGCAATACCCAAACGGAAATATCGAGAAGTGGCAAATCAACGACCAGCGGATCTTCGTCTTTTTTTTGGAAATCGAAGAACCCATCGTTTTATTTCGGAGCGCGGATCTGCTGATCAATTTGAATACCCGACAAGTGTGGCGCGAAGGAGTGGAGCTATCCATCAAGCGCGAAGGGTTTTCCTTGCTAAGACGGCTGGTTCTGGATTATCGCTTAACAAAATCCCGCGAGGAATTGATGATGATTACCAAACGCGGTGCGATGGATAACGCGCTGTCGCATTGCGTGAGCCGGCTCAGAAAAGCGTTAGGGACGTATAGGGGACAGCCCTATATTGACACGGTGACGGGCGTAGGATACCGCTGGCACTTTCCCGTTGTCAAAATTGAATAAATATTTCTTCTTTTCCTTCTTTTTTTTCGATGAATCTTGGGGAAAATGTTTGATTTATGGGATTCTCTTGGTATAATTTAACGAAAGGAGGGAATTTTATGTCGAATTTTAGTTCGAAAGAAAAGTTTGTCGAAAGCTTTAAACTGGCAGTATCTGAGCAATATGGTCGGGATTTCGAAGACACGTATCCAGTGGAGCGGTATGTCGTATTGGGGGAGATGATTCGCGACTACGCCGGCATTCATTGGAAAGAGACGAAGAATGCGATCAAGAAATCGCATACCAAACAGCTCTATTATTTTTCTATGGAGTTTTTGATGGGACGGTTGCTGACGAGCAACTTAATGAATCTCGGACTTTATGATGTGGTAAAGGACGGATTGGAAGAATGCGGATTGAGTATTAACGAACTGGAGGAAATGGAAAGCGATGCCGGACTGGGAAACGGTGGACTGGGACGTCTTGCCGCCTGCTTCCTGGATTCGCTGGCTTCTTTGGATCTGGCGGGGAATGGAAACTGTATTCGTTACCGCTACGGTTTGTTTAAGCAGAAAATCGAAAACTTCCGTCAAGTCGAGTTGCCGGATTGCTGGCTGAAAAACGGAAACGTTTGGGAGATCTGGAAACCGCAACACGCCGTGCAAGTCAAGTTTGGCGGCAAGATCGACGCGTACATGGATTATAATGGGAAATTCCACATGGAGTACGCGCCGGATTTTGTCGTGCGGGCCGTTCCGTATGACGAGCCGATCGTGGGATATCATACAAAGACCACGAACACTTTGCGCTTATGGGATGCCGAAGTCGACGAAGACTCGGTACAGTCCGGAAATTTAAGCAAGTATTTGAATGACGTACTGGCGCTGACGACCAACGTCTATCCGGACGATTCCACAACGGATGGAAAAAAACTGCGATTAAAACAAGAGTACTTTTTTGTGTGCGCGGGCATCAACCAAATCATTGAATCGCATTTGCGCGTGTACCCAAGCCTGGACAACTTACCGGAAAAAGTGGCAATTCAGCTGAACGACACGCATCCGGTTCTTGTGATTCCGGAACTGATGCGTGTACTGATGGACGACTACAACTACGACTGGGATCCAGCGTGGGATATCGTACGCCGGACCGTGGCGTATACCAATCACACCGTCATGGCGGAAGCGTTGGAGAAATGGCCGCAAGATATGATGCGGGAGCTTTTGCCGCGCGTATATATGATCATCGAGGAAATCGACCGCCGGTTCCGCTATGAGATCGAGCATCAGGGAAAAGGCTATTTGGCTTCGCAAGTCGGCATTTTAAAAGACAATCAGGTCCATATGGCTCACTTGGCGATCGTGGGCAGCCACAGCGTCAACGGGGTGGCCAAGATCCATACGCAGATTTTGATTGACGATGTCATGAGCGCGTTCGCCGGGTTGTATCCGGGACGTTTCAATAATAAAACCAACGGGGTCACGCATCGCCGGTGGCTGCTGTACTCCAACCCGCAGCTGGCGCGGTTGATCGAGGACACGATCGGGGACGGCTTTATCAAGGATCCGGAACAGCTGACCAGACTTATGGTGCATGTGGACGATCCTCGTCTTCAGGAGCGCTTTATGCAAGTGAAACGGGAGCGCAAGGAAATACTGGCTAAATACGTCAAAGATACGCTGAATATCGACATTGATATTGACTCGATTTTCGACTGCCAGGCGAAGCGTTTGCATGCCTACAAGCGTCAGCTGCTCAACATTTTCCACATCATGCATTTGTACTTGCGGATGAAAAAAGATCCGAATTTCCGAATTTATCCGAGAACGTTCTTCTTCTCGGCCAAGGCGGCGCCAAGCTACGCGTTGGCAAAGGAAATTATTAAGCTGATCAACATGGTCGCGGACAAAGTCAACAACGACCCGGAAATTTCCCGGTTCATGAAAGTGGTGTTCATTCCGAATTATTCGGTTTCCGTGGCCGAGATCTTGTTGAACGCCGCCGATGTCAGCGAGCAAATCTCGACCGCCGGCAAAGAGGCGAGCGGAACCGGAAACATGAAATATATGATGAACGGGGCGCTGACTCTAGGTACGCTGGATGGCGCAAATGTGGAAATCGTAGAGCAAGTCGGTTACGACAACGCGGAAATCTTTGGCCTCCACGTGGAAGATATCAACGAATTGCGGAAGGAAAACTCCTACAATGTTTGGAATCTCTACAACAACAACGCCAATATCCGCGAGGTAATCGAGAGCCTCAAAAACAACACATGGTCGAACGATCCAAACGAGTTCCAGCAAATTTACAACGATTTGATGCTTCGCAACGACGAGTTCTTCGTTTTGGCGGACTTCGAAGCGTATATTTACGCGCAGTCCCTTGTGCAGCAGATGTATGAGGATCGCTCGCGCTGGGCGCGGATGATGCTGGTCAATATCGCGAAATCCGGTTATTTCTCCAGCGATCGGACGATTCGGGAATACGCCAATGAAATCTGGGGATTGACTCCAATTCCATTCGACTAAAACAATCCTTTGAGAGGAACGACAAGTTCCTCTTTTTTTGCGTCGAATTGACGTATAATAAAATCAAAAAACAAAGGAGATCACTATGAAAAAAATATTATTGCTGGGGGCGACGGGGTCCATCGGGCAGCAGACCATCGACGTCATCGAGCAGCACCCCGATTTATTTGAACTCGTAGGTGTCAGCGCCGGAACGAGCGAAGCAGCGCTTCACGATATCGTCGCCCGCCATCCGGGCATTCAAGTGGTTGGAATGGCGGTCGCGCCCGAAACGGCGTTCGAAGGAAAAAAAACATTTGTCGGAGAGGACAATATGACAGAGTGCATTCAGAACTGCGATTACGACTTGCTGGTGAACGCGACCGTTGGATTTCGAGGGTTGAAGCCGACGCTCGCCTCGCTCAACAAAGGCGTCGACGTGGCGCTGGCCAACAAGGAAAGTCTAGTCGCGGGCGGCGCGCTCGTACGCAAGACACTGGAGGAAACCAAGACCAGGTTGTATCCAATCGACTCGGAGCATAGCGCAATCTTTCAATGCCTGCAAGGCAATACGACGCGGGAGGTGTCCCGTCTGATTATTACGGCTTCCGGCGGCAGCTTCCGGGATCTCGACCGCAGCCAGCTGCGCGATGTAAGCGTCGAGCAGGCGCTGGCCCATCCAAATTGGAATATGGGAAAACGGATCACGATTGACAGCGCAACGATGGTCAACAAAGGCTTTGAGGTCATCGAAGCCCATTATTTGTTTGACTTGCCTTTTTCGCAAATCGACGTCGTTCTCCACGCGGAAAGCATTGTGCACTCGATGGTTGAATTTGCGGATCACGCCGTGATGGCACAGCTTGGAAGCGCGGATATGCGTTTGCCAATCCAGTACGCGCTGGCTTATCCGCAACGACTCGATCTCCAAGAGGAAAAGCCGCTGGATATGACGAAAACGAGGGATCTTCACTTTCGGCAAATGGACGAGGCGCGCTTTCCGATGCTGCGCGTCGCCTACGAGGCGGGCGAAAAGGAAGGCAACGCCGGAGCGATTTTCAATGGTGCCGACGAACAAGCCGTGGAAATGTTTTTGCGCGGGAAAATCGGATTTCTTGACATTGAAACGAGCATCCAAAAAGCGCTGGAGCACGTCGAATACATACAGGATCCGGATTATGAGCAGCTGGCGCAAAGCGACTACAAAGCGCGGGAATTTGTGAAAAACTATTGGAGCTAGCAATCTGATTTAAATCTTGATACAATGAAGTGTGTGCGCAGAAAGGATGTGAGCGTATGAACAAACGATTGTGGATCACCATGGCCGGCACGATGCTTGGAATGGGCACCGTCACCGCCGGGATGCCGATAACGGCTCAGGAAACTTTGACAACAGTCGTCGTGCAAGATCCGACCGTCATCACAACGGCCGATCAGTTTATCGACACTTATTGTTCGATCCAGATCCAGCAACTTGATCCGGTGACGAAAGCCGTCATCATGGATCCTGCCACCGCAAAACCGAAAACGACCCCGCAGCTCATCACAGGGGTAGATGAAACCAATTATACGATCGTGCTGGAGGGCGCGGGAAAACTACCTGCGTTTTCCGCCGCTTTTCAGCAAGATGTCAAAACGAAGTTTGGCGAACGGATCGCGCAGGCGAAAGCCAATCCGGGTCTGGGCGTCATTACGCTGACAACCTATGACGACCTGGTGGCTGCCGCCAATCAGGTCAAGGCGAAAATCGACGAGGAAAACGCGAAAAAGGAACAAGAGGCAGCCGCGACGGTGAACCCGCAGCCTACGCCGGAACCGACGCCGATTCCGGAACAACCGGCTGAAAATCCGACGCCGGAACAGCCAGTCGATCCGACTCCGGTCCAGCCTGCTCCACAGGCTCCGGCTGAGCAACCGCAGACACCAGCGGAAGAACAGCCTGGTCCACTTGAGCAACCGGCGCCTGCGCCGACCCCGGAGCAGCCGGCTGAAAATCCGGATTTGCCATCTGTCGAGAAAACTGAGCCAGACGAGGAGACACTCGAGACGCCGGAAGATCCGGTTGAGCAGCCAACCGCTTTCCAGCCGATGACGCTCGCTTTCGTGAGCGAGAACGCCGAACCGGCTTTTGGTGCCGAGCCAAAAACTTCCTTGCTGGCGCAAGCCGCTTTCGAACCGGAAGTGCAGCCGCAGCAAGAGCTCGTTTTACCGACAGCCGCAGCGCCGGTTTTGCCGGTCGAAGCCGCGCCGCAGGTAGCGCAGCCGGCCGAAACGACCGTGGCGAAAAACGAAGCGGTATCGAAAACAGAAGAGCCGACGCCCAAGTCGTCGAGCGCTGCGGATGAATTTATCGCCACGTATGCCAGCGAGAGCGGAATGATGTATCGAAGCGCGACTGGCGCCAATTACACCAAAATCATTTCCGGTTTGTCTTCCTGGAATAAATTGAGCCGTTCGGATAAAGAGGCGGTCAATACCAAGCTACAAAACGCAGGCGGAAAGTCGTATCAGAAGCTGCTGCAGGAAGCGCAGTCGATCCAGTTTGCGACGCCGGCTGTCACACCGGGGCGTCTTGTTCCGCGAATCAACACCGCGACGACGACCCATGCCGGTCTTTACGGTTTGCTTTGTGGTCTGGCGAGCGCTGTGCTTGGCTATTTGTTCACAAAACGAAAAGAATTCTAAAGAGAGTCGTATGACTCTTTTTTTCGTTCGTTATTTTTTATATAATAAAAGATAGCAGAAAGGTTTGTGAAGAAATGAACTCAATCAAACAATATATTGGGCTAATGCTGAAAAGAGCCCAGCTATACCGTAACGGCGGATATAAAAACGCAAAACCTCTCACGCGAACTGTTGAAGATTATCAAGCGCATTTTTTCGCTTTTTTGATCGATGTGAATATTTGTCTTCTTCCTGTCTATATTTGGGTTATTGAGTTTTTGCTCATTTTATGCGGGTTGATCCCGCCCCATTTTTTTGATTTGCTGTTTTACTTAATGTACGCGTTGCTGTTTGTCACGTGTGTGATCCTTCTTTCGGTCGTTACGGCCCGCTTTCAAGGGCAGACGATTGGATATTCCCTGATGGGATTGCGCCTGGTGGGCCGGAACAAGCGGGAAGCTTCGCCTTTGACGCTCATCATGCGGCAGGTTTTCGGCTTTGGCGTGCCGACAATGGTGCTTGGCTTTTTCTTTAAGACGACCGGTATGGTTGGATGGTGGGCGCTCAACGGATTGTGCGCGCTGGCCATGCCAAACCAGCAGACGATCTTCGATCTCGTTTTCAAGCTGATTTTAGTCCGCGATCCGGAAACGAACATCGAGATTCGGGAGAAAGCGGAAGCCGAGCCGGCGAAGGAGAGAAAACCCGCAGTCAAAAAACAAAAAGAGGAGCTGGACGTTTCGCCGATCGACTTGCACATTCGCTCCAATTACAGCGACGACGGCTACTACGACGTGGAGGAGATTTTCAAGCAGGCGAAAAAACTGGGACTGGAAACGATTTCGATTACCGACCATAACTGCGCCCGCGTCAACGCGGCCGCTCCGCGATTCGCGAAACTGTACGACATCCAGTACATTCCAGGCGTGGAATTTGATTGTCAGTACAATGGCGAGCGGCTTCGTATTTTGGGCTACTACATTGACTGGAATCAGGAAATCTTCAACGTTTTGGAGCAGGAATCGTTGCGTCGCGAAAAGGAAATGTCGATTGAACGGGTGAAGAAGTTCGAACAGTATTCGGGCATCGTCATCGACCTCGATTCCCTGATGTCCAATTCCCGGTTCCAGACGATTACCGCGCAGCAAATCACGGAGATGGTTTTCCGGAATCGGCAAACGCGGAAACTACCGTTTGTGACAAAATATTTGGATCGCTGCGCCAACGAGAAAGAGGCGATGGCCCGTTTTAAAAACGACGTGTTCGGTAAAAGCGGTTCATGCTTCGTGGAAGGAAAATATCCTTCCGCTGAAGAAATCATCGACGCGATCCACGACGCCAACGGCATCGCGATCTTGTCCAGCTGGCATTTGGACTACATCGACGACCACACGATCGAGGAGCTGATCGGATTGGGTCTGGATGGAATCGAGTGCTTCTCGCCGGCGATTCAAAAACAGACGATGACCGCGTTGCTGCGGCTTGTTCAAAAAAATAAACTATTCGTTTCCGCCGGAAGCGATTTCCACGGCCCGAACCGGCCTGGACGCGATCTGGGCGTAACGAACTGCCCGGATAAAGGTCTTGCGCTCGTTCGCATCTTTACCAAAGCGGCGGACATGACAAAGTAGAGAGGAGTTCCTTTATGAGTACAAAAGAACCTTATTATTTAACTACGGCCATTGCTTACACATCTGGCCGTCCCCACATTGGAAATACGTATGAAATCATTCTTTCGGATGCGATCGCGCGATTCAAACGGGCCCAGGGATACGACGTGTTTTTTCAAACCGGTACCGACGAGCACGGAATCAAGATCGAGGAAAAAGCGAAAGAAGCGGGAATCACGCCGCAGCAGTTTGTCGACGACGTGGCGGGAACGATTCGCGCCAACTGGGATTTGATGAACACAAGCTATGATTATTTCATCCGGACCAGCGACGAAGACCATGTCAAAGCGGTCCAGAAGATTTTCAAGCGGTTTTACGAGCAAGGCGACATTTATAAAGACGAATACGAAGGCTGGTACTGCACCCCTTGCGAATCGTTTTGGACTGAAAGCCAGCTTGTGGACGGGAAGTGTCCGGATTGCGGCAGACCCGTTCAAAAAGCCAAAGAGGAGGCGTATTTCTTCAATATGCAGAAATACGCGGACCGGCTCATTCAATACATTGAGGAGCATCCGGATTTCATTCAGCCGGAATCGCGCAAAAACGAAATGCTGAACAACTTTTTGCGTCCGGGACTTCAAGATCTTTGCGTATCCAGAACGTCCTTTACATGGGGCGTGCCGGTCGACTTCGATCCGAAACACGTGATTTACGTTTGGGTCGACGCGTTGAGCAACTATATCACAAGTCTTGGATACGACGCGCAAGCCGAGGAACAGTCGGACCAGTTCAAAAAATACTGGCCGGCGACGCACATTATCGGAAAGGATATTTTGCGCTTCCACACGATTTACTGGCCAATCTTTTTGATGGCGCTGGATTTGCCGCTGCCAAAGAAAGTCTTCGGTCATCCTTGGCTGTTGTTTGGCGATGGCAAAATGTCAAAATCGAAAGGCAATGTCATGTACGCCGAAGAGCTCGTTCGCTATTTTGGCGTCGACGCGGTACGCTATTACTGCCTGCATGAGATGCCGTTTGCCAACGACGGAACGATTACGTGGGAATTGCTTATTGAGCGGATCAATTCGGATTTGGCCAATATTTTAGGCAATCTGGTTTCCCGCACGATTTCCATGGTGAACAAGTATTTTGACGGGGAAATTACCAACCCGAAAGTTTACGATCCGGTGGATGAGGGGCTTATTTCGACCGCTCTGGAAACGAAGGAAAAAGTCGAAGAAAAGATGGAAGACCTGCAAGTGGGCGCCGCTTTGGATGAAATATTCAAACTGCTTCGCCGGACCAATAAGTATATTGATGAAACGTCGCCTTGGGTCTTGGCGAAAAACGAAGAGGATCGCGCGCGGCTGGCGACGGTATTGTACAATTTGCTGGAGTCGATTCGAATCGCGGCGGTGTTGCTGGAAAGCTTCCTGCCGGAAACGAGCGAAAAGATTTTGGACATGCTCAATACCGGGCAGCGGTCGCTGGAATCGACTGAGTCGTTTGGCCATTTGGAAACCGGCGGCCATGTCGTGAAGAAAGCGCCAGTCTTATTCGCCCGTATTGATGAAAAGGAATTTTTCGAACAGCTTGAAAAAGATCAGGCCAAAGAAAAGAAAGCGAAAGAAAAAGCCGAGAAAAAAGACGCCAAAGTCGAACCGGTCGCCAATGAAAAGAAGCCTGAAATCACGATTGACGACTTCGCGAAGGTCGAGCTGAAAGTCGGCACGATTATCGAATGCAAGCCGCACCCGAAGGCGGACCGTTTGCTCGTGGAGCAAATCGACTTGGGCGACGAAGTGCGGCAAGTGGTGAGCGGAATCGCCGAACACTACAAGCCGGAAGAGCTTGTGGGAAAACAAGTGATCGTCGTCACCAATTTGAAGCCTGTCAAGCTGAGGGGAGTCGAATCGCAAGGCATGCTGCTTTGCGCGGCCAACGACAAGGATCTTAGCTTTGTCAGTGTGGCCAAAGACATGCCAAATGGCACGACTGTTCGCTAATGAGCGATGAAATGAAAGTCCTGTTCCGCCAGCTGCAGCTGGCGGGGCTTGGAATCGTGATCGGCGCGGTTGGCTTGCTGGCGGATCGAATGCCGATTTTCTATATCGGGATTGGCGTTCTTTTGCTGGGAATCGCCCGTTTTGTGATGCTGAAAAAATATATCCGCGATTTGAACGAGAAAAAGGATTGAAAATCCGGGCGGATTTTGTTTAAATAAAGGCACAATTTGATCAATTATCAAGAGATGAGGTAGAGAGTTAGCTCGGCGACCTCACACCAACCTGATGCAAATTAAGGTGGTCCTGCTAACACCGATAAGAAGTACCGTTCTTTGACGCATGCTTCCGGGCATGCGTTTTTTACAGGAGGAAACATGAAAAACTATATTTTTACAAGTGAAAGTGTAACGGAAGGCCATCCAGACAAGATTTGCGATCAAATCGCGGATGCCATTCTTGACGAAGCCCTCGCCCAGGATCCCGATTCCAACATGGCGGTGGAGGCGACAATCAAAGATGATTTCGTGCTCGTGTATGGCGAGGCCAACACAAAAGCGAAAATTGATTATGAAAAAATCGCGCTGGATACAATCAAAAAAATCGGGTACGACGAGGATTACTACGTGACCGTCGTTGTGAACGAGCAGTCTCCGGAAATTCACAACGCCGTCAACAAGGAGGAAATTTGCGCGGGCGACCAAGGTATCATGTTTGGCTACGCTTGCGACGAGACACCAGAATTCATGCCGATGCCAATTTACTACGCGCATCAGCTGGCGATGCAGCTGGCCAAGGTTCGTCGAAACAATCCGCTTTTGAAACCGGACGGAAAGACCCAGGTCTCGGTGGAATACGTGGACGACGAGCCAAAGCGAATCGACACGATCGTGGTTTCGACGCAGCACGACGCGTCGCTAAGTCAGGAAGAAATCAAAAAGCTTGTGATGGAAGAGGTCATCGCGCCCGTCGTCGACGCGAAATGGCTGGATGAAAACACCAAATATTTTATCAATCCTTCGGGAAGCTTCGTGGTAGGCGGAAGCTTTGGCGATTCCGGAACGACGGGACGAAAAATCGTTTGCGACACGTATGGCGGACGCGGACGGATTGGCGGTGGCTGCTTCTCGTCAAAAGATCCAACCAAGGTGGATCGTTCGGCAGCGTACTATTGCCGGTACGTCGCGAAAAGTATTGTCGCTTCCGGCTTGGCGAAACGGGCGGAAGTGCAAGTGTCGTACGCGATTGGAAAAAACGAGCCAATCAGTATTTGCGTCGACACGTTTGGAACCGGTAAACTAAGCGATGAAAAGCTGCTGGAGGTCGTGGAGAAAAACTTTAATTTCAACGTCGACAACATTTTAAAGGAGCTGGACTTGCGCAAGCCGATTTACAAAAAGACAAGCTGCTATGGACATTTCGGGGATCCGCAATTTACCTGGGAGCAAACCAAGGCGCTGAAGACCGAATAACAACGGAAATCGAGAGAACCTTTTTCGCTTTTTTGGCGGGAAATCAATAAAAAAAGATTTTAAATCGGGAAACAAAAAACAAAATTTTGGTTTTATCCCGATTTTTTTTTGTTTTAGTCAGGCAATTTAAAAGCAATTTGCACGTTGAAAATTTATAATAAAGATATTGAAAGCCAAAGGGGATTTGCGTCTCAAGGAGGATTTATTCATGTATTATTCAAGTGGAAATTATGAAGCGTTTGCCCATCCGCTCAAACCGGAAGGCATTGAAAACAAGTCGGCGTACATCATTGGATCCGGACTGGCCGCGCTTTCGGCTGCCTGCTTCCTTGTGCGGGACGCCCAAATGGACGGAAAGAGAATCCACATTCTTGAAAAAGACGCGCTGCCTGGCGGGGCCTGCGACGGATACCAGTATCCGGGTCTGGGCTATACGATGCGTGGCGGCCGCGAAATGGACAATCACTTTGAAGTCATGTGGGATTTGTTCCGCGACATCCCATCCATCGAAGACCCGAACATGTCCGTTTTGGATTACTATTATTATTTAAACAAGCGCGATCCAAACTACTCGTTGTGCCGGGCGACAGTCAATCGTGGACAAGACGCGCACACGGACAAGAAATTTGGATTGTCCGACAAAGCCCAAATGCAAATCATGAAGCTGTTTTTCACCCCGGAAGAAGAATTGGAAAACAAGAAAATCACCGAGTTTTTTGACGACGAAGTGCTGGACTCCAATTTCTGGATGTACTGGCGGACGATGTTCGCTTTTGAAAACTGGCACAGTGCGCTGGAAATGAAACGCTACATTCAACGCTATATCCATCATATCGACGGTCTGCCGGATTTCTCCGCGCTCCGGTTCACAAAATACAACCAGTACGAGTCGATGATCCTGCCAATGATCAACTATTTGAAAGCGCACGATGTCGATTTCCAGTACAATGTAAAAGTCGATGACGTCATGTTTGAAATCGAGCCGGATCACAAAGTCGTGACTGGTTTGCTTGTGACAGAAGCGGACGGGCAACAAAAACAAATCGACTTGACAGAAAACGATTTGGTGTTCATCACCAACGGAAGCTGCGTGGAAAACTCTTCGTTTGGCTCGCAAAACGAACCAGCCAAATTCAACACCGAGTTAAAACAAGGCGGCGTATGGGATATGTGGAAAAACATCGCCGCGCAAGACAAGTCGTTTGGCCATCCGCATAAGTTCTGCTCGACGCCGGAACTCACCAACTGGGAGTCCGCGACCGTGACGACGCTGGACGACAAGATTCCGCCATATATTGAAAAAATCACGAAGCGCGATCCGTTCTCGGGTCGTGTCGTCACAGGCGGAATCGTGACCGTGATGGATTCAAACTGGCTGTTGTCCTGGACCTTCAACCGGCAGCCTCAATTTAGAGATCAGCCAAAAGACCAGCTTGTCGGCTGGATTTACGGTTTGTTTACGGACAAGCCAGGAAACTATGTAAAAAAAGCGATGCGCGACTGCACCGGAAAAGAAATTTGCATGGAGTGGCTGTACCACCTGGGCGTGCCGGAAGATCAAATTGAAGAGCTGGCAGAAAAGAGCGCCAACACCGTGCCTTGCATGATGCCGTACATTACCGCGTTCTTCATGCCAAGACAAAAAGACGATCGTCCAAATGTCGTGCCGGAAGGAGCGAAAAACTTCGCGTTCATCGGTCAATTCGCCGAAACGCCGCGCGATACGATTTTCACAACCGAATACTCGATGCGCACCGGCATGGAAGCCGTGTACACCCTTTGCGATGTCGACCGCGGCGTACCGGAAGTATGGGGAAGCGCGTTCGACGTGCGTGACTTGCTTTACGCGACAACGAAGCTGCGCGACGGCAAGCCAGTCACCGACATGAAGCTGAATCCAATCGAAAAAGCCGCGTTGCAGGCGGGTATCAAAAAGCTCAAAGGCACCGACATGTACGACTTGCTCGTGCAGTTTGGCAACATTCCGGATGAGGAATTGAAAGAAGAGCTTCCAGACGCCAAAGCGCAAATTATGTAAGCATAAAACCAATCAAAAAGTCTTGTCGTTCGGGCAAGACTTTTTTGAACCGCATTTTTGCGCTTATTCCGCTTTCAAGTGCCGCGTTCTTCCCAAAGCTTTTTGGATGATTGGATAAGCCGCCCAGGCGATGACGATGCCCACCACGCTTTGCAGGATGTTTTCCGGCACGCCCGACAACGCGATGAGCGCGCTGCCCTTCAAAAACCATTTCGCGAAGAAGTAGCCGACCACCATGACGATGGCGCCCAGGCCATAGTAGCCCAGCTTGTATTTCGGACCAAACCGGTGGAACAGCTCGGAAATCAAAAACGCCTCGACGCCTTTGATCAGCAACGTCCAAATAAAATAATACGCGTAGCCGCCCGCAACATCCGCCAGAGCGGAACCCAGGCCGCCAACCAAAAACGCGCAAAACGGATTCAGCATCCCCGCAAACAACATCAAAAAGCCATCCCCTAAATTAAAATAGCCGTCGAGCGGGTTGGGGATCTTAATAAACATCGTCGCCACGAACACGAGCGCCATGCCCAGCGCCGTCAAAACGATTTCATTCGTCGTGTGTTTTGTTTTCATAGCTATACCTCATTTCTGATGTGCCCATCGTATCAGAAATCTGCTGATGAAAAAATATACAATTCTTCAAAATAAATCGTAGACAGAGTGGACAAAACCGCAACAAAAAAGAGGGACAGAACTTGATGTGAACTATTTTGAATAAAAATGAATAAAAAAGAATAAAATTGGATTGAACATTCCAAAATAGATGCTATAGTAAAGGCAGAAAGAATAAGAGGAAGAATGCGATGGCAAAAATCAATATCGACGGCGTGCAAAACGTGGAAATCTCCAAAAAGATCCCTTGCGAAAAGCCGGTTATGGAACAACTCGAAATCATGGAAAGATATACAGACGCCTACAAGGCGAATCAGCACGAGGACAAGGCGAAACGGGAAATCGAATGTCTAAAAACAATTTATCCGACTTTGTTTCGTACCATCGAAGACGACGACTTGATCGCGGGACGACTCGATTTTCTCCCCATTGGATTCGGGGCCGTCACCAGCGTTGGCGGCGTGGGCCACTATTGCGTGTTTCACAAGCTGCGCGCCTTTAAAGAACAACTGCCCGAAAGCGAATGGCACCGTGTGGACGCGCTGTATGATTTCTGGCAGGACCACGACGTCAAGACGTTGTATTGTCAGGACGTTCTCAACGACACGACGACCGGCCGCTTTATCGACTGCAAATATCCATTCATGGCGACCGCCCGCCTTTCGGGCATGATGCTCGACTATCAAAAACTTATGCGGCAAGGCATCGACGGCCTCCAACAGGAAATCGAAAGCCGGCCATCCAACCCGTTCATGGACGCGTGCGCGCAGGCGCTCGATTTGTTCAAAGACGTCCTTCGCCGTCAAATCGAACTCGTCCACGAAGCTAAACAAGGAAAAAGCGCGAAACGGATCCAGGAACTCGAGCAAATGGAAGCCGACCTCGACTTTCTGCTCGACCACAAGCCCGCCACCTTCCGACAGGCGCTCCAGCTGTTTTGGCTGTACGCCTTATGCGCCGGCTGCATCAATTACGGCCGCCTCGACATCGTGCTCGGCCCGTATTTGAAACAGGACATCGACCGGGGAACACTCACGGAAGACGAAGCGTACCGGTTGCTCAAATCGCTTTGGAAAATGATTGAGAACCGACGGACGACCGTCAATGGCCGCATCATTGTCGGCGGCCAGGGAAGAAAAGACAAGGAAGAGTGCGATCTGTTCACGAAGATCTGCTTGCGGGTATGCAAGGACACCCGGTACGTCGAGCCGCAATTCACCCTTCGCTTCGATCAAAACACCGATCCCGAAATCATGGACATGGCCTACGAGTGCATCGCTTCCGGCGCCACGTATCCCACGCTGTACAACGACGATGTCAACGTGCCCGCCGTCCAGTACGCGATGCGCGTGCCCAAAGAGCTTGCCGAGCAATACATTCCGTTTGGCTGCGGCGAGTTCGTCATCCAGGGCAAAAGCGTCGGCACGCCCAACACGCTGCTCAATTTAGTCAAGCTGCTTCAAATCGCGCTCAACGAAGGCGTCGACCCGATGGATGGCGTGTACAAGGCGGGCCCATTATCCCTCAAGCCGCTTTCGGAACTGACGACGTTCGACGCGCTGTACGATCAATACAAAGCCGTTCTCGACTACTATTTTGATTTAAGCGTCGAAGCCCAAAAACATAGTTATGAAACGATGAGCGAGGAAGTGTCGTTTTTATTCAATTCGATTTTGATGGATGATTGCCTTGGACGCCAAAAAGCGCTGCTTGATGGCGGTGTCGAAATTTTAGGCGGCACCAACGAAACGTATGGCAACATCAACGCCAGCGACGCGTTATCCACGATCAAAACGCTCGTATACGACGAAAAGAAGTACACTCTGGAACAACTCAACAAAGCCGCGCTCGCCAATTTTGCCGGCTATGAAAAGCTCCAGAAGGAAATTTTGACGCTGCCCAAATACGGCAACGACGAAACCGAATGCGACGAGCTCGCCAACGATTTGTACGAGTACGTCGCCAAAGGCATCCGGCAAAAAGGAATCGAGGCGGGCCTTGGCTATTACTTGATCGTCATCTCCAACAACCAGACGAACACGGACTGGGGCCATGAAACCGACGCCTCGCTGGACGGCCGCAAAAAAGGCGTGTACATGAATCCCGCCAACAATCCGCAAGGAGGCAATGCCAAAAACGGGCCGACCGCCGTGCTCAAATCGCTCGCCCGCTTCGACGCCAAATACCATGGCGGCAGCGTGCAAAACATCAAGTTCACGCCGCGCATGATGCACGAGGACAAAGAAAAAGTCAAAGCCCTCTTTCAAACGTACTTTAAAAACGGCGGGTGCCAGCTCATGGTCACCGTCGTGGATCGCGGCGTTTTGGAAGACGCGCAAATCCACCCGGAAAACTATCCCGATTTGATTGTCCGCGTCGCCGGATACAGCGCCGTGTTCGTCAATTTGACCAAAGACGTGCAGGAAGAACTGCTCAGCCGGACGCTTTATGATTAGAGTAACCAATATCGAGCGATTCGCCACCCACGACGGTCCCGGCATCCGTACGACGATCTTTTTCAAAGGCTGTCACATGCACTGTCCGTGGTGCGCCAATCCCGAAACGTGGAGCCAAAAAGTCGAGCTGCTTCACGATGAAAAAAAGTGCGTCCACTGTCAAATGTGCCGGACGGTGTGCCCGGCTTCGGCCATCGCGTTTCCTGAAGGAAAATGGCAGATTGACCGGTCGCGCTGCAAAGGCTGCCAGGCATGCGCCCAAGAGTGCCTGAACGACGCGATCACGTTTTCGGGCACGGACTACACCGAAGACGAGCTCGTGGACATCGCGATGAAAGATTGGGATTTTTACGAGGAAAGCGGCGGCGGGGTGACGCTGTCGGGCGGGGAAGTGTTTATGCAGCCCGAAGGATTGAAAACCTTGCTCAAAAAGCTCAAAGCCCAAAGCTTGCATGTGGCGCTGGAAACGACCGGTAGCTACGCGCCGGCCATGCTGCGTGAAGTCGTGGATGACGTCGACTTGTTTTTGATGGACCTCAAGCATCTCGACGCGGGAAAGCTGAACGCCATCACGGGTGGCAACGGCGAGCTGGTCGTCGCCAATTTCCGGTACTTGGCGAAAAATCATCCCGAAAAAATCGTGATTCGCATGCCGGTCATTCCCGGATTCAACGACGAGTCCGAAACGATTGAGGCTGTTCTCGATTTTGCGGCCAGCAACCGCATTCAGGAAGTCGACTTGCTGCCGTTCCATCCACTGGGCGCTTCCAAATGGAAAAATCTTGGACGGCCATACGCGTATGAAAAGGAGAAAATGATGGAAAAACAAAAATTGGAACCGTATATCGAAACCGGCGCGAAAAAAGGCGTGAAAGTGCGGGTGGGCGGCTGATGCTAAGCGCCCAGCGATTGATGCTCATTCGGGAAATGATCGAGCGCGACGCGTTCGTTTCCGTCAAGGAAATCATGGAGCGCTTCGACGTATCCAGATCGAGCGCGATGCGCGACTTGATCGAGCTTGAAAACCAGGGCGTCGTCATTCGGGAACGGGGCGGCGCCGTGCTTAAGGAGCGGGCCGCCACCGTGTCGAGCGCCAACGAAGTCGCCATTCGCGCCAAGGAAAACGTGAACGAGGCGCAAAAGCGGCTTTTGTGCGCCAGAGCGGCGCGAACGATTCACGAAGGCGACTGCATATATGTCGACGGGGGCACGACGACGTTGTTTTTGGCGGAATGGATCGCGACCATGCGTGTCACCGTCATTACGCCGAATACGTATTTTTTGCAAAAGCTGCCCGCCACGTTTCCGGGAACGATTTATTTGCTGGGGGGCGAATTCGGTTTGAACCGGGACATGTCGTATGGTCCGCTGACGATTGAGATGCTCAAACAATTCAATTTTGACTTGGCGTTTTTGACGACCAACGGCATCGACCTGGAACGGGGCGAGGCGAGCGTGTTCGATTTTGAAGTCGGCCAGGTGAAAAAGGAAGTGCTCAAGCGCTGCCGGCACAGCCGCTTGCTTGTCGACGCGTCCAAGATCGGCAAGCGGGCGCTTTGTTCCTGGGCCAGACTGGACGCGTTTCAGGATATTTACATGGACGCGTGCCCGGAAGACGAGCGGCTGGAAAACATTGTGATTTGCGATTGAAGCAGCGGAACAGGAGGAAAGAGAGTATGAAGACAACCGATGCGCGGAAAAAGGAAATTTTGGAAAAGATGAAAGGCGGGCTGATCGTCAGCTGCCAGGTGCAGCATGACGATCCGATCTATACTGACGATATGGTCGTGAAAATGGCGGAAGCGGCACGCTGGGGCGGGGCCGTGGGCATCCGCGCCAATTCGCCCGAGCAAATCAAGGCCATCAAGCAGGCGGTTCCCGAACTGTCGATGATCGGCCTTTGGAAAGTGTGGCACGACGACACCGACGTGTTCATCACGCCGACGATGAAGGAAGTGCGCGCCATCTGGGAAGCGGGCGCGGAAATTATTGCCCTGGACTGCACGGCGCAAACGACGCATGAAGGCACGCAGGCGTGGGACTTGATCAAGGACGTCAAAAAGGAAATCCCGGAAGCGATCGTGTTCGCGGACGTGTCCAACTACGAGGAGGCGAAGCGGGCCATTGAAAACGGCGCCGACATCGTCGCGCCGACGCTGTATGGCTATACGAAGGAAACCGCGCACATTGAAGGACCAGATATGCGGATGTTCGCGAAAATGTGCCGGGATTTCAAGGACGATGCGTACGTGATGATGGAAGGACACATTTACACGCCGGAAGACGCGATGAAGTGCATTTTCCTTGGCGCCCACAGCGTCGTGGTGGGAAGCGCCATCACAAGGCCGCATTTGACAACAAAGCGGTTTACCGATCTGCTGAGCGGCTATCAGGACAACTGGCGGGACGCCGAAAAGGCAAAGCACTGAAAAAGTTGACGAAACTTGTTATGGGGGGAAAAGGCAAAGTCGGGAAAAAAGTTAGAAAGTATTATTTATAGTAATACATATACCTGAAAAACGCGGAATTCATCTATTTTTTAAAGAAAAAGGCAATTTTTAAAAAGATTTAAATTTCATGATGCATATTGCTGTCAATTTCGAATGAAGGTTTGTATTATGAGAATGTAAAGTAACAAGGCATTCAAAAGCCCCAACTCAGACCTGAATTTATGAACTAAAATGTTGAAAATGAAAGGTTAAAGCATTCCAGAACAGGCCGAGATAGTAAAGACTTTACAGTAGGAATGTAGGTAATTATCATGACAAAAGATGAATTCAAAAAAGTATTGACTGACGCAATCGGCGGTAATGCTTATGGTGACGAAGTAGTTGCTGACTTGGTTGAACATTTCGACGAGACTGGCAAATACGCCCAGACAGCAAAAGATCGTCTTGACGAGCGTTTGGCAACACTTAAAGGTTGGGAAAAGAAACATCGCGAAGAAGGCGACGCTGCAAAAGCTGACGAAGAAGCAGCAAAAATTGCTATCGTAGAAAAAGCAATGAAAGCAATCGCTTAATTCAAAAAAACTTAACCAAGAAATCATGGATTGAAATGAAATTAGGAGCTGTTCCCGGCTCCTTTTTTCATGCCGATCCAAAGACGAAAATCCAAAAAAACTGGATAGAAAGTCAAAAAGGAAGGATAGGACATTTCAAAGGATTTGAAAGCCGGAAACAAACGAAGAAAGAACGATATGTATTGTTTTCTGTAGAACTTAACGCCAAAAACAAGCCCGATTCTGTCCTTTTTGGCTCAAAAAAGCGATTTTTAAAAAAAATTCAATTTCATGTTGCATCTCGCTGTCAATTTCGAATGAAGGTTTGTATTATGAGAATGTAAAGTAACAAGGCATTCAAAAGCCCCAACTCAGACCTGAATTTATGAACTAAAATGTTGAAAATGAAAGGTTAAAGCATTCCAGAACAGGCCGAGATAGTAAAGACTTTACAGTAGGAATGTAGGTAATTATCATGACAAAAGATGAATTCAAAAAAGTATTGACTGACGCAATCGGCGGTAATGCTTATGGTGACGAAGTAGTTGCTGACTTGGTTGAACATTTCGACGAGACTGGCAAATACGCCCAGACAGCAAAAGATCGTCTTGACGAGCGTTTGGCAACACTTAAAGGTTGGGAAAAGAAACATCGCGAAGAAGGCGACGCTGCAAAAGCTGACGAAGAAGCAGCAAAAATTGCTATCGTAGAAAAAGCAATGAAAGCAATCGCTTAATTCAAAAAAACTTAACCAAGAAATCATGGATTGAAATGAAATTAGGGGCTGGCGACAGCTCCTTTTTTCTATGGATCCGGCAAACAAAAAAGCGAAGAAAACGAGAACTTCGCTTTTTATTTGCGCGCTTTGACAAGCAGCATCATCGGCCGGCGCATCTCCAGCGCGTAGGTTTTCGGATCAAGAAGCTTTGACGAAGGAACGACCTCCTCCACCGCTTCCAATGTAAAGCCGGTTTGGAGAAGCCCGTTCAGCAGCGTCGTCAGCGTGTGATGGTATTTTACGACTTCGCAATCCAAAAAGCGGGTCTTCCGCGCCCCCTCCTGAAAATACGCATCCACTTTCCATACCGGATGGTTGGTGTCTTCGCCAATCCACTGCTGATCGCCGGCGGTAAATACCGGATGCTCGATATTGAACAAAAAGACACCACCCCTTTCCAACGTGGTGTAAACCTGTCGAAAAAGCGTGGAAAGATCGTCCACATAGTGCAGGCACAAGTTCGAGAACACGAAATCAAACGAGCCTTCGAACGAAAAGCTGGACAAGTCGGCTTGCCGGTATTCGATTTTTGGTGAGCGATGCAGCGCCCTGGCTTTGGCAAGCATGTTTTCGCTGAGATCAAGAGCGAGCACAAAGCGAGCCCCATGATCGACAAAATAACGGGCATGCCACCCCATCCCGCAGCCTAAATCAAGAACCCGTTGATTGGATACGTCGGGAAACAGCGCTTGCAGCTGCTTCCACTCGCCCGCGTATTCGAGTCCCTGGCTGCGCTCCATGTTTGCGTAATTCGCAAAGAATGTATCCTCATCGTAAATTCCAGCCATGTTTTCCTCCTTTGGTTCGTCTATGAAAAGAATATAACGATTTCGTTAAAGCACCTTTTCTTATACAATGAGATTATAGTCAAAAGAAGCGCGGAATGAAAGCGCTTTTAAAACGGAAAAAGAAAGAGGGAAACGATGAAAACGATTCGAATCACAGCGATGAAGCAGGTGGAGCATCGTGACTTGATGGAACGATTTGAAAACGAACTTGAGGAAGCGTGCACGATCGAGGTCGGACAAAGCTGGATCGTCGAGAACCTGCGAAAACCGGAAGGCTTTTGCGACAGCGCGTGGCAGACGATTTACCCGTTCGCGATGACGCTGGCGTATGGCGGCGGCGACATTTACGAAGGCTGGATGAAAGACAAGCACGCGGTTATGCTCAGCTGCAACGACGGGTTTCGGCCGGTGAGCTTTTATGTCGAGGCTCTGGATTAAAAAAAGAAAAAAGTTTGTAACGAAAACGGAAAAAAGCGTACCGATAGATGAAAGGAGGAAGAAGAGTTGGACGAGATCTATGAAAAATACGCGCGCTTCGTCTATCGCTACCTTCTTTCTCTAGGCACGGGGGAGGATGTGGCCGAGGAGCTGACGCAGGAAACGTTTTACCAGGCGGTGCAATCCATTCACCGCTTCAAGGGCGAGTCGAAGATCTCGACGTGGCTTTGCGCGATCGCGAAAAACCAGTACGCGATTTGGCGCAGGAAAAATCCCGAGCTGCTCGAGCTCGACGAGTCGTTCATGGCCCGCTCGTTCGGGGAGGAAATCGACAAAGTCGAGCTGCTGAAGCGGCTGCACAACTTGCCGGAAGCGAGCCGGGAGATCTTGTATTTGCGCATATACGGCAACTTGAGCTTCCGCCAAATCGGCGAAGTGTTGTCGGTCAGTGAAAACGCCGCCCGCGTCCAGTACTATCGGGCCCGCGAAAAGCTAAGAAAGGAGTTGGAGGAAGATGGAGCATGAAAAACTGCACGCGCTAGTGAACGACTTGCTGCCAAACTACATCGACCATTTGACGAGTCCGGAAAGCGACAAGCTCATCGAGGACCATCTGGCGCATTGTCCGCGCTGTCAAAAATCGCTTGAACGAATGCGCGAGGAACAAGAAAGCGCCATGGAGGACGCCATCGAAGTCGATTACTTGAAGAAAGTGCGCAAAAAAGGCCGCCGCAACGTGATCGTGGCGGTGTGCGTGGCGCTGCTGGCCGTCAGCGCCGGCATCGGCGTCTGGGTGTTTGGCTGGGGAACGAAAGCCGATCCCGCCACGCTGGGCTACACGGTGGACGTCAAACTGGACGACGTCGTGCTGCAAGTGGCCAGCGACGTGGAAGGACGCAAAGTGTCCCGGGTGGCGTGGAGCGAAACCGACGGGCGCGTGCAAGCCGAAGTGTACACGGTGCCGGGCACGCAGCAGGCGCCGGAAACGGTCGTTTACACAGCCAATGGCGGCGTCGAAAAAGTGGACGTGGGCGGCTGGACGGCGTGGGAAAACAACCAGGCGATTTCAAGCGAGCTGGCCGCCTTGTACGCCCGCCGCGTCGAGTACGTGGGGGACGTGTCGGGCGTGTCCCGGCTGCTGGAGACGATGCGCGTGTCCAACTGGATCGGCGGCTACACGATGGAACTGGACGATACGAGGCTGATCGTCGATGGAGAGCGCGTGATGAACGAGGCGTACACGAAACAAAACGCCCTTCTCCTGCTTTCGTTGATCGCCAACGCGAGCGCGCTGACGTGGCGAAGCGGGGACCAGGAGCAGACGATCACCGCCGAACAGCTCAGCGAAGAAGTCGGCCGCGACATCAAGGAAGGCTACCGTTCCGTGGCCGTCCTACAGCAAAATCTGGACCGGCTGGATGAGGAAGGCTACGCGTGGCTAACTTACTATTTGGATTTAACGCTGGAAGACGATTTTTCAAAGGACGAGGTCGTCACGATCGAGGTGTGGCGCGATGGAAAGATGGTGGCGAGCCAGAGCGCGCGGGTGCGGGACTGGCTGCAAGGAGCGAATCGGCTGGAGCAGGCGTTCTGGCTGGAAAAAGGCGACTACACGTGGACGATCACGCTCGATGGACAACAAAGCGGGCCGATGCCGCTGGAACCGCATACGCGTTATACGGCCAAGGCCGGGCAGTGGAAAAAAGAAGGAGAAGGACAATGAAGATCATGAAAGCGGCGCTGGCGGCTTTGCTGGTGTGCGGGTGCGCCAGGCCCGATCCGGCCGCGGTTTCCGGACGGATGGTGGCGATGTTTGAAAAGATGGAGCGAACCGATTCGTACACAATGCACGTAAAGGAAACGGAAGATGACGCGCGCTACGAGATCTTTTACGAAACGTGGAAAGACAAGGACGAAGTGTACAGCTACGTCGACTCGCCGTGGCATCGGATCGTTTCGCGTTTTGACGACGGCCATGCCAAAACGGTGTCGGGAAAATGGAGCTTTGACGTGTTCGAAGTGCAGTCGATCGACCAAACCGGGCAGGCGGGCTCCCGGTATTTGGGCAATGTGTATGAGTATGTCCGCTTTCCGTTTCTCTTTGACGCCGAGTCGAACGTGGACGGATTGAAAGACTTTTTCGACTGGACGATTGAAAAAGACAACACGTACCGCGCCACCTTGCAAAAAAAGCGCATTCCCGAATTGAACGAGGGAATCGTGCAGGAATGGCACGATCTTGGCAAGGATTTGAAAACGCTCGACTTGAAACAGTGCGATTACACGTTCCATTTGAACGGGCAGGATGAGCTCGTCAAAGTGGACATTGTACAGGACTACACGTTTTCCAAAAAAGACGGCGAGCCCGAATCGCGTCGTGTCGAAACCGAGATCGGATTCGCCTACGATCAGGGCAATGAAAAGGTGCGCGAACAAACGAAAGCGCTGCTGGATCAAGACCATCAGATCGGGGACAATGTGCCATGGGATGGAGAAGGCATCCCGCAGCCGGCAGGGGAATTTCCTTTGCCGAAAAACAGTTGAAAGGGGAAAACGATGAAAACGATCAAACGAGCAATCATCGGCCTGGTTTGCGTGGCGCTTTTGGCCGGCTGCGCCAGCGCCGATTCGACCGATGTGACAGAAACCATGATGGACGCGTTAAAGAACGTGGAGGCGACGTCTTCGTACTCGATGCGGACAACATATGAAAAACCGGAAGGTGTGCGTTTTCTTGAAATGGTGTGGAAGACGCCGGAAGCGCAATATGAATATGTTCGAAGTGAAAAGAAAAATCAAATGCCAGCCGATAGCTTGAGGCAGAGGACAAAAGATCAAATCAAGAAAATGACTGGAATTCTCGCCTATGGCGTCTTTGAAGTCAAGTCGGTGCAGACGTATCCGGTGCATGATGCCGAGCAGGATCCGTATACCGAGTCTTTGGAGTTTGATTTGAAGCGTCCGATGCGGCTGGACGATCAGGGACGGTGCATTGGACTGAAAAGCGAATTTGCATGGGAGCAGGACGGGCAGAAAGTGAAGGCTTCCTTGCGCAAGAGCGCGATGCCGCAATTCAACAAGCTCTTGTTGGAGGAGCAGCAAAGAAGCAACGAAAGCATGACTGACTACGATATGAGCCGCTGCGATTTTACGTTTTGGCTGGACGAGGAAGGCCGCTTCCAGAAAATCGAGGCCGACATCGAGTTGAAAGTGAAATATGAAGGTTATGTGGACTGGATCGACCGGTCGGAAAAATACACGGTCGACGTGTCGTACGACGACGTGCCGGAAGCCTTCAAACAAAACACGCAAAAGGTGTTCGAGCGCGATCTCGCGGTGGGGGAGACGATCGAGTGGCCGAAAGAGGACACCATCGAATGGAAAGAGTAAAAGACCCGGAGTTTCCGGGCTTTTTACTGGAACGGGAACAGGGCGGACTCGAAGTCCTGCACAAAGTATTTGATGGGCTTGCGTCCTTTCTGGACGATGACGTGGCCCTCGGCTTCCAGACGTTGTTTTTGGGCCAAAACGCCGCCGGGATACTTCGGATTGAGCTCGCCGCCGGCTTTGAGCGTTCGCCAGTACGGCGTTTTATCCAGGTCGCGCTGCTCGCTCGCCCAGGCGGCAATCGAAACGAAGATGCCCGCCGTGATGGTATCGGTAAAGTCGGCATTGTTTGCTCGGGCTAAAACATCGCGCAGGATGCCGACCGTGACGACTTGGCCGAACGGGACTTGCTTCATGAGCGTGTCGTATGTTTTGGGCGGCGCGAAAAACATCCGGCTTCCGCCGTATTTTTGAATGCTTTCGGGATCCGTGATGACGACGGTTTTTGGCATGTCTTTCGAATCGTCGAGCATCGCGTTGAAATCTTTTTTGGACTCGTTTGCCATGGTTTCACCTCTTTTTTCTTCAGCTTAGCCAAAATAGAAACGACATGCAATGAGACGATTGAAAAAAGTCAGGCAGGCCGGCGTCGTTCGGTATACAATAAATCCATGAAAACGATATTGATCGTCGAAGACGACGAATACATTGGCAACATGATCGAAGCCGCGCTCAAAAACGAAGGATTCGCCACCTGGCGGGCGTATTCGGGCAGCGAGGCGCTCCTCGTCTTTCAAAGCCGGCCTGTCGACCTCGTCGTGCTGGATTTGATGCTTCCTGGACTGTCCGGCGAGGATGTGCTGTCCGCCATCCGGACGGTTCCCGTGGTTGTGCTGAGCGCCAAGAGCGATCTCGACCACAAAGTCGAGCTTCTGCTTCAGGGCGCTGTCGACTACATGACCAAGCCTTTCGAACTGAAGGAGCTCGTCGCCCGCGTTCGCGTCCACTTGCGGCCTGTCGACGCCACGCGCCAACAAACGCTCCGCTACAACGATCTCGCTCTCGTTCAAAACGAGGCAAGGCATGACGGCCAAACGATCAGGCTGACGCCCATTGAAACCAAGATCCTGTCCGCTTTGATGCAGGCGCGCGACGGGACGATGACGCGAACGGCCCTGCTCGATACATTGGCCAGCCAGGATGTGCTGATGAGCGCCTCCACGCTCAAAGTGCACATGTCGCGTTTGCGCGCGAAGCTGAAAACATTGACCGGTACGGACCGGATCGAGGCGCTTTGGGGCATTGGCTACCATCTTTCTTAACAAAAACGTAACCTTTTCTTTCCCGAAAGCGTAACCGGGCTTTGGTACGATGGAAAGGAAGGGAAGTGAAACGATGGAAGATGTTTGTGTATGCCGGAATATTGAAAAAGCGTACGGACAGCCCGTGCTCAAGGGCTGCTCACTCCACATTCCGGCCGGAAGCATTTACGGACTAATTGGAGAAAACGGGGCTGGCAAGACGACGCTCATTCGCATCTTGACCGGCCTGCAAAAGCCGGACGCCGGAACGTATTCGCTCTTTGATGTCGACGCGAGCGACAAGGCGATTCACCTGGCGCGCAAACGCATGGGCGCGATCGTCGAGATGCCCGCGCTCGATCCGGAACTGGACGCGTTATCCAACGTACGCGCCCAAGCCAGACTGCTCGAACTGGAACCCGGGCACGAAAAGGAAGCGCTCGAATGGGTGGGACTGAACGATCCGGGCACGAAGAAGGCGGGCGATTTCTCGCTGGGCATGCGGCAGCGGCTCGGGCTGGCGATGGCATTGATCGGCCATCCCGACTTCATCCTTTTGGACGAGCCGACCAACGGACTCGATCCGCAAGGCATGATCGAGCTGCGGGAACTCATTTTAAAGCTGAACAAGGAGCATCGCATCACGTTTTTGATTTCAAGCCACGTTTTAGCCGAGCTGGCCAAGCTGGCCGACTGGTACGGCTTTTTGAAAGGCGGGAAGATCGTGCTGGAAACAAGCGCGAAGGAACTTGACGAACACGCAAAACCAGTCGTGGAAATCGAGGCGAAGCCGATGGAAAAACTCGTTTCCTATTGGGATCGAAACCGGATGGCGTACAAGGCGCTGGGCGCCGACCGCTGGCGGGTGGAAACCAATCGTCCGGCCGGAGAGCTCGCCCTGGAATTGGCGAAAGCCGGCATCGACGTGCGCTCGATCCAGATCGTCAATGAGGACCTGGAAGCCGTGTACATGCAAATCATGAAAGGCGGGACACGATGAGAGGGTTGTTCTGCGCGGACGGATTTCGGATCCGCCATTCGAAAGGATTTTGGATCGTGACGCTGGCGCTGCTCATACTTTCCGGCATCGTGCTGAGTGTTCGCGCGAACGACGCGGCAACCATGAACGACGGCTTGTGGATCACGCTGCCGGTCGTGGCTTTGGCGCAAAGCGTGTGTATCCCGGTATGGACAGGCAATGACGAGGCCAACGGCCTCTTGCGCAACAAACTCATCGTCGGCAAGACGCGTTCCGCCGTTTTCTTGACATACGCGCTCACGAGTTTGGGCATCACGTTGTGGTTCGAAGCGCTCTTTTTGCTCGTGCAAATCGGCATCGGCACTTTCGTGCTGGAAGCTGCGTCCATCGGAACGACGGTTCTCTTGCTCACAAGCGCGCTAGTCGCGCTGGCGTTTTTCTTTACGCTTGTCAGCGTTTGCCCGATCCAGAAAACGACACGCGTCATTTTGTGCCTGCTTGGATTGATTGCGTTGTTTTTGGTGGCGTTTCAAATCCAGAACCGGCTGATCGAGCCGCCAAAGACGCTCGTGCTCGAACAGCAGGTCAACGGGGAAATGGTCAACGAGCCCGTTTTGAATCCGAAGTTTTTGGACGGAAACGCCCGCGCCGTGGCCGAAACCGCGCTGTCGTGGCTGCCAACCGGCGCGATGATGCAGCTGGTGTTCGGGTTCGTGTGTCCACCTGTCGTTTTGGCAATCCAGCTGTTCGTGGAAGCCATTGTGTTCATAGGCGCGGGCTGGCTGGTGTTCACGCGCAAGGAAGTGCGGTAGAAAAAGGGAGGCGACGGTATGCTTGGATGGCTGGCGGCAGGATTTTTCTTGTGGAAATGGCTTGGTTTGAAACACGCTTTGCGGCGTTTGAAAGAAGAGTGGAGCGCCTGTTCGGCGTCGGAAACGAATCGAAGGCTGCCGGTCGTGGCGTCCGACGCCTCTTTGCGCGCGCTGACAGGCGCGTTGAACGATTCGCTGGAAACGATCCGGAAGGAACGCCTACGTCTGGATCGAAGGGCGCGCTGGCTCAACGAGCAAATGGGAACGATCGCTCACGATTTGAGAACGCCGTTGACGGCTGCGTTGGGATACACGCAGCTTTTTTGGCAGGAAAACGATGAAAGGCAGCGACAGGAGGATGTCCGGGTCGTGGAAGGACGGCTGCGCGCGTTGCAGGCGATGAGTGAGGAGCTGTTCGAGTTCGCCCGTTTGCAGGACGGGGCCAATCCGCTTGCTTTGACCGAGGTGCGTGTCGACCATGTGCTTGAGGAGACGATTGTCGGAATGCGGGCGCTTCTGCAAAAAAAACAGATCGAGCTTTCGCTCGACCTGAATCCGATGGTCGTGACGGGCAACGCGCCGGCGATGGCGCGGGTGTTTACGAATTTGCTGGCGAACGCGGCGAAGTACGCTCCCGACGGCATCGCGATCGCCATGATCGACGAGCGAACGGTCGTGTTTGAAAACGGATTGGGCGCCTTGCGCGTCACAGATGTGGAAAAGCTGTTCGAGCGCTACGCCACGCTGCGCTTTCACAACGATTCGCACGGTCTGGGTTTGCCAATCGCCAGGGGTTATATGGAAAAGATGGGCGGTTCGCTGGTGGCGGAGGTACGCGATGGCGTCATTCGCTTTGCGTGTCGTTTTTCATCGCCCGATAACCGATCCAAATCGTCCAGACGTAGGCGCACGTCTTGGGAATCATGAGCATGCCGATGGCCGGGATTTGCTCGGCCCACAAGACGACGGGAATGTAAAAGGCGAAGCTGAGCACGATCGTGAGCGCCATCCAGCGAAACGGCTTGTCGTTCGTTTGTTTCACTTTGTACGCGAAGAGCACGATGATCAGCAAGCCGAGCAGGGCGAACGGAATGTTGCGGATCACGCCCCAAAGCAATGGAGGTCTGGCGCTGAGCCACTCGTTTTGGGGCAGCATGCAAAGCAGGATGCGCAAACCGGCCAGACTGTACACCAAAGCGCTCAAACCGTTGTGCTGGCGAATGGCGTAGCGTTTGCACCATACGAAATAGAGCAGGACGTAAAACACGGTCATCGTGATGGAGGTGATCCATTTGCCGATCCCTAAAGCACTCGTGTAGTGGTCCAGTCCTGTCGTGCACAGGGCGATGGCGCGCGGAACGAGGTGGAACGCGTCGCCGGCGCCAAGAACGACGGCCATCCAGCCAAACAGCCGGTACTGGGAGCGGGACTTGCTTTGGCGGATCATGAGGACGCCAAGCGTCGTGACGGTGACAAGGTAGACGATGTCGAACGTGGTTTCAAACAAGGCGCGCATCGGTTATGCTCCTCTCTTGACGGCTTTGCCGTAGCTGCATCCAAACAACAGGCCGGCCCACAGCAGGGAGGCGCCCAGTCCGGTGTAAAAGACGGCGATGAATCCGTCGGGCAAAAGATGGAAGGCGCGGATCGCGATACCGCCCGCCATCATAAAGGCCATGATCAAAAACGATTTGACGTCGAAAAACTTTAAAAAGAACTGGCGTTCCTGAATGTAGTCGAGGATCCGCTTCGTATGTTTGGTGACGAGTTTTCCAAAGACGAAAAGCTGGAAAAGGGCGAACACGACGATGGACAGCAATACGTTGTACCACGTCAAATACGGCGGGTACGTGACGACGCCGATGCGTAAAATGTTAAAACCGGCCAGGCACCAGACGAGGCAGGCGATCAAAAGCAATGTATTCTTTTTAACTTTCATAAAAAGGACTCCTTTCTGAACGTTGTTCACTTTGAGGCAAAAAAATATCCCGCCCGGTGCAAGGAAACTTAATACACCGTGCGGCGCACGATCTCGAGCACGACGTCGGGGTCGAAATCGTGGCGAAGCCACGCCGACATCATGAGCGAAAACAGGACGTGGGCGAACTGTTTTTCGGACAGGCGGGCATTGAAGGCGTCGGGGCGGATGTTGGGATCGCTATGCAAAATGGCGCACAGGCTCGCTTCCATATGTGTCCACGTTTCCTCCATGCGTTTCTTGCCTTCGGATTTTTCGGGCTTGGCGAAACTGAACGCGTGCAGCGTGAAGAATCCGGGATAGGCTGTCTGAGCGTAGCGCATGCGCTCAAACATCCAGCGAACGCACGCTTCGATCGTTTGAAACGATTCGTCGGGCTGGTGGAAGATCTCAAGCCAGACGCTTGCGATCGTTTCCGATACAAGCTCCGCCTTTGAAGGAAAATAGTTGTAAATGGAGCCCACCGACACGTGGCAGGCGGTCGCGAGGGCGCGGATGTTGATGGCGTTCCAGCCTTTTTTTTGCAGCAGCTCGCGGCTGTGTTTTAAAATTTCCTCTTTGGATGTGATGATCGTATTCATGGCTCACCTCAATCTGAACAATGTTCATTATAGTCAAGCGACACGGATTGTCAATCAGAAACCTCAAATCCATCATTCGAGAGAAATCGTTGATTCTTCAAAAATCGTTAGTAAATTCGAGAGAAATCGTTAATTCTTCAAAAAATCGTTGATAAATTCGAGAGAAATTGTTGATTCTTCAAAAAATTGTTGATAATTTCGAGAGAAATGGAGTCGGGATAGTATTGCGAATCATTTTCTCTTTCCGATTTTGATAAACACTTTAAAAATTTTTTATGAAAGCGTTGACAACTTGTTGAAAACTATGTAAAGTAATGAAAAACAAGGAGGAAAGGATATGAAAACATTTACAGTGAAAAACACAATCCAGTTGAATTTGTTCGCAACGTCTTTTCTCCTGACTGAAGAAAACTCCTTTTACGCTGTCCCCGCAGCACCTCGACCGTGCACAATCGAATGAGAAAACACGAACGAAGAGTCTGGGGATAGAACGATTCACATGAAAACCGAAGACGCTTGTTCTTTGGTTTTTTTTGTATTTATTCAAAGGAGAAAAAGTATGACAATCAAAAAAATCAACGCGATCTACTTTTTGATTTTGCTCGCCTATGGCGCGGTGGACAAAATCTACGGATCGTCGTTCATGGAAATTTTATATTCCAGCGGGATCGGTGTCGGTCTGATCAGCGTGCTGTTGTCCATCGAGGACTTCCTGCTGCTCGTTTTCGAGTTTCCTTCGGGAATGATCGCGGATCGCATCGGCCGCAAGAAAGCGAGCGCGATCGGCTTGTTCGTGCTCATGCTTGGCTACATCGCGTTCATCGTATCCAAAAACTTTCTTGTCTTTGTATTGGCCGCCATTTTGAAATCCGCGGGCAACGCGCTCTTTAGCGGCTCGCCACAAAGCTGGTACTACGAGGAGCTGAAAGAAAAGGACGCGCTCAAAGAGCGGGAAACAATCATTCCGGTTTTGCGCGGCGTCATGAACGCCGTATGCATCGGGGTCTTGCTGTTGTGCACGATGTTTTTCGCCGCCTCCCGCACATTGCCAATGCTGCTGGCCATCGCGATCCTGGGCGTGGTTTCCGTCGTGACGCTTGTCGTGGGCAAAGACAACTACGGGACCATCCGGGAGGAAAACGGAAGCGGATGGAAAGAGGTCGTTTCCATTTTCTCGCATCCAGTCTTTCGGCGGCTGGCCGGGTTCAACATGTTGTTCACGATTCCATACGCGGTGTTCATCCTGACGTGGCAGCTCATTTTGCTTGAGCACTTTCATCAAAACGCGTCCATCATTAGCAGTATGATGATCGCAATCATGGGCGTGTTCGCGCTCGCCTCGTTTGTGACGACCGCCCTGCTGAAGCGCTGGAAGCAGACGACGCTCATCAAAGCAACGCTTGCTGTGCTGACCGGGGTGTGCGTGCTCATCGCGCAAGTCCGCTCGCTTGGCGTCTACATCGCCCTCGTACTCTTGTTTGAAGGGGCGCTTGGCATGTACATGACGCTGGAAGACATTTGGATGCAGGAACAAATTCCTTCCGAAAACCGGGCTGGGTTTTATTCGGCCGTCAACGCTTTCACCGCGCTGGCCAACGCCCTTGTTTTGATGGGGCTGGGATGGATCGTCCAGCACACGAGCTTGTTTTTCGTGTACTGGATCGCCGCGATCGTGGAAAGTATGGCTCTTTTGTATTTTGTTTATCGACTGGAAAGGAGAACCAATGATTGAACGGGAACAGACTGGCGCGTTTTTAACCAGGCTGCGCCAAGCCCACGCGTGGACGCAAAAAGACGTGGCCAGCCGGCTGCACGTCAGTGCCCAGGCGGTGTCCAAGTGGGAAAACGGAATGGCCGTCCCGCCGCTGGATTTGCTGCTGGAGCTGTCCAGACTGTATGGCGTAACAATGGAGGAAATCGCGAACGGACGCTTTGAACAGGAGAAAATCGACCACGCCCATTTGGATGTGCACGTGGAAAGATGGGACCGGTTCAACGAGGAAAGCCATCCGGACAACGTCTGGAATCCGTCGTTTCGCGGCGGCGTGCTGGAGAGAAGCGATGGCTCGCTTCTCGTGTCGAGGACGCTCGAACCGGGCGCCAAACAGCATCTCGCCTTCGAGCAAGGCGCTTTGAAAGAGCTTGTCGACGACGCGCTTTTGACGCTAGGCAACGATTGGATGACGATGAACGCCCGTCCGCTCGCGCTGACGATGACAATCTTGAGCGGACAGGAAAATCTTCCCCTGTTTTCCCGGCTTACAGCGCTTGCTCGAACGGCGGGAAGAAAGCGGGGAATGCCATTGATTGAGGCGCAGCGTTCGGTCAAACCGTTCATGAAACCGGAAGAAACGCAAATCGTCTTTACCGGGATCGGGGAGGCGAAGCGGCCTTACGATGCGCGGCGTATCGAGGCGGGAGACTCGATTTACTACTGGCCGTCCAACGGGCTGCACCATCATGGCTTTACGATTGTGGAGGCGCTTCTGGAACGAAGGCCGGAATGGAAAACGAAACGGCTGCTGGATGAACTTTTGAAAGCGCCGGCTTGCTACGCGGGGATGACGAACGGGTACGAGGACATCAAATGTCTGGTCCATATCACGCAGTTTGGATTGGAGCGCAACGTCCGCCGGGTGTTGAAACCGGATCAAAAAGCGGTGTTCGAACTGGACAACGTGAAGATACCTCCCGTTTTCCACTGGCTGAAGCGCGCCCTTTCGTATACGGATGCGGAAATGATGAAAGCCTTCAACTGCGGCATCGGGGTGCTTGTGATCGCCAAAAACGGGGACCCGGCGTATCGCCTTGGTCAAATCGAGTCAAGAAACGACAAAGAGGAGGCGGTCGTGATCCACTCGCCGCTCCACTGGCAGTAGAAAAAAGGGGAAAAGTTCAACGAATCGCTGCGTGTTTTCCAGAAGGATCGCTTGTATCGTAAAAGAGGAAAGCGAGGAAAAACAATGCAGATGATTGGCAGTGATTTTGACGGGACGATCGTCCAGCGCAAAACGATTTCAACGAAAACACGCGAACAAATCGAGGCGTTTCGCAAGCGGGGAAACCAGTTCGTGATCGTGAGTGGACGAACCGTCGCCAAGATGAAAGAAGGACTGAAAAAATACGAGGCCGATTTTTACGACGCGATCATCGCGTGCAACGGCGCGGCGATATTGGATGGGAATTTAAACTGGATCGAAGAACAGACGATGGATGAGGAAACGGTGAAGATGCTGCTGCGCGATTTGGCGGCGTATGCTCCCGTCGCCGATGGCGGCCGGGCCGTGTCGTTTGCGCTTCAGGACGGACAGGGGATGCCGATCCTTCCCGACAATGTGCAGGCGTTTCGCAACGGGCCGTATGTCGATGTCGTCAAGCGGGGCGTGTCCAAGGCGGCCGCGTTGCGCAAGCTGACAGGCCGGTACGAAGTCGAGCGGTTGTTTACGATCGGGGACGGGCTCAACGACATTCCGTTGCTTGATTGCGCAAAGGACAGCTATTCGTTTGCGCACTGCCCGGACGAGGTGAAGGCGCACGCACATACGATCCACACAAAGATCGAGGACGTGCTGGAAGACATTCTTCATATCCAGTCCTAGAACACAGGCCGCTTCGGCAGGGAAACCGGAAGCGGCTTTTTTTATGAAGTCCAAACAAGAATAAACGAACAGGTCAGTTGAAATAATTTGTTTACATGCGACATGTTCATTTTATGATGGAATCAAAGAAATGGGAGTAAGAATATGAAAGGAAAACGAAAGTGGCGGCTTGTTTTTGCCGCGGGGATGATTTTTGTGTTGTTGAATGTTTTTGTGGCGACGTTTGGAATCACGAAAGGACGCTCTATGAACATTGCGGAGTATTCGGTAATCGTGAAGTATAAACTTCCGGTCACGTTGCGCAAATTGAACGCGGGATACGTGTTTCCATTAAAGCGAGGCGAAATCGTCAGTTTTTGGAAAGAGGGACATGAAAATATCGCAAAGCGGGTTGTCGGATTGCCAGGCGAAAAGATTAGCTATCGACAGGGGAATTTGTATATTGAGGATGCGCTTGTGGCGGAACCGTATTTGAAACCCAATCAAAAAGATCAAAGCAATCTTCCTTCTTTTCGATTGCAGAAAGACGAAATCTGGGTCATGGGCGACAATCGAATCGACTCTTACGATTCAAGAAGATTTGGGCCACTAAAAATCAATGAAATCAGAGGAAAGATCTTACCTTTTCATGCAGAAGGAGGGGAATAGATGCGACGCAAATCAATCATCCTTATGCTTTGCGTTTTTGGGTGCTTGTTTGGATGCCAGTCCAAACCGTTGCCTTTGTCGTTTGACGTGCCACCCGCGCTTTGCTTCGAGGGAAAGATTTACTGGCAGACGGAAAGTGAACCGGTTGTGGAAAACCAGACGCCAATCGCCACAGTGGAAGCAGTCAGCTCGGATTTCCCGGACCAAAACAAAACCGTGAATCCAAGCGGCCAGGACTGGGTAGACGCCGCGATCTATCGGAATGGCGACGATTTGATTTTGGAACACGAAGACAACATGGCCCGTTTCGAATACCGTAACGCTCCAACGAAGCAGGAACGGGTGCTGAAAGATTTCGATGAAACCGGTGAAATCGCGCTGCCGGGGTTGACGCTGCCGCACTTTGTGTACGAGAACATGGCGTACTTTTTGCTGGGAAAAGCGAGTGCCGGGGAAGCGGCTTTGCTGGAACCCGCTGGAACGATCAAAAAAGTATGCGAGATCGCCGGGGAAAACTTCGATGGCGTCGGCCATGTGGGCGACGAGCTTTACGCCAGTCCAACGCAAAACCGGTATATGATTTTGCACGATATCCAAAACGACACATACGCATGGTATGAAAATGAAAACTATTTTTATTAGAGGAGAGCGGCTTGTTCTCCTCTTTTTTCGCAAGTGGTAAAAAAGGGAGTGTAAGTGGTTGGGTTTTAAAAAGCGCTGCTTGTTTTAAAAGGGTATAATGATCGTAAGAAGAAATAAAAAGGAGGTTAGGATGAAAAAGAGACGTTTGTATTATGGCCCTGCGCTCATTGACGACTTTGACATAGGAAGTCCGCTCGGGATGGGGAATCCAATGGGATGCGTCATCGAATGGACTTCGTCGGATTTACGCATTCGTGCGCGACATGAGGAATACGCGGAAATTTTATTTGGCAAAGGAATCCGCGAAATCGTCATTCCCTATGTGGATATGGAAAAAGTGACGTTATCCGTATGCAGCCGCATATGGGGAATGAATTTGTTTACGTTAGGACGAAAGATTTATAATTTCGACGTGCAGATTTTAACGAAACAATGGGAAACGATGCATTTGGAATTTGCGGCATGCTTCGAATTTCGGACGATTTTGCAGCGTATGAGCGAGCAGGGGGCAACCGTATGCGATGCATTAAACATTTATTCGATGTTTCCCGACAAGCATTCGTTTGAAAAAGGGTTTGGCGACTATTTTGAAACGCATTTCGCGGCGCTGGCCGAACAATACGGGCTCGACGATCCGCGCGTTGGATTTACAGAAGGCAGAATGTGAGGAGAACGAGGATGGAGAACATAAAAGCAAAACTCCTGGAACCGCGCGTCATCAAAGTGTGCAACGGGCTGGCGGTAGCCGGCCTCGTCATCGCGGCCGCGATGATGTACGCGGTCAATCGGGATGTGACGTTCATGGATGCGTTTCAGTTTCTATTTGTCTTGTGGATGTACATGACGCTGCTTGGAACGAAAAAAAAACACATTGTGGCGCATGACGTGGTTTTGATGGGTGCGACTTTTTTGTACGCGCTGGCGATGATCGTGTATTTTGGACAGCATTTGCGGTTTTAAAGGGAGAGTTTCATGAAAAAGAAAGGAAACGTCTGGGCAAAGGCGCTGACGCTCGGGATGCTGGCCGGGTTGGCGGGCTGCTCCGCTCCCAGTGTGGATGACAAAGTCGTTCAAGGACTTCACAAACTCGATGCCCAAGCCGAATACGCGATGGATGTGGATTGGGAACTGAACACGAAAACCGATTGGAAAAACGACAATGACGCCCAGAAAACGCTTGTCTGGAAGTCAGGGGGCGCCATCTACGAATACGACCGGTTTTTCATGGATGACGGTTTGGAAAAAGCGGAAATCATGAAAACAGTCGACCACGACACGACAATCCTGACGCTTGTTCCCGATGGAAAAGGGGACACGGTTGTCGAATCGGTCATGAAAGCAAGCCATCTCGACGAGCCGTTTTTACGTCCTTTGCTGGAACGGCTCCTCTTTCCATTGGATTTGGATGCGCAAGGAAACATCACGATCCCATCCATGTTTCGGCGCGATGATTTCAACACCGAATTCCGGCTCGTGCTGACGGAACTGACGTCCTTCGCGAACGCCTACGCCGACGAGTTTCGCCAGCGCCATCTTGATCCCGGCGATCCAGAGCTGACATGGGGGCCGTATCATATGATTTATGATTTCAAAACAGAAAAGGACCGCTTTGCTCAAATCGACATCGACGAGGAAAGCGCGGGCCGGCTTGGAACGCGGGAATTTCATATCAACCAAAAAGGAACGGTCACGTTTCCGCCCTTCGCCATGACTTCCTCGCAAAAGCGGACGGTGGAGGCGCTGTTTGCCCGGCCGGTTCAGAAAGGCGATCGTGTGGAACTTGAAGTTTTGGGATAAAAATCCGAAAACTTTTTATTTTCGAAAGTTTTGGGAAATAAATCCAAAAAATTCAAAAGAAAAATGGTGCACCGGGTTTCCGGAACACCATTTATCGTTCACGTGCTCTTAGCGCTTGGTACCGCCGCCAGCCAAATCGCCAAACACCGGCGTTGGAATGCCAAAGCCTCCCGCCACCTCGACGACTTGTCCGGTCGTGTATGCCGATTCGTCGCTGGCAAAGTACACCGCCAGCGCCGCGATCTCATCCGGATTGCCCATCCGGTTCAACGGGATGTGTTTCAAGAAAAACGTCTTGAACTCGTCGGATAAATTGTCCTTGACCGCGTCCGTCGCGATCATGCCCGGGCAAATGGCGTTGCAGCGGATGTTGTATTTGGCCGCCTGCACCGCGATCAGCTTCGTCAAGTAGTTGATACCCGCCTTGCTCGTGCCGTAGGCGACTTGCGAAATATCCGGCACGACGCCGCCAATCGACGAAATGTTGATAAGGCTGCCGCAGCCGTTTCCTTTCATCGCCCGAATGGCTTCCTGGCACGGAATGTAGACGCTGGCCAGATTCGTGTCGATGGTTGAAATAAAATCGTGAAAGTCCGTCTGCTCGATGTCTTTGTCCTTGCGCGGATCGCTCGTGCCAAAGTTGTTGACGAGCACATCCAGGCGGCCTTCCTCCTCCACGATCGTTTCGATCATGTCTTTATACGTTTGATGATCGTACGCGTCACAGTAAATCGCTTTGATGATCCGGCCTTGCTCGTTGAGTTCCTTGACCTGCCGGCGCGCGTCCTCCACGCGCCGAACCGCCATATAGACAATGGCGCCTTCCTTGGCGCACGCCTGGACAATCGCCCACCCAATGCCTCGTGTCGAAGCCGTGACGGCAATGACTTTGTTTTTGAGTCGCATAGTTGTTCACCTCTTTTTCATTCATTGTCCGGCAAAAGGGGCGCAACATCAAACGAGACGCTTGGAAGGAAACGACATCTTTCGGAATTTTTAAGAAATTTGTTTTTTGTTTCTGATACAATGATGTTAAAAAAGAAAAGGATATGGACTATGGAACAAGCACCAAAGATCGTACAAGTTCGCAAACTGTACAAGATCTACGACATGGGAGAAGAAAAAGTGTACGCGTTGCGCGACATTCACCTTGATATTCGCAAAGGGGAGATCTGCTGCATTTTCGGGCCGTCCGGCTCTGGAAAAAGCACGCTGCTCAACCAGCTGGCCGGCTTGGAAAAACCAACCCGGGGCGGGGTGAAAATTTGCGGGCAAATCATTTCGCGAATGGACGAGAATGAGCTCGCCGCGTTCCGCCAGAAACATTCCGGATTCATCTTCCAGTCCTACGATTTGCTCCCGCACTTCAGCGCGCTCGAAAACGTCGCGCTGCCGCTCATGTTCGCAGGCGTCCCCTTGAAAGAGCGGAACAAAAAAGCCGCGCGCATGCTCCGGCGGGTCGGACTTCAAAAACGGATGAGCCACTATCCAAACCAGATGTCAGGCGGCCAGCAGCAGCGAGTCGGCATCGCCCGGGCTTTCATCAACACGCCCGAAGTCGTTTTCGCCGACGAGCCGACCGGCAATCTGGATTCGAAAAGCACGAAGGAAGTCATGGAAATGATGGTCGCGTTCGCCCGCGAATACGACCAGACGCTCATTCTCGTCACCCACGACAAGGATATGGCCGCTTACGCCGACCACATCGTCACGCTGCATGACGGGGAAATCGTACAAGAAGAATGGAAAAAAGAAGAGGAAATTTTGATATGAAAAGAAATCACAAACTCGCCGCCCTTTTTTTGGCGGCATGCATGGCAGGCAATCCGGTCGTTTTCGCGCAAGAAACAATCGAACCCGCCAATCCGGTCGAAAAGCCCGAAGCCAAAGCGCAAAGCGCGTTTTCCGTCAACAGCTATTCGCTCGTCAACGAGCAGGGCGAACCGATCGAAACGCTGAAAAAAGGCGAGAAGTTCACGCTCGTCGTCACAGCCAGCGATCCGGCTGTCAGCACCCAGAAAGCGCTGGAACAAGAGGAAATCGACAAAATCAACCAAAGCATCCACTCGCTCAACATCGAGCGGCTCACCGACGACTTTTCCGGCGGACAAACGATGCAGGCGATTCTTCTAAGCAAGGAACAAGAACCGCTCAAAGTCAAAATCGTGTTCAAAGACGTCGTCTGGAAAGGAAAAGGCGACGAGTTCCGCTTTCAAATCGGCTACTCCGCGCTCCAAATCGGCTATACGACGCCTTCTATCGCGATCAAGGAATGCGACGAGCAACCAGCGCAGCCCGAGCAGCCCGATACACCCGATCAGCCCGCAGACACGCCCGTCGACACCCCGACATGGGATGGCGGATACGCTGGCGGAGGGGACGATGGCTACTCGTCCAAAGTCGTCAAGAGCGCGGCGCCCAATCTCATCGTCAAAAAATACTCGTACGGCAAGGATCCAATTTATTCGGGCAAGGAGTTTGGGTTGTCCCTCGAGTTTTACAACACGTCCAAAACCCTGGCGACCGAAAACATCGTCGTGGCGCTCGAAACCGGCGAAGGGCTCTCCATCGCCAATTCCAGCAACACGTTTTACTTCGAAAGCCTGGGCGCCGGCCAGTCGAAAAAGATCGACTTGACGATGAAGGCGCTCGCGATCGAAAAAAGCACATCCGCCGTCGTGGACGTGAACTTCCGCTACGACTATGTGGAAGATGGCGAACGCGTCAACCAGACAATGGCGGAAAAAATTTCCATCCCGGTGTATTTGAAAGACCGCTTCGTCATCAACGAGCCGGTTTTGCCCGAGATGGCTTCTGTCGGAAGCGAATGCGTCGTGTCGTTCAATTATGTGAACAAAGGGAAATCGTCCCTGAGCAATGTCGAAGTGAAAGTCGAAGGCGATGTTCCGGCGCTGCAAAAAGTGCAAAACGTCGGCAACATCGAGTCAGGAAACAGCGGCTCGATCGACGTCATCCTGATTCCAGACAAGCCCGGCCAGCAAAAGGCCACAATCGTGATTTCGTATGAAAACGCGAACGAGGATCTAGTCGAAGAAAAGTTTCCAGTCGAACTCAATGTCGGGGAAATGGCGCCCGTCATGCCGGATGGCGGCATGGAAATGCCAGTCGAAGAGCCCTCGTCGCCCTGGGGCTGGGTGATTGGCGTCGTCGCGCTGGCCGGAGCCATCGTGGCTGTTGTGCTTTTGCGAAAACGCCACAAAAAGAAAAAACAAGCCGACAGCGTCGAAGAACTCGACTTTGACGACGACAAGGATGACGGACAATGACGTTCCGCGATCTTTGGCGCATGTGCCTCAACAATCTCAAGCGACGCAAGTCGAGAACGATCTTAACCGTTCTTGGCGTCATGATCGGGTGCATGTCGATCGTCGTCATGGTATCCATCGGCGTCGCGATGGACGCTTCGCAAAAAAAGATGCTTGAAAGCATGGGCGATTTGCGCATGATCACGATCTACCCCAACTACGATCCAACTTCGCAAACCAAACTGGACGAGGCGGCGCTCGACAGCATCAAAGCCATTCCCGGCGTGCAGGCCGCCAGCGGCAAGTTCGAGATCCAGGACTATCCAATCACGATCTCGACAGGCTCCAACGGTCGCTACGAGGCGATGTACGCCCCGCTGGTCGGCATCGACTTTTCCGAGCTCGAAGGGTTTGGCTACGAGCTCAAAGACGGGACGCTTCCGATTCCCGGCGCGCAAAAGCAGGCGCTGGCCGGCGAGCGCTTCGCGTACAACTTCAAAGACACGGCCCGGCCGGACGGCAGCAACACGATCGACTACTACTCGATGCTGTATGACGAAAACGGCAACATGAACGAGGACAACCTGCCCGATCCGTACTTTGATCCGCTCAACGCCAAAGTCGACCTTTCTATCGCGGTCGACGAGCAAAACAAATTCAAGGAAACCGTGACCGTCACCGGCCGTTTGAAGGAAAACTACATGATCGGCTACGAAACCGGCGAAGGGCTTTTGATCGACATGAACGAGATGAAGACGTTGTGGAAAGATGCCAACCGCAAAGCCGGCAAGCCGTCCACCACGTTCAACTACTCGGGCGCCATGGTCAAAGCCGACGCCATCGAAAACGTTTCGGACATCGAAAAACAAATCCAGGGGCTGGGCTTTCAAACCAACTCGATGGAAAGCATGCGCGAGTCGATGGAGGAGTCGACCCGGATGATTCAGATGGTGCTGGGTGGCATTGGCGCGGTTTCGCTGCTGGTCGCCGCCATCGGCATCACGAACACGATGATCATGTCCATCACCGAGCGGACCCGGGAAATTGGCATCATGAAGGCGCTGGGCTGCTTTACGAAAAACATCCGGGCCCTGTTTTTGATGGAGGCCGGCATGATCGGGCTCATTGGCGGCGTCGCCGGGCTGGCTCTCAGCTTTGTTTTATCCATGGTCATGAACTCTTTCGCCAACGCCCAGGCGCCCGCCCAGTCGTTTGGTGAGCAAGTCTTGTTTTTGTTTGGCATCGAAGGAACGCCGCTGTCTGTCATTCCATGGTGGCTGGCGTTGTTCGCCCTGCTGTTTTCCGTTCTCATCGGCGTGGTATCCGGCTACTATCCGGCCAGCAAGGCGGTCAAGGTGCCGGCGCTGGAAGCCATTCGCCACGAATAAGGTTCGTGAAAGCATATGACGACCATTTCCGGGGCGCCTTTTGTACAATAGGAGCGAAACGAGGTGACAGTCATGAGCGAAGACATCGTCCGCGAGCAAAAAGCGGTTCGTTTGTGCGAGGAAAACGCGAGCAAGCTATTCGTCTATACCGGTCCGGATTTGGAAATGTACGGCAAAACCGGATATTTTGAAATCATCCACGATATGAATTGCTGCGCGCCAACGGATTCCATCCTCTTTTGCTTTCAAACGAAAAAGCGAAGATTCGTGATGGACGCGGCCGGCCTGATCGACACGTTCGAGCATTCCACGTTTGTGTGATGCCCGAAATTGACAAGGCAGTTAGCGACCGCTAAAATAAGGATGGATAGAACAGGAGAATTTGAGATGCAGCATTACGGCGAATCATTGGAAGATTATCTTGAAGCGATCTTGGTATTGTCCGGACAACTGCCGGTCGTGCGCAGCGTCGACGTCGCCAGTTATCTTGGATATTCGAAACCGAGCGTTTCCCACGCAGTCAAATTGATGGTGGAACAACAGCTGATCGAACTGGACCACAGCAAGTGCATCCGCTTAAGCGAGCTTGGAAAACAAGTCGCCGAGGAAACCTACCAGCGGCACGTGTTTTTTTCCAGCATGCTGGAAGCGATTGGCGTGCCCCGCGACATCGCGCAGGAAGACGCCTGCCGCATTGAGCATGTGATCTCGCAGCAGACGTTTGAGGCCATCAAGGCGTTTTATGAGAAAAACGAAGCACGGTAACCGTGCTTTTTTTGAACGATTGAAGGAGAACTACACAAAAATGAACCACCCAGAAATACTTGCTCCGGTTGGAAGCCGGGAATCTCTTGAAGCGGCATTCGCCGCCGGCGCCAACGCGGTTTACTTTGGCTTGCCGGAATTTGGCGCCCGGGCCTTCGCCAACCGCTTCACGCTGGAGGAAACCAAAGAAATCATCGAGCGCGCCCACACCATCGGCATGAAAGTGTACATCACGATGAACACGATTTTGTACGAGGACGAAATCGAGCACGCCTACGAAATGGCGAAAGCGCTGTGCCATATCAACGTGGACGCTGTCATCGTGCAGGATCTTGGCTTGATCCATTTGCTCCATAAACGGCTTCCCGACCTGGAAGTCCATGCCTCGACTCAGCTTTCCGTGTCGACGCCGTTCCAAATCGAGCAGCTTCGCAAGCTGGGCGTGCGCCGCGTCGTGCTGGCACGCGAGTGCACCCTCGAGCAAATCAAAGCGTGCGCGGCGACCGGGATGGAAATCGAAGTGTTCGTGCATGGCGCGTTGTGCATCTCCTATTCGGGACAGTGTCAGTTTTCAAGCGTTATGTACAAACGCAGCGGCAACCGCGGCATGTGCGCCCAGCCATGCCGGATGCCGTACTACTTGAAAGAAGATGGCGAAAACATCAACAAGATTCCGATGTACCTGCTTTCGCCCCGCGATCTTTCCCTCATCCACGATATGCAGGATTTAAAAGACGCCGGCGTGGCTTCGCTGAAAATCGAAGGCCGCATGAAATCGGCGGAGTATGTGTACGCCAGCGTGGAAGCAATCAAAAAGGCGCTTCGAAACGAGCCCGTCACGCAGGAGGACGAGGAGCATTTGGAAGTGACATTCAACCGCACATTCACCGAAGGCCACACGTACGGAAAACGGGGCAGCCAGCTCATGGAAATGAAAGCGAGCAACCACCACGGCTTGACGATCGGGAAAGTCAAGGCGGTCCGAAACAAGAAAATCACGATCGAGCTGACGCACGAGCTCAACCAAAACGACGGGATCTGCTTTGAAACGAACCGGTCGTCGACGGGCTGCCACGTCAATTATATGTACGACGGACGCAACCGCCTCATCGCGCAAGGAGCGGCCGGACAGACGATCACGATTGACGGCCCCGAAGGCGTGAAACCGGGCAGCGTCGTCAAAAAGACCGTCGACGCCAAATATCGCAAGGAAGTGGCGGAATGCGTGAAACACGCCCATCGGCAAGTGGGAGTCACGGCCAAAGCGGTTTGCCAGGGCGTCGGCCACCCTCTCACGCTGGAAGTCAGCGACGGGACGCACACGGTGCGTATCGAATCGCACGGCAAGGCCGAAGCGGCAAAAAATCAGGCGACCGACGCGGCCGTCCTTGGAAAACAACTTAACAAAACCAACGATTCATGGGCGTATTTTACGGCAATCGACTACGATTTGGCGCCCGGCATTTATTTTCCGATTAAAGTGATGAACAACTTGCGCAAGGAGGCGCTGGAGCATTTGCGCCTCAAGCGGCTCGAATATGTCATTCACCCCCAAAAGCCGTATGTGTTTTTTCCAGTCGTCAACGAGGAGCCGGTCGTGCTGGCCCAAATCGAGTCGTTGAGCCAGAAGGGGGAGGAAAACGTCACGTGGATCGCGGAAAATCTGCCGGAAACGGCAAAAAAAGGCCGCATCGACACCATGGAAGCCGACGTGCTGACCCATCTTGGAAAAGGAAAGATCATTTTGGATATGAATGTGACCAACTCGTACGCGATCGCCGCGCTGCTGGAGCTTGGATATGAAAAAGTCGGGTTGTCCGACGAGATGCGTCTGGACCAAATCGAGCAGACGCTGGACGCGTTTGAAGCGCGCTACGAGCAAAAGGCGCCCGTGATTGTGTGCGTGTATCAAAAGCGGCGGCTGATGCTCATGAACCATTGTCCAGTCAACACGTTGAAAAAAGATGGCCGGCGGGTTGGCTGCCGGCTGTGCCACGAGCACGAATACACCTTGGAAGGAACGGATGGTCGCGAGGTGCTTTGCCTAGGCGACAGTGGCTGCCGGATGCGCTTGTTCGACACCCAGACGTGCGATCGTCTTTTCTGGGTGGATCGTTTGAAAAAACGGGGCGTCAATGGTTTTTTGTGCGTCTTTATCAATGAGGGAAAAAGCGAGATCGAACGCGTCTTGAAAGCGCTTTAGATTCCAAATTTTATTGAAAATAGAGGGGGGGAGTGTTAATATTTTATTAGCTCAAAGCTTAGAGGAGGATATTTTAATTATGCCTATTATTACTGATGTATATGCACGCGAGGTTCTTGACTCCCGTGGAAATCCAACGGTTGAAGTGGAAGTGACGACGGAATCCGGTGCGTACGGACGTGCGATGGTACCAAGTGGTGCAAGTACAGGCGAACGGGAAGCGTTGGAGCTTCGCGATGGCGACAAGAGCCGTTACCTGGGAAAAGGAACGACGAAAGCCGTGAATAATGTAAACACGATCATCGCGCCAGCCGTAATCGGTTTGGATGTTCGGGATCAAAACCTGATCGACAAGACGATGCTTGAACTGGATGGTACGCCATTCAAGAAAAACCTCGGCGCCAACGCGACACTGGGTGTTTCCATGGCTTGCGCGATCGCTGCCGCTGACTTCTATGGAATGCCTTTGTTCAACTACTTTGGCGGATTCAACGGAAACACGCTGCCAGTGCCAATGTGCAACGTAATCAACGGTGGAAGCCACGCGGACTCCACAGTTGACTTCCAGGAGTTCATGATCATGCCTGTTGGCGCGAAAAACGAAAAAGAAGCGGTACGTATGGCTGCGGAAACGTTCCACGCTTTGAAAAAAGTTTTGAAGGACAAAGGCTACAACACAAACGTTGGTGACGAAGGCGGATTCGCCCCTAGCTGCAAAGACGGAAACGAAGAACCACTGGAACTGCTCGTTGAAGCGATGAAAGCGGCTGGATACGAACCAGGAAAAGACATGATGATCGCGATGGACGTTGCGGCATCGGAATTCCACAACCATGAAACAGGAATGTACGAATTGACAAAATCCGGACAAGGAAACAAAACTTCGGATGAAATGATCGACATGTACGCGGCATGGATCGAAAAATATCCAATTATCTCCATCGAAGACGGACTTGGCGAACGCGACTGGGACGGATGGAAAAAGATGACCGAGCGTCTTGGCGACAAAGTGCAGCTCGTTGGTGACGACCTGTTCGTTACAAACCCTGCCATCCTGGCAGAAGGTATCGAAAAAGGTATCGCGAACGCCATCCTGATCAAAGTAAACCAGATCGGTACGCTGACAGAAACATTCGACGCAATGCAGCTGGCCAAAGAGCACAACTACACTTGCATCGTATCGCACCGTTCGGGTGAAACCGAAGATTCGACAATCGCCGACATCGCTGTTGGTTTGAACGCCGGACAAATCAAAACCGGATCGCTTTCCCGTACAGACCGGATCGCGAAGTACAACCGTTTGATGCGTATCGAGGACGAACTCGACAAACGTGGCGCAACGGCAATCGCCCGTTACCCTGGCTTGAAAGCGTTCTACAACCTTTACAAATAAGGATTCGATTGAAACACAAAAAGAGACTGGCATTTCCGGTCTCTTTTTTTTCTTAAAGTGGTTTTTCCTTGTGGATTGAAAAAAGAACGATAAAATGAAATTAAAATAAAATCCAGAAAGACAACTATATAGGAAGTCAAGTATAAAATTATGAAATAGTTTGAAATATT
>ERZ778504.284-NODE-284-length-54785-cov-6.586607_pt1 | contig 54785 bp, 45 predicted proteins | sample MGYA00510046_ERZ778504 | MGnify/ENA primary metagenome ERZ778504 (study PRJEB29527, sample SAMN07138964) | mouse gut metagenome | material: feces | host: mouse | place: China:Nanjing | collected 2016-01-25 ...
TTTGGAAAGTATACTCTCACACAATCCCCTATTTCTGGCATACAATACCATCCAGAAATAGGGGATTGTGTGAGAGTATATCTTCCATTTCATTTGGAAAGTATACTCTCACACAATCCCCTATTTCTGGCATACAATACCATCCAGTGCCATCCGGAGACGAATATACTGTAGAATATGGTAACCATGAAAGTTTTTCCTCACTTCCATTATCCCCCTTATCCATGCAGACTTTTACCATATCATTTTTTACATTTACTATCTTTCCATCAAGCGACATGCCGATAATGTGATTATTATACCGTTTGATCTGCGCAAACGCATTTTTCCTTTGCATTTTATATGAAAAAACCAACTCCTCTCCTATAAATTGCATTTCCACTTTATTTATATAAAGTTTTTTATTATGAAAAAGAACAGAATCCCCTACATTGTAATGTTTTGTATTAGTACATTCATAGCTTATACTGTCTTCATCAATTATTTCTGTAACTCCGTTTCTTTTCTTGAATTCACATAATTGGTTATTGCATTTAACAGTATAGACAGCTGGGTTCAGACATATTTCCTCCGAATCACAAAGACCGATACTTACATATTTACTTTTATTCCTGTAATTTCCTACAATACCCATATGGAAATGTGATGCCAGCCGCTTTAAAAACTCCCAGTCAGTCTCATGATATTGAACCAGAATTTGTCCTATACTCTTATCCAAGTCTGCAGAAGATAAAATGCCGCACCCATAGGATTTAAGTACCTCTGTAGCTATTTGTCCATATGTCATATCCTTATTTTGAAAAACTCTTATTTTCTCGACTACATCCATACTATACGTAAACCCGGTTATACTTAATTCAAAATGACAGCCTGACTTGAGTTTTCCCATATTCAAATTCTTTAAATAACCCGAAAAAAGAATACTTTGTCCGCCTTCCTGTTCCTGAAACAATATATCTATCATGTCTTCACAATATATTAACCTTTCCAGTTTTTCTTCATCCGTGTCTGCAATGCTGCCATCCAAATAAAATGTAGCATGTTTGTTCCAGACTGCCGTCATATGCGCTTGGTTTACTGTTATAACCCTGATATCATTGATACTATAAATCATCTGTGTCCAAACCATGTTTTCCAAATAATCCCCTTATAAATATTTTAGGGTTTATATCGCCAGTTTTTTCTATCACTTATGGTCACATCACCGTCAATATAATAATCGTCGCATTATCCTTATTCCTTGCCGGGTTCCGCTCGAGCGCCTCCATGATGAGGTCTGCCTGTTTCTGGGCGCCGCAGCGTTTTGCCAGGATGTTCTCGAGCTCTATCTGCCCCAGCAGCTCCACCCCGTCGGAATACAGCAGTACCTTGTCGTGTTTCTTGAGGTAGATAGGACGGTCGGACTCGCACGCCTTCTTGAAGCCGTCAAAGCCGAGGTAATTGACAAGGCGCTTGTCCGTGGCGCTTCCCATCGCTTCCTCCCTGCCTATGATTCCGGCATAATACTGGTCCTCAAGCCAGTTCTTGACGTTTTCCTTGCGGTTGACCTCTATCAGCCGACCGTTGCGCAGCACTGCAATATTGCTGTCGCCGACTGACGACCAGTACATCCTGTCCTCAACAATGACAATAGACACCTGTGTGGTGCCTCCTTTTACCTCCCCAAATTCATCACGGATATGGCCGTTTGCCATCACTGCGGACTTCTGAAAAAAATAGGTTATGTTTTCCGTGATGTCCCGTTTCCCGAATTCGTCAATATAGGTCGCTACTGCAATCTCACTTGCAAGCTTTCCGTCCTGGTAGCCCCCGATTCCGTCTGCGACAATGGCAAACGCCGCATAAGGACGCAGGCTGGTACCAAACGAGTCGTCCTGTTTTTCCCGGTTTCCGATAATCTGCGCGTTTCCGATGTCCAGCCTGATTTTGCTGTTTTTATAAATATGCCTGTGCTCTGACAGGTAACGGATTCCTATGCATGCCGCAAGCACGATAAGAATGATTACCGCAGCAGCGATAAGTGCTGTCTGTATCATGTCTGTCTCCTTTACTGCTCTGTTGCCGGATTGCCGTCGTTCCACTCAAAATGTTCTCCGCAAAGCGGCATAAAAATAAACTTGCTTTTTCCGATTTCCACGATGGAGAACGCCTCAAGTGCCACAGGCGTGTATACTGCCTCGCCATTCACATACGCAAGCCCCGATGAGTCGCCCGGCAGCAGATAGGTCTGCCTGTTTTTACCGTCATAGCTTATGGCGGCATGGTTGATGCGCGATACGGTGTTGTCCTCAAGAATCTGGATATGCATGTTGTCGGCGCGCCCGATAAAGTTCTTGCCGGCATGTATCTTGAAATCCTTTCCGTACTGGGGTCCCTCGATGCACACAAGCCAGCCCGTGACCGGGTCCACCGTGTCCGTCACGCCCGACACGGACACGGTCTTGTCCGGATCGTCCAGCATCAGCCTTTTGTTGTTCATCATGTTTGTGTTAAGCTCAAGATTTGTGTTGCAGTAGGGACAGGTGTCCCCATATTTCCTGGCACTGAACATGTGCCCGTTTTTACAGCGGTTTAATCCCATCTTTTTACCTCCCTCTCCAATGCCTTGCAGTATATTACCGAATCTGCAGCATTGCATTTGCTATGTATATAATGTCACCTGCCTCAACCTCCACGGCACCCACAAGCTTCACGTCCAGAAGCGCGCTCTGGTATTTTTTCTTGACCCTTGTGCCGTTCTTGGAATCAATGTCGTCGATATACCATCCGTTATCCGTATAGTTGAGCACCGCGTGCTGCTTGGATACCATGTCTGCCACCGCGGAGCCGGACAGGTCGACGTCCACATTGTCCTTTCCGTTGCTCTTTCCTATGATGAGCGCCGTCTTGCTCTGCAGGCTCCACTCAAGCAGCACGCTTCCCTGCTCGTTCAGCAGTACAAGGCTTGTGACTTTTTTTCTATTGCTGTCCAAACTGTCCGTTTTTGCCGGACTATCCGGTTTCGGCGGTTCGCTGGCGCCGTTTTTGCCAGTTTCCCCTCCCATTTTTATGATATCGCCGTCTGTGTCCTTCGCCGCCTGCTGTCCCTCTCTTCCAATTACCTGTACAAAGCAGAAGACGCCCTCTCCCACAAACAGGCAAAGCGCCAGAAATACCGCTGACACGATTTTTACCGTCATTGACACATTGAGCTGAAATACTCGTAGTAAAAGGGCTCCTGCAATGCCCCACGAAGCTGCCTCCAAAAGGCTTGTAATGTAGCATGTTATAAATTTTTTTCCCATAATCCAATTTTCCCAATAACAAGATATAGACCGCCGGGAAATCCGGCAGTCTCTATCCTGTCCTGTGTGCCTGCGGGCTTGTCAGCCAGCATATCCTCCGGTAACTGTAGCATCCTTAATCTTATCCTTCTTCTGTCTGATGATAAGCGTGAATGTACCGATGCCTTCCTTGTCGTCATAGTCCTCCTTGTAGTCAATGACAAATGCCTTTGTAAAGGTGTACTCCCTTACCACCTGTCCTGCAGCAAGCGACTTTACGGTGACATTTCTGTAGCAGTCCGCATTGTCCGATGTTACCATTGCCCACTTTGCCAGATCCATGGATGCCTCCGAGCCCTCGTCAAGCATGGTAAGTATTTTTCCCCTGATGGTAGCTGTCACTGCCACGTCGGTTGTCTTTGCATTGGTTCCGTCGGGTGTGTCCACTGCAAACTTTACTGTCTGGATGGTTTCCACACCTAACTCTGTTCCTTCAACGTTTAAAATAAATCCCACTGTCTGTTCCTCCTTGTCCTGTTAATTAAAATGCGAAGCCGCCTTCGTACTGTACGGTGTTGTTCTTGTCCTTTTTCTGCTTGAGCAGCAGCCTGAATGTACCGACTCCGGTCTCATCCTCGAAGCTCTCGGCATAGTTTGCTATGTAAACGGTATCCATAACAATCTGCCGAACCTCCTTGCCAGCGGAAAGGACGTCCACCGTCACCTGTCCATAGCAGTTTGCATCTTCCGCAGGTACGAGCGCCCACTGGGCAAGCTTTACGGTCTCATCTGCCACGCCGGCGATGTTTGCCCTGATTTTTCCTGTCACCAGCACGCCCATGCCTAAGTCTGTGGAACGGGCATTGCTGTCCTTTGGTGTCTCTGTCAGGAACTGAACAGATTCTACTGTTTCCATTCCCAAGTCGATTGTGTCTTTTGCCTGAATTGATACTTTAAATCCCATCTTGTCCTCCTTGTGTTTCTTATTTATTTTTATCTATAATAGAAAGATGCGGCGTTACAGTTCATCCCGGGGCTGAACCGCTGACATCTTAATATTATCTATTATGACGCACCTGCCGTACTTGTCTTTGTGACAGATACCTTGAGGTTCTTGACATTTCCGTTGAATGCGATGCGGATATTGCACTCGTTGGTTGCCTCGTCGATGACGCTGTCTATCTCATCGCCGTTGTCGAGTATGGCATTTACGAAGTTTCTGTCCGCGCCCCAGATGGACTTCTGGCTCTTTGGATGGTTTCCGAAGAACTTCTCCACATTGTCCACCTTGAAGTCGTTTGTCATGTAGCACAGGATTCGCTCCACATAAGTGCTTACCATCGTCTTGTACAGGGAATCGTAGGCATCATCCACAAGCGCAAGTGTCCTTGCCTTGTACACTGTGATGTTTTTAATCTCCCTGCCCTGAAGCTGGCTGCTCTCCGATGCAAACACAAATCCAAATCCCTTGTTGTTGATTGCGTTCTTTATCGTGTTGGTATAGCCTGTTATCTCTTTTGCCATGGTTGACACGGTTCGCAGCGAATGGTCGCCCGCCTCAATGTCGTAGCGCACGCCGGGGTACTTCGGCGTTACCTGCGGGAAAAACTCCTTGAGGTAGTCCGGACACTGGTATGCCGCCACAATGCCAGCTGCAATATATGCCGCGCTGATATACACACCCTCTATCCAGAGCTTTAAGACATCCTCCCTTTCCTTCGAGAGCGCCACGACGCCCTCTGCCGACACTGTCATGCGCTTGTCGAGCTCCACGCCCGACTTGTCCTTTGGCACGACGGTAAAGTTCGGAATGCAGCAGGATACGTACTCGCTGAAATCCTTCTTCATCAGCGGCGCGGACTTATCGACAAACTTCTCGATTCCCGAAGTCGCCACATAGTTGAAAGTCGTGTCCTCGCCTGTCCGGAAGCTATAAAACATCTGTATCTTATAATCCTTTGTCACATCAAGCAGCGTGGCAAGTGACTCGAGGGTGTTGCCCGCCTCCTTGTCCACCTTTGCATTTCCCTTAAAACGCTGCCTGGTAATCTTCTTCCCGCTGCTTCCTTCCAGCTCAATGTCCGGCACGATGCCAAGCCACACGGTATTGTCATAGTTTGTCTTGGTGTTGACTGAGTTTAAGTACGTCTGGAGCCTGCCGATATTCATGCTGCTCACAAGCATTTCAAGCTTTATGTTCGTGACAAGCAGGGACGGAACCATGCCTTTGTTCTTGGTCGCATACTGCTCAAAGAAGCTGCGCACGCCGAGGAGCTTCTCGACAAGCGGCTTCACCGTCTTTACAAAGTCATCCTTTGACTTCTTGTAAAACTCAAGGTATGAATTATAGTTCTGTACCTCAAGCTCCACGTCAATCTCGTCGTTTGTCACGGCGGTCAGCGGGCAGAACGTCCTGACGACAAGGCTTCTGACATAATCCGACGGTTCCTCGTTGAGGGCGTCATAATCATCCTCGAATGCCTCTATCAGACCTGCCTTGCTGTTTTCCTGCTGCACCAGCAAAAGTTCGTTTTTCTCCTTTTTGGGCGCCTCAAGCACTTTCAGTTCCCCATGCTCGCCCATGCTGAGCACGCCGAGCTTCAACGGCTCGTTCTCCTTCTTGGACGCGCCCTCTGTCAGCAGGAGCCTTGTCTTTATATCCTCGATGGCAAGCGGAAGCATCGCCATGACATTGTTGTAATTTCTGCTGGCATCCTCGAACTTCACATTGAGCTTGTCGCCAAGGTCACGCTTCTTGGGATCCTCATCGTCGAGCTGGTCATATTTCTCATACAGGTAATTGATTTCCTTGCGGACCTGCTTGATGTCGTTCATGACCTTCTTGGGGGATATCATGTCCAGCACATTCTCAAACTTGAAATCCACATTCATGATTCCCTGTGCCTTCTTGGTGTCAATCAGCGTAAAAAGCATGTTCAGGAAATCGTTCTGCCTGTTGAGCGGAATCTCCGTGATAAACTCGTCAGGGATGTTGGACGGTTTTTCCAGCGTGTACAGCACGTTCTGCGTGTTGGCGTTAAAGAAGGAATATACGACCGGCTCAAACTTGTCGAGGAACTCGTCAAAGTTCCTGACAAGGAGCTTACGGTGGATTTCCTTTATCGTGTCATCGTCAAGGCTCTCAAGGTCCTTGGCATCCCCAATCATGGTGAGGAGATTGAGCTTCTCAGGATTGATCTCCTCAAAAAGCATGGTTCGGTTTGTCTGTGTGATTACTTCCATCGTTTTTCTTCCTTTCTCATGTGTGTAATCCTATGTTCTGACAGTTATACTGGCGGTCAAAAAGACTGACCGCCCAGTATAAAGTTATGCACACAGCCGCATAAGGAAATATGCCGCTTTGCGGCTGCGGCTGGCGCAATACTCACGACTGATTTCATCTGCCGTGAGCATGCATGGGAGCCATGCAACTGTCCGTTTTCAGGGCATTCGCGAGCATGTCCATGTCCGCCGCCCTTTTATTCCAGTCGGGCTCTATCGCCCTCATGACTGCCTGTTCCAGTTCTTCTGTCACCGGTGCATACTCCGACACATCCGGCACCGGCTCATCCGCCGTTATCTCGTTGGCAGGCGGAAGCCTGCATCCCGTCAGCATATAATATAAAAGTGCCCCCATACTGTACACATCCGCCCGCGCATCCGTAAAGCCGCCCTGATAAAGCTCCGGCGCCGAATACCCATTGCTTACAAACTGCAGCTCCGAGCGGCTGTCCGCCGCATAGCAGGCAGAACCAAAGTCTATCAGTACAGGCCTGTTGTCCGGACGTATGATAATGTTTGACGGCTTGATATCCCTGTGCAGGATTCCAAGCTTATGCACCTGCCGGACAATCTGGATGAGATTTCCGACGCACGCCTCCACGGAGTATGTCTGTCCTGTGTCTATGTATTCCTTGAGGTTCATTCCTTCTATGTAGTGCGTGACCAGGTAGCCTGTCCCATTCTCGGCAAAGGAATCCAGATACTGTACCGTGCAGTTCCCATATGGCTCCCTGATGCTGCTGACCTTTTTTACGATTTCACACTCCTGCATGAAATTGGCAAAGCCCTTGATAAAATGTGCCCTGTACTTGTTTCCCTTGCAGACTACATTCACGCCATCCAAATCCCTGTTTGAAAGGCTGTATGGGCAGTATTCCTTTATGGCTGTCATCATTCCTTTTTCCATATCGGCAGCCAGATATATGATGCCTGTATGTCCCCAGTAATAGACCTCCTGCACTTCATACCGCCCATGCAGGCGTGTGCGCGGAGACAGCGCGATATCTTTTACATCCATAACTACAATTCTTCCCCTTACTGCTGCCGGCGCAGCGCTTCCGTGTTTTCCATGCATTCGGTCTGATACTTGATGGAAAACTCCGAGGCATTTTCCGGAAATGCGACATAGATGGTTTCCCCTGACCGGAGCTTTGCCGGAACATTTGCCGATATGCTTCTGTCGTCTATAAAGATTCCGCCCCCGGTACAGTGCACGAGGAGTATCTGCCTCGGCTCTGACGGGTAGAGACATATCCGGTCAAGCTCCGGCAGATCCTCCTTAATGCCCTGCCCCTCAAACAATTCCTTAAGCGTGACGCCCTCCTGTGGATAATCCGCAAGGTTCCAGGTAATCGGCGGGATATCGTTCCTGCTCTTCAAATCAATAAACGCTGCGTGGAGATACCCCTCAAGCCGCGCCTCGTCCCTCACAGGACGCCTTTTCCCGAAAAACGCACGGATAATGACAATACAGATAACTGCTGTGAGCAGCAGGATGCCTGCCACGGCAGCCACCGTAATCTGCGTGTGGTAACGCTCCCATATGGTCGGCTCATCATTGTCATCCTCTATGATCACCATAATCCGTTGCTTAAAATTTACTTCCCTGAATTTTAACGGCTCCGGGCGCTTCCACTCTGCTGCCATAATGATGCCCCTTGCATTCTCGACTCCTGTATATACCAGTGAAATATCCTCCTGCACTGCATCCCGCACCTTAATAATCTGACAGTGTGCGGTTCCTTCCGTCTCATAATCATTTTCTTTCATTACTGCCTTGAAATCCGTAAGCTTCTGCGAGGTCTGGAACAGTATCACAACATCCTTTTTTTCCCGCACGCCAATCCTCATGGGATACTCGCTCATTTTTTCATGTACCGTGACAGTGTCCTGTGGCAGCAGCGTGCCTGCCTTGTTGGTGATAAAGATACTACTAATCATGTTCATCATCTGGAGCGGTCCCGCACATGCATTGTACGAGCCTCCTGTCTTGGCGGAAACCGCCGTCAGCTCATCCAAGTCCTGCCCGAAGCTTCCGGTAAACCCGAAGGTAAATACCGGAATCCGGTACCTGACTGCCTGCTGCGTACTCCACTGCATGTCCTGCACCGACTCCTCCATCGTGCGCCCGGTGCTGCTTCTCTCCAAATCCGTGACGCCGTCGGCAAGGTATATCAGCATTTTCCCTGTATCCTCCGTCCCATCGGCGGTCAGAAGCGTCACTGCCTCCCGCATTCCGAGTCCGTTATCCGTCTCCCCCGCATACGCTATCTGTTCCAGTTCTGCCAGCAGTTTCCCTTTTGCCTTCTCATCCGACATCGGAACAAGACCACTGTTGTACACAATGGCATCATTAAAGGCGACCACGCCGAACCGGTCATTGCTGCCACAGAGTCTCACGAGAAGCTCTATCGTCTCAAACGCCACCCTCTCTGAATCCGTCTGCTTCATGGAGCCGCTCACATCAATCGCGACCACAATGTCGTACTTCTTATACGCAGCGGATTCCTCTGCGTGCAGGCAGACTCCGTCCATGCACACAACGAAAATGAACACTGCACAGAACAGCAGCTTTTTCATTCCTTTTACCTGTTTCTCCATAACCGTTTTCCACCTATCGGGGCTTGAATCCAAAAAAATTGGCAAACTGCTGGTTGAAGTTCAAAAAATCCGGCGCCGCCCCCTGCTGCTTGTCTTTCTTCGGCTCCCGCTCATAATCCATTCCAGCGCCCATGATGTCATCAAAATCAAATTTCATCGAAAATCCGCCTGCAAAGCTTCCCTTCTGCTGCGCCTTGCGCTGCGAGGCATTTGTCCGTGACGACCGCGTCTGCTGGCTGGCGCCCTGCCGCTCTCCCCTGAGCGAGGCATCATAATCCATGCGCTTCACATCATTGCTCAGGATGCTGTACGCCTCATTGATGTCCTTGAACATTTTTTCCGCGCGCGCGTCACCCTGGTTGGTGTCCGGATGATATTTTTTTGCCAGCTTCCGGAACGCATTTTTGATTGTCTTTGCATCCGCTTTTGCATCTACTCCAAGTATCTGATAATAATTCATTTTTATACCCCTTGCGTGCTTCGGCACGCATACCAATCAATCGTTTGAAAGTGCACTTCTTTCAAACTTTCCCTTTCTTTTCTATGGTTCCATATAGCATCAGACGATGGTCATAAACCGCAGCTCGACATTTGAGAACTTCACCATATCCCCATTCGACACCTCTATCGCCGTATTCTTTGGCAGTCTCTTGGAATTGACAAATGTCCCGTTTGTAGAGCCTAAGTCTGTCACATAATAGACTCCGTTGCGCTTTTTGATTTCTGCATGCGCCCTGCTTATCGTATCATTTTGCAGGACATAATCCGCACTTGAGGCATCTTTGCCAAACACGACACACTCCTTGTCCAGCATATACCGCTGTCCGTCACTTACTGCCTGGAGCACTGCCGACGGCTCGCTTTCTTTCCGTCCGCCGCGCTTTATGCGGTGCGGGTTATCCTCCTGCCCGGAATCAGACGCCGCACCGTAACGGTTCCAAAAGCTCGGGTCAAGCACACCGGTTTCCCCATTCTCGCTGTAATTTTCATACTCTGTATTGGGATGGAATGCGGTCAGTGTGCCGGTGACTGCCTGTTCCGGCTCCGTCCCTGGCGGTTCCTCTGCCCACATAGTCCGTTCTTCCCTTACAGGCTGTTCATACCTTGCCGGCTGCTCGATTCTCGTGGGCTGTTCATACCTTGCGGGCTGCTCATATCTTACCGGCCGTTCGATTCTTGCTGGCTGTGGCGGTCTTTCCGGCTGTTCGATATGCACGGTTTTGGTATATCCGGACTGCATATCTGTCTTTTCAAACGTGCCGGACTCCATCGCATAGATTTTCCCGATAATGATGTTCAGCGGTTTATCCATGTTCGTGTCAATATAGGTCATGTAATCGTACACATACATAAGAAAGTCGCTTCCGATAAAATTTGCCTTGTATGCCAGGTCTTTCAGGTACAATGCAGCCTCCCTGTCCGTAAGACCGCTCTCCCCGATGCAGACGGAAAAATTAGGGACATCGTTTTCCATCCTGATATGTCTCAGGTCAAGGTCGACAGTCATCTTTTCCTCCATGCACTTGAGCATTATCTCGCCGATTTGTCCGGCAAAACGGAAAAATGCTTCCCGGGAAACGCCGCGTTCCAGGTAATGCTGCGCCGAATTGTCCGGGTCAAAGTGAATCTTACAGTTGTTTAGTATGATCTCCCCCGCCCTGTCCTTCATTTCTATTCCAAAATCCAAACTGCCCATGTTACATTCACTCCTACTTCTTATTCATCCAGCACTCTTGTTCCATTTACACTGGCTGTGTGTCCCGGCTGACACATGGATTCGTCCAGCACCCTTGTCGCATTGATATCCGTTTCATTCATATCACTGCCAGCCATATCCTGTTCGTCCAGCACCCTTGTCGCATTGATATCCTCAGCGCCTGTGTCCAGTGCCCTTGTCACGCCGCCTGTGTCCTGCTGCAGCACGGTCGTCTCATCCAAAACCGCCGTCCGCTGATTCTGCCCGCCGTCCTTTTTGATTTCCCATGACAGCCCTTTCCCTGTCTCAAAGAACTTCTTCTGCGTATGGCGCATTGCCGCCGCATTGTTCTGCTCAAATTTCCTTATCATTTTCTTTGCGGACACGCCTGTAATTTCACCCAGCACGCCCGGAATCCCCAGCGCGATAAAAAGCATGACGGAGAGTCCGCCGCACACTACCGCAAGCAGCCGGCAGTAGTAAAATATTTTGTGGTACCGCAAAATTGACTCCTGTACATACACGATGTCTGTCAGCAAAATCCACCCATTCATTGTCCCTCTCCATTCCATATCTCATAGTCATTGAGTACTCGCTGCGCCTGTTCCAAATTCTCCTGCACCTCGCCGGCAAGCGCCTGCACACGCTCGTTTCCTGCCGCCTGTGCGCCGATATCCGTTTTCAGGCGTTCCCTGACATTGTCCAGCTGCCCCTGCAATTCTGCCTTTGACACGCCTGCCTTCTTGAACTTCATGCCGTTCACATAAATCTGGTACACCATCTCCCGGTATACCATCAGGGCTGTCGTGGCGTTGTCCATCTGTGTGATGTTTCCCTCCGTAACCTGGCACAAATCGTTCCAGTAATCCGCATAGCTGATATTGTCATCGCCGGACTTGCTCTCAACGCCGAGCTTCGCGTAATACTCCGCAATCTTTCCAAGCTTTGCCGCCCTCTGCACCTGGCTCTCGTTTAAGCTTTCCGCGTTCGCCGCGATGGTCAGCCACTTTGTGGACATCGCCTTGTTGCCCTGGTCTTCATACGAATAAAAATACGCGATGCCGAGCCTGTATGCCAGCTCCTCATATCCCGGGGCGTTTTCCTTTAACGCCTCCTCGTATGTCTTTCCCGAACCTGTTTTCCTGATTAACAGGGTCCGCAGCTGCTGGTCTTCATCTGCCGTCAAAATGTCATCACTAAGGTACAGCCTGTCTATCATATCGAGGTACGCCTGCTGCTCGCCCGGCATCAGCTGCATTGCCTGCACATAATATCCGAACTGTTCCTCTGCCGTCGCGCCGCTCCTGCCATCTTCAATGCAGGCGTCATAGCTCTGTGTCATCATGGTTGTCTTTGTATAGTACGCCCAGAAGGATGTCAGGGACAACGCAGCCGTAAGCACCGTCATGGTCAGAAATGATGCAAGCTTTAGTTTCAGCTTCAGCGAACGCCTGTTGTCCAGATCCTGATAATGTTCCAGCGCATAGAGTATCTCGGCGCAGGACTGGTAACGGTCTTTCGGGTTCCGCTGTATGCATTTCCAGATTATTTTTTCCAGTCCCTGTGAGAGCGACGGATTCCAGTGGCGGATGGGGAATATCTCATATGGCGGCTCCGACGGGTTATACCCTGTCACAAGGTGGTACAGCGTCGTTCCCAGCCCATAAATATCCGTGCGCGCATCCGTCTGCCCCTGTCCCCCGAACTGTTCCGGCGCCGCGTATCCCTGCGTCCCGAGCGCCCTTGTGTCATGCGTGGCATACTCCTTGTACTCCCGCGCAATCCCGAAATCAATCAGTGTAATGGTCCCGTCCGGTCTGAGCATGATGTTGTCCGGCTTCAGGTCCCTGTAGATAATGGGCTTTTCCCTTGTATGCAGGTAGCCCAGCACTTCACACAGCTGTTTCGCCCACTCAATCACATACTCCTGCGGCAGCGCACCATGCTCCGCCAGTGCCCTGCTCAGCGGTTTCCCCTCGATATAGTCCATCACAATCAAAAAACTGTCATCCGTATCTATTACATCAATGATTGTCGGAAGGTAGGGATGCCGCAGTCTCTTGAGCATCTCCATCTCGACAATCAGCCCCTGCCTGACCACCTCAAAATCCTGCACGCCGTCTTTCCTGACTTCCTTTACTGCCCACTGCTTGTTGGCGCGCTCATTCATCGCCAGATACACTACACTCATGCCGCCCTTGCCTATCTGATTCAATATTTTATATTTTCCGTCAATCACTGAACCAATTTTCAGCATGGCTTCCTCCTAAATTGCAACGGAACATTTCACTCCGGCAGTCCAAAATTTATAAATAAAATAACATGTTTTTTACCAATATTTACCAGTCGATATTTACGAAGTACAAATATTACAAATTTTATCATATTTTGTCGAATTAATAAATGGAGCTATAGTTCCGTTTTTGCCCAATTCCGGAACTATAGGTAATGTTGGTTTTTCAGAAACCCTTATTTTATGCGGGCTGGAAGGGTGTGAAAAAAATTTTTTCAGATTCAAAGAAAATATCCCAAAATTGATTTTTATGTTTATATATTGCAAAACAGGCAGAAAAAAACGAAAAAATTCCGTTTTTCCTGCCTGTTTTCCGATATATTATCTGTGTTTATTACAAAGTGTATACAGTCCTACAACACCTAATGACGCAGTATAATATACAGTTATTTGAAATACTTTTTTCCTTGCCTCATATCAGCTCTAATTGCAATTTCTTTTATGCACTTTACCTAATCATGTCAGTAAAACTTCTTTTGAATATGTTCTCCATTGAATGAATGTTTATTGCATATTCATTATAAATAAATCTGCAATAAACCAGTAATCAGACCATATTAACGGTTTATGTTCCAATATTTCAAAGATGTCTTCCATTATTAAATTATTTATCCACTTCCCCTTTTCGGGATTATTTAATCCGCTAATCTGTGGATAATGCACCTCAATTGAAACACTTTCCTGATTCAGTTAATAGAACCATCTTTCCATATCCAACTTCTGGCAAACTTGAAATGTATAGCATGTTATCATTTATAGTCTAAACATTTGCTCTGCCTTTAATTATTATGCAATGATAAATCTATAATCTGTTCCTTTTCCAAATGATTCATCCCTGAATAATACGAAATGTACAATATATTTTCACCTATAAATTCAGCATTTGTTATTGGCTGAACCATGGGGGCAAAATCCAATGTATATCTTTTTTTATCGCAGTCCCCTTCAAATATATTCTTGACAGTCAAAGAAAGAACACCATTAATATACTCCAAATAAGCAATTTTTCCATATTCAACAGCCATCCTTCCCTCATATTGTTCCGAGAAAATATCCTTGGAAATATCGTAATATGTACAATAAAATGTATCGGAGCCTGCGGATAAAAATATCTCAATTGTCATTTCATCTATATAACGAATTCTTGGCTCAAATTGCACACCTTTTTTACTTTTTACGCATTTTCCGTCCGCATTATAAATATTATAATAGTAATCCCTAGTATCATCTTCCTCGATGTTTTTCACATATCCAGTGTCAAAATATTTGTCTTTTGTCAACAGAACTTCTTCCTTTCGCGGCATTAAAAATATACATGTGAAAATGATACCTACAAATAAACACACTACACCTGTCAAGATTACTGTTCTTACCCTTGTATTATTCACCATTTTTTCTCTCAAAATACTCACAGAAATTTTCCTTTATTCCATTTCAATCCCTGTTTTGTATTATTGCATAAAAACTAAAATTATCCTTCGCCACCGTTTACTTCATAGCATCAATAACATCTTACCAGACCATCCAGTAAGCATGAAATTTTTATACTGGCGATTGAAAAAACTGACCAATCAGTATATTTGCTCAAATGCAAAAGAATTGTCTATTGTACAACGCTCCAGTTTCCATTTCTCAAGCCAGTAAAACTGCCTGTATCTTTTCGTCCATGTCCGGACTATCACATCATAAATTGCATATTTGTAATAGTCCCTTACGTCTTCTTCTGTGATATTGCATTTGGACATATATTGTCTGATACTTTTTGAGTCGGTATAAACCTTACAGTCCACTCCTTCCCTCTGTACAATTTCAATCGGCTCATATTCCAACACTTTATTTGCGTAATCATAATTGGCATACAGCATGAGTGAATCATTTTCAGAAATACATACAGTAGCATATATCCCTATATCATTGTCCTCTGCATTGAAAAGCAAACTTACTTCCTTAAATTCATCATTCAAATACATTTCATCGTAATTCACGTCAAGCGCTCCAAAAGTCTCCAAACCTACATACCACTCCCACGCATCATGCACTCCGACCACTTCTGGTATTTTAACAAGTCCATACATTTTGCTTTCAGCTATTTGCTCCAGTACATTTGTCCTTAAATTATATAATACAAGAAAAAGGCACATTCCTATAGGAAAAAGCAATTTTAAAACCTTTATGCGTCTATCCATTATCATACTCCCCATAAAAATTTTCAACGGCCGCTACTCAGCTGTATCATATGGTTTTAACCTCTGTAAAAACTCGTATGTATCCTTGTACACGTCGTTCTCTTCCAGGTCATTATAGTCTTTTACACCGTCCTTATTTTTGTCCTTTACACCTATTCTGTCTAAAATAGCCTTTTCGACTGCTGCATATGTATTGTTTTCTACAAATGTCTTTGTGCGGTAATCCTCCCCGCCTGCCATCAGCGCCTCATAATACTGGTTCATTATTTTCATCAGTTCCGTATTGTCACCCATATTGTAACTAATATTGTCAGAGTCCAGGTCTGCAATATAATCATCCTCACCAAATGAAACCTTTTTTTCAGTTCCGTCATATACCGCATCCCCGAGCCATCCTGCTATATCCTTTCTTGTATCCGCATTCTTCCACGAGGTTTCCTTTGCCCCAAAATTGTTCCACTTATTGTCTACCTTATTCCCCTCATCTATCAGATTTGCGGCGATAGTATACATCATATGTCCAAAGTCCCCACGATTGCCCAGAGCCTGATAAAGTTCTTTATAATGCTGCAGGTATCCTTCATCTGTATACGTTTGTCCTGTTGCTTTCTCTAACGTTCCTTTCCATAATTTGAATTTGTCAAAATCATTCTCTTTCATCACAGCAACCGCATCATAACCATAATTTTCATCATCACTTGCCATCATATGCTGTAACCGAACCATCTGGCGTATATATCTGTAATCGGCCTCTGCTATGCCCAATTCATTGATAAAATAATGTTTCTCGCCATCATACTTATACACCCACCCCGCTCCTTTTCTCCATGCATGAGTTTCAATGCTAATGCCCATCACGGACACACTTTTATTATTATACTCTGCCATTTGGCTTAACGCCCTTGCAAAGTACCATCCTCTTTCTTTGGCTGTCTTATCTGCATACTTTTCCTGTATTGCCCTATATACTTCACCCAGAATGCCAACTGTCCTGTCATCAAAACCAAACTGTGCCTGCAATAAGTCCATGAAAGTACTAAGATCATCCACGAACTCCGTTACTTTCTGTCCGCAATCCACGAAATGTATGATTCCCCACCCTTTGGTACAGACCATGTAGGAGCTCTCCTTCTTCAGTGCCTCCAGCCCTTCTCCCTGACTATTCATCAGGTCTGTCTCTTTCCACTCGCCATCCTCTATATCTGCCTGTGTTACCCCGCACACCTTATCCGCCGCGGCTGTACAGCCTGAGAAAGGCTGATCCATCGAAATATCCTTCCTGGTCAGATTGGACAGTCCGCCTGTCTCGACCTTCTTGCCATTTTTCTGCATATGCACCGGAGCAGAATTTTTTAAAGCATTTGTGCATATCACGCAGGCTCCGCATACGCAGGGTTTTTCTTTTTCTATTACTACACTCTTTAACACATACAGCCTAATCTGTTCCGTACTAAAAAACGGCATGACGGATGTTTCCATATCAACCTTCCCCATTCTCTACTCTTTCCTTTCCTTAAATTGATAACTGTTATCTATCAGTGTACACTGTTCCAGTTTCCATTTCTCAAGCCCATATATCCTCCGGTATCGTTCTGCCCACGTTTTCAATATTACATCGTAAATCGCATATCTGTAATATTCTGCGATATCCTCTTTTGTAATATCAAACTTTTCAAGATACCAGTTAACATATTCTGCATCCGTATGAATCTCATATTTTTCCCCTTCTTTACAAGAAATTCCAATCTGTGTATACTCTAATTCCTTCTCCGCATAATTATAATTGGCATATAAGACCATTCCTATAGAATCTTTTTTAGACAGCCAGACTTCAACAAAAACTCCTACATCATTGCTACTCACACCAAAATTTAATCTTATTTCATTAATATCTTCTCGCAAGTATTCTTTATCATAAATAACAGAATTAAAGTGAAAAAAATCCAGTGCCTGATTCCACTCCCATATATCTGAATTTTCATCAACCTCAGGTATCCTTATCATTACCGCTATCTTTCTTTTTCCCATTATGTCAAACACGTTTGTCCTCATATACGTAATGAAAAACATACACACCATCAAGAGTAAGAACACTATTATGATTCTTCTTTTTATTCTTTTTTTTGTTTTCGGCACCTTCAAAACTCCTCCCTTCGCCAAACAGCGCCTGTACCGCCATACAAACACACTTCCCTACCTTTCAGGTATGGCATACCCTCCCTTTACTACATATTGCTCCATTGCCTGGAGCGCTTCCGGGCAACTGCATTCGCTTTCTTTTTTCCCTTCCATGACTTCCGTAAGCGCGATTACCGTCAGGCCTTCTGCCACCTTGGGAACACATCCGCAGGCACCTAAATCAACCAGTGTCTCCACCCCTTCTATCCTGCTTAATCCTGCAAAAGGCACCGCTGCTATGGCTGCATAGGTCGACTGCCAATGCACGATATCCTGTTCCCCCTGCTTTTTTACTTTTCCCGCGCTTTTCCCCTGGCATTCTCCTGTTCCAATGGTCTGTACCCCTGAAGGGGCGTAAAAATTAAAATCCCTGCAAATCTCAATGTTCGATGCAGTTGTTTGACATGCCACTGCAGCTGGTGACTCCATTGATACTGTCTTTCCACTAATCTGCACGTTTCCCTGTGCCATGAGCAGCACATCAGAGTTCCCAAACAATGCGATTCCAAGCTTATCACTCAGTGAAATTATTTTCTTTCCGTCATCCGTTCCTCCAATAATATGCCCGGGATACAGCACAAATGCCTTATGGTATTCTGACTCAAACCATTTATTCCGCTCATTTTCCAATCGGTTGAGCCGCGTCTGTCTCCCCGCAAGCACCACCCGTCCATCCTTCTCCTCCTGCGTCCCCAGATAAAGGACTGCCTTCATCCCCGGCTCCGGCATACAGTAACTGATGTTATTGGTCTCCGGTGTCCACGGCCATGGGTAGCTGGCACATTCCCTTTCGTCTATGTCAAGCTGGATGCAGACATCCTCCTCCTGCGTCTTTCGTATCGTCCCGTCAAGGCGCACGCCTGTCAGTCGTTCATTGTACTGCTTCTTCTGGTAAAATGTCCCCTCCGCGCCCAGCCGGCAGCATATCAGAAGCTCCCCATTCCTGTATGTAATGGTCTTTTCATAAACCTGATACCGCCTGTCATTCCATATGACCCAGTCGCCAGTCTGCCAGTTTTCCCTTGTCCGGACTTCCAGATAAAACGCCGCGTCCCGCGGCAGTCCGTCCTCGCAGCAGCCATTGCGGAAATAACCGCTGTCAAAGCCCTGCGCCAGAATCCCGGCATGTGACAAATCCCTGCGTGTTCCCTGTCCCATGCCAAATGCAAACGCTTCCTGACCGTTTCCTGATACCAGCGCTCCGTGAAAATGGCTGCACAGCCTTTTTAAAAACGCCCAGTCCGTCTCCTCATACTGGATCACAGGCTGTCCCAGTGTATGGCTGTCATCCACATTCCACACATATGCAATACCAGTATATCCTATAGTTATCTCTTTCACAATATCCAGATATGTCATTTCTGTATCCTGAAAAGACCGTTTTTTCGGCACCTTGTCCAATACCGCGCTCTGTCCAGCGCCTGTTACCCGCGCCTGCCATGTCCGGTTTTTCCTTGTGACTTCCACGCGCTCTATCATTCCGTAAAATAAATATGGTTCCCTGTCATCCTGTTTCAGCACGGATATCCTGCTGTCCGTCCAGTCCGTGCGCAGGATGTCCTCTCCCTGCTCCTCCGACAGGGCTGCATCCAGCACCAACGTACTGTGCTCATTGACCCTGTGGGTTATCTCAATGTCCCACAGGGAAAATATCGGTATGTCCGAGCTGACAACAATCTGCTCCCCGGTGATTTCATAATTCTGCTTCATTTTTACCTCTCTTTTTTTGACCATCGCGTTAATTCATGTATATTTTGCCGCCCTCAATCCATATGGCATCCTCCATCTGGATTTTTGCCGCTCCCTGCCGGAACAGCATCTTGTCCGCGGCATCCATGTAGACACCCGCGTTCTGGCTCTTTATCCGCACTTCCCCATCCGACTTTAGCACGATGTCCTTGTCACTGCATATTTTGATGCCCTCCGCGTCCGAGAGCTGCACCGTCAATCCGTTATTGTTTGTCAGCGTCAGCGAATCCGGCGTGAACCGGATTTCTTTATTGTGCCTGTTACGCCAGAATTTTTCATCGGGATTCGTCCTCCCGCCCGCGCTTCCGACATGGACACTGCTCGCCACATAGGCGTGCTCCTCGCAGTTGTCCGGAAATACGACCCTGACCTCGTCACCGACTTCCGGCATACAGTACCAGCCAGCCCCGTCCGGCGTGGAATAGACTGTCGCAAAATCAAACCAGTGCCTGCCACAGCCCTCCTTGTTTTCATCTTCGTCAAACTGTACCTGTACCACTGTCGTCTCCACCGCCAGCACCCTTGCCTTTAGCGCCACGCCATGCAGCAGGCTGTTGTACAAGGCAGGCAGCAAGCCATCCCTCTCTGGAATAAGATGATATGTATGGCAAAGCTCCTGTCCCTCAAGACGGCTTTCAATCCTGCCTGCCACAAGCTTTCTGCCCTGAAAAGTAACGGTATCCCCAAGGTCATAAATCTCCCTTGTCTGCACAATATATGCCGTCTCGCCGGCAAATCCTTTTCCGCCAAATGCATCTGCCGGCGCATTTGCCCCAAAATTCTGTACCACCTGATAACTGTCCGGTTCCAGATTTCCGGTGACACGCCTTCCGCTGTAGCCCAGATAAATCTTTTTTCCGCCTGTCGCATACTCCGGGCAGAGCACGACGCCAACATAAGACGCGATGCGCCGGATAAACGCCCAGTCTGTCTCATTGTACTGCATGAGAAAGCACCCTGTCGGCACATCTTCCTTTTCAAGCATAATCGAATAGCCTCCTGCCGGCGTCACGCAGGAAGCCACAACGCTCTCATAGGAAAAGCCTGCATCCTGAAAAGACCGCGTATGCTTTTCTATGTCCAGCAGAAAGCTTCCCGTCCGGGCTTCAATTGTCATCATGGATGCCTGTGCCTCTTTTTTCATCTGCATTCCGGTCAGAATCCCATGAAAAAATACCTGTTCCTCACCGCTCTCTGAAACTGCTTTTACACACACCCATGTCTCCCTTGCCGCGAGTGCCATATACTCCTGTTCATGGTCATGCCGGATTAATCCTGTGATGGTCATGCACCCATGCTGGTTCAGCGCCTTTACGCATTCCACTATCGTAAGGCTGATATATTCAAACGGTTCCACTATTATTTTTACTGCGCGCATTCTTTTTCTCCTCCTCCGTTAACGGACTGATTGTCTCCCACATCGTCAGCACGTATTCTTTCCATTTGGGGTAATCCTTGTAGTAACAGTTAAAGCTCCCCTGCACCAGTTTCCCATTGACAGCTGCCGCAAGCAGCATGTTGTAGACGTCCGTGTCCATGGCATGGCTGCGGAACGCAAACCAGCTTCCCGGTATTTTTCCCAGCGCCTCACAGGCAAACATCTGGCAGTCTGGACTGGCGCGGTGCACTGCCGCACGCATGCGCTGTGCCATCTGCGACAGGTCATCGCACGGCACTCCGTTTGGAAATACGGAAAAGCCCATATTCACGCTCAAATCCAGCGTTGTGATAATCATCTGGGGTCTGAATTCCGACGGATACTTTACCATGGCAAACTGCCTGGGCATCTGCTTCATTGTCTCTGGCAGAAATATTCGGAACTCGTCAAGAACCTCCACATTTTGAAACTGCACAACTGCGCCGTCCATGTAAACGCCTGTCTCGAGCGAATGATACTGCTCCGCCTTCAGCGCTTCCCGCCTATCCAAAATTTCCTCATCCTTATAATCCATTTTTTCTTCCCTTTCACACGATAGTGATTTCTTTCAATCCGACTCCCACTGTACCCCTGCGCAGGATACTTTCCACTATATCCATGCGCATGATGATATATGTCTTATCAATGCCGTCCATTTTGACGACCGCCTCATCTCCCAGCAGCTCCTTTTCCACCGCAATGCCACCATTGATGTCTTTTTTAATGTGCCCCGCTGACCTTAAATGCGGCATATAATACGCCTTGCTGCACCCTCTTGCCTTGTCAAAAAGGATGACCCTTGTAAATCCTGTCCGCGGCATATACCGCATAACCACGTCCCGCACTGTCCCACTGACCATCATGCAGGGAAACACAATCACATCCGTAAACACCATCTGCATATGGCTTTCCGTCTCAAAAAGCAGATGTAATGGCATTTCGTAGGACTTCTTTTCCGCAACCGTTTTCTGGTCTATTTTCCCATACCATCCGACCGGCACAGGCGGGATATAATGCGCATCGACCACAATCTGATAGTATTTCATGTCAAACCACCCTCTCCATTGCTGCCCACATCCCCTATCGAATGCAGCTTATCCATATATCCGCCATACAAAACCGGAACTCCGACTGCCACATCACTTTCTCTTTCCTGCGGTTTTATAAAATCGCCCAGCTGCTCATAAAGCAGATGCAGATACCATCTGCGTATCTCCTCCTTCTCCGAATCCAGAACCCGCACAAATTTTCTCCCCAGAATGCGGTTGATTTCCATGCAGTCTGCCTCAGCGCTTTCAAATATATGACATAAATCAAGATATACGCCCTCCGGATCCTCTTCCACAAAAGGCTCCCCAATGTAATACGCGATATAAAATACATGGCTGCCCGTCACAATGCTTCCTCGCAGATAAGATATCACAACCGCCCCATCTGTTTTCTGCCCTGCCAGCTTCTTAACAGGATCTTCCACCGCTTTCGCAAATTCCATCCATATTGTCCCGAGACACCTTTCCACAAATTTGTCCAAGGTCATGCCCTCTGATGCTTCCTGCAAATATGCTTTCATGGCATCAGTCCGTTCCAGCCCAGTCTGTTCCATCACAATCCTCCTGCCCTGCATTCCAAAAAAGCCTAATTCCCTAAAAAGGGAAGATGCATGCTGGCAGCATCTTCCCTTTTTCCGGTTACTTCCTTATCTTTCTTTTTTTCCTGTAAAATGTGACAACCGCCGTTATCAGCACTGCTGCCGACATTACTTCAATCACCATGTACAGCAGGCTGTCATCCTCATCATAGGACGGCAGGACAATTCCCGCCCCGGCAACCGGCTTCACGATGTTTTCCTCCGTGTCCGCTACTGCTTTTTCGTTTTCTATTGTCGTGATGACTTCCTTTTTTGATGTAATCAGCACATCAAGGAATTCCAGTTTCTGCACATTATTTACCTTATCCATGGCAGTTATGACAACGTCACGAAGCCCGTCCGCTTCACCAAGGGTAAACGTCACAATCCCGCCGTTTTCTGCAAGCTCGCTCTCCGACATGTCAACCAGCGTCTCGTCATTGTCTGTCACAGTGAGTCTTGTGAGGAACATATTATCCTTTACGTCCACGGTTACCTCCCTGCTCTTTTCATTGTATGTCATGCCGGATTCGATGCCGTCCGCCACGATACTCGGGGCTGTCGTGTCGAGGGCAAACTCGATTTCCTTGCCCTTGATGCGGTTATCGGAAGTATTTGACGCCTTGTCCTTTGAGTAAAAGCCCACCGAATAGACACCGTCCTTTGCAAAATTGCCCGGCTTTATGCTATACGTGTATGACTTCCAGTTCTCTTCCTCACCTTCCTTTGCCACTGCATAGTCGCTTCCCTGTCTCAGCGTGACAGTCTGTCCGTCCTTGCTTATCGTCACCTCGCCGTATTCCAGCTCGTCTATGTTGATTTCCGTGACAGTGATCGTCGGCGCTTTCCCAATATAATAGCCGCTCACCAGCTTCTGTGTATCCGTGCTAATCCTGTATGTTGAGCCAAATCTGTTTATGGAAAAATTCAGCTCGTCCTCCGTCTCGTTTCCTGCCAGATCTACTGCCTTGACCGTCAGGGTATAGAAATCGTCCATGTCCTGCGTGTGCTCAAAGTCCGGATAAACCATCTGGATTCCGTCCTTTATCGTGCTCTTCTGCGCAATTCCTGACAGCTGTCCATGATTGGTGCCTGTAAGGATAATCTGCGTGCCTGCCTCGTCCAGATATGCGTCCGTGCACTTCAGCGTTGGCGCTGCCACGCCATTGTTTGCCGAGTTCTTCCGCACCCCGCCAAACACGACTTCCGGCGCCGACCGGTCTATGATAAAGACCTCGCCAAGGTAGTCCTTTGCCGCATTGTCCGCCAAGTCAGTACATTTTACCCGGAAGCCGTAGCTTCCGTCCTCCATGAAACTGATTTTTGCAGTGTGCGTATCACCGGAAGCCGTCCATGCACTCATCGACGGAAGCCCATTCCCGCCTGACGGATTCAGCGATTCCACGCTGACAAGGTTATCCGCAAAAGCCTTATCCTTAATCGTGATGGTTGCCGTCCGTGAATTATTGTAGTATTTGCCGTTCTTCGCATTGTTGTTGTCGTAGGTTACCGAAATCTCAGGCTTTGTCGTATCTATCACAAAACTGCCGCCATTTTCGACATTTGACTTGTTGCCTGCCAGATCCTCACATGAAAATTTGAAGCTGTACTCCCCATCCTTGTCAAAGAACACCTCACAGGTATACTGGCTGCTGCCTGAAGCGCCTGATTTTGTCCACTTGCCAATCTGGGGTTTATCGCCGTCGGACGTGATGTCAAATTTCATCGTGCACTTCTCGTCAAAATTCTCGTCGGTCACAATGACCTTTGCCGTCCTGAACGCGTTATGGTACTTTTCATTTACAGGGGAATCTTTGTCATACTCGATCTTTACTGTAGGGTTTGTCTGGTCAATTATGAATTCATGACTCTCACCCACTTTGTCCTGTTCATTTCCTGCTATGTCCGTACACTTCACGACAAAGTTATAAATACCATCTTTATCAAATTCAAGCGTTGCCGTGTGAATATCCCCTCCGCTACCGCTCCATCCACTTATTGCCGGAAGGGCAGCTGACGCGCCGACAGGCTCCAATACGACCTTGCTCTCATCAAAGTTCATCTCAGTTATCTTGATTGTCGCTGTCCTTTTCTTGTAATATTTTTGATTTTTTGCCCCTTCGTCTGTGAAGGTCAAATCAATTTTGGGTCTCGTTCTGTCTATAGTGGTATCCCTGACACACTCTTGCGTTGTTTCATTTCCTGCTTTATCCTTAGCCGATATGTCAAACTTGTATTCACCGTCATCCTGCATGGAAACATCATAAACAAACACATTACCATCCGGGCTTTTCCTGTCTGTTTTGGGTTCTATAGAAGCACCTTGCTTGATTATCTGCAACCCTGACATTTCATCAAAATTATCATCCACCACCGTGACCTTTATGTTAATGGGTTCTTTGGAAAATTGGTTTTCTGCCTGTGCATTATAACCTGATGGATACTCAACCTTTATAACAGGCGCCTCCCTATCAATGATGAATTCCTCAATCTTCTGGGACTCTCTCTCATTTCCTGCATTATCAGTACATTTTATTTTGAATTCATATTTTCCATCATTCTTGAAAGAAATAGTCGCAGTATGGATAATACCCGCAGACTCCCACTTACTTAATTTAGGTAGATCATTTTTTTGAGCTGCACCAGTCCATACAATTTCAACGTTTTGACCCTCAAAATTTTGTTCCTCTATCGTAACAGTTGCTACTCTTTCCACTTTATAAACATTCCCGCTAACTGGCTTTTTATCATCAAGGGACACTGTAATTTGTGGAGCTGTATGGTCAATGATAATTTGGTCGCTAACAACACCTTCACCGTTCTTATTGCCTGCTTTGTCGCTGCAACTAAACTTAAATTGATATGTACCCTCATCTTCGTACTGAATGGTGCTGAAATACGTATCTAATTTCTCGCCTTTTTCCCACTTGAGGTCTTTGTATTTTTTTTCACTCCCAAGTTCCACAACCTCCCAATTACAGTTATCATCAAAATTCTTGTCTGTCACTTGTATGGTTGCTGATTTATTATAATGCGTTTTTCCCTTTTCTTCATCCAAACCATATTCTATACTTACTTCTGGTTCTTTTGTGTCAATAATCAGCTTATCAATGCTAAAGACTTTTTCATTTCCCAGCTTATCTTTACACCTTGCGTTTAGTTTATAAACACCATCCTTCATATCAAATGTACATATGTTCGTTTTATCTCCTTTTTGATCCCATCCATCAGTTACAAGATACTTTTGGTTATTACCCAAATCAACAATTTCTAATTTTAATTCATTTTTATCAAATTTTCCTTCTGTGTCTTTTATAAAATTTTTTTCTATTATTTGGACAGAAACATCTGGTTGATTGTAATAGCTGGCACCTTCCAATTTTTTAAGACCGTCTATCCTAATTTGTGGTTCTTGGGTATCGTATATTATTTCAACCTTGCAGGAATATATGTTGGACATTTTGTCTTTCACAGTAAACTCATATTTTTTTTCTCCTTCCTCTTGATCTTTAAATTGACATGATATTTTATATTTATTAATACCTTCTTTACAAGTATAATTCGCCCCAACGCCGTCATCTGTAACATCCTTTATTTTAAAAGTTTGTGCACCAGAGTTATATCCACCTTTTTTCTTGTCTTCAACCTCTATTTCTAATGTACAGTTTGTTGTTGTATAATATACCTTGTCTGATTCAGTTCCTTCGCTAAATACCTTTCCATCCCCATCTTTACTGACCACAATACGTATTTCTGGAGCCGTAAAATCAAACAGTAAATTAAACTCTTTTTCTTCTTTATTTCCCGCCTTATCTTCCAAAACAATTTTGCGCTTCAGGATTTCGATGTTTTTATTCTTTATTTCTTGAATGATCTTATCATCTAAAGCAAATGTATACTCATTTTTTTCATTCCCAGCTGAAAAATCATTGTCTTCCTCCTCAATATAAATCCGATTTATTCCCGACTTATCATCCTGAGCCTGAACAGAAATTGTTCTATTGTCTTTCAATTCGATTGCATCACCGTCCATCCCCCACTTAGGGTTTTTATTATCCACACACACCTTATACACGGACGATTCCTTACGATTTCCGGCTTTATCCGTGACAATATACTTTATAACTTGACCGTCTTCAACATCTGCCAAGTTATAAAAATATTCGTCTACTGCCCCATCCTTCATTTGCAGAACCTTTTTATCCGTTCCAACAATAGCATGTACTTCTTCAACCCTTGAAGCATCATCTGTCACTTTTAGTTCCACCATGAAATCGGTCTTGTTCGTATATAACTTTTTTTCTTTATTACCGATGGATTCTTCAAAAAGTGTCCGTCTATTTTCGCCTTCAATCACATGCTGAATCTCCATATCAGGAGCCTCATCATTAAAACATATCTCGTACACAGCTTCTTTACAATTTCCAGCTTTATCCGTGGCAGTGTATGTTATTACCTGTTTATCCTCAATATTGGTAAATTCATAGCTATATTTATTTTCCTCCTTTTGCAGGTCGACATCAATGCCTCCAACTTTAGCCTGTACTGCCGCAATTCCCGGATTACTGTCGCTTGCTTCCAGCTCTACACGGAATTTCCTGCTATTTGTGTATAATTTATATTGTGAATCTGCATCTGCGGGCTCTACATGAAGTATATGGTCATCGTTTCCAGCCTTATGCTGAATCTGCATCTTAGGAGCCTCGTCATTAAAATATACCTTGTACACAACCTCTTTACAATTTCCAGTTTTATCCGTGGCAGCATATGTTATTACCTGTTCATCCTCAATATCGGTAAATTCATAGCTATATTTATTTTCCTGCTCTTGCAGTTCGACGTCAATGTTTCCAATTTTAATCTGTACTGACGCAATTCCCGAATTACTGTCGCTTGCTTCCAGCTCTACACGGAATTCCCTGCTATTTGTGTACAATTTATATTGTGAATCTGCATCTGCGGGCTCTGCATGAAGTATACGGTTATCGTCTCCAGCCATATGCTGAATCTGCATCTCAGGACTTGTTGCATCATAGACAATCGTTATACACTCCTCTATAACGCTATCCTCATTTATCAATTTAAAATTAATTTTATTTTCCTCCTGAGCAGATAATACTATCGCATAGCTATATATTCCGCTTTTACCATCATAATCGTCACACTTTTTTCCATCCACTTCCAGGCTGATTTCCTTGTCTGTACCATTCACTATATCAATTTCAGCGGTTAACGCACTTTTTGATGTATAGTATTTGTTATCGTCATTCTTTAGTATCTCTTCATTGTTAGCCGTATCTACAAGCTTTATATTTGTAATCTCAAACTTTTGCAGTTCTGTTGAAGGTGACTCCGATTCATCCGGATCTGTTGAAGGCGGATTTGTTGAAGGCGGATTCGATTCATCCGGATCCGATGATGACGACTGCGATTCATCTGGATTCGATGATGTTGACTGTGATTCCTCCGGATCCGATGATGACAAGCCCGATTCCTCCGCCTTCTCTATCTGTCCATCCTCGCCGGAGTCACCCTGATTTTCCCCATCATTTTCGTCCGCCACGGCAATCTCTCTCAGATTCTGCCCGCCCTGTGCAAAACTAATTACATCATTTGCGCTGAACATAAGCGCTGCTGACAATATAAGTGCAGTTATCTTGGTAAATGTACTTTTCATCGTAACTCTCCTTCTCTTTCGAAAGTGCACCAGTTTTCATGCACCAAATCCATTACTTTCCTTTGAACATTACCAATATACAATGATGTAGGCTCTTTTGTAAATGGAGCTATAGTTCCGGTTTTGCCGCATTCCGGAACTATAGTTCCGGTTTTAATGAAAAATTAAGAAATTTTAATAAAATTTTTATCATTTTAAGTGCTGATTTTTTTCCTCTGGGTGCCCCTGCGCATAAAAAGAACCACCGAATATCATCCGGTGGCTCCCCTCATCCATATTCAATTATTTTACTTTGTCATCCTCAACCAATGTAATGCCCGAGATATCCGAGTCAATCACAAGCGAATAATTAGTATAATACACGACAAACCCCGGCTTTGAGCCGTTTGGCTTCTTGACATTTTTTTTCTGTGTGTAGTCAATCTCCACCTTTTCCTGTCCCCTCGCCTGGGAATAATGCGCCGCAAGCCTTCCGGCTTCCTCAAAAACCCTGTCCGGAAGCTCCTCACCATTTGCTTTCACGACCACATGCGAACCTGGTATGCCTTTTGTGTGGAACCACCAGTCATTTCCGGTCGCAAACCGGAACGTAAGCTCTTCATTCTGGTAATTATTTTTTCCCACATAGATATGGTATCCGTCGCTGCTGACATAGTGAAACGGCCTGCTGGTTATCTTCTCACGCTTCGCGCCGCCTTTGCGCCTGATATACCCGCTTTCTATCAGCTCTTCCTTAATCTGCACCAAGTCTTCTTCCTTCAGCGCGATGTCCAGCGCCGTACTGATGGACGCCAGATGCTCGATTTCCTCTTTTGTCTCCTTTGTAAGTGTTGTCAGCGCCTCGCAGGTGCGTTTCAGCTTCTGGTATTTGTCAAAATATTTCTTTGCATTCTCGCCTGCGGAAAGCATCGGATCCAGCGGAATGGTTATCATCCGGTTATCATAGTAATTCAGCGCCTCCATCGACTTTGCACCAGTCTCAACGCCATAGCCATATGCATTCAGCAGTTCGCCGTAAACCCTGTATGTTTCCTTTTTCTCCGTGTCGGCAAGTTGCTTTGTCTGAAGGTCATACTTTTTGACATTTCGCTCAAGCGCAGTCTGCACAATCCTTCGCAAATCCACGGAACGCTGCCGGATGCGCGTAATGGTATTTTTTTCGGCATAGTAAAACTCCAAAAGCTCCGAAACATGTTCGAAATTCCGTGTGTCCTCCTCCGCATATGATTTTAACCGTACGGCTGCGTACTCAGCCGGCTGATTGTTTTCATATACGACATTGAAACAGAACTTGCTGTTTTTAATATCCTCCGAGAGCTCCCAGAGTGCCGTAGTCAGCCTGCAAAGCGCATCTGCTCCAAGCTCTGCCGACGACTGGTCAGAATCCACGCCCGCCCTGTAACACAGCTCATGCGCGATACACGGCGATATCCCTGTAAACCCAGTATACACAGCCTTATATACTGGCATCCCCCTGGATTTTAAAACTGCCGCCATCTCTTCCTGCGAGCATTCCAGCAGTTCTGCCTTGTCCTGCGTCCTCGGTATAAAATACGTACGTCCCGGCAGAACCTCCCTGACAGAACTCACCATGCCCGAAACATGTTTGATGCTGTCAATAATCATGTCACCATCATCACAGAATATGATATTGCTGTGCTTTCCCATCAACTCTATAATAAGATACTTTCTGCATATATCCCCCAGCTCATTCAGATGTTCCAGTTCAAAACGCACGATGCGTTCCAGACCCGGCTGCGTGACCGACACAATGCGCGCGTTCTGCAAATGCTTTCGTAAGAGCATGCAGAAATTAGGCGCCGTCATCGGACTTGTCTTGTTCTTTTCCGTCAGGTACAGCAGGGGAAGGGATGCGTCTGCAGACATCAGAACCCGCACCTGCCCACAGCTTCCCTTTATAGTCAAGAGTAGCTCATCCTTCTCAGGCTGAGCTATCTTGTATATCCTGTTTCCAGTTAATTTATCCTTTAATTCACTGACAATCCCTGCGATTGTCACTCCGTCAAATGCCATTGCTTTATCCTGCCTATATGTTTCTCGCTTACCCTATCATCCAGTCATACATCTCCTGGTACTTCCGCGCTGACACGCCCCATGAATAGTCAACAACCATGGCTCTGTCCACAATCTTGTTCCATTCGCGCTTCCTGTCATAATATACCTGCTCTGCATACCGGATTGTGTTGAGCATCTCATGTGCATTATAATTTGTAAAACTAAATCCTGTGCCCTTGTTCTCGTATTCATTGTACGGCTCTACCGTGTCCTTGAGTCCGCCCGTCTCACGCACAATGGGAACCGTACCATAGCGCAGCGACATCAGCTGGCTCAGGCCGCACGGCTCAAACAGCGAAGGCATCAGAAATGCATCACATGCGGCATATATTCTGTGGGACAATTCCTCCGAATAGTATATGTTTGCAGATACCTTGCCATGATACTTCCAGTCAAAATGACGGAACATGTTTTCATAGCGCTCCTCGCCCGTTCCAAGGACAACAAGCTGTATATCATCCTTGCTGCACATCTCATCCATGATGTATGCAACCAGATCCATACCTTTCTGGTCTGTAAGTCTTGACACAATGCCAAGCAGCATTTTTCTGTCACTTTCTTCCAGCCCGAGCTGTTTCTGCAGCTCCCTCTTGTTTTTAATCTTCTCTTTTCTGAAATTCGAGACATTGTAGTGATGCAGAATGTACTGATCCGTCTCAGGATTATACTCATTATAGTCAATACCATTTACAATTCCCCGAAGGTCATGGGTTCTTGCCGCGAGAAGACCATTCAGTTTTTCTCCGTAAAAATCTGTTTTTATCTCTTCGGCATATGTTGCGCTCACCGTCGTGATTGCATCTGCATAGGTAAGACCGCCCTTGAGCAGATTGCCGTCCTTGAAATAGCCAAGCTTGTCAGGCGAGAAAAACGAGCCGTCAAGGCCTGTGATATTCTGGACAGTCTTAATGTCATAAACTCCCTGGAACTTCAGGTTATGAATCGTCATGATGGACTTCATGCCCTTGTAAAAATCACCCTGTGCAAACCGTTCCTTCAGGTAAACCGGAATGATGGCCGTCTGCCAGTCATGGCAGTGCACAATGTCAGGATGGAATCCCACAACAGGAAGGATTGACAATGCCGCCTTTGAAAAAAATACAAACTTTGTAATTTCGCAGACATAATCATCGCTGTACGGCCTGAATCCGCCAAACATCTTCTCATTGTCAATAAAGTAATAAGTGATGCCGTCATACTGTGCCTCAAGCACGCCCACATATTCACTCTGTCCCATAAAATCAAGGTAAAAGTGAGTTCTGTACTGCATCAATGATTTCATATTATCTGACATGCACATATATTTGGGCAGTATCACCCTTGCATCAAAATACCTCTTGTCATAGTATTTCGGAAGCGAACCCACAACGTCCGCGAGACCTCCTGTTTTAATAAATGGTACACCCTCTGAAGCCACAAATAAAATATTCTTCATACTATCCAATCCCTTTCCTCACTATTCCGAGTGTTATCAAATTCAACCGCACCTGTCCGGTATCTGATTTGTCCTGTGCCAGACAGCTGCTGACCCTCAATTAATTATACACCAACCGCAACAGGAATGTAAAGGAATTTGTCCGATTATGCCCTGTAATGAAGTCTGATTTTATCTGCTATCAGCGCTATGAACTCAGAGTTGGTCGGCTTTCCTTTTCCAATATTAATGGTATAACCGAATAGTGAGTCCAGCGTCTCCATCTTCCCCCTGCTCCACGCCACCTCTATCGCATGCCTTATGGCACGTTCGACACGGCTTGGCGTTGTCTGGTACTTCTTTGCGATGGACGGATATAAAATCTTGGTGATGGAATTGAGCATCTCGATATCCTCCACCGACATCATAATCGCCTCACGCAGATACTGGTACCCTTTAATATGGGCAGGCACCCCGATCTCATGAATCATGTCCGTCACATCTTTTTCAAGGTCATGTGTGTTCGCTCCGGAATTCAATTCCGCTCTGTTGTCTGCCTGCTTTCCCATCAAACTACTGTCACTGCCCGTAAGCTTAGAGCCTGCCGGAACCGTGATCATTATCTGGAATTCCTTATCCTTTGTCAGTAAGTCGCTGAGAATCCTGAATATCTTCTCGTTATCCTGCTGTGTCATTACGTTTAACTGTTCCATATTTTCTCCTCCATTCAATGTCACGCACTCCCAAAATCAAGGAGCACTCTGTTACCGCCAAATGCTAACAGTCACGTCTCCCAATCATAGTCTGTTTTAAGAATCTGCAAAACATTACTCCCAATTACGTTTCCCTACAAATTCTATCATGATTTGGCAATGTCAATTATATAAGAATGTCAATTTATCTTGCAACAGTTACTTATCGCACTTTTTGCGCATTATATACACCATCTGCCAAAATATACCAAAATCCGCTCAAATACCGTAAAAATGGCTGTTTTATATTGTTGAAAGAGCGAATAATTTCATGTAAATTTTCTCGTTTTTTTTAATATTCTGCGACTTTTACGCGATTATTTTTTTTGTTCTGACGATTATTTTGACGAATATACTGCCCCCTTGACACCCCATCCGGGCAAATATAAACATCTGTTCCCTGCATTTTCTCCCTGATAAACAGCGCATGCTCATGCAAAAAAGGAAGTCTGAAGTCCGTTTTCTCCCTGTCAGGCCTTTTCCAAAGGATTCCTCCTTGCAATGCTGCCTTTAAATTGTTTCCACCAATGCCCAGCCCTCTGCCCCAGGTGATATTGGCATGTTCACAGAAATTCTTTAAGACCGCCATCGCAATGCTGGTCTGCTCCCCTTCATACAAATCCGTATGCAGAATCGCATAAAATTTTGCACTGATACTTTCCCCGCCAATCACCGCCTGCTCTATCCTTTCCAAAAGGCCAAGTACCCTGGGTGACACACTGTCCATATAAACATCCGCCGCCAAAACAATCGCCTGTGCATCCTCAAGGAACCTGCACACGCGGTTCCAGTCCACATCCTCCCCAATCTTTACGGATATCAGCTCCTCCTTTTCCACATATTCCCTTATACTCTTAATCCATATGCCCGCATCCGACACCGAAGAACTATCTCCGTCAAAAAATAATATCATTGAGCCACTCCTTTACACGAGTACACTGTTTAGCTGTCTTAACTTATCCGGCGTATCATAAAATACAATTTTCACACCTCTTGCCTGTAATGATATCCCATCTGACACGGATTGAATCCTTGCCAGCTGTTCCTCCCCCGGCGTGATATCCTCACCATAAAAGCAGCAGACCAGACCAAATAAGTTCTTATTCTGATTTTTTACGACATAATGTGTCTGGCCATGGCGCAGCTCCATGGAAGGCGCAAACACATTCCTGCATTTTTCCAGCACTTCCTGTATAAACGGACTGAATCCCCCATATACACAGCGGCTGATTAGCACAAGCTGGCGGCAGCTGCCTATTGCCTTTCCGATATCGCCGCCCGCACACTCCATGCCATTCCCTATCACAATATCCCTCTCATGAAACCGCATGCCGAGCTTCTGCCATGACGCCTGCCCAAGGTCATGTACAATTACCTTCATATTATCCCCCCTTTCTGACATCAATGCAATTTTACTGTAACAGTTTAGCCCAGGACTTTGCACTTACTGCAAAGTCTGTGAAACAGCGTAGTGGCAAAGATGCATCAAGCCACCACGAAAGGGTTTTGCATGGCTTGATGCCTGTAACAGGAAGCCGAAGGCTGAACTGTTACATTTTACCTTATTGCAACAACTGAAAAAAACAAAAACTGCTGTATATTTTTTATGAAAAGTATTGACAAACTGCCCGAAAATTAGTATAGTATAAAAGTCAGTTGGAACAATATACTGATAAGGGGTCTTAGCTCAGCTGGGAGAGCATCTGCCTTACAAGCAGAGGGTCATAGGTTCGAGCCCTATAGGCCCCATTTTATTTTACGGCGAAGTAGCTCAGTTGGCTAGAGCACGCGGTTCATACCCGCGGTGTCGAGGGTTCGAATCCCCCCTTCGCTATTTTATGCGCAGGGGTGCGTAAGGAAATTAGCAGCTTTACTGCACGCACCTCGCACGTCGAGCAGGGGGAGAAGGACATTCCCCTACTCGATTGAATCGGGTAGGAAGAAATTCCTACCCATTTTTTATGCTCAATTAATTTATTTTTGGCAGTGACGCAATGCTCTTTGCAAGCTCTTCGTCGGTCGGTACATAATCAGCCATTTCACCGTCGTTAAACCTCTGGTATGCCACCATGTCAAAATATCCCGTTCCGGTAAGCCCGAACACGATATTTTTCTCCTCACCGGTCTCCTTGCATTTTAACGCCTCATCGATTGCGACCCTGATTGCGTGGCTGCTCTCAGGTGCCGGAAGGATTCCCTCCACTCTTGCAAATGTCTGTGCTGCCTTGAATACTTCTGTCTGTTCCACGCTTCTTGCCGTGATAATGCCGTCGTCATAAAGCTGCGACACGATGGAGCTCATTCCATGGTAACGCAGTCCCCCCGCATGATTTGCCGACGGTATAAAGCCGCTTCCCAGCGTATACATTTTGGCAAGCGGACAAATCTTGCCCGTATCACAATAATCATATGCGTAGACTCCCCTTGTGAGACTTGGGCATGATGCCGGCTCAACCGCGACTATCTCATAGTCCGCCTCACCCCTTAGCATCTCGCCTGCAAAAGGCGAAATCAGTCCGCCCAGGTTGGAACCACCGCCTGCGCAGCCGATAATCATATCAGCCCTGATGCCATACTTATCAAGTGCGGACTTTGTCTCAAGCCCGATAATTGTCTGATGCAGGAGAACCTGTGACAGCACCGAACCCAGCACATAACGGTAGCCCTCCTGTGCCGTGGCAGCTTCGACCGCCTCCGAAATCGCACATCCGAGACTTCCCGATGTCCCCGGAAACTCCTCGTTAATCTTTCTTCCGACATTCGTGAGCATTGAGGGGGACGGTGTGACCTTCGCTCCATAAGTCCTCATGACCTCGCGCCGGAACGGCTTTTGTTCATAGGACACTTTCACCATGTATACCTGGCAGTCCAGGTCAAAGTAAGAACACGCCATGGACAATGCCGTTCCCCACTGCCCTGCGCCTGTCTCTGTCGTGACACCTTTTAATCCCTGCTGTTTTGCATAATACGCCTGTGCGATTGCCGAATTCAGCTTATGGCTTCCCGATGTATTGTTTCCCTCAAACTTGTAATAGATATGCGCCGGTGTGTCCAGTTTCTTTTCGAGACAGTACGCGCGTGTCAGCGGCGAAGGCCGGTACATCTTATAAAAATCGCGTATTTCCTGCGGGATGTCAAAGTAAGGCGTCGTGTCATCCAGCTCCTGTTTTGCAAGCTCCTCGCAAAAAATCGGAGACAGTTCCTCGACTGTAACCGGCTTCAGCGTCGCCGGATTCAGTATGGGTGCGGGCTTATTTTTCATATCCGCCCTCACATTGTACCACTGCCGGGGCATCTCGCTTTCTTCCAGATAAATCTTGTATGGTATTTTTTTGTCCATGCTCTATTCTCACTTTCATTTTTTAATTATACTAACGACAGATGAAATCTGCCGTTAGTATCGCATACCTTCAGTATGCTGACAACCGCAGCCGCAAAGCGGCATACTTCCTATCTGAAAAATTGTCATATAAGATTTTTCAGATTGTGGTTGTGCGCATCAATTATACTGACCGGCCAGTCTTTTCGACCGCCAGTATTATCTTATGACAGATGATTTAATTATACGCTTTTTCCCCTTCAACTTCAACCACCAAAATGCGATTGCTACAGCGCCCTGATTTTATCAAACTTGTCATGGAGTTCCGACGCAACCTGTCCCACCATCGTGGCTGATGCCGCTATCTCCTCCGTGCTCGCCGCCAGATTGGTAATCCGCTCATTGACGTTATCCACTACCTTCATAAGGTTATCGGCATTCTCGCGCAGCCTCGTCATGGCGCCTACAATATACTCCTTGTTCTTGTTGCTGTCATCAGCGGCATTTTTGCTGACATCACTCAGTGTCTTAATCTCCTGTGCCACTACAGCAAAGCCTTTTCCGACCTCCCCTGCCCTCGCCGCCTCTATGGACGCATTTAATGACAGCAGGTTTGTCTTGGATGCAACCTTTGTGATATTCTCATTGTTTCCGCCGAGCTGCTCCAGCAGCGTGTTAATCTCATCGAATGACTTTTTCATGTCATCGCAGAATTCAACCACGTCAACCATCGCCATGCTGATGTTGGTGCTCTCCTCCGCGTTGGTATTATTGCCGTCAATCATTTCACCGATGGACAAATTCAGTGTGCTAAATTCCGTGTTTGCCTCTGACACCATCTTCTCAATGGTATCATTCTTTCTGAATATTTCCTCGTTCTTTGCCTCCATTTCATCGGAAACTACCTGAAGACGCTCCCTCTCCTGCTCCGCAAGATTCTTGATATAATGGACACAGCTTTCCTTGTTGTTGCATCCATTGTAGATTGCTGTCGCCATATCCTTACAGGTACTGTATCCGCAGGCGCTGCAGTCAATATTCTGCTGCAGCGGAGTATTTTTGTCCATGTCCGCAAAAATATCGATAATCTCCGATGGGCTTGGTTTCTGTATCTCGTTGCCCTTGGACTTATCCGTGTACTCCCTGATAAAATCATTGATATTCAGGTGTGCAAACTGCTTGTTGAGATTTCTAAGCCGCTGCGCCGGAGATGCGCTTTTTGCCCAAGCACTGCTTTTCCGCCCTGATTTGCTCGCCTCTTTTATCGCGTGGAGCTCATAAAGAATATCATCGGTTCTTGTCTTCTCCTCCTCTACGCCCGTCCCATAAATACACCCCTGCGCACAGTTGAGCGCATCCACCATGAACGGAAGCCGTTTGCCTGACAGAACTCTCTCCTTGTAGTCCTCAAGAAAATGGTACGCGTGTTTTTCGCCCTCAATCTGCCGGATAAACACTTCCTCACCGCAGAACCAGTAAACATTTTCCTTTAGTCCGCCCGGCATGGGATATATGGAACCCAGTCCGTATTCAATCTCATTTGCCGCCGGCTCTGCCTTTATGTTATGTTTTTTTGCATATGCCGCCAGATGGTCAAACGTGACATTGTAGCTCACATATCCCTTGTTCCTGGGATCACTGATTTCATCTTTCTTGGCTATGCAGGGGCTGATAAATGCGAGCTTGTCCGTTATGTTCAGATATTTTTTTGCGTAAACCGCCGCACACATCAGCGGACTCTGAACTGGCATAAGCTTTGGTATCAGCTGCGGAATAAAGTGTTCTATATAATTGACAATTGCAGGGCACGGCTGGGAAATACCGCCCTGAAAATGATGTTCTGTTATGTACTTGACATATCCCCATGTAGTAATATCCGCCCCAAAGCTTACGCTTATGATACGGTTTACCCCCAGCTTCTTTAAGCCTCCGAGTATCTGCCTGTATTCATTTGGATAATTTGCCGCAAAGGCAGGCGCCCACAGAACTGAAATCCTTTCCCCCCTTGCAAGCGCTGCAAAAAATTCCTCCGTGTCATCCACAAATTCCCTTGCGTGATGCTCACAGGCATCAAAGCAGGCGCCACAGGCAATGCATTTATCCCCGTCCACCTCAATTCTCTGCTCCCCGTTCTCCATTTTTACAGCCCGGTTCGCCACAATGACTGGGCAGACTGATATGCATTTATTACAGCCTATGCAATTATCATTGGTAAATACCAATCCATTCTGGTTTCCGTACATACTGCACACCCCTCTCATTTTGTTAATATTGTGACAATCCTATTTTATCATAAAGTTTTCCCCACGTACATAATTCTTGCCCCTTTCCGCTATCCATCCCTGCATTTTGTAATGATTTCATATAACCGGCTCCCAATCAATTTAAAACATTCACAAATTATGCACTTATTTATTCAAAAGTATGCATTTTTTGCAACAATCAGAGTCAGGATTTGCATATATTCGTCATTTTTCTGTCCAAAATATCGTTTCCTCCAGAAAGTTAAGCAGACTCTTTAGTTGTTTACTACATATTTAACTCTTTTTTAATTTAATAATTAGTGATATTTAAACACAGTGCCTTAATGCTATGTCCAAAATATACAACATTTCCTTAATTAAGTTTCCATTTTAACCATTGTTTCCACTCTTTTTTTAATGTATTTTAGTTTTAGATGTTATTTGATAGCCGGCTTAAGGAACTGGAAAATCTGACATTTTACAGTTCCTAACTGTTAAGACATCGCAAAAAACATATTCATAATTCTATGGAGGTATTGTATGAAGAAAAATCACAAAACAGTCCTATCCCTTGCGCTGGGCGCTGCCGCCCTGGCTTCCATGACCCTTGCTTCCCCCATGCAGACCGTCAATGCATCTGAAGCCCGTTACCAGCAGACTATTGAATTTGAAGATGCCGCCAACTACGATTCAGCCGGGGACAGCCGAATCGAGTCTTCACAGTTTGGAAATTACTCCGGAAGTGGTTATCTGTACCTTACTTCCGGATGGGGAGATGTAAGCTTTTCTGTTCCCCATGACGGAGAATATACAATCACAATTGCTTCAAATGCTGATTCCTACAAGGAAAATTACCTGTACCTTGACGACACGGATGCCGGAAAGCTCACCACAGACGGAAACGGCTGGCAGGAATATACCAGCACCTACTATCTGTCTGAAGGCAGCCATAAATTCGGCGTGTCGGCAGACTGGGGCTATACTGCCCTTGACTATGTCAAAATCGAATCCGCATCTGCCAATGATTCAAAAGCACCAGACGAAGCGGATGACAAGCAGTCTGCAGTCCAGCAGAATCCTGCTAACAGCCACCAGTCCGGAAACCGTTACGAGTTTGAACATGCCAACCGGTTTGAACAGAACGGAAAAAACAGAATCGAGAACACTGTTTTTTCCGGATATTCCGGAGATGGTTACCTGTATCTCGAATCAGGATGGGGCGAGGTGCAGTTCACCGTGCCATCAGATGGAACCTATAAGCTTACCATTGTGACAAATGCCGATACTTACAAGGAAAATTATCTGTACCTTGATGATAACAGCGCTGGCACATTAAAAACAAGTGGGAACCGCTGGGAATCTTACACTCAGACAGTATATCTTTCAGCAGGCACACACAAATACGGCGTATCTACCGGATGGGGCTACACAGCCCTCGACTATGTAACCGTTGAAGCACAGGGCAGCCAGCCTTCCCCATCCGAGCCAGTGACTCCCTCCGGAAATGGCATGTATGTAAGCAACGGCAGGCTCTATAACGCATACGGAAAAGAGTTTGTGATGCGCGGCGTGAACGTGGCACATGCATGGTATCCCGGCGAAACACAGACCTCCATCAATGCCATCGCAGACCGTGGGGCAAACTGTGTCCGCATCGTACTCGCTGATGGTACGCAGTGGGGCAAAACGCCGCGTTCGGAGGTTGAACAGATTATTTCCTGGTGCGAGGCAAGAGGGCTTGTCTGTATCCTCGAAGTGCATGACCACACCGGATTTGATGACGTGAACCGTCTCAATACGGCAGTAAACTACTGGCTTGAAATCAAGGATCTGCTCAACGCACATCAGGACTATGTCATCTTAAATATAGCAAATGAATGGCTTGGAACGTGGAATAATGGCTCAACCTGGACAAGCGCGTACCAGTCTGCTATCCGCACCCTGAGAAACGCGGGTATCGGAAATGTCATTATGATAGATACCTCCGGATACGGTCAGGAAACTTCCACATGCATCAGCAACAGTCAAAAGGTCGTGTCTGCTGACAGCACCGGAAACACAATGATATCCATCCATATGTACTCCGTTGCCGGAAAGGATTCACAGACTGTCACGAGCAACATCAACTCCATGATTTCAACAGGCGTATGCTTCTGCATCGGTGAATTTGGTGACTGGCAGAACGGCGGGGATGTCGACGAGACAACCATCATGCGCCTTTGCACGGACAAAAACATTGGTTATGCGGCATGGTCATGGAAAGGAAACGGCGGTATTGACACTTCGCTGGATATGGCGAACGACTGGCAGGGCAGCAGCCTTACCGACTGGGGAAATTATGTGTTCTATGCCGACGGCATCGGCATCAGGGACACAGCGCGTTCCGCTTATTAAACTGCAATCGAGCAGGGAAGACTTTCCCTATTCGCGCGCCGGGCGTCCGTCAGCCTGCTGACATATTTCATTTGGACGCCCGTGTGCATAAAATAACCCGGCTTTTTCGCCGGGTTTTGTTTTTACATTCTGTCAGGCGCCGAGAATCCAAGCAGGTCAATGGAAGTCTCAAGCACATCCCTTGTGAGTGCCAGGAGTGCAATCCATCCTGCCTTTCTGGATGCGTCCTCCTCCGCAAGAATTTTTGTTTCATGGTAAAAATGATTAAACGCATTCGCGAGGTCATAGATATAGGCACAGATTTTGTGTGGGGCATACTCCTGTGCCGCTGTTTCAATACTAGCATTGTACTTGGCAAGCGCCATCATCAGCTGCTTCTCACTGTCGTTCACAGGCGCCTTGATATCCATGCGCACTGCTTCCAAATCACCGCCGTTTTCGGCAAACTTCGCAAGGATTGACTTGATGCGCACGATTGTATAGAGGATATATGGCCCCGTGTCGCCCTCTGATGAGGTAAACCGGTCAATGTCAAAGCAGTAATCCTTGCCTGCCTGGTTTGACAAATCGCCGTATTTTAATGCGGCAAGCCCTACAACCTGTGCCGTATCCGCCGCTTCCCCGTCTGTTGTCTCACGGCTTTCCTTTATCTTGCGCAGCATCTCGTCATTGATTTCCTGAATCAGGCTTTCGAGACGCATTACACCGCCGTCACGAGTCTTAAACGGTTTGCCGTCCTTGCCGTTCATCGTGCCAAAGCCGATAAATGTCAGCTCTGTCTCAGGCTTTACAAGCTTTGTCTTTCTCGCACAGCGGAATACCTGCTCAAAGTAAAGTTCCTGACGCTTGTCTGTCATGTAAATGATTTTGTCCGGCTTGTTCTGCTCCATGCGCATCATGATTGTCGCAAGGTCTGTCGTATTGTAAAGCGCGGCACCGTCCGATTTCAGAATCATGCAGGGCGGAATCTCCTTCGTGTCTGTGTCCTCTTTTACATCCACCACGAGGGCACCCTCGCTGACGTATGCATAGCCGCCATCCTTCATGTATTGAACCATTCCGGGTATCAGGTCATGCACCGCGGACTCGCCGTTCCACAGGTCAAATTCCACATTTAGGCGCTCATAGTTTTTCCTTAAGTCAGAAACCGAAACGGCTATGATGTGATCCCACAGCGCGCGATATCCCCTCACGCCGCTTTGCAGCTTGAACGTGCACGCCATGGCATCTGCCTTGTACGCATCATCCTCCTTGGCACGCTTGCTCGCAAAGGGATAAACCTCCTCAAGCTCCGATATTGTAAAAGGCGGTTCTGTGGGATATTCGTCCATGTAATTTTCATCAAAATATGGGAGGTCTGGCTTTCTGATTTTCAGTTCATTGATAATCAGCCCCATCGGCTGCCCCCAGTCCCCTAAATGAATGTCCCCGATTACGTTATGTCCCGCATAGCGTGTAATGCGCTTTACGCTCTCCCCGATGATTGCCGAGCGCAGATGTCCTACATGCAGCGGCTTTGCAACGTTTGGTCCGCCGTAATCAATCACTATCGTCGCGGGTTTTTCCGTTTCCTCGAAACCGTATTTTTCTTCTGCCCGCATGTTTTTAATATAGTCCCCTACAAACTCATTTTTGAGCGTAAGGTTCAGAAATCCCGGCGCCACTGCCTCCGCCTTTGCAAAAATACTGCTGTCTGTAAGCTTTGCGGCGACATCACTGGCTATCATGATGGGTGCCTTCCTGTACTGCTTTGCGCCTGCCATTGCACCGTTGCACTGATATTCGCACAGGTCAGGTCTGTTCGAGAGTGTCACTTTTCCAAGTTCGCGCTCGTACCCTGCCTGCTCAAATGCATTTTTCATCTCATCGGAAATTATTTCCAAAATTTTTTTCATAGTTCCCTCCGTATCTGTCCCTGTTCCTTTTGATTACTTGTCCGCTGTTCCCTCGAATACACACAGCCGCAGTAATTCTGCCGGTACAGTCCATATTCCGCCGACAGCTCGATGGATCTCTTATAGCCGTTTTTCTTCTTGAAATCCGAGGGCAGCCACGCTATCTGGTATTCCTCGGATAACCGCTCCCCGATTTCATTTAATTTTGCGGCATTCTTTAGCGGACTGATGGTAAGTGTCGTCGTAAAATAGTCATAATCCAGCTGTCTTGCAAGCTCTGCCGTCTTCCTAAGGCGCAGCTCATAGCAGGCAAAACAGCGCTCACCGCCCTCCGGGCATTGTTCCAGTCCCTTTGCAATCGCATAAAACGCCTTCGGCTCATAATCGCCCTCCATGACATCTATCGGATAACCGCTGTCAGGCAGTTTATTGTAAGCTTCAATCAGCCGCTTTTGTTCTGCCACGCGTTTTTGATATTCCTCATCCGCTGAAATATTCGGATTGTAATAAAATACTGTAATTTCAAAATACCGTCTTAAATATTCAAGCACATAACTGCTGCATGGTGCACAGCAGCTGTGCAGAAATAGGCGCTGTGTCGTTGTTACCTGTTCCAGGATCTTATCAAGTTCTCTCTGATAATTTCTCGCGTTTGATGTTTTTACATTTTGTGGCATCATTTTATTTGTCCCATATGGCGTTACGAAAAAGTGCCACTTCTGACACTTTTTCCTTTTCAATTTCATCAACAATCCTATAAGTCTGCAATATTCACAAGGGTTAACGGATTTTCGTTTTTATTCTCCAGACTTGTCGCCAGTGCCCTTGCCGTATCCAATGCAGTAATACAATTTACGCCTGTCTCAATCGAAGTCCTTCTTATCAGGAAGCCGTCCCTTGATTTGTCACGCCCCTGTGTCGGCGTGTCAATCACGAGGTCAATCTTATGCCCCAGAATCAGATCCATGACAGTCGGGGACTCCTGCTGTATCTTGTTGACCTTATTTGCCTTGACGCCGGCATCATTCAGCGCTTTTGCGGTGCTGCGCGTCGCATAGATGGTGTAGCCCAGCTTTGCAAAACGTCTTCCGATTTCGATTGCTTCCCCCTTGTCCGCATCCTTCACCGTGATAATCATTCTCTTGTGCCTTGGCAAATCGATGCCGGCGCCGAGAAATGCCTTGTACAGCGCTTCATTAAATGTCTTTGCAATGCCAAGGCACTCGCCTGTGGACTTCATCTCCGGCCCAAGGCTGATTTCGGCGCCCCTGATTTTCTCAAAAGAAAATACCGGCATCTTGATTGCGACATAGCCCGCTTCTTTCTGCAAGCCCGGTTCGTACCCTAATTCCCGGATTGTCTTTCCGATAATCACTTCCGTTGCAAGGTCAACAATCGGGATGCCTGTAACCTTGCTGATATACGGAACCGTCCTCGACGAACGCGGATTGACCTCGATGACAAACACTTCCTCGCCGACAGCGATAAACTGGATGTTAATCAGTCCCTTTACATGAAGCGCTTTTGCAAGACGCCTTGTATACTCCGCAATTGTCTCCTTCACCTTATCCGTTATCGTGTGCGCCGGATAGACGGAAATTGAGTCACCGGAATGCACGCCGGTTCTTTCGATATGTTCCATGATTCCCGGAATCAGGATATCCGTGCCGTCACAGACCGCATCGACCTCAAGCTCCTTGCCCTGCAGGTACTTGTCAACAAGAATCGGGTGATCCTGCGCGATGCGGTTGATGATTTCCATGAACTCCTCAATCTCCTCGTCAGAAATTGCAATCTGCATCCCCTGTCCGCCAAGTACATAAGAAGGTCTGACAAGTACAGGATAACCCAAACGGTTCGCTACTTCCTTTGCCTCCTCAGCTGTGTAAACGGTTCCTCCTGCGGCACGCGGAATATGTGTCTGCTCAAGAATCTTGTCAAACAATTCCCTGTCTTCGGCTGCGTCAACATCCTCCGCTTTTGTTCCGAAAATAGGCACGCCCATTTTCATCAGGCTTTCCGTTAACTTAATCGCTGTCTGTCCGCCAAACTGCACGACTGCGCCATCTGGTTTCTCTATATTTACAATGTTTTCTACATCTTCTGGTGTAAGCGGTTCAAAGTAAAGCTTATCAGCAATGTCAAAATCAGTGCTGACTGTCTCCGGATTATTGTTGATGATAATCGTCTCATATCCTGCCTTTGAGAAAGCCCATGTTGCATGTACAGAACAATAGTCAAACTCAATTCCCTGTCCGATGCGGATTGGACCCGAACCAAGCACGAGCACCTTTTTGGGCGGATTCGTCTCCACAGCCTCGTTCTCACCATCAAAACAGGAATAATAATACGGGGTGCTTGCCTCAAACTCCGCTGCACATGTATCAACCATCTTAAATGCGGCAACAATGTTATTTGCATAGCGCATTTCTTTAATTTCCGATTCACTCTTCCCGGTAAGTCTGGCAATCACATTATCTGGAAATTCAATTCGCTTTGCTTCCTTTAATAGCTCCACTGTAAGTGGCTGCGTTTCCAGCGCGTATTCCATCTCCACAATGATGGCAAGCTTGTCGATAAACCATCTGTCAATCCTGGTGATGTCATAGATGGTATCATAATCGATTCCCTTTCTGAGTGCCTCCGCTATCACGTAGATCCGCTGGTCATCCACCTTCTGCATGCGTTTTATCAGCTCGTCCCTGTCCAGTGCTGAAAAATCATAGCTCCTAAGGCAGTCGACATGCTGCTCAAGGGAACGGATTGCCTTCATCAGCGCCCCCTCAAAGTTCGTGCAGATGCTCATGACCTCGCCAGTTGCCTTCATCTGGGTGGTCAGCGTCCGCTTAGCCGTGATGAACTTGTCAAACGGCAGCCTTGGCATCTTCACGACACAGTAATCCAGCGTCGGCTCAAAGCTTGCATACGTCTTTCCGGTGATAGCATTCTTTATCTCATCCAGCGTGTATCCAAGCGCAATCTTTGCCGCGACCTTGGCAATCGGATAGCCCGTTGCCTTGGACGCAAGCGCTGAGGAGCGGCTCACACGGGGATTCACTTCTATCACGCAGTACTCAAAGCTTGTCGGATGCAGCGCGAACTGCACATTACATCCGCCTGTAATATTTAATTCCGAAATAATGTTCAACGCCGAGGTGCGCAGCATCTGGTATTCCTTGTCACTCAGTGTCTGCGAGGGCGCCACGACAATGCTGTCCCCGGTGTGCACGCCGACCGGGTCAATATTTTCCATGTTACATACCGTGATGCAGTTGCCCGCGCTGTCGCGCATCACTTCGTACTCAATTTCTTTCCATCCCGCGATGCAGCGCTCCACAAGCACCTGTCCCACACGGGAAAGACGCAGGCCGTTTTCAAGGATTTCCTCCAGCTCGAGCTGATTATGTGCAATGCCTCCGCCGCTGCCGCCAAGCGTATATGCCGGACGAAGCACCACCGGATAGCCGATTGTGTTGGTAAAAGCCACGCCGTCCGCAACATTCTCCACGACAAGGGAAGCCGCACAAGGCTCACCGATTTTTTCCATGGTATCCTTGAATTCCTGCCTGTCCTCGGCTTTTCTGATGGTTGCCGCCGTCGTGCCGAGGAGCTTTACATTGTGGGATGCCAGAAAGCCGCTCTCCTCAAGCTCCATGCCAAGGTTTAACCCTGCCTGTCCTCCCAGTGTCGGAAGGATGGAATCCGGCTTTTCCTTTTCAATAATCTGCTCCAGAACCTTTGCAGTCAGCGGTTCGATATAAACCTTATCCGCAATGTCCCTGTCCGTCATGATGGTCGCCGGATTGGAATTCACGAGGACGACTTCTATCCCCTCCTCTTTCAGGGAACGGCATGCCTGTGTGCCAGCATAGTCAAACTCGGCAGCCTGACCAATGACGATGGGTCCGGAACCAATCACCATTACCTTTTTTACATTTGGATTCTTCGGCATTACTTCGTCACCTCCATCATTTTGATAAACCGGTCAAACAGGTATCCGGAATCCTGTGGCCCGCAGCAGGCTTCGGGGTGGAACTGTACCGTGAAGATGTTTTTCCCTGTATAGTCCAGTCCTTCGTTTGTACCGTCATTGACATTGATAAAAGCGGGTGTCGCTATCGCGGGATCCAGATTGTCGGTATCAACCACATATCCATGATTTTGCGAAGTAATATACACCCTGCCGGTCGCAAGATCCTTGACCGGATGGTTGCCTCCCCTGTGTCCGTATTTCATCTTATGGGTATCTGCCCCTGCTGCCAGCGCCATCAGCTGGTGCCCGAGACAGATTGCAAAAATCGGTATGTCGGAATCATACAGCTTTCTGACCTCGGCGATAATCCCTGTACATTCCTTCGGGTCTCCCGGTCCGTTGGAAAGCATGATGCCGTCCGGTGCGGACGCAATAATTTCTGCCGCCGCCGTCACAGCCGGGTAAACTGTGACATCGCAGCCCCTTATTTTGAGGGAGTAGGCGATATTGTCCTTTGTACCGAAATCCAGAAGCGCCACTTTCTTTCCCGTTCCGTTCAGCGTTTTGACAAGCGATGGTTTTTTCTCCCTGATGCCTGCCTCGTAATCGGCTGCTGCAAATTTTGCGCTTCCTGATACCGCACCATTTTCCGAAAGACTTTTAGACCCTATTAATTCATATTTTTCCTTACAGGTGACTTTCTCAACCACTTTTCCTGTGGTATAGGCTTTTAATTTTGGCAGGATGTCATTGATGCTGTACGCTTCATTCGTTGTTATCATGCCGTTCATCGTACCTTTCTCGCGCAGTATCTTCGTAAGCGCCCTTGTGTCGATTGCGGCGATGCCTGGCACGTTATTCTCTTCTAAAAATTGCTGGATTGAGTAATCTGCTCTGAAATTGCTGAAATTCCTAGATAATTCCCTGACAATAAACCCGTCCGGCCAGGGTTTCTTAGACTCCATATCATCTTTACAAATACCATAGTTGCCTATCAGCGGGTACGTCATGCATACTGCCTGTCCCGCATAGGACGGGTCGGTGAGCACTTCAAGATACCCTGCCATGGAGGTATTAAAAACGATTTCGCTGATAACTTCCCTGTCGGCGCCGATATGAGTCCCCTCGAATACAGTGCCGTCTTCCAAAATTAAAAATGCCTTCATCTTATCACCTGTACTTCCTTTCGCATAATCGGTTTATTATATCACAAGACATTATTGCGTTCAAGAATTATTTACATCATCCCCTTCAGCTGGGCAAACAGGTCAAGGTCGCTCTGCGTAATCTTCATATTCGTGTTATATTCTTTGCCGTCCGGGCTGACTACTTTTACTTCGATAATCGTGCCGTCCGCAATTGCCTCACGTCCCACTGCCTGCATAAACGGCACAAACTTGGGATGATTTCTTGTAAACGTGTCCCATGCGCCCTTAAACTTCATAATTGCCGAAAAATCCATCATAACCTTCCATCTCCTTATCATCAAAAAATGTAACACCTGTGTGCAATCGGGCAGAGAAAATTTATCTTCCCTGCTCGTGCGCCGGGCGTCCGTCAGCTCTGCTGACATATTTCATTTGGACACCCATGTGCATAACAGTAAAAAAGCATCACACCTGGTGATACTTTCCTCGTATGTATTATGACAGGAAAACAACGCTGTCCGCATCCAGCTCCTTCTCCGTGATTGCCGCTTTTGCCTCGTCTGCCTGAAACCTGTTGATGTAGAACGAATATTTCATCCTGCTCTCAAAACGTCCCTTTTTCACGTCGCGCACCTTATCCACCTTTATCAGATAAGAAATACCATATTTCAAAAAAGTCTTCTCGATTGTCTTTTTCACTGCCTCATCATATGTCTCCACAAACGCAACCTCACGTCCCTGTATTTTCCCTGCCATTTCTCTTCACTTCCCTCTTCCATGTATGCAGACGGCAAATGCTTTTGTCGCTTGCATACATTTCTATGTTATAGTATAAACTGAAATGCATAAAAAGTACAGTTGACATATTTACTAATAAATTTGTTTGAATTGTTTCTTTTTTTGTGACAATATCGCTGTAAAATTTCATACTTTTTTTATAAATATCCTGTTGAAATTTTCGCGATATTCGTGTATACTTATATTTGCTTATGCAGGATTAGTACATCGGTAGTACATCGGCTTCCCAAGCCGAGGAGGCGGGTTCGACTCCCGTATCCTGCTTTTTTTATGTGTTTTATGTCAAACTCCGCCATGCATTCATCCACCGTAGAGCCACTTAGGAGCTGTAGGAAAATAAGTGATGCAGCTTGCGCAGGATATTTCTTCGAGGATGCATGTCAAAAAACGCAGGCGTAGCGGGCTACGGCGAGGCTTTTTGACATGCATAATCGGAGAAATAGACAAGTCAAGATGCGTCAGTTATTTTTCTACAGCTCCTTAGCAGCATCCACACAATGATGCAGGTATTGCCCCACTGTTCAAGCTTCATACCTGCATTGGAGCCAAGGGCAAAGACATTTTCATTAATCCTGCCATTCAGCGGCTCTGTTATGTCATTTGCACGGAAAAAGTCTTCCAGGTTGAGATGCCCGGTACTGCGCTCACCCATTCCTTTTGGCCTGAGCACCATGCGCCTGTATTTAAAACTGCCTCGATGGTACACTCTATCAGGTTCTGGATTTCGGAAGCAGACATTTCTGTAGATATACTGCGCGCTACCGAAAACACGACAGCGCCCAGTATACAAAATACGACAATAATGGAGAGAAGCAGGGAAATGCCCCCTCCCCATAACATCGTTCACGTCCTCAAATGGTCCGCACTATCTTTTATATCCTATGATATTATACGCGCATTCACATTTTGGTGTCAATATCAGACCACAAGAACTCCCCCGAACGCTTCTTCCGCAGTTCTGCATTTGTCTGTTCGACATTCATTTTGGAAAGCACGAATGTGATAATGAAACTGATTATCACAGGAACCCAAAGATACATAAAGCAGAGCATCCTGATGCAGGATTCCGGCTGTACCGCGGCAGCTCCGTCAAATCCGCTTGCCGCAAGCATCCAGCCTGCCACCGCGGTTCCAAGACCACCGCCAAGCTTTATGCCCAGCGACGTGCAGGAATACATCGTTCCGTCCACTCTCTTGTTCTTTGTCAGATATGTATATTCTGAACAGGACGCAATGACCGCATTCATGTCGCCCTGCCATGGTCCCTGCCCCAGCGCTGCCACTGCCGTAAACAAAAGCATCAGGGGAACACTCCCGATATAGCCAGCCACGACCACCAGCGCCCTGCCTGCTGTTCCAAGCATATATCCCCTGAGATTGAGCTTGTACATCCCCTTCCATTTTGCAACCAGCGTCGGTGTGAATACCAGCGCGATAATCAGCGGAATGTTGACCGCCCATGAAAATACGCCGAACAGGTTTTCATTTTTCAGGACATACGTCATATAGTAAATACCCATGTTAATCATTGCCGTATAAATCTGCTGTAAAATATAGACACCGCAAATCATCAGGTAAAATTTGTTGGAAATTAACAGCTTAGCCGCAGCAATAAGACCGTATTTCTCTGTTGTATTTTGGTATTCACCGGAAGCGGAATCGTTTAATTCATTTTGCGGAAGCTCCCTGACCGACAAAACAGAAATGGTATTGACTGCCAGGCCGATCACCGCATACAGGATGGCAACTGTCCTCCATCCGGCTGCCCCGCCGCCAAACGCGGACACTGCCCCTATCGTGACGGACTGTATCAGAAGGCTCGTCGCAAAGGCAAAAATAAACCGGTACGACCCCATCTGGACACGCTCCTTGCTGTTTTTGGTCACCAGGGCGGTGAGTGCAGAATACGCAATGTTGTTCGCTGTGTAAAACACTGCGTTCAACAGCGTGTACGCAATGAAGAACCATGCGTACTGCGCGGTTTTACCCAAATCCACGGGTATCATAAAAATCGCGGCAAGCGTAACCGCACACCCGATATACGCATAGAGCATCCAGGGTCTTGCCTTGCCCAGCCTGCTTTTTGTCTTGTCAATCATGGCGCCAAAGAAAACGTCCGTCACGCCGTCAAAAAATTTGGATGCCGCTATCAGCGTTCCCACAATGCCGGGGTTGAGCCCGACTGTATTTGTCAGGTAAATCATGACAAATGAGGATAAAAATGCATATACGACATTTCCCGCAATATCCCCGGAACCATAGCCAACTTTGTTGTACCACTTTAAATACCTTTTTTCTTCCATAAAAATCCTCCATATGCTGATATAATTTTTTATTTACAGGATGGTATCAGGGTCATACGAAACAGGAATTCCTCCTCGTCAAACCGGTACTTGTCCATCACCTGCGGACCGCAGCTGTTCGATCCGATTCCGTGCTGTTTATAATCAAGGCACAAAACCGTACTCCCTGACGGGTTCAATTCATAGTCATGTGCCTTCTGTTCCAGCTCCTCCTGTGTAAATACTGACGCGTTGAACGAAAATGGCCGGGGTGACACTGCTGTCAGGGCAAAATTACCGTTTAATAGTTTCACATAGTCACAGTCCGTATGGCTTCCGTTTTCCTGCGGGCGGATATATGGCTCATGCAGCTCCGATATCTGTGCACGGTATAATCCATGGCTGGATGCCCTGCACTTGTCCTGGTAGCTTTCCTCCGGTCCCATTCCATAGTAATTCACCTGGTTAAAGTCCGGTTTCAGAAACAGGCGGATTCCAAACCGCGGCAGCGACGGAAACTCCCTGTTGCGGCGCACCCTGAATTCTGTGATGATTCTCCCGTCCGTGTCAATCTGCCACGAGGCATTGATATCCATTATCCGCTGAACGGAGTCAGCCACGACTGCCATCACGCTCTCGATTTTTATACCGGATTGTGTAGGCCGCAATGTGGTTTCATATGCCCTCGTATATGCCTGGTCATAATGTGCCCTTTTCCACTCCTTCTTGATATACATGTCATTGTCTGTCGGGGCGCGCCAGATGTTAAGCTCCATCGGACGGCTCAGATACGCGTTCCCGCCGTAATTCATCTTGGAAAACAGCCCACTGCGCTTATCATACAGATAGGAAAAATCTTCACCCTCGCAGAGAATCGTGTCATCGGTTTCCTGTACCATCATTGCCGATTTATGCGGCTTTTCCTGCTCCAGCAGGTTCACCGCTGTCTGGTTCCTGCCATCATGTGTCTCTAACAGAATTTCATCAAAGCCCAGCAGATAACCCGCCGGAACCAGTGCCGAACTGTTTCGCAGATGGTAAAAAAGCTTTAAAAAGCTTCTTCCTGACGGTGGGATTGTAATATTCAGGCAAACGCTGCCTGTCCCTCCCGGTAATACCGAGAATGGCGGAATGGTGCCTGCCTCCACACAGATGCCGTCACAATTTACCTCGTAACGAATTTCAAGGTATGCTGCCAGATCAGTGAAATCCATGTAATTTTTGATTTTCAGCTCCTGCGTCTCCTGCCGAAATGCCACAACCCTTGCAGGACGGTGCACATTTTTATACTCCAAAAGCCCCATATGCGGCATGCGGTTCGGATATACCAGCCCGTCCATGCAGAAATTGCCGTCATGAAGCGCTTCGCCATGGTCACCTCCGTAATAATAAATCGGCTTCTCGTCCGTTATCCTGCCATGCATCACCGCATGGTCACACCACTCCCACACAAATCCGCCGCACATGCAGTCATTCTCATGGATTACCGCAAAATAATCCTCCAGATCACCCGGCCCGTTCCCCATTGCATGACAGTACTCACAAAGAATCAACGGCTTTCCTGGCGCACTTTCAAGATAAGATGTGATTTCTTCCATGGAAGGGTACATTCTGCTGTACAAATCCAGGCTGGAAAAGTCATACTGTTTGTTCCTGTTCCGGTACCGCGCACTCTCATAGTGTGTCAGCCTGGTCTTGTCAAATTCCTTTGTCCACCGCAGCGCCTTCTCAAAATTACACCCATATGCGCTCTCATTTCCCATTGACCAGATGACGACGCTGGCACGATTTTTATCCCTGTGCACACAGCTTTGGACACGGCCTGTTATCGCTTGCTCCCACTGCGGGTTGTCCGCTATTGACTCATTCCAGTGGTGAAACTTGTTCTCATCACTGTTATCTGCATAGTAAATTTCAGACGGACCATGTGCTTCCACATCGGCTTCATCAATAACCATAACCCCATACTTGTCACATAACTGGTAAAAAACCGGAGCGTTGGGATAATGGCTTGTCCGGACTGCGTTGATATTGTGCCGCTTCATCAGTTCCAAATCTTTCTTCATCTGCCCCACACTGATACAAGGACCTGTGACCGGGTCGGAATCATGCCGGTTGACACCGCGAAATTTGAGTGCCTTTCCATTAAGCAAAACCATGTTGTCCTTGACGGCAATCTTCCGAATCCCAATGTAGTCCGTAATCGTCTCCTCCCCCGTTTGCATGACGAGCGTATAAAGATAGGGCGTTTCCGCATTCCACAAAACCGGATTGGCGACTTCCAGCATGACATACACTGGATCTTTACTGTCATTATCCTTTGGAATATCCGTCTCTGCCACAAATGCGCCGTCCGCATCATAGATTGTCACTTTTGTCGGAACCATTTCGTCAAAATACGTAATCCGTATGGATATCCCTGCCGTTTTTTCCCGGACCGCGGTTCTGACAAAATAATCCCTGACTGCCCGTACCGGACGCCTGAGCAGATATACCTCCCGAAAAATACCGCTCATGCGAAACTTGTCCTGGTCTTCCAGATAACTTCCGTCACACCACTTTAACACGAGCACTGCCAGCCGGTTGCTGCCCTCCACGACCGCATCGGTGACATCAAATTCGCTTGTCGCGTGTGATATCTGGCTGTAGCCGATATAGGTTCCATTCAGCCAGACATAAAAGCAGGAATCCACCCCCTCAAAATTCAGGAATACCCTGGGCGCTTCCGTCTCACCGTGGTAATCAAATGTGTGCACATACGCCCCGCATGGGTTGTCCTGCGGGACATACGGCGGGTCAAACGGGAACGGATAACGGATATTGGTGTACTGGTGCAAATCATATCCCTCCATCTGCCATGCACCAGGGACATTGATGGTATTGTAGGCGGATATGTCGTAATCCGGCGCATAAAATGCATCCTCCAGCTCATAGACGCTTTTGTAATAGCAAAATTTCCATTTGCCGTTCAGCATCTGTATGCGGTCAGAGTCCTCCCTGTTCTCCACAAGGGAATCCATGCGCCCGGAAGCCGGAATATAGTATGCCCGCGCCGGCATTGTGTTTTCGTGCAGCATTTTCAGGTCTTCATAGTATCGTGGAATTATCATCGCGTACCTCCTTTTGTGTTTTGTTTTTCAACGTTTTATGTTTCGTAGCCCCATTATAAATATTTCATGGGAAAACGTACATAAACTACATTGGACAAAACATGCACGAAATGATACACTGTGATTACGGTTCCTCTTTAATCACTTCCAGACTACCGGCTGTTGTATGCGCCAGTTCATGCAAGAGGTATAAAAATGTATATTAATTCCGCCTATTTAAACAATTCGCTGATAGACTTTAAGGACAAGAGCAAGCCGCTCGTCGTGGGGAGCTGCGGCACATACCATTTGTTTACGCGCCCGAAGCTTCCCACCTACCGCCCGAGGGGGCGGCTTGATTTCCAGATTTTGTATATTGCTTCCGGAAAGGCGCATTTTTATTTTAATGATGAGGGTATCGATACGGTCGTTCCGGCAGGAAACATGGTTGTCTACCGTCCCAAGGAACCGCAGAAATACATTTACTACGGAACCGACCAGACAGAGGTTTTCTGGGTTCATTTCACTGGCAGCAATGTCACGAACATTCTGCGCAGCTATGGAATCAAAGATGACATACGTGTCATTAATACGGGAACTTCCCTGGAATATACAAGAATTTTTAAACAGATGATTTATGAATTACAGCGCTGCCAGTATGATTACAAGGAAATGCTGGCACTGCTGCTGCGGCAGCTTTTTATCTCCATCCACCGCCACCTGTCCATGGAACACAAAATCAAGAATGTCTATCTGGACAAGGAGATGGAGCTTGCCATACAGTACTTTAACGACAATTACAACACAGAAATCAATATCGAAAATTATGCCGCGTCGCGGGGCATGAGCGTCAGCTGGTTTATCCGCAACTTTAAGCAGTATACGCACACGACACCGATGCAATATATCGTCTCCATCCGCGTCACCAACGCACAGATGCTTCTCGAGACGACCAACTACAACGTGACGGAAATCGGGAATATTGTGGGGTACGACAATCCGTTGTATTTCAGCCGTATCTTCAAAAAACAAAAAGGTGTGTCTCCATCGGAGTATCGTACCTTGCTGAAAAAATAATATCTTATAAGCAAAAAACCTTGCACCTGTTCATGCAAGGTTTTTCACTATCTTTTTATTTCCTATCTAAAGTACCGAACCCCGGCTTCAAAAATCTTCAGGTCCTGTTCCCCATAAATATTCATGGCTACGGCATCGCCGCGGCGCTCCACGTGCGCCATCTTTCCAAGGCATCTGCCGTCAGGGGAGGTGATGCCCTCAATCGCGGCGTAGGAACCGTTCACATTCCACTCCTCATCCATGGAAATATTGCCGTCAAAATCTGCGTACTGTGTCGCAACCTGCCCGTTCGCAAAGAGCCTGTCAATCCACTCCTGCGGCGCCACAAACCTTCCCTCTCCGTGGGAAGCCGGTGT
>ERZ778504.301-NODE-301-length-53599-cov-27.176023_pt1 | contig 53599 bp, 43 predicted proteins | sample MGYA00510046_ERZ778504 | MGnify/ENA primary metagenome ERZ778504 (study PRJEB29527, sample SAMN07138964) | mouse gut metagenome | material: feces | host: mouse | place: China:Nanjing | collected 2016-01-25 ...
TCGTTATTTTCCTTAAAAAAATTCACAAATCAAAATAGTTTAGACAACTTCATTAAATGCTGCCTAAAAAACATGAAAAATTCTCTTTAAAATAAGATAAGACTCCATATTTTTTGAAAAAAATGAGAATGTTTATTTGATTTCTTGTTTATGCGGGAGAATTGTTGTAATTTTGTGGGCAAAATTTTGAACATTTCATCGATAAGAAGTTATGAAGAAGGTTTTGCTGCTCGGCTCCGGTGCCCTTAAGATCGGACAAGCGGGTGAATTTGACTATTCAGGTTCCCAGGCGCTCAAGGCGCTTCGTGAAGAGGGAATCTCTACAGTGCTTATTAATCCTAACATCGCTACAATTCAGACATCTGAAGGAGTTGCGGATCAGGTCTATTTCCTGCCCGTCACTCCTTATTTTGTAGAGGAGGTGATCAAGAAGGAACGTCCGGATGGCATTTTGCTTGCGTTCGGTGGTCAGACTGCGCTTAATTGCGGTACGGAACTTTACCAGAATGGTACGCTTGACAAATATGGTGTCAAAGTGTTGGGTACGTCTGTTGAGGCTATCATGATTACCGAAGACCGTGACCTATTCGTAAAGAAACTTAATGAGATCGATATCAAGACTCCGGTTTCGCAGGCCGTTGAGTCGATTGAGGACGCAGTTGAGGTGGCTCATCGCATCGGTTTCCCGGTGATGGTGCGTTCCGGTTATGCGTTGGGCGGTCTTGGTAGCGGTATCTGCACTAATGATGAGGAGTTCCGTCGTCATTGTGAAAGTGCACTCGCTTATTCCCGTCAGATTCTTGTGGAGGAATCTTTAAAGGGCTGGAAGGAGATTGAGTTTGAGGTGATCCGCGATGCCAACGACCATTGCTTCACGGTTGTGCCGATGGAGAACTTTGACCCGCTGGGTATCCATACGGGTGAGTCGATCGTTGTGGCTCCGATTGTATCTCTTACGAAAGAGCAGATAAAGATGCTTGAGGATATCGCCACTAAGGTGGTGCGCCATATCGGTATCGTCGGTGAATGTAACATCCAGTATGCATTCAATGCTGAGACCAATGACTACAGAATCATTGAGATCAATGCCCGTCTGAGCCGTTCTTCAGCACTTGCTTCCAAGGCTTCCGGTTATCCTCTCGCATTCGTGGCTGCAAAACTCGCACTCGGATATACTCTTGACCAGATCGGAGAGATGGGCACTGCCAACTCTGCTTACGTTGCGCCGTCGGTTGACTATATGATTGTCAAGATTCCGCGTTGGGATCTTTCGAAGTTCGTCGGCGTTGACCGTGAGATCGGTTCTTCGATGAAATCAGTAGGTGAAATCATGTCGATTGGCAAGAGCTTTGAGGAGATTATCCAGAAGGGTCTGCGTATGATCGGTCAGGGTATGCACGGCTTTGTAGGCAACAACGATATTAAGTTTGATGATCTTGATAAGGTGCTTTCCCATCCTACCGATCTCCGCGTGTTTGCCATCGCTCAGGCTCTTGAGGAGGGTTATACTATTGAACGTATCGAGGAGTTGACAAAGATCGACAAATGGTTCCTTGAGCGTCTTGACAATATCGTCAAATATAAGAAGGTGCTTTCATCCTACGATAAGATTGAGAGCTTGCCGAAGGATGTGCTTAAAGAGGCAAAACGTCTTGGTTTCTCCGACTTCCAGATAGCACGTTTCGTAGAGGAGCCTACAGGCAACATGGAGCAGGAGGTGCTTAAGGTGCGTGCTCACCGTAAGTCGCTCGACATTGTTCCTCACGTGCGTCGCATCAATACGGTAGCGTCTGAGTATCCTGACCTTACGAACTATCTTTACGTCACATACGGAGCTGATGAGAATGCGATACCTTACGACATGAATGCCGGAAACAGCATCGTGGTGCTTGGTTCGGGTGCATACCGCATCGGTAGCTCTGTAGAGTTCGACTGGTGTTCAGTCAATGCAGCGGAGACCTGCCGCAAGCATGGCTACAAGGCGATCATGATCAACTATAACCCTGAGACAGTCTCCACGGACTATGATATGTGTGACCGTCTCTATTTCGATGAGTTGAGTTTCGAGAGGGTAATGGATATCCTTGATCTTGAAAGCCCGCGTGGTGTGATTGTGAGCGTTGGCGGTCAGATTCCGAATAACCTTGCAATGAAGCTTTATCGCCGCCACGTGCCTATCCTCGGTACTTCCCCGATCTCTATCGACCGTGCGGAGAACCGTCATAAATTCTCGGCAATGCTTGACCAGCTCGGCATCGACCAGCCGCGTTGGAAGGAGCTTACCACAAGAGATGAGATCGACTCATTCGTGAAGGAGGTTGGTTTCCCGGTTCTTATCCGTCCGAGCTACGTGCTTTCGGGTGCTGCAATGAACGTCTGCTACGATTATGAGCAGATGCACCGATTCCTCAATGAGGCAGCAAAAGTGTCGAAGGAATATCCGGTAGTGGTATCAGCGTTCATGCAGAATGCCAAGGAGATCGAGTTTGACGCAGTGGCACGCAACGGCGAGATCGTGGAATATGCCATATCGGAGCATATCGAGTTTGCAGGCGTTCACTCAGGCGACGCTACTCTCGTATTCCCGGCTCAGAAGATCTATCTTGCCACGGCACGCCGCATCAAGAGAATCAGTGCGCAGATTGCTAAGGAACTTAACATCTCCGGTCCGTTCAACATCCAGTTCCTTGCAAAAGACAATTATGTGAAGGTGATCGAGTGCAACTTGCGTGCATCCCGCAGCTTCCCGTTTGTCAGCAAGGTACTTAAGAAGAATTTCATTGAGACTGCCACACGCATCATGCTTGGTGAGAAGGTTGAGAAGGTGGATACCTCCACATTCGATATTGACTATATCGGCGTGAAGGCATCGCAGTTCTCATTCGCACGTCTGCATAAGGCAGACCCTGTGCTTGGTGTGGATATGTCGTCAACCGGTGAGGTTGGATGTCTTGGCAAGGATTTTGATGAGGCATTGCTCAATGCCATGCTTTCTGTGGGTCATCACATCCCGAAGGGTGCAGTGCTCGTAAGTTCGGGCGATGTACGCGGCAAGGTGGATATGCTTGAGGCATGCCGTCTGCTCAGCGAGGATGGCTATAAGATCTACGCTACGGCTGGCACTGCCAATTTCCTCAATCAGAATGGCGTAGAGGCTCAGGCAGTATGCTGGCCTGATGAAGAGGGTGAGAATGTGCTTGACCTGATTTCAAATCATAAGGTGGATCTTGTCATCAACATCCCGAAGAACCATACCAAGCGCGAGCTTACTAATGGTTACCGCATACGTCGTTGGGCTATCGACCACAACATACCGTTGCTGACCAATGCGCGTCTTGCAAGTGCGTTTGTGAAGGCTTTCATCAACAAGAAGGAGAAAGACCTCTCGATCACTCCGTGGAAAGAGTATTGATTTCAATGAAGTTTAGACAATTTTAATAGATCTAAGCAAGATATTTCATAAATCGGTCCGGGATTCAGCAGAGTCCCGGACTTTTTTTGTAGGATTACCGATAAATCCTTGAAATAAGTATAAACATCTTCAATAAAAATTAAATAATACAACAGATAAGGGATTGAAAACATTATAAATTTGTGTAATTTTTCTGAGGAGGGGATGATTGGGTGTCTGTATTCAGGGAGTTATGATTGTGGTATAAGAAATTGATTTTATTATGGAAAACACCGGGAGAAAAAATAATGATAGTGATGGGAACGTAGGTATGGGTCAACCGGATGATAATGGATTTGTCCGTCCGTTTGTACAGCCACGTGGACGTAGACCTTTTGCCGTTGTCTTTCTGCTGGTGGCATTGGGAGCAGTTGTGGCTGCGTTTGTGTATTTCGCCTTGTATCAGACGGGACATATCCACGTGACCCGGGAATTTAGTGACGGGTCGATATTCTCCGGCTATTGGAGGATGGGTGAGCCATTCGGAGAGGGTGTGCTTGTCACGTCAAAAGGTGAGCTCTTCGAGGGTGTCTGGGATGATAACGGGAAACTTAATTCCGGAGTGGTGGTGGCGAAGGAATTTACGTATACCGGCGGATTGAAGGATTATCTGCCGGATGGCTATGGCGCGTGTCATTATAAGGATGGCACACGTTATCATGGCTTCTGGAGTGCCGGACGGAAGGAGGGACTCGGAAAACTGACTACTGCGAAGGGAGATGTGGCTTTCGGGGTATGGACTGACGGGGATTTGCCTCCGGCTGAGGGTCAGACGTATTCCACGGGTGAAAGGGTATATGGCATCGATGTGTCGAATCATCAGTATGTGATTGATTGGGAACGGCTTGCTCTTTATGCCGATAGTGCCGGAGTGGTGAAGCCTTCTGTGGATAGTTCGCGCTATCTGCAACCTGTATTGTTTGCCATAATCAAGTCGACGGAGGGTGCGGATTGGCAGGCGGATACCTTCAAACGGAATTTTGTTGAGGCAAAGAGATGTGGCATAGTCAGGGGTGCGTATCATTTCCTGCGGTTGAGTGATATTGATGGACAGATAAAGAATTTTATAGAGAACACGCCTCTTGAACCGGGCGATCTTCCTCCGGTGCTTGATATGGAGCTTGATAAGCGAGAGATGGCGCGATATAAGGATCTGGCATGTGAGTATGCCCATAAATGGCTTGATGCCATAGAGCGTCATTATGGGGTGAAACCGATACTTTATACCTACGATTCGTATTATAATAATTATCTGAAGGGTAAAGGCTTTGATGATTATGATTTCTTCATAGCGCGTTATCATGAGGATTATCCACGGGTGCCACATCTTGAGATATGGCAGTATACGGAGAAGGGACGAGCCGGAGGGATCACCACTCCTGTAGATCTCGATATATTCATGGGTGATTATTCGCAATTCGAATCCTATATGGATAAAAATAAGATATCAACAATCCCAACTCGTGCTTTATAGATCAGGTTAAAAATTAATCCAGACAGTTTATAAAAAACTAAGGATTATGCGGTCCGTTGGCTGGTACGCATAATCCTTAGTTTTATATATTGCAGTCGATGCAATTGGATGATCAATAGCCGAGGGTGGTGTAGTCTTGGCTCAGACGGAGCATCTGGTCTTTGAAGTCTTCGCCATATTTGAGTTTCACGTCTTTGATCTCACCCTTCTCGTCATACACCGGCTCGTAGATGGGGTTGATGAATCCGCGATAAGGGGGTATGTTGAGTTTTGAGAAACGGTCAAGCACCTCCTTGTGAAGCTTGGGATCAACTTTCACGGCATATCGGTTGATCAGATCGGCACCTGCCTGATAGTTGCCTGTGCTCTTTATCTCCTGAATCTCGCCAAGCAATTGACCGAACAGATCGCGAAGTTTCCGATAGTCGTTGATCTTCACGAAAGTCTTGCCGTTCTTCTTCACGAGTTCTACAACTTTCCCTTTTTTACCTTTCTCAAGCACCCAAGCGGCAATCAGCTGACGGTTGCGCATGTGTGCCTCCTCAACGTCCTTACCCGGTTCTATACGGTTGAGCTGGGTCATAAGTCCGTTTAGCATGAATTTGTAATATTCCGCCTTGTAAGCCTCCGGATTGTCGAGGATGCCAAGCTCAATGAGTTTCGGATCGGCGAGATAGTAGAGAGCGAAAAGGTCGGCACGAGCCTCCTCCAATGCGGAGCCGTTCTCCTTCAGGGCTTCAGAGTCAACACCGGGGAGCAACTGACCGGAAGCGTGACCGAGACACTCGTGAAGGTCAGTGTGGAGCATGTCGGTGATGTAGAGATAATCCTCAAGAAGTTTTCTTGTAGGCGCGTCTATCACGAACTCCTCATTAAATCCGTTGCCATGAGAAGCCATGTCGTATGCCTCGGTGATATTCTCGATAGTCACGGATTTCGAGCCATGCTCAGCGCGAATCCAGTCGGCATTCGGAAGGTTGATGCCTATTGCTGTTGAGGGGAATGCGTCACCCCCCAACATGGCAGCGTTGATCACCTTTGCCGACACTCCTTTCACCGACGGCTTGCGGAATTTCGGGTCGATCGGGGCGTGGTCTTCAAACCATTGTGCATTTCCGGAGATAGTCTCTGTGCGGAATGAAGCCTCCTTGTTCTTGAAGTTGACGTATGCTTCCCAAGATCCGGTCATGCCGAGAGGGTCGCCGTAGCTCTCGATGAAACCGTTGACGAAATCGACATCGCAAGCGGTGTCCTCTGCCCATAGGATTGAATATTCATCAAACAGACGGAGATCGCCTGTGATGTAGTAATCGATAAGTTTTGTGATATAGGCTTTCTGTTCGGGACTTTCAGCTACGCTCTTAGCCATGTCAAGCCAATAGATTATCTTGGCAATTGCCGGACCGTAGAGTCCGTTCAGATGGTAGTGCTGCTCCTTGATTTTTCCATCCTCCTTCACCACACGTGCATTCAGACCGTAAGAGATGGGCTGATTGTCATTAGGCTTCTTGATAGAGGCATAGTATGCCTCCACTTCCGCCTGAGTGACGCCATCGCCATAAAGGTTGTTGGCGGAATTAGCCACTACGTCGCCGGAACCATCCTGATTTACGCGCTTCGGCATCACAGTAGGGTCGAAAATCACCGGGGTGAGTGTGGAGAGAAGTTGTGCGCGAGTCTCGCCCGGATTCAGCGGAAGAAGGGATTCGGGGAGAGCGTTCACCTGCTCGGTGAAGAATGCCTGAGAGAAATCGGGTGTGAACTTATCGGTGGAGTAGTGGTGGTGTATGCCGTTGCCAAACCATATCTGCTTCAGATATTTCTCAAAAGCCTTGAACTCCTTGGAATTTCTGTCGCCTTTATAATTGGTGTAGATGTTTTCAAGAAGTTTGCGGATCTGAAGGTTGTATCTTCCGTTCTGGTCCCAGATTATGTCACGTCCGTATTGTGCAGCCTGCGACAGATAGTAGACCATCTTTTTCTGGTTAAGAGAGAGTCGGTCAAATTCAGGCACCTCATAACGAAGCACCTCTATGTCGGCAAATCGGTCGACATGGTAGTCGAAATTCTTATCAACCACAGCACTTGCCTGGAAAGAAAGCATGGAAGCGAGGATTAAAGATGAAAGTTGTTTTGTCATTTTATTGAATTTATTAATGTGATGGTGGAATGGCTTCAGAACCGCCATTCCACCACACAGGATTATTCTACGTAAAGCACGAGTCCCTTCAGATATTCACCCTCCGGATGAGATATGTCTACGGGATGATCGGCGGGTTGCGTCAGCTGATGGAGAATACGCACCTTCCGTCCCGACTGTGCGGCAGCAGTGAATACCGCCAGACGGAACATCTCACGTGTCACCACCTGAGAGCAGGAGAACGTGAAGAGTATGCCACCGAGTTTGATTTTCTCAAACGCCTTTGCATTGAGTTTGCGATAGCCGATCAGTCCATTTTTCAGAGCAGATCTGTGTTTTGCAAAAGCGGGTGGGTCAAGTATTATGAGGTCGTAGGCATCCTTCTCCATCTCCGCCAGATATTTGAAGGCATCGAGAGCATGGGTTTTGTGGCGAGGGTCGCCGGGAAAATTAAGCTCGATATTCGCATCGGTAAGGGCGGCTGCCTTTGCAGAGGAGTCAACCGAGTCAACCTTGAGGGCACCCCCTCTCATGGCATACACAGAGAATCCGCCGGTATAGCAGAACATGTTCAGCACGTTTCTGCCATGAGCATATTTCTCAAGAAGAGAACGGTTCTCCCTTTGGTCAACGAAGAATCCGGTCTTCTGTCCGCGCAGCCAGTCGATGTTGAATCTCAGACCGTTTTCAATGGCGATATTACCGTCGAAGCGTCCGATGAGATAATCGTTCTGCGGATCAAGCTGGGCCTTGTAGGGGAGAGTGGTCTCGCTTTTGTAGTACACGTTTCTTATCGGGAGATCAGGGAGTTCGGTCAATGCCTCCGCAATCTTCATGCGTTCAAAGTGCATACCCGGAGAGTGTGCCTGCACCACGGCAGTGTCGCCGTAGACATCTATAACGAGACCGGGGAGGAAATCACCCTCTCCATGAACGAGACGGAAACAATTGTTGTCCTGACGCATCAGTCCGAGAGTCTTTCTTAGCCGACAGGCAGACTCAAGACGGGTGCGGAAGAAATCGTCCGCGAGAGGATTGTCGCCGAACGTGAGGAGCCTTACAGCAATGCTCCCTATCTGATAATGTCCGTATCCGAGAGTCTTTCCGTCAGCCGACACTACTTTTACGAGGTTGCCCTCCTCGACACTGTCCGGAATGGATGCGATTGCGCCCGAAAACACCCAGGGGTGATGGCGAAGTATGGATTCCTCTTTGCGAGGCTTGAGTGTGATGGTTTCCATTTTTCGTATTATCTGAGAGAGTGATGATTATTTAAAAAGCCGGATTATATCCATTCCGTTTGCATAGAGCAGAAGAAGGATAAGGAGTCCCATTCCGAACATCTGTGCGTATTCAAGGAATTTCTCGGAGGGCTTACGTCGGGTGATTACCTCGTAGAGAAGGAATAGCACGTGTCCGCCGTCAAGCGCGGGGATAGGGAGAATGTTCATGAATGCGAGTGCCACAGATAGGAATGCCGCGATATTCCAGAAAGCTATCCAGTTCCATTTCTCAGGGAATATTGAGCCTATCGCCCCGAATCCGCCGACACTTTTTGCACCCTCTTTGGTGAACACCAGTTTCATAGAACTTGCATACGACACCAGTTTGTCGGTGCCCATCTCGATACCTCTCGGCACTGATTGGAGCAATGAGTAGCGGATTTCGTTTGTCTTGAAGAATTTCGAGGGGTCGAGTTCAAGACCCACGCCCATTTTGGATGCATCGTTAAGATTGACGGGCATCTTGAGTGTGTCGGTGGCTACATCGTTCTGTCGGAGCACGGTCAGCATCACGGTGCTGTTCTCATGTCCGGCAAGAGTCGGCAGAAACACGTCGAGAGACTCGGTAGGGATACTGTCGATTGCGATTATGCGGTCGCCCGTCTTTATTCCGGCTTTGTCGGCACCCTCGCCGGGTGCTACCTGTGTGATGAGCGTGGGGATACGGTATGTCATGAAGTTGATGAGAGTATTCTCATCTTTGGATTCCTTGTCAAGTTGGAATATGAAATTCTGCGGAATCTTAATATTGACTGAATCCTTGCCGTCGCGCAGCACTGTCACGACATTTGCCTGAATCATCTTCATCCTTGCATCGGCAGGATTATCGAGTTCCTCGCCATCGGCAAGGAGTGGGATATCACCGTCCTTAAATCCGATTTCATGAGCGGCTTCAGAATAAGCCATACCCATGGTGGCATCTTTGAATGCCACGTATCGCTCACCGGATGCGTAGACGATCCCGGCGTATATGACAATTGCGAGGAGGAAATTGAAGAGCACTCCCGCCACCATTATCAGCAGGCGTTGCCATGCCGGTTTGGAGCGGAACTCCCATTCCTTTGGCGGTAGTTTCATCTGCTCCTTATCCATTGACTCGTCGATCATACCGGCTATCTTGCAATATCCTCCGAGGGGAAGCCATCCGATGCCGTATTCCGTATCGCCCCAGAAGGAGCCTTTACCATCTTTTTTACCATCGTTATCTTTACCGGAATCGTTGCTGTCGGCAGGAGCCTGTGAGGCAGCCGTCTTCAAATCCCTCTGTTTGCCGAATCCTCCGATATATTTTTTCGGTTTCCACTTGAACAGTTCGGTCCAAGGGTCGAAAAAGATATAGAATTTCTCCACCTTCACTCCAAATATACGGGCAAAGAGGAAATGACCGAACTCATGAATTATCACCAGCAAGGCGAAAGCCATAATCAGCTGGGTGGCTTTAATAAGAAATGTATCCATCATAATGCGGTTGTGCCGCGGAATAAATTAATATTGTTATGTTATTGAATTAAGTGTCGGAATTGTCATGAGGAGTGACCTGCCAGCCATTCATCAGCCATTGAGAGGGCTACGGAATTGGATTTAATCAGGTCGTCAAGCGATGGAGTGGAGATGAAGGGGGCGTTCTCCATCACGTGGCTCACGATACGTGGCATATCCGTGAATCTTATTCTCCCGGCAAGGAAGGCCGCCACGCCTTTCTCATTAGCGGCATTCATCAGGCAAGGCATGTTGCCGCCTACCTTTATGGCATCGAATGCGTAGGCAAGGAGAGGGAATTTACTGTAGTCGGGAGCCTGGAAAGTAAGATTGCTGTATTGGGAGAGTGTCAGACCTGGAGCATCGGTGGAGAGTCTTTCCGGATAGCCGAGTGCATAGCGTATCGGGAGATGCATGTCGGGCACTCCGAGCTGTGCCTTGATGGATCCGTCGTTAAACTCCACCATGGAATGTACTATGCTCTGGGGATGCACCACTACCTCAATCTTGTCGGGCGGACATCCGAATAGCCATCGTGCCTCAATCATCTCAAAACCTTTGTTCATCATTGAGGCGGAATCTATTGTCACTTTTGCCCCCATGTCCCAATTGGGATGCTTAAGGGCGTCAGCCACGGTGACGTTCTCCAGCTGTTCACGCGACATATTCCGGAATGGACCGCCGCTTGCCGTCAGTATTATTTTTCTTGCCTGAGAGGTCTTCTCGCCGACGAGACATTGGAAAATCGCAGAATGTTCGCTGTCAACCGGTATTATCTCGGATGGGGATTCCTTAATCATGCGAGTGATAATCTCTCCAGCCACCACAAGGGTCTCCTTATTTGCGAGAGCTATGGTCTTACCTGCCTTTATGGCTTCGATAGTCGGAATCAGACCGCTGTATCCCACCATTGCAGTGACCACAATATCCACCTGATCCAAGGCGGCAGCCTCTGCAATCGCCTTTTCGCCTGCCGCCACGTCGATAGGGAGGTCAGAGAGAGCCTCTTTCAGCGGAGCGTAGAGCGAATGGTCGGCAATAACCACTCTCTCTGGCATGAACTTACGTGCCTGTCGTGCAAGCAGCTCCCACTGCCTGCGGGCTGTCAGGACAGAAGCATGGAATCTTTCGGGATATTCCTCGATAATGTCGAGCGTCTGGGTCCCGATACTACCGGTGCTTCCCAGAATTGCGATATTTTTAACTTTGTTGTCCACAATATAAAGTAATATTAAAATCGTTTAAAGCCGTCCGCGTCCTACCTCTTCGTCAATTATAGGATAGCGTGGGGATTTTGTATTCTTATCGCCGAGATAGTCGTAAGGCACCAGCTCGTTGCCGTTATGCCACATCTCGATGTTGATCCGTTGGTTGTTGCGTGAATTTCCGGAAGCCGTTATGGCGATTATCTGTCCACCGGATACAAAGTCGCCGGGTTCGACAAGTATTGTGCCAAGCCGGCTGCATCTGCTCAGAAAACCTTTTGCGTGCTGTATGATTACAGCTGCGCCGCCCCCCTCCCTGACGGATTGCGACACGGCAATCACCCTTCCGTCGGCAATTGCCGCCACTTGAGAGCCTTTTGCAAGAATCACTTCCGCTTTTTTTGACTTCTTGGATTTTTCTGAAATTATGCTTTCATCATTCACCGGAGCAAACAGCATGCTTTCGGCAGCCAACGGAGCTATTACGGATATGTTGTACTTCTCCTGCTCGCGCATCATGGATAGGAAATTGCGTTCCTCCACGGAGGTCGGGAAGAGGGAATCGGGAGAGAACGGGGTGTCAATCTGAGATACTGCCGAGTCCGGCAATGTCCGGGCGGGCCGGGTAGTGGGGTTCATGACGGCGATTATGTTGGAGAGATAGGCATTGTTGGCTTCGTATGCCTGCTGAAGTGAATCGAGCCGCATGTGGTGTTCCTGCGTGGCGGCTCTTTCCGAATCCTTTAGATAGCCCGGAAGCAGTCTTCTTGCCGGCGACAGTCCTACCGTCAGCGCGCCAAGAGTCATGAAAATTATTAAGACCGCCACGCCGCATATTATATATTTCCCTCGGGAAGCACTTATCTGTATCAGCTTTTCAAGGCGGGATTCATCTTCCAGAGTGAAGGTATATCTTTTCCTGACTTTCATAAATGACTTAAATGTCTCGTGGAATGCACGAATCAACTGCGAAATTAATCAAAAAGATGGAGACTTCAAAATTTAGATATAGCGTATAATAAATCTTAACGGATAGAGAATGCAACGATGGGACGTATGTTGTCGGATTTATGGGGCGATTGAGGCGATTGAAAAAATTAGAATAAAATTATTGGATATAAATGCAATTGATTTATAGTAAGATATAATTTATACTGAAACACGCTATAGGGGAGAGGGGTGTAAATATATTGAAATTAATGAACCAAAAAAAACAGTAAATGTTATTTAAGTAAACATCAAACTATTTAAAAACTCTAATAAAGTTTAATTATGAAAGCTAAGAATCTTTACTATTTGATGGCACTTTGTGCCGGGAGTTTCGTGATGGCTCCGAAAGCAAACGCACAGGATGCGGTTGTAGAAGACGTGGTATCAGTGACAGAATATTCGTGTGACAATACCAACAGATATTTCCAGAGTTGGCGCGACAATTGGTTTATCCAGTTGGGAGCCGGAATCAATCAGCCGTTCATGGAGAGGGGCGTCAATGGAGCAAAGGCATCCGGTCCGATTGTGAACAGAAAATACATGACCACTACATATAATGTGGGCGTAGGACATTGGTTCTCTCCTTATATGGGTCTTCGTCTCAATGGTCTTGCCGGATCACTCCACTGGAATAACCCCGATGGTGACAAACGTGCAGCCTCAGGCAGAGCAGGTGCAAAGCATGTCAACCTGAATCTTGAGTTCATGTGGGATATGTGCAACAGTCTCGCAGGCGTAAATCCCGATCGTGTTGTAAGTGTGATTCCGTTTATCGGTCTTGGCGGCGACTACACATGGGGTCTGAAGGATGAGGTCGCTTCAAATATCGTTCGCGGCAACAGTGGCAAGATCCGCAACACAAGCTGGACACTTCCTGTGACAGCAGGTTTTCAACTCCGTTTCCGTCTTTGCAAATACGTTGACTTCTTTGCTGAGGCTCGTGCATCGTTCTACGGCGACAACTGGAATGGTTGCAGCTACGGACGTCCTATCGAGGCAAATGTGGCAGCAGTCGGTGGTTTCAACTTCAATATCGGCGGTCGCACATGGAGCAGCTACAATGATTGCGCATCTATGACGCAGCTTGCAGATCTCAACAACCAGGTGAATACCCTCCGTGCGGAGAACCTTGCCGCAGCACAGACTATCTCGGCTCTTGAAAGCCAGCTTCCTTGTCCTGAGGCAGAGGTGGTAGAGCAGGTTATCGAAAGCGCACCTCTCATGACTACTGTACGCTTCAACATCGATTCCGACAAGATTATGCCTACCGAGGAGGTCAACGTCTACAACATGGCACAGTGGCTCAAGGCTAATCCCGACCAGAAGGTTGTCATCGTAGGTTATGCTGATAAGGACACCGGTACAAGCGACTACAACATGGCTCTTTCAAAGAAGCGTGCCGACGCTGTGGCTGACCAGCTTATCAAGAAATATGGTATCGCACCCAGCCGTCTGATCGTGAAGTATGATGGATCAAATGTTCAGCCTTACAACACCAATGACTGGAACCGTATCGTAATCTTCTCACAGGAATAATCTGATGCGACACACTACAGAATAAATCTTTAGAATTATAAAAACGAATAAAACGGGGAGCAGCAATTGCGGCTCCCCGTTTTATTCGTTTTATCAGTGGTCACAGAATTGTATCTTGGATATCTGTCTTTTCTAAGGATTATCACTTTGCCCAGGGGAATTCAATCCATGTGGCTTTCTTCCATAGATATTCGAGAGGTCCATGGCTATGATGATTCACCCATACACGGCAGAATGCGTATTGCACGATAAATATTCCGATACCTACAAGCTCACTTGCAGTGATGCCGAGCTGAAGATGTAGTCCCCAGTTATAGAAGAGTGTGGCGCCTACGATTCCTTGTGTCACGTAGTTTGTCATGCTCATGCGTCCGTAAGGTATAAGTTTTGAAAGGAGACGGCTGATGGTCTTTGTAGAGTAATATCCGAACATCACTCCGCATAGGAGAATAAGCATGAAGGCTACGTTTGACAGCGACGACACGATGAGCTTCAGTTGAGAGAGGATTCTGGCATCGTCAATGAAATTGCCAACCATATTGTTGAGTCCATAAAGCGGGAAGAATGATATCAGGGCTACGGAAAGCACGATTCCCCATTTATGAAGATTCTTGCGCAGGAACCATTCCTCCCTGCCTATCAGCATACCAAACATGAACAGGGCGGCAGTCTGGAAGATTCTGCCATGATCCCAAGCCCAAGCGAGCGATGCGAGTTGTCCTTCCCAAAGGTTTACGCTTACAGTGTCGATGAAATTCCCGTTGCTCTGCATCTCAAAGGTAGCCGCCCAGAAAGCACCAGTATTGATGGTGACAGGTTGGAAAGCGGGGTCGGCAACAGAACGTATAAGCTGGTAGATGGCGTATGGCTGGATGAGGAATATGGAGGCGATGATCACGATGGTCCTTGTCGACAGTTTGCAGGTGAGGACAAGAATGAAGCCTATCAGCGAGTACATCACGAGAATTTCTCCGGTAAAGAAAGCGGCGTTAAGTTGTCCGATAAGGAATAGCAGCACGAGTCGCCAGCAGAAACGTAGCCGGAAATCGTTTCCGCGCATACGTTGATTGTCATGCTGAATGAAGAAGCTGAAACCGAAAAGGAGAGCGAAGATTGCGTAGGCCTTACCTCCGAACATGAAGAAAAGACCGTCCCATATAGCCTTGTCGAGAAAATTCAGCCACGCACTCTGATAAGTGGTGTCGGGGAAAGAATAGAAGTTGAAATGCTCGATGGAGTGTAGCAATATTATTGCCAGCACGGCGAATCCGCGCAGCACGTCGGCTACATCCACACGTTCGTGTCGTTTGATTTTTGGGTTCATGATATAGGTTTATTTAATATTTGTTCACGACTCATGTTCGCGACTTATGAGTATTTCCGCAAAATTAATAATAATTTCGGATATTCCGGTATTCGCAGACAGGGAGATTGACGGTCTTGAATTTATTTTGTAAATTCAGAGATTATTCTTAATTTTAATGAAAAATTTCTAATATTGATGTTTGATATGGCAGAAATGGAATTGTCTACCCCTATTGATGGTCTTGAGATGCCGGACAGGCTGAAGAATAGGCTTAGAATGTGTGGATGTGCCACATTTAGAGATGTTATGGAAGAGGATTATTCTAAATGGATGAATGTCTCGGCAAAAGTGGTGAATGCTATAAAGCGTTTTAAGAATCAATATGGGGATATATATTCGATTCTGTTGAATCGTGAGTCAAATGAAAGTAAGGAATCAAATGTGAATGAGGGAGCGACGGATGTGATGAAAATCGTGGATGGCGATGTGAGGGATAACCGTAGGTTTTATGTGGCAAACAATATATTGAATGCTTATATATCTTCCGGAAGACTTTTTGATTCGGATAAATCATATAAGGATTGTATGACGGATATAATGAGGGCTACGGATGCCTTTATGGAAGCATATAATGACGCCGGACGTAAGGATGATAAATGTCGGGAGGCAGAGAATACGCAGGACAAGGAGACTGCATCGGACGAGGAAAGTTTGTCGGAAGAGGATTCTGTAATACAGGAGTTGAATCGGAAGGAGAGTTTGATGAAGGCTGAGGGTGTGCATCCAATTGTCGATAAAGGTGAGATTATAATGCTTACAAAATTTATAGGAAAGACAAAACCTACGTCAAAGCATTTCAAGATAGGGGATGAGGTCATGGTAGAGAATATGAATGAGGATGAGGCGGGGGTAATTAAGGTAATTGCTATCGCGAGTAATTTGAAGAGAGTATTTTTTGATTCCAACCATTATGAATGGACCACAGATGTCCTCGGCATGTGGTGATATATGTTGTCTAAAACTTCAAAAGAAACGGATCTGATAAATGGGTTTCTTTCAATTTGATCAACAATACCGTTCCTTTTTTCGGGAATGCAAGATTTCGTCTGCAAAGGATAGTGAGGTGGTTTGCATCCAAGAGGAGGATACTGTTTGCGAATCCTCTCCATGGACGGAAATGATACGTAGAAGCGGTTTCTGTCGAAAGAAATACAAGTTATGGGAGGAGACTCAAGGGATGTGCATATATTGTGGAAAAAGTATATTGGTGGATGACTTTATCAATGGTAATGAATCTGATATAGAGCATATCATACCGCAGGCACTCGGAGGGTCTTCGGAATGGAATAATCTTACATGCTCATGCCGGCAGTGCAACCGGTCGAAAGGGGATCTGACAGCGATGGACTATATGCTGTCACAGTCATCGGCAACATTACAGGATTATCTCCGTCGGCTCCGTTTCCTCATCTCCGCCGGACTGATCACGAAGGAGAAGTATATAAATCTCATGACTCCGAAAACCCTACTTTTTCGGAAGGTATAAAATTTAGAATTTAGAATATGATGAAGGAAGGAGAAGATAATAAGCCGAGGTTTGTGAAGCGTTGCGTTTCATCTGTTTCGGGTGTTTCACTGAAACAAGTGAAACAGATGAAACAAGTGAAACGGATGAAACAAGCGAAACACCGAATGGGAGATTTTGCAGACGCGTGTGCAAAATCTTACTTGGTTGCAGCTTTATTTTCAGGTAAATATAATTCGTCACCAAGTTGGTGACGAAATTCTTCAACGACCCGTTGAAGAATTTGAAATGCCCATATAAAATTTAGAATTTTGCATATAGATTTAAAAGATTTTAAAGATTATTGTTTTTGAATAAAATCGTTCGAATCTTTTGAATCTATATGTGGAAATTCTAAACTTTAAATTCTAAATTTACTAAAATTGTCTAAACAACTTCAGAATACGAAGTGGATAACAAAATAAAAAACGTAGAAATATTAATTAACACACAAAATAAAGATTAAAAAAATTGGGTAAATCAGAATAAATTGCTAACTTTGCATCGTGAAAAGGGAACATTCCCCAAATCACGATACAATCAAGCCGCAATAGCTCAGTTGGTAGAGCATTTCATTCGTAACGAAAAGGTCATGGGTTCGAGTCCCATTCGCGGCTCCGGAGCAGAGATACAATCTCTGCTTTTTTATTTTAATATGTAATGGATTATGCTGTAATTCAAGGGTCTGTGATTTTTTTTTTGATGGAGGCTAAAACTTACTCATTTCTGGATCATTGCTTTCCATTATATATGAAGAGGCATTGAGTATAATGAGAAATGGTGGGTCATAACCCACCATTTGTTAAATAATCAGACGAAACTAACATCTCTGAGTTCAGAGCCAAACGAGTTAAGCGCGGTGTTAATTTTCGCTATTGTACGTGGTGAAGGATTTCGACGTCCCGTGATATAATGTGACAATTGCCCCTGAGCAACACCTGTTATACGAGACAACCCAGCAAGAGTCAGCTTGCCACTGTAGTAGGCAAGGAACGATGCCATGTCATAGCTGAAAGAGAACTGAAGACCCGGAATCACGTCAGGGAAATCCTCACGGAACGCATCTACCACAGCAAGGAAATCATCATGTGCCTCCTTTGCCGTTGTCCCCTCACCGATAGCATTGAATGGAATACCGTTATCATCGGGCATATACGCACTATATTGTCCATCTCCAGCGCGTTCAATAAAGACTCTTATATTCTTCATAGTTGTGTAATTATTAGATATACTGTGATTCGTAATCAAAAATTTAGGAATCAAGTGGAGAGGCCGGAACTCCGGTCCCTCCAATTGCTTCACTTCCTCTTTTCAAGTCCAGCCGAACGGAGGATTGATCGAAGAGTGCCTGAAGCAACATCATTCATAAGGTGGTTGCTTGTGGTGAATTTCTCTCCCGTGTCCGGATTAAACCAAAGCGGATGTCCCGCCCGCTGCTCGTTTAGGAAGATCATACCTGCTTTTCGCAAGACTCTGTGCAGCTCCTTATATTTCATCTTGAGTCCTGATTAAATAACAACACAAAGTTAATGATATTAATTATAATATCAAAATGATTTGTTTAAAATCTTTATGGGAATTTCACCTAAAGTTTCCAATTTTATCTATAATATACAAGTCTATAGTTTTTCTTGATACACTTTTGATACATTAAAAAATTATGAAAACGTAAAGAGTATCAGTAGCTGAGGATATCTTTTGAGCCGGAGTGTGAAGAAGGGGATATGGCTTTACTGGAGTGGGCGCGCTGTGGGCGTTGATAAAGGATATTTGAAAAGGTTGCATTCTAATTCGTGATGAATAGTGATGCAACCTTTTCTTTTTATTTTCGCGGCGGTTAGTGGTTATGTGTTGCGGAGTTTGTTTCTGACTATGATGTAGTCAAGAGGGGTGAATATTGGCTTGTCCTTGCCGATGAAGTAGATTTCTGTGCCGTTGGGAGCTTCGGTGATGAATGCGATGGTATCAATGTTGATGAATGCGGGTGTGCTCTCTGCGTCGAGTGGGGATTTCTCCACTTCGGGAAGTTCGATGAATCTTGCCATAATGATTAATTGGGGTTATAAGAGTTAATGTTGATGTGGTAGGAGGGAGCTTTATTGCCAATGGAAATAACCTTGCTGAATTAATCTTTCCTAAGGATGTCTTCAAGAGTGGCGGAATCTACCAGCACTGATCTCGGAGATGCTCCATGTATCGGTCCTACAATTCCGGCGGCTTCAAGTTGATCCATTATCTTCCCAGCTCTGTTGTATCCTATGGAATATCGCCTTTGGAGAGAGGCAGTAGAAGTGGTGTTGCTTTTCACAACCAAACGGGCAACCTCATTGAAAAGAGGGTCACGAATAGTTTTGATTTGTCTTTGTATTTTATCTGTTTCGCGTATTATCGGCTGAATTTCTGAATTAAATTGCCTGGTTTCTATTTTGCTTATCTTATCACGCATTAAATTGATGAGGTTGCTGAAAGGCTCTTCTATATCTTGCAACGCTTCAATATCCTCAGTCAGACCGGCAATTCTCTCGTCTAAATCATCGGCCTTATCGTATCCATAATCAGTGTCTCTATTTTCGTAAGCAAACTGCCTGTCTTCAAGAATAAACTGTTCTTTTTCAAGGGCAAGTTGGATTTCGGAAAAGGAGATATTATTCAACTCAATACTGCGAAGTATGGCTTTGAGGTTCTTCAGCTGGTTTTTAGTCATAATCAATACTCTTTAATAATCGTTTTGCTTCTGTTATATCTATGCTTGCATTATACCCATGCTTGCTCATAAGATGCAACAGATTGGCACCATTCAATAAGGTGATTGGTTTGTCTTTTGCGAAATTGTATGAATCAGAGCCATAATCGGAAGTTGTTACCAAAATACCTTTGATTGCCCCTTCGTTATGCACGGTGCCATACAAATCTCTGACCGCAGAAACGCCTACAACATTTGTGTATCTTTTGGCTTGGATCACAATTTTGCCGCCTCTGATAGGATCCGGGTCAAATACAACCGCATCGACTCCTCCGTCTTTTGATGCACGAGTGATATTCACCTCGCTTCCATTGGAAGAAAATTCCTTTTCAAACAAATCTCGTATAAGATTTTCAAAGTCTTTCCAATCCATAGCCGCAAGGTTATTTTTGGTGTCAATGTAGTCTAATATGCTGTTTGGGGTAACGAAACGATTGTCTTGTCTACTCATGTTCATGATGGGTGGAATCGGGGTGAGGGAGGATAAATCGTGGGCGGCAATGCCTTTGAGTCTTTTAAAACATTGTTTGGGTTCAATCCGGGTAAAGTCCAAATCCATAAAAGATTTCCTCTTGGCCATAATTGACAATATACATTTACGGGATTCATGTCCTGTGGCATCATCAATGGATGTCACGAAGCCATTAAATGTTATCGTCTCAATCTCATCCATCATTATCGAACTGAATAATTCATAGATTGACCTTAGGGTGATTTGATAAGTCATATCAGTCCATAATTCCTTGATCCTTTTATCATTCGGATTAACGACAACAGGATGTTCTTTTTTGTAGACGATTTCCAGGAAATCCGGGATGTCGCTGACAGACGGCAATTGGAAATCAACAACTAGCAAATCGCCACGTCTTTCCGTATTTATTGAACGATTCCAACTAAATGGATAATTTGACACCGATAATTTTTTTACAGTCAATTCAGCCGGGTCAATATTATCCACGACCGCAACTCTATGCCGTAAACCGTCTTTCAGGATATTTGAAAGCTTGTAGCCTAACTCAATCAGCTCTTTTTCATCATCTTCAATTCCTTTTACTTCAACTTTTATTTTTTTGGGTTGCAGAATGATGGGGTTTGTAGGTAAGCTGAAGTCGGTTTCCTTATGGCTGAGAGTGTTATCAATGTGAATGTCTTCCTTTTCTTTCTGTTGTTCTGATTTACATTTTGTGTGTTTCTTTTTCAAGCTCTCAATATAATCATTTATAAGCACGAATACAAATGGCGCGATGAACACAATCCCGAAAAGCACAAGCAAGAAGATTATGAAACCGGGGACTGCGGCTTCCATAAGCAGAATAATCAATATCAACCAAACTATTAGACCAATATATATCATGATTCTATGATTTATGATTCATAACGGTCGATTTAATCAAAGGAGGCGACCATGTCGACTACTGCGGCGACCTGGTTTATGTTTTGGATTTCTATCCGGAAGTCGTGATACTTGTGATTGTTGGAGCGCAGAGTGACGCATACATCGTCGACATCGACAGTTCTCTTGCATATCGCACCCTCTTTTGTGTCGAGGACGCATATCTTGCCGAAGGGTGTCGGTAATGATACGACAGGCGAGGATGTCACCATCCTCGATTCTAGGCTCCATAGAGTCGCCTGACATTTTAATTTTGTAGAACAATTTTATTCTATCACGCTTGCGGAATACGATTGCAAAGTTACAAATAATTTTTGAGATTTGGAAAATAAGTAATCTTCAAAAAATAACTTGTTAAATTTCGTTCGTCTTTCCGGCTGTTTCGCTGCCGTTTTGCTTCGAGTCATAAATTAGGAAGTGAAAGGGTCATAAGTTAGGAAGTGAAAAGGTCACAAGTTAGGAAGTGAAAGGGTCATAAGTTAGGAAGTGAAAAGGTCACAAGTTGGGAAGTGAAAGGGTCACAAATTAGGAAGTGAAAAGGTCACAAATTAGGAAGTGAAAAGGTTACAAATTAGGAAGTGAAAAGGTCATAAGTTAGGAAGTGAAAAGGTCATAAGTTAGGAAGTGAAAAGGTCACAAATTAGGAAGTGAAAAGGTTATAAGTTAGGAAGTGAAAAGGTCACAAATTAGGAAGTGAAAAGGTCACATGTTTGGAAGTGAAGAGATTTTTTATTATTTTTGTGCTCAATATTAGTGTATTATGATTATGGATAATTATTTGGTAAGATATATTGAATCCACAATTTCAAAGAAAATGAAATCAAGTGGTGTTGTATTGGTGGAGGGTCCAAAATTTTGTGGAAAAACCACTACAAGTGCATTGTTTGCTAAAAGTGAAATACGGCTTAATACTAAGACAGCCATACAGATTGCTCGTATTGAGCCGTTTAATGTGCTTCTTGGCGAGCGTCCTCGACTTATTGATGAATGGCAGACTGTCCCTGATCTTTGGAATCAGGCTAAGGCTTGGATTGATGAGAATCCTGGATTTGGACAGTTCATATTTACGGGTAGTTCAACTCCGGTAGATAATTCTGATATTTTTCATTCAGGTGCAGGTCGTATCACGCGAGTTATGATGCGTCCGATGAGTCTGTTTGAATCTCAGGATTCCAAAGGATCTGTTTCTCTGTCGTCTCTTTTTAATAATGAAAATCCTGTGGTTTTCGATATGAATGAGGGGTATGGATTAAGTGATACTGCTTTCCTTCTGTGTCGCGGGGGATGGCCGCTGTCTATACAACCGGAAAGGGAGGTGGCTCTTGATGTCACTGCCAATTATTATGAAAGCCTGTTCAATTTGGGAAATAGTGAGAATCCAAAATTCCGGAATAAGAACCCGGAAATATTGAAATTGGTAATGAGGGCGTATGCCCGACATATATCTTCACAAACATCCACGACTAAGATATTGGCTGATATTTCAGCTCGCGATAGCCGAACAATAAGTAGTAAAACATTTGAAGAGTATGCCGATATTCTTACAGATCTCTTCATTATAGAGGATATGGAGGCGTGGAATCCTAATCTGCGGTCTAAGACTGTTGTGCGTTCCACTCCCACACATCATTTTGTGGATTCCTCTATAGCGGCGCAGGCACTTGGAGCTTCCCCGGCTGATTTAATGTCGGATCTTAATACGTTCGGTCTTTTGTTTGAGGATATGGCAGTCAGGGATCTGAGGGTTTATGCGCAGACAATCAATGGAAATGTCTTGCATTATCGTGATAGCCGTGGATTGGAATGTGACACAATAGTGCATTTGAAAGATGGAAGATGGGCACCGATAGAGATCAAGTTGGGTGGTGACAATCTGATTGAGGAGGGAGCAAGAAATCTAATGAGACTCAAATCGGATATAGCCGAGAAAAATCAACCGTCATTCATGATGATACTCACGGCTACGGGTCCTGCATACAGACGACAGGATGGAATATATGTAGTGCCTATTAATTGCTTGAAAGCGTAGGTGGGTTGGATTGTGTTTTTGGGGATAAGAGAAAGACCGGTTACCCTCGCGGGCGGCCGGTCTTTGCTGATGAAACATTTCAATTACTCTTATTTTCAATTACTCTTTTCTCGCGTGCCGGTTGAAAACAACCGGTTGTATCTTGTATGATAGAGAAATCTATTTTTTAGATCACACCTTGTCCCATCATGGCGTCTGCCACTTTGAGGAATCCGGCGATGTTGGCACCCTTCATGTAGTTGATGTAGCCATCTTCCTGTGTGCCGTATTCTACGCATGCGGCGTGGATTGAGCTCATCATCTCGTGAAGTTTGCGGTCTACTTCTTCTGCGCTCCACTGGAGGTGCTCGGCATTCTGGCTCATTTCAAGACCTGAGACGCCTACGCCACCTGCGTTGACAGCCTTACCGGGGCAGTAAACGGTGTGGTTCTCGATGAATGCGTCGATAGCTTCGGGTGTGCAACCCATGTTGCTGACCTCGGCACATAGCTGAACGCCATTGGCGATGAGCTGTTTTGCGTCTTCACCGTTAAGCTCGTTCTGAGTAGCGCAGGGGAGTGCGATGTCAACTTTCTGCTCCCAGGGTTTCTTGCCTGCGAAGAATGTTGAGCCGGGGAATCTGTCAGCATAAGGTGCCACAACGTCGTTGCCGGAAGCGCGAAGCTCGAGCATATATTCGATTTTCTCTTTGTCAAGACCTGCTGGGTCGAGGATGTAGCCGTCAGGACCGGAGATTGTGATCACTTTAGCACCGAGTTCGGTAGCTTTTGTTGCTGCGCCCCAAGCTACGTTGCCGAAACCGGAGATAGCGACAGTCTTGCCTGCCAAAGTCTCGTTCCAGTTTTTCTTGAGAACGTCCTGTACGAAGTATATAGCACCGAAACCTGTAGCCTCGGGACGGATGCGGCTACCGCCGAAGCTGAGACCCTTGCCTGTGAATGTGCCGGTGTTCTCGCGTGCGAGTTTCTTGTACATGCCGTACATATAGCCTACCTCACGACCACCTACGCCGATATCACCTGCGGGCACATCGCGGTCGGGACCGAGGTTGCGCCATAGCTCAAGGATGAAAGCCTGGCAGAAACGCATGATCTCTGCGTCGCTTTTGCCTCTTGGGCTGAAGTCGGAACCACCTTTGCCGCCACCCATAGGGAGTGTGGTCAATGCGTTTTTGAAAGTCTGTTCAAAACCTAAGAATTTGAGGATTGAGAGGTTGACTGATGCGTGGAAACGGATGCCGCCCTTGTAGGGACCGATGGCATTGTTGAATTGCACGCGATAGCCGATGTTGTTCTGCACTTCGCCTTTGTCATCAATCCATGTCACGCGGAAAGTGAAGATACGATCCGGCTCTACCATGCGTTCGATGATACGTGCTTTTTCAAATTCAGGATGCTGATTGTAAACATCTTCTACGGAGAGGAGAACTTCTTTTACTGCCTGGAGATATTCCTTCTCACCAGGGTGCTTTGCCTCAAGGGCAGCCATGATTTCAGAGATGTTCATGCGCTTTTGAATTAGATTTATGGTTAGATTATTTGTTTTCTTGTCTACAGACGGCTGATTCTACCCATAAGGAATCATAGTGTAAGCTGTTTATGCCTTCACATTGGGGTTGAACGCCTGTTTACGTTGCAAAAGTACAATCTTATTTTTAAATAACCAAAGTTTTCAATGATTTTTTTTACAAAAATAAATTTAATTTTTTTATCTATGGCAAATGGAGTGATTTAGACGGGGTCTTAGGCAGTATTTCATAAAGATTCATAGGTAGCTTCTCGGAAATTATAATTATCTTTGCATGTTGATTTATCACGTATGCCTCATATTATATAATGAAGATGTCTGTACCCATTGTATGAGTTATATGAAATGAGATCAATTCGTGGTTATATAATTACTCCTTATTATAAAGTATAAGCATTATGAAGAAAGAACTGAACTCACCGAAAGCTCCGGGGGCTATCGGACCCTACAGCCAGGCAGTCATGTCGGGAAATCTTATTTTTGTATCCGGGCAGTTGCCGATCAATGCATCTACCGGGGAGATGCCCTCCGATATCAAGGCTCAGACAGCCCAGAGCATTGAAAATATCCAGGCAATACTTGCAGAGGCAGGTGCAACGCTTGACAATGTGCTTAAGACGACGGTATATCTTGCCGACATGAGTCTTTTCGGTGCAATGAATGAGGTGTATGCTGAGTATTTCAAGGCTGTATATCCGGCTCGTGCGGCATTCGCTGTAAAGGAACTGCCGAAACAGGCTCTTGTTGAGATAGAGGTTGTGGCTGCCCTATAATGGGTGAGACATTGAAAAATGATTACCGGGGGCATCTCTAAATATGTCCCCGGTTGCATAGTGCTATGTGAAAACGTAATCTTTCCAAATATCATGGTAAGTTATCTGCAAATTGAGAAACTGACAAAATCATTTGGCGACCGTGTGTTGTTTGCCGATGTGACGTTGGGAATATATCAGGGGGACAAAATCGGTCTGATTGCCGCTAATGGTGCCGGTAAGACCACATTTCTAAACATCATCGCCGGCAAGGAGGATTACGACAGTGGGAATGTAGTGTTCCGCAATGATCTTCGCGTGGGTTATCTTTCGCAGCTCCCTCCATTTGATCCGGAGGAGAGTGCGCTTGCGTATGCCACTCCGGAGCCACAGCGTGCGGATGATTTCACGTGTGAGGATCGTGCGCGCCAGATGTTGTATCAGTTCCGCATAACGGACGTGGACCAGACACTTGGCACCATGTCGGGCGGTCAGGTGAAGCGTGTGGCATTGGCAAAGGTGCTTCTTTCGGAGCCGGATCTCCTTATACTTGACGAGCCAACCAACCACCTTGACATAGAGATGGTGGAATGGCTGGAGAATTATCTGACCCGCCAGAGAATAACGCTGCTGATGGTGACTCATGACCGTTATTTTCTTGATAAGGTGTGCAATAAGATAATAGAGATTGACCGTGAGGCGGTGTATGCCTACGATGGTAATTATGATTATTATCTGGAGAAGCGTCAGGAGCGATATGATGCCCTCAATTCGGAACTTGCGAAGGTGAAGAATCTCTTGCGCACTGAGCTTGACTGGATGCGCCGTCAGCCGCAGGCGCGTGGCTCGAAGGCTAAATATAGGATTGATAATTTCCATCAGCTTGAGGCGAAGAGCCGCATCAACCTTCAGACGAGGGAACTTGCCCTCGGCAACGGATCATCATATATCGGTTCGAAGATATTTGAGGCGAAGGATGTCTCGAAGTCGTTTGGCGACAAGGTTATACTTGATAAATGGAATTATACATTCGCACGCTATGAGAAGGTGGGTATTGTCGGCGACAACGGAGCCGGGAAATCCACGTTCATAAAGTTGTTGCTCGGAGAGCTTGCTCCCGACAGCGGATCGTTTGATATAGGGGAGACCGTGAAATGGGGTTATTATAGCCAGGAGGGTATGACCGACTTTGACGAGCGGAAGAAAGTGATAGACGCCGTGAGGGAGATAGCGGAGGAGGTGAGGATTGACGACAAGACGCGCCTCAGTGCATCGCAGTTTCTGACACGATTCCTGTTTACACCCGACACACAGCAGAAGTATATCTATAAGTTGAGTGGCGGAGAGCGTCGCAGGCTTTATCTTGCTACGGTGCTTATGAAGAGCCCTAATTTCCTTATACTCGACGAGCCTACCAATGATCTTGATATCCTTACCCTTACGGTGCTTGAGGATTATCTGGCAAATTTCAAGGGTTGCGTCATTGTTGTGAGCCACGACCGTTTCTTCCTCGACAGGATAGTGGATCATCTTTTTGTATTCAAAGGGGATGGGGTTATCAAGGATTTCCCCGGAGATTATTCCACTTACCGCCATTGTGTGCAGGAGGAGCAGAAGGAGATTAAGGCAAACGCGGCACAGAAGAGCGTGGAGGAGGTGCGTGAGAATGTCAAGCCTCGTCAGAACGCGAAACAGAAGCTGACGTTTAAGGAGCGTAAGGAGCTTGAATCGCTTACGGAGAGAGTGGTTGAGCTTGAGGATGAGAAACGTCGGCTTGAAGCGGAGATGTCGTCAGGCAATATGGATCATGAAGCCATCATGTCGGCTGGTAAGCGTATGGAGGAGATTATAGGGGAGATAGATGAATCTGAATTCCGTCTGTTGGAACTTATGGAGAAAGATGAGGCGTAAATTATGAGAAGAATAGTATCTTTATTTGTAATCGGCGCTGCCCTGTTGTCGGGGAGTGCGTATGGAAAGGTGCCGGAGAATCTGTTGCCGACGGAGAAGGAGAAGACAGCATTTCTTGACGAGGCTGATGATTTTCTTGATGCATTGCCCGATGGCTATCAGGACAGGCAGGGTGATGCCGTGCTTCATGCGTTGCGTGGTCAGGCGGCAGAGTTGCAGAATGTGAGGATGTCGAGAAATGCGGCATCGTTGTCGTCGGATAAGGTGGAGACTGAGGATCTCTTGGGCACTGGCGCGGCACGCGGTATCAAGATGCGTCTTTATAGGAATAAGGGTAAGGATGGTGAGAAATTGCCGTTGCTCATATATCTTCATGGCGGCGGCTGGACTTTTGGCAGCATCCATTCATGCGGTTCGTTCTGTATGCGTTTGGCAGAGACGGGTGATGTGAATGTCTTGGCAGTGGATTATCGTCTCGCGCCGGAGAATCCGTATCCGTCAGGTCTGATGGATTGTGTCTCGGCAGTGGAGTATGCGTTTGCACATGCGGAGGAATGGGGATGTTCGCCGCAGCGGATAAGTATCGGCGGCGACAGTTCGGGAGGAAATCTTGCTTTAGCTACGGCTATGTATATGGAGGATTCCGAATTGAAGGATAAGATCCGATCTTTAGTATTGTTTTATCCGGTGTTGAAGAGTTATCCGGATAAATCGGCGTCATGGAAGAGGTATTCACGAGGATACGGACTTGATTCGCGATTGATGGAGTCTTTTATCGAGGCGTATCTTAACGCTCCGGCAGATGGTGGGTCTTCTGTGAAATCGGATGCGAAGGAGGCTATGGTGTCGCCGGCAGAGGCATCTGATGAACAGATAAGTAAGTTGCCGCCGATATTGATAGTCGGTGCGGAGAGGGATATTCTCTATGATCAGGGTAAGGAGTTTGCCGCGCGTTTGAAAGGTAAGGGTAATGATGCGGAACATATCACATTCCCCGGAGCTGTGCATCTCTTTATCACGGTGGAGGGGCAGCCGACTGCTTTTAACAAGAGCATCAGTATAACTTCCGCTTATCTTTCGGAGTGAAATTTGAAATTTAGAATTTAAAATTTGGGGTTTGGGGTAGGGTTTTATCTCATAAAATACAGGCGGTATGCTAAGTGTGCATGCCGCCTGTCTTTTGATTATTGATTTGGTAATCTGTATCGGGATCTTTTCATGGATTATGTCCGGTTCATTCATACGGGATAAGATTGAATCCGATATTGAATGTGGTGGTCTGCTCGATTGCTTTCGGAAGAAGGGCGATAGCCTTCTCCACGTCAGGCAAGAGTGCTGCCAATCGGGGATCAGATGCGATATATTTCTTAATCAATTCGATTGTGGTGTTATCTTCAATCAGAGTCTTTACAATCGGCGTCATGATGCCGACAGCCATTTCTGTATCTATGAATATTTTCAAACTATTGTCGGATAGATTGTAAGCCATTGGGATCCCTTCAGCCACCATAGGAAGCAACTGAGGCATGATACTCTTCAGAATCTTCTGCACTGTAGGGGATGCCAGAAATTTCTTAATGTTCTCCATTGTCGGGGAGTTTGCATCCGGCTTGGTCTGAGAATCCTTTGCAGGCCATAGACCTGTAGCATTCAGGTCAATTTCTGATTCCGGTGTGGATCCGGAAGTGTTTTCAAGAATAAAGCTGAAGAACGAGAGCGGATTCACGTAGAATTTTAGCATGTTGGATGTCGGCATCACATATTGGAATCCGTTTGGGGCGGTTTGGTCCAGATGTGCCGCGCCACCTACAGATGATATGTAGCTTATCAGTATATTGCCATCGGATAGGAAAGCAACGCCCTTTACGATTTCGAAAATGGCTTGGCTCACCGACATATATGCAGTATTATCGTAGACCGGAATCACAGGGATTACGGTAAGAGCGTCGATTATTGGGGAGAGGTTGATGTCTATCTCCTTAATCGGGCGATATTCCCAATCAATGTAGAAAGGAGTGGAGGATATGGAACCGTCATCCCCTTTTTTGATTGGAGCCGGTTTCCATATAGCCGGCGACATGCCTCCGTTTTTCAGAGCTGCATCAGATATATATAGCTTGAAATTGTCGGGAGTGGCGTATCCGGTGTACTTATAGGTGCAGAAATCATTCTCGCTCGATCCGGAAAATTCCCAAGAGGAACCATTGTTCTTCACGTCTGTATTAATGTTGAAGTGGGGTGAGCCTGGTATTATGCCGGGGGCGGGTAATTTGCCGGACAGACCAAATTCAGAGAGTTGGCTCAGATCAAATTCAGAGAATACCTTCACCAACGCCTTATTGTCTTCCTGAGCAAAGACTGCTGTTTTCCCCATCATCGGTTTATCATTGTAGAATACTTCAAGTTCTGATACTCCGGAATAGGTCTTTTCCTTGATGGGCGCTATCGGGGTCGAATCATTGTCGCTGCATCCCGCTAAGGTGAGAAGGGATACTGAGAGGAGGTAAAATGGTATGTGCTTCATAGTGGATAATCAAATTATAGAAGTATGGATAACTTCAAAGTTATTTCTGTAAATAGTAACGTAAATAAGTGGCATAGGGTTTATGGTTTATGGTTTATGGTTTAGGGTTGTTAAATTTTGTATAATGAAATTATTTAAGGATTTCCGTGACCTATCACCGATTACCTATCAACTATCAACTATCAACTATCAACCAATAAGAAAAGGCATGGAGCTTAAAGTCCATGCCTTTTCTATGATAGTCCGTAATGATTTTTCAGAACGAGAAATCAACGCACGCCCGATCCTCCTTGTAGGGGGCAATAATTTGCACGGCAGCCACGTGTGCGGGGTGTGCGGAATATATTGCCACGTCTTCCAGAGAATCAGCGGTAGCGGTAAGCACGAGGTCCCAAGATTCCTTCGGGTTCTCATTAATGCCTACCTCGATGCTTTTCAGCTCAGCTATCTGAGCGGGGAGAGCTATGAGTGCGTCAGCAAACTTTCTTGCAATCTCCTTACGCACCTCATCCGACCCTTTGAATTTGAAAGTTACGATATGTTTTACCATGATTTTATGATTTTGGGTAAAGACGTTCGCGAGCGGCAGCCACCTTGTCATCAGTGATGTAGTCGTCATAATCCATAATCTTGTCGATGATGCCGTTGGGGGTCAGTTCGATGATTCTGTTGCAGACGGTCTGAATGAATTCGTGGTCGTGGCTTGCCATAAGGATCACCCCTTTGAAAGCCTGGAGCGTGTTGTTGAAAGCCTGGATGGATTCGAGATCGAGGTGGTTTGTCGGAGAGTCGAGAATGAGGGTGTTGGCGTCAGTGAGCATCATGCGTGCAATCATGCATCGTATTTTCTCACCACCTGAAAGCACGCTTGCTTTTTTCAGCACCTCTTCACCGCTGAACAACATCTTCCCGAGGAATCCTTTCAGATAAATTTCCGAGGAATCCTTACTGTACTGGCATAGCCAGTCTACGAGATTGAGATCAGTCTCGAAGAAGCTACTGTTGTCGAGCGGGAGATAAGCGGAAGTGATTGTCTGTCCCCAGTCATATTCTCCGGCATCCGGCTTTCTGTTGCCGGTGATAATCTCGAAAAGCGCAGTCATTGCACGAGGGTCGCGACTGAGGAATGCCACTTTGTCGCCTTTCTCAATCTGGAAGTTGACATCGTTGAAAAGCACCTCGCCATCGACAGAGGCCTTCAGACCCTTAACTTCAAGAATCTTATTGCCCACCTCACGGTTGGGGGTGAATATTATGCCCGGATATCTGCGCGAAGATGGTTTGATCTCCTCAATGTTGAGTTTCTCAAGCATCTTCTTACGGCTTGTGGTCTGCTTGCTCTTTGCGACGTTTGCGCTGAACCTCTGGATGAATTCAAGAAGTTCCTTTCTCTTCTCCTCAGCTTTCTTGTTGGCAGCCTGTTGCTGACGAAGTGCGAGCTGAGAAGACTGATACCAGAAACTGTAGTTTCCGGCAAAGAGGGATATCTTATTGTAGTCGATGTCGAGAGTGTGGGTGCTGACGGCATCGAGGAAGTGACGGTCATGGCTGACCACAAGGACGGTGTTCTCAAAATTGGCGAGGTAGTTTTCAAGCCAAGAGACAGTCTCAAGGTCAAGGTCATTGGTAGGCTCGTCGAGCAGGAGGTTGTCGGGATTTCCGAACAGAGCCTTAGCAAGGAGCACGCGTACCTTTTCGTTTGCACTCATGTCTTTCATGAGCATATAATGGCGGTCTTCCTTAATGCCGAGACCACTAAGGAGGGCAGCGGCATCGCTTTCGGCGTTCCATCCTTCAAGCTCAGCGAATTTCTCCTCAAGTTCTGCGGCTTTGATGCCATCTTCATCAGAGAAATCCTCTTTTGCGTATATTGCGTCCTTCTCCTGCATAATGTCCCAAAGAACAGTATGCCCGCGCAATACTGTCTCGATGACGGTGCATTCGTCAAATTCGAAGTGATCCTGACTCAATACTGAGAGTCGTTCACCGGGACCGAAAGTCACAGTGCCATGAGTCGGAGACAGTTGTCCCGAAAGGATTCTCATGAGAGTGGATTTGCCTGCGCCGTTGGCACCGATTATGCCATAGCAGTTGCCATGAGTGAAGGTCAGATTAACGTCAGAGAAAAGCGTGCGTTTCCCGAACTGTATTCCTAAGTTGTTTACCTGTATCATTTCTGAAAAAATAATCTCTACTGAACATCGCATGAATGCGGGTGCAAAGTTACTAATTTTTAAGGAAATTGGCAAATGCCTACCATATAAGTTGATTATGGAAATCTGTTTGAGGAAGTTGAGCGTGGTGCTGAAAGTGGTGGGAAATATGATTCAAAAAAGAGAGACGCAGCCGGAGCGTGCGTCTCTCAAATTACTAATGAATCTTTGCGTGGTGTGTAATTCATTTCAGAATGAGCCGGCATTCAGTAATCCGTTGGCTCGTGTCATAGATTGAAGTTCATGCGACTCCTAAGGTTAGGAGGTTTGAACTTGTATTGATAACAAAAAAACGACATGCAGGTTCAATAAGAAATGCATGTCGTCGGTAATTATTTCAGTTATCGTGCTACTTTTTCCCGTGTAGCCTCGGTACGTTGACGTTGTGCTTGTCAAAAATTTTTGATGCCCCTCTCTCGAAAATCAGGAAGTGGTTCATTTGCAGAGCCGGTATTTTTTCCGGCATCCAAGATGGGATCACCTTATAGTTTGATTTGCCGTCGGGTTTTGCAGCGAAGAGTGTGTCGTAGAAAGCATGGCTGAATTTCGCTTTCCCGTCCTTGTCGCGTATTACGGTGGCTTTCACGAGCGCGCCGCCCCTTGTGTCGGCGGTTTTCATGTTGGATATGAAGTTGCCGAGGGAATAGACCACAAGCACGTCTTTGTCGAGCTTCTCATTCCTGACCACTTTCATCGGCTGAATGACGTGGGGATGACCACCGATAATCAGGTCTACACCTTGTTCTACAAGGAAATCGGCGAGGTCACGTTGAGGCTTATTCTCAAGGAGAACGTATTCAATGCCCCAGTGCATTGTCACCACAATTATTTCCGCGCCATTCTCTCTTGTGGCGGCTATCTCTTTAGCCATTCTGTCACGGTCAATCAGCGACACCTCAATACCATCGTTGGGTTGAATGCCGTTTGTGCCGTAGGTGTAGTTAAGAAATCCGATCTTGAATCCGTTGATATCCTTTATAAAAGGGACAAGTGAGTCGCGTTGTGCTGCATCATGATATGTGCCGATATGGTCAATGCCCATTCTGTCGAGAGCTTTAAGAGTGCGACGGGCAGCTTTGTCGCGACGGTCAAGACAGTGGTTGTTGGCGGTCAGCATCATGTCGAATCCGGCATCACGGAGAGCCTCTGCATAGGAGTCGGGCGCGCTGAAACATGGATATCCGGAATAATCCGGTCCGCCACCGAGAGGCACCTCCAGATTACATACTGCATAATCTGCGGCAATCACAGTCGGAGCAATCAAAGAGAAACAGTCGGAATAATCGTATGCGCCATTAGACCCGAGTTGCTTTGCACGGTCAAGTTGCGCCTGATGCTGCATGGCATCGCCTACAAACAGCAACTCCGCCTTTGGGGCGGAGCCTATACTGTCTGCCCCTGTTATAAAGGAGATGAGGCTGAATAGGGTAATCAGTAGTGTCATGAAAAATATATTTTCAGAGAGGGAGTATTATCACTTTATGATCTGCGATGAGAAGGTGAATACTATGGAAGCCTTTTCCGTGAACAGGTGCGTCATAGTCGGCTTCACGATATAGGGGGAGCATTTCGTGACGTAAGAGGTGGTGCTTCCATAATTGCCGGCAGTCTCACTCTGAAGTTCAACAGGGATAATTGTGAACTCCACATCCTCATCGGTTATTTCTGACTTATCAAGCAATTGCATGATGTAGGATCTCATTGAAGAGAACTTATACTGCTTGTTTGTGGCATCATAGGAGGCAGTGAAGGATGATACGTTGTCAGGAATCTTGTTGTTGTTGAAGAAGTCTTCAACTTCCGACGATTTTATGAGAAGCAGTGTAGGCGCAGTGCCTATATTGAAGCTGTTTTCAATAGGTTCAGCCGGAATTGTCAGCAAGAGTTCGCTTATGAGCGACAGGTTGTGCTCATCCTTCTTATAATGGTTGATGATGTCTTGAGCGGGGAAACGGAAAGATGTGTTATATCCGCCGGGCGTAGTTATGATTGTCTTTCCGTCGTCAATCATGTCGATAATGTTGTCGGAGACCGTGTAGCTAATATTATTGCTGCTCAAGACTTCTGGAGAAGATGTGAATGGAATCGCGTAAGCGGCGGTCCGTTCCCATTTATATTTTGTCTCCTTGTCTTCGGTGTATGACACTTTTTTCATATACCAATAAAATATCCTGAATTTTATCTCAAAAATATTAGCCACACAACCGTTGCCGAAAGTCTGGTCGATAAAATATCCGGGATATTTCTGCGCGAAAGTCTCAGGCCATGCGAAAATAGATGGATTATCCTTGTAGTCGGAGAAAATCTGTTTGCCTATTTCGGGAGAGAGCGGCACCCGGATAGGAGTGTAGTAATATTCCTGAGTATTGGAAGTTACGGAGAATATAGAGTCATTCTCTCCGATCCAAGATGGAGTATAGCTTGCCGATCCGAGAGGGTTGCGTTTATTGTAATAACCGTCGGGATTGAACAGGTTTGTGATGTTGGGTGGCAACTGCTTGTCGAGTCCGAACACCGACACTTTTTGCGGAGCAAGGGAGTCGCCCACGAGGTCGCCGCGCTTGATATACATCATTATGTCGCAAGAGTCAACCCTTTCCGGAGTCAATAGAGAATCGGCGAGGTTAAGGTTGGTTGCGCACAACAATCTGGTGACAAACGAGCAGTCAAGCTTACCATATTCCGGCACGTTGATGTTACCGAGCAAAAGGTTGCCGGTGCGAGAGTCGAAGTTGGTGTTCTCCAGAGGGACGGCATTGAGGTTAAACATCATTGTGTCGATCGATATGGAGATTTCGCCTTCGGTAAGAGAGGATCCGATCTTGCTTGTCTCATCTTCACAAGAGGAAGTGAGCGCCGCGAAAGCAAACACTGTTGCGGGAATCGCGAATCTGAAGCAATTTATATCTTTGGTTGAAAAGATATTCATAAGAATAAGATAAGGATTGTTAGGGATCAGAGCGACTTATAAAACTCGGCGTATGCCTCCGGACCATTCTCAAGCTGCTCATGAGTGATGAAAGGTTTGCCGGTAGACTTTATATACTCAAGGAGCTCCGGATCAACATCGGGATCGTCGACGACAACCGCATGAGAGAAATCAATCGCCATACGGTGGAGCAGATTTGTATCGAATGGGAGTCCGGCAAATTTCTTGAGGTCGCGGGAAGATATCCCGTCGCTTTTCAGCTTTGTGAAGAGCCTTTCATCGACCGGAGCCTCCAATTTCCCGGGGAGTACGGAATATACCACCTTGGTGCCTTTGAAAGAGAGCTCATCGCCATACATTCTTTTCAGATATATGGGCACAAGTGCAGAAATCCAACCGGAACATTGCAAGATCTTGGGATCCCAGGATAGTTTTTTCGCTGTCTCCATTGTGCCTCTTGCAAAGAAAATAGCTCTTTCATCATTGTCTGTACGATTGCTCCCGACAGCATCGCTGTCGTCATCAAGTTTCTGGAAATAATCGTCGTTGTCAATGAAATATACTTGAATTCTGGAGGGCTGTAGAGATGCCACCTTGATAATCAGAGGATGATCATTATCATCGATGACGATATTTACGCCGGAAAGACGGATCACTTCATGCAGCTGGTTCCTGCGTTCGTTGACAGAACCGAATTTTGGCATGAATGTCCTGACCTCAAACCCATGTTGAGGCATAGCCTGGATAATGTTTTTACCGAGAGCCGCGTTAGGAGAGGAGGTGAGATAAGGAGCGATTTCCTGATTGATAAAAAGTATTCGATTTTTTGCCATGCTATATGAATTCCGCCGGTTTGAGTCGCCGGATTAATATCCGGGATATAGAAAGAAAAACCATTCAATCCGGATTCCCGGCATTTTCAATATGCAAAGTTAATAAAAAAACAATTATAAAGGTCAAAAAACGGTTCTGAAAGGGATTAATTTTAAATAACTTTAATATAAAAGGCGTATTTTTGGGCGATAGGTTGGCAAGATACTGAATAAAATTGCTAATTTTGCAGTCGTAAAATAAAACTTCCCCTAAAGGCATTTCAAAAACGCAAAAAGAAGGGCAATGATAATATTAAGAACAATAGACGAAGTGTCGCGCTATGTCGCTGAACAGCGGCAACGAGGTGCATCGATAGGACTTGTGCCGACAATGGGCGCACTTCATGCCGGCCATATTTCCCTTGTGGAGAAATGTGTGTCGGAAAATGATGTGACGATAGTCAGTGTTTTTGTCAATCCGACACAATTCAATAATCCGGCGGATCTCGCCAGCTATCCCCGGAAGGAGGATGATGATTTCCGTCTTCTTTCCGCAGCGGGGGCTTCTGCCGTATTTGCTCCCGGAGTGGAAGAGATTTACCCGGGGGGCATAGATGCCCAGCCGGAACATCATTTTGAGTTGGGCATGGCAGCAGAGGTGATGGAAGGGAAATATCGTCCCGGTCATTTTCAGGGAGTGGCTCAGATTGTGAGCAAATTATTCCGTATGGTCACTCCTGACAGGGCTTATTTCGGAGAGAAAGACTTCCAGCAGATCGCAGTTATCCGGAATATGATAAAGAGCGAGGGTATTAAAGTGGATATCGTGGCGTGTCCGATAAAGCGAGCTGACGACGGTCTTGCATTGTCGAGCCGCAACGCGCTTCTGACTCCCGAGCAGCGTGAAGTGGCTCCGGAGATACATGCCGCACTCCGCAACAGTGTCGAATATAGTAAGACACATTCCGTAAGGGCAACTCATGACAGCGTTGTGGAACGCATAAATGCAGTGCCACACATGGAGGTGGAGTATTTCGAGATAGTTGATGCCCGCACGTTGGCTGCAATAGATGAGTGGGAGGAATCCCCGTGGGTGGTAGGCTGCATTACTGTCTATTGCGGAAAGGTCAGATTAATCGATAATATAGCATACCGTTTGCCAAAAGAATAAAGAGATGCTTATAGAGATGATGAAATCAAAGATTCACCGGGTGACCGTTACTGAGGCGAATCTGAATTATATCGGAAGCATAACGATAGACCGTGCTCTTCTCCGTGCCGCTAACATACTGGAGGGGGAAAGAGTGTGGATTGTAGACAATAATAACGGCGAACGCTTCGACACGTACACGATAGGTGGAGAAGAGGGGAGTGGTGTAATCTGCCTCAATGGCGCGGCAGCACGTAAGGTGCAGCCCGGCGATGTGGTGATAATCATAGCATACGCACAGATGACGCCTGAAGAAGCAAGAGAATTCAAACCGACGGTGATCTTTCCGGATACTGCCACCAACAGGCTGTGAAAGACGCAGATCTAAATCAGAAATAGAATAAAATATGTTTAAGAATTTATCCGATCGTCTTGAACGATCGTTCAAGATATTGAAGGGTGAAGGACGTATCACGGAGATAAATATTGCCGAAACCCTTAAAGATGTGCGCAGAGCGCTTCTTGACGCCGACGTCAATTACAAAGTCGCCAAGAGCTTTACCGACACCGTTAAGCAAAAAGCATTGGGACAGAACGTAATCAATGCCCTGAAACCTAAGGAATTGATGATTAAGATAGTGCATGATGAACTGACCTCCCTTATGGGAGGACAGGAGGCTCCGCTTAATCTTTCCGGCAACCCTACAGTGATACTTATGTCGGGTCTTCAGGGTTCGGGTAAAACTACGTTCTCAGGTAAACTTGCGAAGAAGCTGAAATCGTCTAAGGGTAAACGTCCGTTGCTTGTGGCAGCCGACGTGTATCGTCCTGCCGCTATCGAGCAGCTGAAAGTGCTCGGTGAGAGTATCGGCGTGCCCGTATATACGGAGGATGGCAATAAGGACGCTGTGCAGATTGCGTTGAATGGTATTGCCGAGGCAAAGCGTAATCATCAGGATCTCGTAATCATAGACACGGCGGGTCGTCTTGCCGTTGATGAGGAGATGATGCGTGAGATTGAGGCGATAAAGAATGCCGTGAAGCCGCAGGAGACGCTGTTTGTCGTTGACTCAATGACGGGTCAGGATGCTGTAAATACTGCCAGGGAATTTAACGAGCGTCTTGATTTCAATGGCGTAGTGCTCACGAAGCTTGACGGCGACACCCGTGGTGGTGCGGCTCTTTCAATCCGCTCGGTGGTGGAGAAGCCTATAAAGTATATCGGTACGGGCGAGAAACTGGAGGATATACAGGAGTTTAATCCGGAAGGTATGGCGAGCCGTATCCTTGGCATGGGAGATATTGTCGAACTTGCCAAGCGTGCGCAGGAGCTTTATGACCAGAAGGAGGCAGAACGTCTTCAGGAGAAAATCAAGAAGAATAAGTTTGATTTTGATGATTTCCTTAATCAGATCCATCAGATCAAGAAGATGGGTAATATCAAGGAGCTTGCCTCAATGATTCCGGGAGTCGGGAAGGTGATCAAGGATATTGACATTGATGATTCGGCTTTCACCTCGATTGAGGCTATGATCAATTCGATGACTCCGTATGAGCGACATAATCCGGAGGTGCTTAACCAGAGCCGTCGTCAGCGTATCGCCAAGGGTTCAGGCACATCAATTCAGGCTGTCAATAAATTTGTGAAGCAGTTTGAAGACACGCGCAAGATGATGCGTGCTGCATCCAATATGAAGAATCCGATGAAGATGATGAATCAATTGAAGCAGGCGCGTTCTCAGCGCAGGTTCTGACGGATTTCTTAAAAGTCTTAATAAAATAATAGAGATGCAATTTTGTTGCATCTCTATTATTTTATTGGTTTGTGATGAACCGGTATTATTTCTTTTCAGTCACGTGGCACTGCCATTTCCAAGCGTTTGCCATAGTGTCTTTGATGTCGGCCTGAGCCTTCCATCCGAGCACTTCGTTTGCTTTCTTCGGGTCAGCCCAAATCTTCTCAATGTCGCCGGCACGACGCTCACCGATCTTGTGGGGCACAGGCACGCCTGTTGCCTCCTCGAAAGCATTGATGAGCTGAAGCACAGAGAGACCGTTGCCTGTGCCGAGATTGAAGATCTCGACAGAATCAGTGTCGTTGTTCTCAAGCATACGCTTCATTGCAATGACGTGAGCCTTTGCAAGATCTACCACATCAATATAGTCGCGGATGCAGCTGCCGTCGGGAGTGTTGTAGTCATCGCCGAATACGGTCAGCTCCTTGCGGATGCCTGCAGCAGTCTGAGTGAGATAAGGCACAAGGTTCTGAGGCACGCCAAGAGGAAGCTCGCCGATAAGAGCCGACGGATGTGCACCGATGGGGTTGAAGTAGCGGAGAAGGATGCTCTTTATCGGGGCACCGCTCTTCACGTAGTCCTCAATTATCTCCTCAGAGATCTGCTTGGTGTTGCCGTAAGGGGAGGTTGCAGGTTTGATGGGGGCAGTCTCATCGATAGGATTCTGGTCGGGCTCTCCGTATACTGTACAAGAGGATGAAAATACGATACCTTTCACGCCGAACTCGGGCATAAGCTCAAGCAGATTGATGAGAGTGTTGAGATTATTTCTGTAATAAAGGAGAGGCTTCTGAACGCTCTCGCCTACAGCTTTTGAAGCGGCAAAGTTGATGATTCCTTTGATTCCGGGGTTATCCTCAAAGAGCTTGCGGAGAGTGTTTATATCGGTGCAGTCACCTTTTACGAATACAGGGCGGATTCCGGAAATAGCCTCTATTCCATCGATTACAGATTCGTTGCTGTTTGACAGGTTGTCGATTATCACCACTTCGTAACCGGCATTCTGAAGCTCAACAGTAGTGTGAGAGCCGATATAACCGGTGCCGCCAGTGACAAGAATTTTCTCTTTCATAGTAAATAGGATATTAGAAAAGTTTTGCGGGATATACGCCTTCGTCAACAAGTTTCTGGAACTGTGCGACGGTTGCAGGACGGTCGGCTGCGTAAGTCACTCCAAACCATTTGGAAGGAGTCGGGAGCACTTTAAGGTCGATTTTTCCGGCTTCGATAAGCTCGTTGACTACAGTCGGGATGTAGAATTCAGCTTTCAGTTCATCGTGGTTCTTCTCGAGGAAGTGGAGGAATGATTCCACAGAATAGTCGAAGTAGTCGGGAGTGAAGCCCCACATGTTCATTGACACGGGAGCACCTTCGGGGAAGCTGACTTCCTTGCCATCCACCACCTGGATTAGCTTGCCATCCTTTCTCTCGATTCCATGACATTCGGTCACGCCTGTAAGGTTGCCTTCGGGACTAACCTCGCATAGACCGCGTGAAACGCCGCCATTCTCACTGAGTGTGTTCTCCACGTTGAAGCCGATCATGCAGTAGCAGTTCTTTTTCCCTTCTACAGAGCGGAGGAAATCACCGAGGATACGGAAACTGTCGGCACCATAGTAGTCATCGGCATTGATTACTGCAAAAGGCTCCTTGATTACGTCCTTACCCATAAGCACGGCATGATTTGTGCCCCAAGGTTTTGAACGCTCAGGATTGGGTTTGTAGTCGCCGGGAAGATTATTTATATCCTGGAACACAACCTCAACGGGCACGTGTCCTTCGTATTTTGAGATTACTTTATCGCGGAATTCTTGTTTGAAATCGTGGCGAATCACGAAAACGATCTTACCGAATCCGGCACGTAGAGCGTCATAGACAGAATAATCCATGATGGTTTCGCCGCTCGGTCCAAGTCCGTCAAGCTGTTTCAGACCACCGTATCGGCTGCCCATGCCGGCAGCAAGGATAAAAAGCGTAGGTTTCATTTTGATTGGAATTTAGTTTAGGTTATAATATAGGAATGTTTAGATTGGTAATCGTGATGGTTTTGGGGTGCGAACGCTTTGCGATATGAGAAGCATGAGGTCGAACATCACGATTTTCGCGTTGGCATTACGCTCAATGTCGTATGCTGCCTTTGAGATGTCGTCGCTCAATTTTTCCACGTTGCCCTCATGTATGAATGGAGAGAATCGAGTGCTGAAGTTCTCTTCATCCGGGGTCATCATTACGATTTGTGGCATTTTCAGGTTGTAGATGAAATTCTCTCTCACCATTCTACCGCAATATGCAATGAATCTCAACAGCTTTTCCCTTCCCATCGCAGCCATTGTCTCGGAAAGCTCCTTCAGCCGTTTTGCTTTCAGCCCGTATGCCATTCTCATGGTCTCCTTGAAGAGTTCGGAGAATTGCATTAGTTCTTCGGGATGACAAGTGATTTCTTCGGCTCGCCCCATGCTGCCTTCCGCTATTCTTGATGCCGCGGATGCTATGGTGCCGGGAATACCGCGATTTTCGGCAAGATGTCGGGATATGTCGTCGGAGGAGAGAGGGAGGAGATGAAACCGTTGGGTCCTGGAAAAAATGGTTGGCAATACTTTTGAATCGTCGTTGCTTACGAGTATGAAAATAGTGTCGTCGTAAGGTTCCTCAATTATCTTCAAGAGTTTGTTTGCCGCTTCCGGACGCATTTTTTCGGGGAGCCACATAAGAAATATCTTGAAATTTTCCTGATATGCGGATAGCGAGGCGCGTGCGATTATATCTTCGCTTTCTGTTACGTAGATTGCCGGGCGTGAATTACCTGCCTGAATAATCTCGTTCCATTTTTCAGGGGGCATGTAGCTCCATTCGGTCATCATCTCTTTCCAGCAATCAGCGAGGTCTTTTGATACGAGGATGCCGTCGCGCTTGATTACCGGATATATGAAATGAATGTCGGGGTTGTTCAGATTCTGGTGCTGCTTGCATGACGGACATACTCCACAAGAGTCGCCATTTACGTGGTTTTGGCAGTGGATGTATTGTGCGAGAGCACGGGCGAGTCGGAATTTGCCTATACCTGAAATGCCGGAAAGCATTATTGCATGGGGTATCTTACCCGCGTCAACAATGCTTCTCAATGCTCTTATCGTTTCGTTATGTCCGGCTATTTCGGAAAATTTCATGATTTTAAATTGAATTGCAAAAATACCTATAAACTTTCAAACATGCAAATGAAGTGGTTTAAACTTTTCGACAGTATATGAATTTTCATTGTCAGAAACTTGATGACAAAACTTGAAAATTTAGTAAAATCAGGTTTGGCTTATAATTATGAAAAGGTATTTTGACCTTGGCGGAAACTGTTACCTTACCCTCTGTGACAATGTGGAGTAACAGAATTAAAATTTTGGGAAATTATTTTTGTGTATTTGGCAATTTGAAAAATAAAGGGGATAGAATTTGGATGTAGGTTCAAAAAAATGTAATTTTGGGATATGATACCGTTTTTGAAATCCATAGCGAGGGGATATGCCTCGCGTTATTCCGATTTGTCGGAGATATGTTTTCTTTTTCCGAATAAGAGAAGTTGCACGTTCTTTTTGAAATATCTGAAAGAGGAGTTCGGACGTCATGTGATTGTGGCTCCGGAGGTTAAGACCATCACTGACTTTGTGGGCGATCTTTCCGGTAAGGTCGTCGCATCGCGTCTTGATATGATATTCATGCTGTTTGAGTCATATCAGGCGTTGCAGGGGAAGTCATCGGGTTTTTCGGATGATGAACAGGCAAAGGATTTTGAATCATTCATCGGCTGGGGTGAGACTGTATTGTCTGATTTTAATGAGATAGATCTCTATCTTGCGGATGCCGATGCGGTATTTAAAAATGTGAAGGATTATCGTGAAATCTCCTCCAACTTCCTGACCGAAGAGCAGAGGAAGGTCATGGCAGAGTATTTCGGTCGTCCGGACAAGGGGGATTCCGGAAAATTCTGGAGCAATTTTGAGCAGGAGGATGATGAAAATTCTGAGATAAAGCGTAAATTCATTCATCTGTGGAGGCGGTTGTCGCCCCTTTATGACTCAATGAAGGAGAAACTGTCGGCAAGAGGCTTGTTGACTACGGGTGGTATGTATAAGAGCGCGGTAGAGCGGCTAAAAAATGATGGCAGGGGGGCGTTGCCATATAAGAAGGTAGTGGCAGTAGGTTTCAATGCCCTCAGCACGTCGGAGATGGTGATGTTTTCAGAGATGCGCGATTTCGACGGGTATGAGGGATATGATGCCTTTTGTGATTTCTTCTGGGATTGCACGGGACCGGTGTTGTCGGCGGGATTAAATTCTGCCTCACGTTTTGTGAAGACAAATATGGAGCATTTCCCGATGCCGAAATGGGCGATGCCGTCGCTTGCTCAGAGCAGCTGTGAATCGTTGCCACGGTTGAGGGTAGTGGCTTCCCCTTCAAACTCGGCACAGGTGAAGATTGCCGGTACTCTTCTGTCGGAACTAAGCCATAGGCTGACGTCAAAAGAGATATCTGAAGCGAAGGTGGCGGTGATCCTTCCGGATGAGGGATTGCTTCTGCCGATGCTATATTCTTTGCCAAAGGGGATGGGCAACGTCAACCTAACAATGGGTTATCCGCTAAGGCTCACGTCGGTGGTGCCGTTTGTAAGACAACTAAGGCTCCTCTATCAGAACAGGAGAGGCAAGGGGCGTCAGGCTTCGTTCTATCATCGAGACTTGCGTCTGTTTCTGTCGCATCCATTCTCGCTCTCGATGTTTGGGACTGGACCGGTGGGGTTTCTGATAGGCTATATCGACAAGCACCATAAGGCTACCGTGACGCTGGAGGAGATAAGGGAATACTCGCCTGAGGCTGCTGCGGTCCTTGATTTCTCTGAACTTGACATTAATTCCGAGAACACTATTCCTACTCTTGACCGGATACTTGTGAAGACAAAGGATTCGCTGCCTTCCAATGAAACGGGAATGATGAAGACTAAGCTTGAGATTGACCATATAGAGATATATCGGGATGCGTTGCGTCGTCTTGGCGAATTGCTTCAGGAATATAATGCTTCGCCGACACCATCCACAATATTCCGTCTTGCCGACCGGTTGCTTGCTTCAACCACAGTAGGTTTCGAGGGGGAACCGTTGGCGGGTCTTCAGGTAATGGGTACGCTGGAGACACGTTCGATTGACTTTGATTATCTCTTTATTCTTTCAATGAATGAGAGGATAATGCCTATGAGGGCACGCACCAGGAGCTTCATCCCTGACAGCCTTCGCCATGCATACGGGATGCCGCCGTCGAATTATGCCGAGTCGATATTCGCCTATTACTTCTACCGCATGATAAGCCGGGCAAAGGAGGTGACGATGACTTACGATGCACGCACCGGTGGTGGTTCGGGAAGCGGCGATGTGTCAAGATATGTATTGCAGTTGCGGCATCTGTTTGCAAAGGGTGTTTTGGAGGAGCAGAATTGGAAGTTCCGTCTGTCGGGTAAGGAGGAATATGATCCGGTTGTGAGAAAGACGGAGGAGATAAAGGCACGTCTGACAAGCTATATGGAAGATGGGGAGAATGCCAAAAATTTCTCTGTATCGGCTCTAAATACCTATAGGGAGTGTCAGGTGAAGTTCTTTTATCAGAACGTGATGGGTATAAATACTGACCCTGCCCCCTCAGAATATATAGATGCCATAGGAGTGGGCAATATCCTTCATGCCATAATGGAGCATCTGTATCTTCCCAAGGATAAGCGCAAGAGATTTCTAAAGGAGCCTGTTATGATGCAGAAAGAGACTATAGCCGGACTGTTGGCAGATACGGATTCTCTTCGTAAGCTCACGACACGCCTTGTCAACTCGCTTCATTTCCATGCATCAGAGGATGAACTCGACACTCCGTTGACCGGAGCGGCGGAGATAGTGGGTGACCAGATAATTAATCAGGTGAAGCGGGTGCTGAAGCGAGACTTGCGTATAGCACCGTTCAAGATATATGGTTGTGAGATAAAGGAGAGATTGAAGTTGCGACTGTCGTCGGGCAGGACGGTGAATTTCAAATTTGCGATTGACCGGCTTGATGAGATAGATGTGGACGGGGAGAAGTGTCTCCGCATAGTCGATTATAAGACGGGGCGCATCAAATTGGAGGCAGAAGATATAGGGGAGGTTCTGGATGGAGATTATAAGTCGGAACAGGTGTTCCAGTTGTTCACTTATGCGTGGCTTCTGGGGAAGAGCAGTCATGGGGTGACGGATAAGGTGCGTATGGAGATTTATGACGTGCCGAAGATTTTCTTGAATGAAGAGAACTTACCCATGATCGGTGGAGAGCCTGTGAAGAGCTTTGACGAATATTCCGGGGAGTTTGCCGAAGGTATAGACAATATGCTGGAAAGCATATTTGAGTCGGATTCCTTCCTGCCTGCAAAAGATGAGGGGATGTGTAGCAAATGCAGCCTTGCGATGTTGTGCCGCAGATGATGCCTTCCGGAGTGAACCAACGGGTGACGTAAATGTTAACAAGAAGGATGCCGGTAGATAGACTGACGCCAGAAATGGATTAGTGGTATCCGGCAAAGAAGTTGTCTAAAATTGTAAGGAATGGAGAAAATAATAGTGATAGGGGGCGGTTTTGCAGGTCTTAATCTGGTGAAATATCTTGATAAGGATAAGTTTCAGGTTAAACTCATAGACCGTGATAATTTCCATTGCTTCCCCCCGTTGTTTTATCAGATAGCGTCTTCAAGTCTTGCGTCTGCCAACATCTGTTTCCCATTCAGAAGGGAATTCAAGAAGTATAAGAATGTGGCTTACCACATGGGTCATGTCAAGGATATAGATTTGGAGTCGAAGAGGGTTGTGACCAGTTATGAGACTCTGGAGTATGACCGCCTTGTCATAGCGGCAGGTTCGGCAAATAATTACTTCGGCATGGATAAGCTTTCGGAAAGCACTTTTGGAATAAAGACAGTCGCGCAGGCGGCGCATACGCGGGATGAGATAATAGATCGTCTTGAACGTGGCGCGATATGCAAGGATGCTGCCAGGCGAAGGGAACTGCTCAGTTTCCTGGTTGTGGGAGGAGGTCCGGCAGGAGTGGAGATTGCCGGAGCACTCGGGGAGATGAAGAAATACGTCTTGCCGAAAGAATATCCTGATATAGATCCGGAAGAGGTGAGAATCACTCTTGTGGAGGGCACGGGCAAACTTTTGGGCGCGATGAGGGGGAAATCGTCGGAACGGGCTGAACAATATCTCCGCGATCTGCACGTAGACGTGAGACTCAACACGCTTCTGAAAGATTATGAGGATAAGAGAGTGACCTTTCGTGACGGCTCTACAGAATATTGGGAGACGGTAATATGGACAGCAGGTGTCAAAGGTGAGCCGATACCGGGATTGCCGGCAGATTGCATGGGGCATGGCGGGCGTATTGCCGTAGATGAGTTCAACAGGCTTCCGGGTCATCCGGAGGTTATGGCGATAGGCGACATAGCCGTCATGTATACTGATGACTACCCTAAGGGGCATCCTCAGATGGCGCAGCCTGCCATACAACAGGCAAAAAATCTTGCAAGGAATCTAAATTGTGGGGAATTCCGTTATCCGTTCAGATATAAAGACAAGGGTTCGATGGCTACTGTCGGGAAGAATCGTGCGGTGGCTGACCTGACAACGGTCTCGTTAGGCGGTTTTCCAGCATGGTTCATCTGGATGGCGATCCATCTTCTGTCGTTGCTCGGGATGAGAAATAAGGTCACGGTGCTTCTGAATTGGGTATGGAACTATTTTACAAACTCAACCACGTTGAGACTCCGGCTCCTTCCTGCCAAATATCCGTTGCGCAGACATTGGGGAGACTGACGGAATGGGGCGGAAATGCCGTTTGTGGCGGGGAAACCGGTGAGCCTTTTTTGTAAATGAGTTAAATAAGTGTTAAATTTGCAAGAATTATTTCAATTCTTGATTATATAATATAGAAGCTGTCATAAAGTATGGGTCTACCAAGGCTAAATGAGGATGCAATTCCTTTGAATGGCAGATTCTGTAAGTTTAATCGAAGCATGAGTGTCCGTCGGTATACGTGATGCCTGTGCATAAAAAATATAAGGATATGAAGTTACTAAAGGAATGCGTGATGCCAATGCTCGCAATAGCGATTCTTCCGCTCGGGGCATGCAGCGTCGCAAATAAGAAGACAGATAAGAATCAGGAAGTGAAGAAAGAGGCAGTGCTCCCGACAGATAGGGAGAAGATTGTTCAACCCGTGTCGGCGGTATATACCTCGGCGGAGTTGGCAAACGGAGTGGTCAAGGGTGATTGGGCTATAGAGAAGGTGAACGGGAAGGATGCCGTAGGTGAGAAATCCCCCTTCCTGAAGTTTGTGCCGGAGGAGAAACGTGTGTATGGCAACAATGGATGCAATATAATCAACGGCTCCTATCAGTATAATCCTGCGGATTCCACACTTACGTTCGGGACCATGGCGTCGACAATGATGGCATGCGGAATGGAGGGTATCACGGATTACGAAATCAATCAGGCACTCGGAGAGGTGCGTTATTACACGTGCAATTTGAGTGGAGATGATTTCTATCTCACTCTGTATGATTCGGAGCGCAAGCCTGTGATGGAGCTGATGCATCAGAACTTCCAGTTTCTCAACGGCACGTGGGCTGTGAAGGAGATTTCCGGTCAGCCTGTCGACGTGCCTGACATGAAGCTGGTGATTGACGTGGATGAGGGTAAGTTGCATGGCAACACCGGTTGCAACATAATCAACGGCACCCTTGAGACAGACATGGATGCCGCCAACTCCATATCGTTCCAAGGGATAGCGATGACGAGAATGGCTTGTCCAGATCCGAATTATGAGACCCAGCTCATCGTGGCGATCGAGGAGGCTACAAAGGCAAAACAGCTCCAGGGGAATAAGGCTGCGTTGCTGAATAGCGACAACAAGACTGTGCTGCTTCTTGAGCGCACGTCGGATAAATGATATACTGAAGTTTCGCAAGCTGCACTTCAGTGGTTTAAAGTTTATAGTTTAAGGTTTAAGATTCACGAAAATCCACGAATCTTTTCATTATACAAAATTTAATGATCATAAACCATAAACATTAAACCTTAAACCATTTAAGTGAAGCAAGTTGGAAAACTTGCGAAACTTAAATGATACATTGATTGATATGCCTAAAGCAGAAGAACGAATTGACAAGTGGCTATGGTGTATGCGTGTGTTTAAGACGCGCACTATAGCCACAGACGCATGTAAGAAGGGGAGGGTCACGATAAATGGCGTGTCGCTCAAGCCTTCAAGGATGATAAAGCCGGGCGATGTGGTCGACGTGAAGAAACCGCCGGTGACGTATACGTTTCGTGTGCTTCAGATTCCCCCAAATAGATTGGGGGCGAAACTTGTGCCGGAATATCTGGAGAATCTGACCTCTCCGTCTCAATATGAACTTCTTGAAATGACCAAGATCTCGGGTTTTGTTGACCGTCAGAAAGGTCTCGGTAGACCTACCAAGCGAGATAGCCGCGAGTTGTCGCGCTTTAAGGAGGAGAGTTATGCAGATTCATTTTTCCTTGATTGGGAAGATGATGACGAAGATGATGATTAAATTACTAAGACGTCTGTTCCGGCGGGACACCCATGCCGGGCAGACGGAAATAAACAAAGAGGTAGTGAAGAGATATTTGATAGTGTGTCTTGGAAACATAGGACCGGAATATGAGGGCACACGCCATAATGTGGGTTTTATGGTAGGCGATACCATAGCAGATGATGCCGGGATCGGATTCAAGTCGTGCAGATATGGCGATATGGCAGAGGTGAAGGTGAAAAACTGTGAGCTGCTTTTGCTGAAACCCTCCACTTTTATGAATCTAAGCGGCGTGGCTGTGCGTTTCTGGATGAATAAGGAGAAACTCCCGCTTGAGAATCTGCTGGTGATAGTGGATGACCTTTCGCTTCCGTTTGGAGCCATAAGAATCAGGGAACGTGGGTCGGATGCCGGACATAACGGACTTAAAAACATAGCGGAACAACTCGGTACACAGAATTATGCGAGATTGAAATTCGGTGTGGGTAACAATTTTCCCAAGGGAGGTCAGATAGATTTTGTGCTCGGACAATTTCCTCCGGAGGAGAAGAAGGAGCTTCCGGCGAAGCTTAAGACGGCAGCGGATGCAGTTAAGGCATTTTGCCTTAGTGGAGCCGCGTTTGCAATGAATCATTATAATAAATGATGTAAATTTCGGCTTATAAACGTTGGTAGGACTGTCCCGGTATTGCGGGAATGGAAAAAAAATTGTAATTTTGCGCCAGCTTTTGAGCAAAAACGTGTGATGGGAAATCTGTTGCCCGGTGCGAAAGCTCCCGTGGCGGCTCCCCGAAGACGATATGTCCGGAGCGAAAAACTTATTTTGAGTAACACAACAAACAACAATGAAAAAATTTCAATTGAGCGCTCAGCCTCGTACTGAGCTTGGCAAGAAGTCGGTAAAGGCTTTGCGTGCAGAGGGTAAAATCCCCGCAGTTCTTAACGGTGGTAAAATTGTAGAGCTTCCTTATGCAGGTGAGCTTAAAGCTGGTGAGAAGGTTGTAGAGATCGCTGACAACCGTGGTCTCATCACTACCGACATCGTAGTGAAAGCAGAGGATGTGCGTAAGCTCATCTATTCACCCGATATTTTCGAAATCGACCTTGACATCAATGGCGACAAGCGTATCGCAGTGATGAAAGAGATTCAGTTCCAGCCGGTGAAGGATACAGTTCTTCACATCGACTTCCTTGAGGTTGGTCCTGAGAAACCTATCGTAATGGAGGTTCCTGTTCAGATCGAAGGTCACGCTGAGGGTGTTAAAGCCGGTGGTAAGCTGACACTTTCACTCCGCAAACTCAAAGTGAAAGCTATCTATGACCAGATTCCTGAGCGTCTCGTAGTAAACGTGGATTCACTTGGTCTTGGCAAGAGCTTGGCAGTAGGCGATCTTCACTATGAGGGTCTTGAGCTTATCAATGCTAAGAATGCAGTGGTATGTGCCGTACAGCTGACTCGTGCAGCTCGTGGTGCAGCAGCAAAGGCTGGCGAGTAATCATAGCATCAGCAAGCATAAAAAAGTCCGTATCATTAATGATGCGGACTTTTTTTATGTGTATTTTTATGCGTATGGTTGACAGAATCCTTTTTGAGGATGCAAGTCAGATTATTGCATGCGCTTGAGGATATTGTATGACGGGAGCACACCAAGCTCACCAGCCTTTGACAGATCGGCGAAAGCCTGTTTCTTGTTGCCGGATTGCAGATAGGTGAGTCCTCGGTTGAAATATGCCTCACCGAAGTTCGGGTCAGTCTTTATCGCCTCGCTGAAACATTGCAGTGCCGACGTGAAATCACCAGCGGAATAATAGATATTGCCTTTGTTGAACCATGCGAATATCAATCGGGGGTTGAGCGTTATTGCACGATCATAGTCGGAGATTACGTCTTGCAATGCGGCGGCAAGCGCACGGCGTTGCAGATAGTCGTTCTTTTCATCTGCACCCTCTTGCCGGGATTTGGATTTTGCCTGAGCATCAGCCAACTTTGCAAATGCACGAGCCATGTAAGCAACGGTGAATTTATCGTCAATCTCAATAACCTTATCAAGATTCTCGATTGCCTCAGGATAGTTTTTCAGCATTGTAAGGGTGACGGCAAGCGCGAGCCTGTCGATGGGGCGTCCTTTCCCTGAGGCGATGAGTTGCTTCAGTTCGTCGGAATATTTGAAAAGACGTTCGGCGTCATTCTCATCGAAGGCAGCCGGAGTGCCCGGATTCAGATAAAACATCTTTGCGATATAGTGCTGCTGATTGAGATCGTCGAGGTCGCGGAAATAGTTTGACACGGATTTAAGGGTGAGTGGGGTCTCTGAAAGCGTGAGTGCGTAGATAGGCTCCAATTCCACCTGTACGTTCCTATCTTGTACGCGTCCCTTAATTTTCTCGTTGTAGGAGAGTTGGGTCTCTACTGCATCCGACACAGTGACGAGGCGGTTGAACTTATCCATTACCTCGATTTCCGATTCTTCATGGTCGGCATGATCGTTTCGGTCGTTGCTCTCGGCAGCAGCAATTGCCGGACGGTCAAGTGGATTCTTCTCCGGATTCTTCACGTAGTTTTTCACGAGGTCATCGGCATGGAATGCAAGCTGCATGGCGGAACGCATGTCGCCGAGATTCCTGTGGGCTTCAGCCATGGCATAATAGACGGGGTAGAAGCGTGGATATTTTTTTGAGATAGCCTCGAAATCGGCAAGAGCCTCACGGTTTTTGTCCTGTTCGAGCCGTACAAGACCACGGTTGTATAATGCGTGGAAATTAGCAGGCTCAATCTCAAGCACCGCCGTCATGTCAGCTTCCGAACGTGCAAGGTCTTTCACTTCATATCGCAGCAGCGCACGGTTGAAGAGCGCGGAGGTGTTTTTCGGGTCAAGCTCGATTGCGTAGTTGTAGTCGCTCATGGCTCCGAAGAAATCATCCGAGTTATATCTGATGAATGCCCTGTTTACATATAGGTCGGCAACCTCAGGACGCAATCTTATTGCCGCGTCCATGTCTTCCGCAGCCTTGTCCCATTCCTTTCGCTTCCATTCTATGGATGCCCTTATCAGGTAGGGATTTATAAGACTTTTAGAGAGATTGAGCGCAGCGTCAAGGTCATTGAGCGCGGCGATGGTGTCGCCCTTTTCAAGATTTAGCCTGCCACGTGCTGCCCATCCCTCCTCAAATTTCGGAAAAAGACGTAGGAGAGTGGAGAATGTTGAGTCGGCACCCTCATATCGTTTCAGCTCAGTCTGTGCGACAGCCTTGTAGAAAAGAAAATTCCGGTCGACAGGGTTGTGCGACAATCCGATGTCGTAATCGTCGATGGCCGCTTCCTCCTTTCCCAGGCATTGGCGAGCGAATCCTCTCACTTTATATGCCTCTGTCTTGAATTTGTTGAGCTCGATGGCCTTATTGCAATCCTCCTCCGCCCCCTGATAGTCGTCAAGACTGAGCTTGGCGATAGCTCTGAAAAAGTAAGGGTCGGGAAGATAGGGTTTGGCTTTTATTGCCTGATTGAAATATTGTATGGAGAGCATATAGTCTTCCATCGACAATACGTTTCGTCCGATAGTCAGCACCTGCTCGGCATTTACCTGGGCGAATAGCGGAGAAAAAGATGCTGCCAGCCCGAGCCCGATGAGGGCTCGGCGCCGTAAGCGGAATATTTTGAATGCGGGAATCTTCATAACAAGATGCAAAATTAACAAAAAAAGAGAAGAAATAGCAGAAGAAGATGAAAAAGGGTATTAAAACTCCCTTAAACATGCTATAAAATGTTTAAAATAATGAGTAGCGTTAAAAATATTAAGATGAATTGATGGAAATATTGGAAAATTTTAGTAATTTTGCGCGAATAAAACAGGTCGGCATTAAGGTCTGTTAAAAATAAAGAAACAACAACATACATCATAATATGATCAACATCACTTTCCCCGATGGAAGCGTAAGGGGATATGAATCGGGGGTGACTCCTTTTCAGGTAGCAGAAAGCATAAGTCCCCGTTTTGCAGCAGATGTACTTGCTGCGAAAGTCAACGGGCAGGATTGGGATATATCCCGTCCGATTGCTGAGGATGCAAGCATAGAGCTTTTCAAGTGGGATTCCGAAGAGGGTAAGCATGCGTTTTGGCATTCGTCTGCCCATCTTCTTGCAGAGGCACTGCAGGAGCTTTATCCCGGTGTGAAGTTCGGCATTGGTCCGGCTATTGAGAACGGTTTCTATTACGATATCGATCCGGGAGAGCATAAGATCACGTCAGACGACTTCAAGAAGATCGAAGACAAGATGATGGAGCTTGTTGCCCGTAAGGAGGACATAGTAAGAGCCGACATCTCTAAGGAGGATGCCCTCAAAATGTTTGGCGACAGGGGCGAGACCTACAAGTGCGAGCTTATCAGCGAGCTTGAGGACGGACATATCACCACCTATACTCAGGGTGCATTCACCGACCTTTGCCGTGGTCCGCATATCGCCAACACATCGCCGATTAAGGCTGCCAAGATATTATCTCTTGCCGGAGCATACTGGCGTGGTGATGAGAAACGCAATCAGCTTGTGCGCGTATATGGTATCACATTCCCTAAGAAGAAGATGCTTGATGAGTATCTGACCCTTCTTGAGGAGGCTAAGAAACGTGACCACCGTAAGCTCGGCAAGGAGATGGAGCTTTTCACATTCTCGCCGACAGTGGGACAGGGTCTGCCTTTGTGGCTTCCCAAGGGTGCCGCGCTCCGCGACAGGCTTGAGCAGTTCCTCAGAAAGATACAGAAGAAGTATGGTTATCTTCAGGTAATCACCCCGCATATCGGAAATAAGGCATTGTATGTCACTTCCGGACATTGGGCAAAATATGGTAAGGATTCATTCCAGCCTATCCACACTCCGGAAGAGGGTGAGGAATATATGCTGAAGCCGATGAACTGCCCTCATCACTGCGAGATATACAAGTCAAGCCCGCGCAGCTACCGCGATCTTCCGATGCGTCTTGCGGAGTTTGGCACAGTATATCGTTATGAGCAGAGCGGCGAGCTCCACGGCTTGACCAGGGTGAGAGGCTTTACTCAGGATGACGCTCATATCTTCTGTGCGGCAGACCAGATAAAGGGTGAGTTCCTGAAAGTGATGGATATCATCCTCTATATCTTCAAGGCACTCGACTTCAAGAATTATGAGGCACAGATCTCATTGCGTGATCCTAATAATAAGGAGAAATATATAGGCTCCGATGAGAACTGGCACCTTGCTGAGAACGCCATTATCGAGGCTTGTGCCGAGAAGGGTCTGAAGGCAAAGCAGGTTGAGGGTGAGGCAGCGTTCTACGGTCCGAAACTTGACTTCATGGTGAAGGATGCTATCGGACGCCGTTGGCAGCTCGGCACAATTCAGGTGGATTATAACCTTCCGGAGCGTTTTGGTCTGGAATATACAGGCAGCGACAACCAGAAACATCGCCCTGTGATGATTCACCGTGCGCCATTCGGATCAATGGAGCGTTTCGTGGCTGTGCTTCTTGAGCACACGGCAGGCAAACTTCCTCTCTGGCTGATACCGGAGCAGGCAGTGGTGCTTCCCATCAGTGAGAAATTCAACGACTACGCCCGCAAGGTAGTTGAGATGCTTGATGAGGAGGGAGTGCGTGCATTTGTCGACGACCGCAATGAGAAGATCGGGAAGAAAATCCGCGACAATGAATTGAAAAAAGTGCCCTATCTGCTTATCGTAGGAGAAAAAGAGGCACAAAATGATGAAATTTCTGTAAGAAAACAGGGCGAAGGTGATAAAGGTTCGATGAA
>ERZ778504.303-NODE-303-length-53469-cov-7.145262_pt1 | contig 53469 bp, 45 predicted proteins | sample MGYA00510046_ERZ778504 | MGnify/ENA primary metagenome ERZ778504 (study PRJEB29527, sample SAMN07138964) | mouse gut metagenome | material: feces | host: mouse | place: China:Nanjing | collected 2016-01-25 ...
ACTTTTTCATAATATATGCCAAGTGGACGAGAGATTACTTGGCATCCTCCCTTTTACAGGGTTTTTATTTTTTTCTTGCATTTTATTCCATTATCGTGTATAAATATAAATAAAGAGAATATTCCACCTACGACAGAAGGGACTGTCCAAATGGGATATTCTCTCTTTTTATGTACACCTCATGCGAAGGAAACGACGACACAGCGTCGCATGGGGCAGAACCTATCTCGAATGATATGAAGGAGGAATTTTTATGCTTGATCTGATAGCAAAAGTCAATAGCGCCATCAACGGCGTCGTGTGGGGGATTCCCATGCTGGTCCTGATCATCGGTACGGGCATCTACCTGACCGTCCGCACCAGATTTTTTCAGATCACGCATGCCGGTCATGTGAGCGCCAGGACGATCGGCGGTGTGTTCAAAAAGGGGAGCGGTGTCACCAGCTCGAAGGAAAAGACTTCCATCTCACAGTTTCAGGCGCTGTGCACCGCCCTTGCGGCGACGATCGGCGTCGGCAATATCGCAGGCGTCGCCGCGGCGATCGCTGCCGGAGGTCCCGGCGCCATCTTCTGGATGTGGCTGTCCGCTTTTTTCGGAATGATGACAAACTATTCGGAGAATGTGCTCGGAATCTACTACCGCCGGAAAAACAGCCACGATGAGTGGTGCGGCGGTGCCATGTATTACCTAAGAGATGGCCTTGGCTCCAAAAAGGGCTGTGCGGGCATCGGAAAAGTGCTCGCCGTACTGTTCTCCATCTTCTGTGTCCTTGCCTCATTCGGCATCGGAAACATGAGCCAGGTAAACACCATCTCCGGTAACATCACCTCCGTATTCCGGATCGACGCGCTCGACCGCATCATCATCATCGGCTCTTCCGAGATCAACCTGTACGCGCTGATCGTCGGCCTGCTGCTGATGCTCCTCGCCGGGCTTGTGATCGTGGGCGGCATCAAGCGGATCGCCCAGGTCACGGAGAAATTCGTGCCGTTTATGGCATGTGCATACATACTGGGCTCCCTGATCGTGTTCATCGTCAATATCGAAAAAGTCGGCGAGGTGTTCGGCGCGATCTTCTCCTTCGCGTTTGGCTTCCGGGCGATCGGCGGCGCGGCGGTCGGTCTGGCAGTCCGAAACGCCGTCACATGGGGTTTTAAGCGCGGCGTCTTCTCCAACGAGGCCGGGCTTGGTTCGTCCGTCATGGTCCACTCCGCATCCAACGTGGTCGAGCCCGTCAGACAGGGAATGTGGGGCATCTTCGAGGTGTTTGCCGATACGGTCGTCGTCTGTACGCTGACTGCATTCTCGATCCTCTCGACCGGCCTGATCGACCTGCACACTGGCGAGATGCTCTCCGCAAATGAACAGACCGCCCTTGTCAGCGAGGCTTTTGGGACGGTATTCAACTTTGGCGGCGTGAACGTCGGCGGCGCCTTTATCGCGATCGCGATCCTTCTGTTCGCGTTCTCCACCGTACTCGGGTGGAGCTACTACGGGACAAAGGCATGGGAATTTCTATTTGGCACCAAAGCCACTATCATCTACAAGGTCGTGTTCGTGGTCTTCATCGTGTTCGGCGCGACGATGAACCTCGACCTTGCATGGGACATCTCCGACACCTTTAACGGACTGATGGCGATCCCGAACCTGATCGGCGTGCTGACACTGTCAGGCACGGTCATCAGGATCACCAAAAACTATGCGGCGCGCACCTTCGAGCACTCCAAAGAAAAACCGATGCTCTCCGCATTTGAGGATATTCAGGCAGAACAGGAGCGCAAATTAATAAATTCATAGAAGATCTTATTTCGTTACAATCATTCCCTGTCTGTAAGCGGCAAGCAACAGTTCAAGATCATGGATCGTCTCCATGATCTCCTTGCCGTTATCCGTGTCCTTGACCATCACGCGCTCCGCCTCCGTCTCAAAGAAGTTGGACGAGGACTCGATGTCCTTGTTCTCCTCCAGCACCTTCGCGATGCTCTCAAACGGCTGATGCGCCTTCAGGCGCATGCCGTGCGAATTGTAGATCAGCGTGTAGCCGGCGATCCCTGTCGTCTTCTGATACGCCCGGCAGAACCCGCCGTCTATCACGATCAGCCGGTTGTTTGCCTTCAGCGGGGACTCCCCCTTTGACACCTTGATCGGCGTGTGGCCGTTGATAATGTGGGAGATGGAGCTGTCCAGTCCAAACTCATGCAGGATCTTCCTGCAGTACTCCTCCTGCTTGTAATAGCGGTAGTACGGATTCTTTGGCTCATCGTAGGTGCTCTCATCCACCACAAAGGTCCGCTCAAAGGTTTTCATCGTCCTGCCCGCAAGCGGCGACTTTTTCCCGCACCACAGATACCACATAAAATCGACATCCGACTGGTCAGAATTGCCGAAGAAAGCGCGCCTTGCCACTTTCGCGGCGTGGTCCATATACGCCCTCCCCTTATAATCCCTGCCGTCAAGCCTCATAGCGGCGAACCCGCCGTCCTCCGTCATCGGAATGCAGCCGTGGAACAAAAGATTGCCGTTGTAACACATATAGGTGCTGCCCTTCTCATACAGAAACCGGACGTGTTTCCGGAGCATATGGCTGTTCACGAACGCCGCCCTCAGGTCATCTATGACATGCTGCTCCTCTGTGGTGAGCGTATACGCGTCGCCCGTGTCCAATGTCGGAAAATAGCAGTCATTCAACTCATATTCCTGTCCGTCGATCCTGACAACGCCGCGCCCCTTGTCGATCTTGTCGAGCAGGAGCCTGTCCACCATATCATACTCCGGATGGCGCATGATGATCTGGCCCTCAAGCTTGAACAGGATGACGGAGACCGCCTTGAGCGCCGCATCCATCGGCTGCATATCCGGGTAAGTCTGCTCTGCGAACAGCGTCAGAGAGCGCAGGCTGATCGCATACGTATTTTCGAGGATCTCAATATTGTCATATTTGAGATTGTTCCGCAGCACATTCGCGATACACGCCTCGCTGCCGCATGCCGCCCCCATCCACAGGATATCGTGGTTTCCCCACTCGATATCCACAGAGTGGTAGCTGATCAGCAGATCCATGATCCTGTCAGCGTTCGGTCCCCTGTCGTAGATGTCGCCCACGATATGGAGATGATCGACGGCAAGCCGCTTGATCAGTGTGCTCAGCGCATCGATGAACGCATCCGCACTGTCGATATCGATGATCGTGTCCAGTATCTTCTCATGGTAGACGTACTGGTTATTGTCCTCATCCGACTGCGCGTGCAGAAGCTCGTCGATGATATAACTGAACTCCGGAGGCAGAGCCTTTCGCACCTTAGAGCGCGTATATTTTGAGGACAAAAATTTCGCAAGCTCAGTGAGATTTTTCAGATTGATCTTATACCAGTAGGGCGTCACCGCATTCAACCTCTTCAGCAGCTTGATCTTCTCTGTCGGATAGTACACGAGCGTGCAGATCTCCTGACGTTCCCTAGGCGTCATGCGCTCTGCAAAGATCATATCCACTTTCTCCTTGATGACACCCGCCGCATTGTTCATAATGTGATAAAACGCCTCATATTCACCGTGAATGTCGCTCATGAAATGCTCCGTGCCCTTGGGCAGGTTCAAGATCGCCTTCAGATTGATGATCTCACGGCACACCGACGGTATCGACGGATACTTTACCGCCAGCAGTCTCAGATATTTCAGCTTCTCGTCAGTCAACTCCATATAGCACCTTTCTCAGCCGTTCCTTTCCAGACTCCCGCCAACAGTGTCATAGCCCGCAAAACTGAGATGTTCCCCCAGAACGCTGTGCACACCCTTCTTATTATATGAATATAATAAAAAACCAGAACACCTATTCGCATCAAGCCTGTCAAAATCCGTCTCGTCACCCTTCCTGTGATACCTGCTCAGCTGGTACTGGGCACTCGGATCTTTCGCGAGCGCTTCCTCGTACTTGCTGATATTGAGGTGCTCAGCGACGCGTCGTTCCAGGTCGGATTTGGCGTTTGCCAGCTGGCTCTCCTCCGCGGATGCCATGGAGATGTACTCCTTCATCTGCCTGGAGAACTGATCGTGCGTCTCCGAACCGGACTCCCCATACCCCGGGACATAGCTGTCCTGTCCGCGCAGGTCATAGACCTCGTTGTTGCGCATCAGGTATGTTCCCAGCGCCGCCTCGATCGTGTTGGTCTGGATCCTGGCGCCAGGCTGACTGCTCTTGTACTTCGTGTTCTGTGAGATATTGTCTGCCGACGCGATATTTCCTATGCGGGAAACCCTCTGCAGGGCAAGCTCTCGTCTTTTATTCACTTATGCCACCTCCCTGTGGTCTTCATACTCCCGAACCTGATCCAACAGCTTCAGGAACACATCTGTGTAAAATCCGTTTTACTTCCTGTTTTTGTGGCGGCTCTGACCGCACCAAAAACACTGTCAAAAATGTATATCATATATATCGGCTGATCATCCCTGTTATTTAAGCCTTTGCAAAAAACTGTATTCCATATTTCAGCATTCTGTGTTATACTATTTCTAAGTGCATGATGAAACCATTCAGAATGTAGATCATTTGAATTGAATCTTCAGAAAATATTTAAGAGAAAAGGGGAATCAACATGTTTACTGAACAGAAGTTAGAGCAACACTACTCATCGATCCCGTCGGAAGCGCTCCACATCATCCGCGATGAATACAAGTGGGCGCTCGATGAATGCGGTGTCCACAACGAGGAACAGATAAAGTATATAGAAAAAACGCTCAGTCTCAGAGGCGAAAGCCTGAGCGTGCGCCTGAACCGCAAGATCCTGTTCCTGTGCAAATGTGGACAGAGCCGCATCGTCACGACAAACGTTCCAGATGACCAGATCAAGATGTTCATCTTTGAGCAGTACAAGATGGTCTGTCCAAAATGCAGGAGTGCAAACCTGTACACCTGGAAATACATGGACTGATCTTAATAGAAAAATGTGTTAGAATGTGTCTGCTTCGGGTAGGTAAAACGGCAGTGGAAACCACCCGGCAGGCGCATTTCTTATTTTGCTGCGGGCACCTTTTTGCTGCTCCGCAAAGCAGAAGCCCGTCGTCAGTATCCTCACCAGGTCCAGCTCCCCGAGAACCGTATCCGCCGCCTGGTCCGTGCGGGACACGCTGATCTCCTCCGCGACAGACAGCAGATACTTTTCAACGCTGCCGGTCTCTGCATTCTGCACTCCCAGCACATATTCCCCTGCAGCAGGCGAACCATACTGCCGCTTCCATTCCAGCAGAAAGGAGAGCACTGACTCGTAGTCGAGGATCCGGATCTGATGCGACATGGACAGATCGCAGTAACCGCACGCTTTTTCAAGCTGCCCGGCCTTGTCCGTCTCGTCCATTCCCACGCTGACGCAGAGCTGCTCTGTATCAAATCCCGTCATCAGGTCATACAGGACTCTCGGAAGTTCCTGTACGTCCTCCATCTCGATCTCCGTGACATTTTTTTCCTCTGACGATATACTCATATATCCGACCGGCCTGCCATCACGCAGGATCGCATAGGCCGACGCCTGATAACTCTGCAGGCAGTACCAGAAATCCTCCCGCGGCCGCGCTGTCACCAGCCTGTTCTGATACAGCGCGTACAGCATGTCGAGATACGGACTCTGCCGGTCAAGCTCCTCAAAGCTGTACGCCGGGGACGCCATATCGGAATCGCTGTAGATGGCAGCACAGCAGTGTCTGATATTTCCTGTGCCGATCTGAAACCTGTACCGGATCCCCGCATGCTCATAACCGTAATGCTGGTATCTGTGCCGGTCACCGTCCAGGATCAGGAGCGCACACCCCTGGCTGCGCGCGTCCTCCTCCACCCGCTTCATGAGCTCGATCATATAGCCCCTGCCCCTGGCATTCGGGTGGACGGACACGGTCCCCACGTAAGCCGCGCTGACTGTACACCCACTCTTCCCTTTCAGCCGAAGGGTGAGCGGGTAGACATCGATCAGCGCCCTGAGCCTGTTTTCTTCCATGATCATATGATGGACCGGAATGCCACAACGCTCTGGCGCATATGCTTTGGGGAGAAGGGATGCGAAGTCCGTCCTGCCGTATTCCATGCCAAACACCATATTGGCAAAATCCAGTATCTCCTCCGTACACTCCCTGCCACAAGTTTTCCGACAGTATTCCCACCCTATGCTCTCCATTTACGCCTCCGCCACTTCAGCCTTCTTCACCGCCTTAGGCTTTGCGATCGCCTTGGGTTTTGCCACCGCCTTGGGCTTGTCCTCCTCTGCTGGTTCCGGATCCTTCACTTCTTTTACTTCCTTAACTTCCTTTGTTTTCTCAGGCTCCGGCTCCTGCACCTCTTCTGTCACCGGAAAGATATCCTCCAGTTTGATATCCGCATAGCAGAGTGAGCAGTGACCATTGATCGCCGCGCCGTTGTTGACCTGGATCGTCTTAGCCCTGACATCACTGTCCAGGATCGCCGTATCGCCCACTGTAATGCCTTCCCTGATGTCGATCCTGCCCTGGATCGCACCGTCCACCACCAGATTCTCCGCCTTGATGTCCCCGAGGATCACTGTGTTCTCGCGCACTGTCGCACCCTGTGCGCAGTCGATCTGCCCCACGATGAAAGAATCCTTCGCAAACAGGTCGTTTGCCGTGATATTTCCCGTGACATCCCCGGATATGTTGACCCGGCTGTCAGAATTGATATCGCCATTGACCACCCCGTACATTTCCAGCCTGCCCTCGATCTCAACATTGCCGTTGATGACGGTTCCTTTTGGGATGATCGCTGTTTCCGTTTTCCTTGCTGCTCCAAAATTATCCATTATTAAACCTCCTGAAATTCATTTCACATTCACTCACATCTGCCCGATGAAGCAGGTACTCAAATCAAGATGGTGAAATTTTAATTTTGAACTACCTATATTATATTAAAGCCTATTTAGCTCCAAAAATCAATAGAAATTCAAACTTTCCTAACTGTCCCTCAAAAAAATATTATAATTGTCTATTTCTAAAGTGTCACTTTGCGTTATACTTGACAGCAAGAGGAATAGATCATTGTCTCAAGAGGAGGAACAATTATGAACCAGAAAAACCAGACAACTTACAAAATTGCCCTGACAGGCCTGATCGCGGCGCTGTCCTATGTGGTCTTCACCTTTCTGCAGGTCAAGATCATGATCCCCGGCACGGAGAGCGCCACCAGCATCCATCTGGGAAACGCGGTGTGCGTACTCGGCGCACTGCTGCTCGGCGGCCCTCTGGGCGGCATCGGCGGCGCTGTCGGCATGACGATCGGCGACCTGCTCGATCCCGTATACATTACATCCGCGCCCAAGACCTTCATATTAAAATTGTGCATCGGTCTCGTCACAGGAACTGCCGCACACAGGCTCGGCAAACTGTCTGTATGCAAGGACGCCAGAGCCGCTTTCCGCTGGTCTCTGACCGCTGCCATCTGCGGTCTTGGTTTTAACATGGTGTTCGATCCGCTGTTCAGCTACTGCTACAAGCTGGTCATCCTCGGAAAACCGATAGCAGAGCTGACACTGCTGCCAAACATCACGACAACCACGATCAATGCCGTCACCTCCACGGTCGTGTCCGTCGCCGCGTACAACGCACTGCGCCCGGCACTGAAAAAGGCTGGTCTGTTTCCAGTCGTCGGCAGATCCATTCACAAACAACCGCATGATCACAACAAAAGCGCTGCCTAAGCAGCGCTTTTTGTCTGTGCCATCTATTCTAATCTGAACACTTCAATATTCTGTGCAAGACCATTGGAGGTATCGACAATCCGGTCAACCTCACCACTGCACTCCGCAACAACCTGTCTGATCTCCTGCATGGAAGCGGAAGTCTCCTGCGTATTGGCCGCATTCTGCTCCGCAATGGCGGCAAGGTTCTGAACCGCATTGAGGACATCTGATTTGAGATCGTTGAGTTTGTCGATCTCACCCCTGATATTGTCCACAGCGCCGCTGACCTCCCCGATCTCATGGTTCAGGCTGTTGAACACGGTCTTGGTCCTGCCAAGCTCCTCGCCCTGTTTGTCCATTGCCTCCGTGACATTTTTCATCGTGTCCACGGTCGTGTTGGAGTTGGTGATCAGCATGGCGATGATCCCTGTGATGCGGCTCGCAGACTCCGCAGACTGGTCAGCAAGCTTTCTGATCTCATCGGCGACAACGGCAAAGCCCTTGCCGTGCTCGCCGGCACGCGCCGCCTCGATGCTCGCGTTGAGTGACAGCAGACTCGTCTGGTCTGCAATATCCGTGATCACATCTGCCGCAGACTGGATATCCTGTGCAGACTGGTTCGTCATATTGGTCTGGTCGAATACCACATCAAACGCATCTTTCGCCTCGATGCTGGTCCGGATCAGCTCCTCGAGCGTATTCTCCACACTCCTATTATAATCGCGCATCTTGTCCGTATTACCCACGAGCTTCTCCACATTCTGCGCCGTGATCTCAACCGCGTCCCCCATATACTGGATCTTGTTCCCCACATCTGCAGTATCCTGTGCCTGCTGCGTGGAACCTGTCGCCATCTCCTCCACTGCCCTGTCCACACCACTGATATTGTCCGCCATCTTCTTAAAGGAACCGGAAAAGCCCGCCGAGATCCCATCAAGATCCGTCGATGCGCCTTTGATATCCACCACGATATCGGACAGACTGCGGACAAGCTTCTCGACGCTGTGGCCGATATCGCCGATCTCGTCCGCCCTTCTTAACATCCTGCTCTCCACTTTCACATTCAGCTCGCCGTCAGCAAGCCTGTTCAGCTGTACAATGACCCCCTTGATCGCCTTGATCACTACACTGACCGATATGGTTGTGGCTATGATGCCAAGCAGAAAGATTCCGATCAGGATACCCGCATTTTTCACGAAATTGGCGGAGTAAATGGCATAGATCTTTGATTTCTCCAGCCCCACAAAAGTCATGCCTATGATCTCGTCCGAATTATATTGATACAACGGACAGTACATGGCGTAGTATGTCTTACCGCTGATCACCACATCTTCAGAGTAGTAATCCTGTCCCTGATCGACCACCAGGTCATAGATCACCGGATCCGCTTCCGTCCCCACCATTCGGTTCCCGTCTTCATCCACAAGGCTTGTGGCAACTCTGGTATTCCCATAAAAAACAGTGACCTGCAGATCGACCTCATGGCTGAAATTGTCAAAAAACTGTGTATTGTCACTGATATTCCGCTTCCCCTTGTAAAATTTCCCATTGGTATACATGTATGTACCCTGCGCAATATTTCCCACAGCAGTCTCGAAGGCATACTGCGCTGTCATCAGTTCATGCTGTACCATCGATTCGATGATGGAGCCGCACGATGACCTGATCCCTGCCACGGCAAATGCAAACATCAATATTAAGGGCAGTGCTGCGACAAGAACAAGACGCAGTGTAAGTTTTAGACCTTTTCTCTTCATAAGTACCCTGCCTTTCCGTTTCTATAAACGCTTCTGTTAAATGTATTCATCAGATATACTATTAATGCTATCACATTTCGTGGTTTTTGACAAGTTTTTATATTGTTCCGATACTATTTTTGTGCTTTTGCATAAAAAAGAAGCATGTATCCGTCTATTCTGTAAAGAGCGGCGTCGAGTAATATCTGTCACCGCTGTCCGGCAGGAGCGCCACGATGATCTTTCCCTCATTTTCCGGTCTTTTTGCCAGCTCTACCGCCGCGCAGAGCGCCGCACCGGACGAGATGCCCGTAAGAAGCCCCTCCTTTCTCGTAAGTTCCCTGGACGCCTCAAATGCCTCATCGTTCCCGACCGCAATGACCTCGTCATATACGCCCGTATCGAGGACCTCCGGCACAAATCCCGCACCGATCCCCTGGATCTTGTGCGCCCCCGGCTGTCCGCCCGACAGGACCGGTGATCCTGCCGGCTCCACAGCCACGACTTTCACCACCGCATTTTTTTCTTTCAGGAATCTTCCTGTACCCGTGAGCGTGCCGCCGGTACCGACGCTGGCGACAAAGACGTCCACTCCGCCCTCCGTGTCCTCCCAGATCTCAGGTCCTGTCGTCTCGTAATGCGCCTGTGCATTCGCTGGATTGTCAAACTGTCCCGGAATATACGCACCCTCGGTCTCTTTCGCAAGCGCCTCCGCCTTTGCGATCGCTCCCTTCATGCCTTTGGCGCCTTCCGTCAGGACGATCTCGGCCCCGTAAGCCTTAAGGATATTTCTGCGTTCCACACTCATGGTATCCGGCATGGTGAGGATCACGCGGTATCCCTTTGCCGCCGCGATCGCTGCAAGTCCGATCCCCGTGTTGCCGCTTGTCGGCTCGATGATCACGGAGCCTTCCCGCAGCAGACCCTTTTCTTCCGCTGCTTTGATCATATAGAAAGCTGCCCTGTCCTTCACGCTCCCTGCGGGGTTTCTGTACTCGAGCTTGACGAGCACCTTTGCCTTCAGACCATGTGCCCGCTCCACGTTAACTACCTCGACGAGAGGCGTTTTGCCGATGATCTCCGTAAATCCTTTATACACTGCCATCCTGAATCCTTCCTTTCCTATTCTTATGATCTGTTTTTCATTGCGAGACCGCCCTGAATGCCTCCTCGAGGTCTTCGATGATATCATCAATGTGTTCTGTTCCGATCGACAGCCGGATCGTGTTTGGCTTTATGCCCTGGTCTGCCTTTTCCGCATCGTTAAGCTCAGCATGCGTCGTCGAGTAGGGGTGGATGACAAGCGACTTCACATCCGCCACATTCGCAAGCAGCGAGAACAGCTCGAGATTGTCGATAAAGTCCTTCGCCTTCTGCTCGCCGCCCCTGATCTCAAATGTAAAGATCGAGCCGCCACCGTTGGGGAAATATTTTTTATACAGTCTCTGCTGCTCCGGGTCTGTCGTCACGGAAGGGTGATTTACCTTTTCCACGAGCGGATGTCCTGCAAGGTAATCAACGACCCTCAGCGCGTTCTCCACATGGCGCTCCACGCGCAGCGAGAGCGTCTCCAGTCCCTGCAGGAAGATAAAGGCGTGAAACGGGGAGAGGGTGGCACCCATATCGCGCAGCAGGATGGCGCGTATCCTGGTGACAAATGCCGCCGCACCCGCTGCGTCCACAAAGCTGATGCCATGGTAGCTCGGATTGGGCTCTGTAAACTGCGGAAACTTACCTGACGCCTTCCAGTCAAACTTTCCCGCGTCGACGATCACGCCGCCGATGGTCGTGCCGTGTCCGCCGATAAATTTCGTGGCAGAGTGGACTACGATGTCCGCCCCATACTCGATCGGTCTCACGAGATACGGAGTCGCAAACGTGCTGTCGACGACCAGCGGGATATTGTGCGCGTGCGCGATCCTGGCGACTGCTTCGATATCCGAGACTTCCGAATTCGGATTTCCGAGTGTTTCGATATAGAGCGCCTTCGTGTTGTCCTGTACCGCCCGCTCAAAATTGCTGACGTCGAGCGGATCCACGAAGGTTGTCGTCACGCCATAATCCACCAGCGTGTGCGCGAGCAGGTTGTATGTACCGCCATAGATATTCTTTGCCGCGACGATGTGCCCGCCGTTCTGCGCCAGGTTCTGGATCGTGTAGGTCACCGCCGCTGCGCCTGACGCCACCGCGAGCGCCGCCGCGCCGCCTTCAAGCCTTGCCATGCGCTGCTCGAAGATGTCCTGCGTGGGATTGGTCAGTCTGCCATAGATGTTTCCGGCGTCCTGCAGGGCAAATCTCGCCGCCGCGTGCGCGGAATCCCTGAACACAAAAGACGACGTCTGATAGATGGGCACTGCCCTCGCATCTGTCACCGGATCGGGCGCCTCCTGCCCTACATGGAGCTGTAACGTCTCGAATCTTAAGTTTCTGTCTGTGTAACTTTTCCTGCTCATAATATCCTCCTCCATTCAGGAATGACCTTCATTTCTGCCAGTCATTCCAATTTCATTGATTTCCTATTGGATCAGTATGTTTTGTTGATATCTGTATCATACACTTCAATTCCCAGTATGTCAATAGGTTTTCTTTGTTTTGTACTGTATCGGCTCCAACATACGGACATGTGATTGACAATTGCACCTTTTACATATAATATTATGTTGTAACAGAGATTGACTTCTGCCCACCACGAAAGGAAGTGTATTCCATGCCATTACCACAGGAAAAATATTATACCGCCGAGGAGTTTTATAACCTGCCCGATGAGATCCACGCGGAACTGATCAACGGCGAGATCGTCTATATGGCTGCACCCAGCACCATACACCAGATCATATCAAGTGAACTGCATTTTGCCATTAACAGTTATATCAAATCAAAGGCTGGCCACTGCCGCGCGCTCGCCGCCCCATTCGGCGTACAGCTCCATAAGGGTGAGGACACCGTCCTTGAACCCGATATCTCTGTCATATGCGACACCGACAAGATCACCCCCCGAGGCTGTACCGGCGCTCCTGACTGGATCATCGAGATCGTGTCCCCTTCCAATCCCGGACATGACTACATCACCAAACTTGGACTGTATCACAATGCAGGTGTTCGTGAATACTGGATCGTTGATGCGCAGCACAGGCAAGTCTACGTATATAATATGGATAATGACGATCTGACATTGAACGCATACTCTTTTGACGACACGGTCAGGGTCGGCATCTATGAGGATCTGTACATTGACTTTTCAAGTCTCGATCTTGGTCTCTGATAAAAATATCCATGAACACCATATTAATAATATTCAATAAGAGAGGAGTCACAATCATGTTAAAAGGAAAAGTAGCTATCGTCACAGGCGGAACACGCGGGATCGGATTTGAGATCGTCAGAAAATATCTTGCCAACGGCGCAAAGGTCGTGCTGTTTGGCTCACGCCAGGAATCCGTTGACCGTGCACTGCAGAAATTAAAAGAGGAGAACAGCGGCTGGGAAGTCGCGGGCGATCACCCCTGCCTCACAGATGCCGCAGAAGTTGAGCGGGCGGTTCTGGCGGTCAAAGAGCGGTTCGGCAGGATCGATATTCTGGTCAACAATGCCGGCATCTCCCAGAACACGCCGCTCTACGATTACACCGCGGAAGAGTTCGACAAGGTGATCGACCTGAATGTAAAGGCGGTTTTCTATGCGATCCTGCCGGCTGCGAGGATCATGCGGGAACAGGGCGGCGGCTGCATCATCAACACCAGTTCCATGGTGAGTATTTCGGGACAGCCTGCGGGTGTCGGATATCCTGCCAGCAAATTTGCGGTGAACGGGATCACAGTCTCCCTGGCAAGGGAACTTGGAAAGGACCATATCCGTGTCAATGCAGTGGCGCCGGGCGTGACAAGGACTGACATGGTGGCAGCACTGCCGGAGGCGACGGTCAAGGCGATCTCTGCAAGGATACCGCTTGGAAGAGCCGGCGAACCGGAGGAAGTGGCAAATGCATTTCTGTACCTGGCAAGCGACCTGGCGAGCTATGTCACAGGTGAGATCCTGTCCGTCGACGGCGCGTCAAAAGCGTGATGATCTTATAGAAAGCCATAATGCTCCAGCGCCTGCCGGATGCCGCCGCAGCTGGATCTTGCCGTCACGTACTCCACCTGCTGAAACAGGCTCTCAGGCGATGCGTTCCCCATTGCGATGCTGTGGGGAACGTAGGAGAGCATGGACAGGTCGTTGTTGCTGTCGCCAAAGGCGTAAGCGTCTGTCAGACCAAGTCCGTAATGATCCAGCACATACTGGATGCCGGAAGCCTTGGAATAACCGAGCGGTACAAACTCGCGGAATGTCCCCCCTCTGTCGATGCACTCAAACCACCGGTCGCTGACCTGCCGAAAGGCTGTGAGCTGCGCCTCCTCCCTGTACCAGATGACAAACTTGTCCGAGAAAAAATTCGGATTTTCCAGATCCTCCGGCATATCATACTGGCGCCTGGCAAATGCCTGATACTGGCGGACTGCATCGGGATGATGCAGCGGGCGGGACAGGTCAAATGCCACATGCGTGCGCGATTCAAACAAAATATCGACGTCCGCCCGCCGCGCGGCGTTTAAGATCTGCATCGTCGTGGAATGCGTCTGCGAGACATGCAGGACATCCCGGCCGCCGCAGTAAATATTTGTGCCGCAGCCACACACATATCCGTCCCATCCGACCTCGCGGAAGCGGGATTCCACATTTTGAAAGCACCGTCCTGTATTGATGAACATCAGATTGCCGTTCGCGCGCGCGCCGGCGATCGCGGCCGCCGCATCCGCCGGCACGCGTCCATCGACCTCCGAGGTCAGTGTTCCGTCAATATCAAAAAAGGCGATTTTTGCTGGCATGATCAATCTCTCCTTTATATACAATACCCAAAGCTTGACACCTTCCGCTCCATGCGTTATAATGAATTCACTTTATCACATAAAAGCGTTGAAGTTCTAAAGTGCCTGTGTGATAAAAGGTTTACATTATTTTAGGGAGGAGCATTCTATTATGCTGATCAAGATTATATTACTGATTCTGTTTTTCGGGTGCATGATCGCGGTGGGGCTTTACGCCAGAAAGAGCGCGAACAGCATGACCGATTTTGTGCTCGGCGGGCGGAGCGTCGGTCCGTGGCTCTCGGCCTTTGCCTACGGCACGTCCTACTTTTCCGCGGTCGTGTTCGTGGGATATGCGGGGCAGTTTGGCTGGAAGTACGGGCTTGCCTCGACGTGGATCGGACTCGGAAACGCCGTGATCGGTTCCCTGCTCGCGTGGGTTGCGATGGGCAGGCGCACCAGGGTCATGACACACCATCTGGAGGTCGCCACGATGCCCGACTTCTTCGGCAGGCGCTACGACAGCAATGTGCTGAGGATCGTGGCCTCCGCGATCGCCTTTGTGTTCATGATCCCGTACACGGCCTCTGTGTACAACGGTCTTTCCAGACTGTTTGGCATGGCTTTCGACATTCCCTACACGGTGTGCGTGGTCACGATGGCGGTGCTCACCGGCGTGTATGTCATTCTCGGCGGCTACATGGCAACTGCGATCAACGATTTTATCCAGGGTGTCATCATGCTGTTTGGCATCGTGGCAGTCATCGCCGCCGTGCTCTCCGGCCAGGGCGGATTTATCGAAGCCGTGAGAAAACTCTCCGAGCTGCAGTCCGATGTGCCTGTCACACTGGGCCAGCAGGGCGCTTTCGCATCGTTCTTCGGGACGGATCCGCTCAACCTCTTAGGTGTCATCATCCTCACCTCGCTGGGAACGTGGGGACTTCCCCAGATGGTACACAAATTCTATGCGATCAAGAGTGAGAAAGCGATCAAAACCGGCACGATCGTTTCCACATTTTTTGCGGTGATCGTGTCCGGCGGCTGTTATTTCCTCGGCGGATTCGGCCGGCTGTTCGACTCGCAGGCGCTGTACAAGGCGGACGGCTCCGTGATGTATGACGCGATCGTGCCGGCAATGTTATCGACACTGCCCGATATCCTGATCGGCGTCGTCATCATCTTAGTACTCTCGGCCTCCATGTCGACGCTCTCCTCGCTGGTCCTGACCTCCGCGTCGACACTGACGCTCGACTTCATCAAGGGCAATATCGTGAAAGACATGGACGACAAAAAACAACTGATGTACATACGCGTACTGATCGTATTCTTCATCGTGATCTCTGTCGTGCTTGCGCTGAACCCACCCACCTTCATCGCCCAGCTCATGGGCATCTCATGGGGTGCACTCGCAGGCGCTTTCCTCGCGCCGTTCCTCTACGGACTGTACTGGAAGGGCGTCACGAAAGCCGGCGTGTGGGCAAGCTTCATCTGCGGCGTAGGCATCACGGTGTCCAATATGTTCTTCAAGTTCATCGCCTCGCCGATCAACGCAGGCGCGGCTGCCATGATCGTCGGGCTGATCATCACACCCCTCGTCAGCCTGATCACACCGAAGATCGACAGCGCCTTTGTCGACAAAATATTCAAGTGCTACGACAACACTGCAAAAGTGTCGAGCAGGGAATATCTGAAAGAGGAAGAAAACTCATAATTTGAACTGTCCCACCGACTCACTCAATTTCCCTACGATCTCATCGAGCATCTTGGCGTGGGACGCCATCTGCTCCATGGTGCTGTTGACCTGCTCGGCGGAGGCGTTGACCTGCTCGGTAGCCGCCGCCGAGGTCTCGGATACCGATGCGATATCTTCCATGCGGTTCACGACATTGTCGCGCGCGATGCTCATCTCACGGTTGAGCTGTTCGATCTCCTCCACCGCCTGCATCAGCTCCCTGACGGACGCCTCGATGTCCTCGAAGAGTTTCTGTGTCTCCTTGATCGCCTTCTGCTGGTCATCCTGGATCACACCGCTCTCCTCGAGCTGGTCCTCCACATGGGCAGAATTTCCGGTGATCTCGGCAACGATCTTCTTGATCTCCTCCGTGGAATCCTTCGACTGCTCCGCCAGTTTTCTGATCTCGTCCGCCACGACCGCAAAGCCCTTTCCGCTCTCGCCTGCCCGCGCCGCCTCGATCGAAGCGTTTAATGACAGCAGGTTCGTCTGCGATGTGATGTCTGCGATCGCGTCCGATATGTAGTTGATCTTCTCGATGGATTTGAGCATCTCCGACATCGTGGCGATGGATTCGTCAGAGTTGACTTTTGCCCGCTCGGACTTGCTGATCAGCTCTTCAAGGATCCGGATCCCTTTCCTGCCAAGTCTCTCGGTCTCCTTGGATCTCTCACCAATCTTCTCCGTCTTTTCTTTGGAAACGCTCATGTTCTGAGCAAGCTTCTCCACCTCGGCGTTCGCCTCCGCCGTGCTCTGCGCCTGTTCAGTCGCGCCCTGCGCCACGCTTCCGATCGCCTCTGTCACCTGCCCTGCGACCTCTCTGGTGTCCCCGGATACTTCCATGACCGACTTCGCGATCGCATAGATCTCCTGCGAGTTCGTCCCGACATTTCTGATCAGGCCGGAAATGCTGTCCATCATACCGTTAAAATTGTGCTCCAGCTCCCCGAACTCGTCATGCCTTCTGACCTCCAGCTTGGTGGACAGATCTCCGCCTGCCATGTGCTCCGTTGCTGTCTGGAGCTTCTTCAACTCCCTTGCGATGGAAAATGCGATGACCAGCGCCACAACGACTGACAGGATCAATGCAAACACGCAGCAGAGCACTGTTGCGAAACTGATCGCCCGCATGCTCCCCGCAAGCTCCTCCTCCCCGATCAGGCCGATCAGATACCAGCCTGTGATCGTGTCCTTGGTCAGTGTCACACTGTATTTCCCGCCTTTGATATCGCATATGAGGCTGGCTGACGGGTTTGTTTCCGCGGACGCATCCCCCGCCGACACTGCTTCGGCAGAGGCATCTACCTCCGCGACCAGCTCATTCCATACAGGGATATCAGCGGAAGGCACCTGTACGATGCCGTTTTTCTCATTATCCACGATGATATTCCCGGCGTCATCGGCGAGCACGGTAAAACCTGTCGTCATCAGCTGGATCTCGTTGATATAATCCTTCAGCACATCTATGTTGATGTCCATGGCAACGATCCCCACATGCTCGTCATTCGCCTTCAGATCCTGCGAGACCGTGAACACTTCAATACCGTCATCGTTGACATATGGCGTCGTGAAATTACCGAATACCGTATATCTCGCTTTCAGTCCCAGCGCATCCTTATACCAGTCCTTCTGGGTGTTGTCAACGTTGACTTTCTCCTGGTATTCGCCCGTCTTTTTCCCATCCTCTGACACACTCATCTTCGCCTGGATGTACTTTCCGCTGGCTGTCGCGTAATACGTCTTTTCCGAATCCGGAATGACCTTCAGGGCGCTCAGCAGGGAATCCTCAATCCCCTGGATCCGCACGCTGTACTCCAGATCCACTTTCTTGAAGTCATTGCTGCGGCACATCAGGTCGATCGGCAGGCTCAGCGTCTTCATATACCGCTGAAAACCGGACACCGCCTCATACATTGTCTGCTCACTGGTGAGCTGCATATTCTCTTCCATGATCCCGGTCACCCTGCTCCTGTTCATCAGCGTACTGATCACCACCGCCGCCATGGAAACAATGACGATATAACACATCAACCTGACACTAAAACTTGTTTTTTCATTGACACCTCCGTCTGACTGCATTTTCCAGCCGCTTATCATTTCTTCGTACTGTTTTCAGTTTAGTACATTTGACCACAAAATACAAGCAAACAGAGATAATTTCTGTTAATTTCACTAATATTTTTCAGAAAACCATTTATTCCGCCGCCTCGATCGACTCCACAATGCTCATCTTCGCGATCTGCCGCAGCGGGACAGCGGACGCGAGCAGACAGGCTGCGACCGACAGGATGGAAGCCTGCGCCATCGCAGGCACCGGTGGTGCCGTCAGCTGAAATGCACCGCTCCCCGCCGATCTCACAAGCACCGTACACAGATATCCCGCCGCGCTTCCGATAACCGACGCATAGATGCCGTAGCAGGCTCCCTCCCACAGAAAAGTCCTGTACAGGCTCCCCACGCTCATGCCGACCGCCCGCTGTGTGCCGATCTCTGCCATCCGCGTATGGATATTGGTATAAACCGTATTGACAATGTTCAGGATACCGATGAGACCGATCAGCAGGATCAGTCCCCATGCAAGCAGCCGGATCTGCATCTCACTCTCCGCGAGCTGTCTGTCCGTATCCTCATAGGACACCCATGTTGTTCCGGCAGTACGCGCGCAGAGACTGTCAAGCGTGCGGTCGAACACATCCCTGTCCGCATCTGCCCTCAGGATCGGACGAAACTCGGCATACACATCCATCCCCGTCAGCTCCGGATACAGCCGGTCACTCACAAGCACCTGCACTCCATTGATAAAGCCGTTGTTTCCAATGCTGAAATAACCGTCGTAACCGTTTAGCGCCATCAGCACCTGCAGTTTTTTCCCGGCGACGGTGATCGTGGCGCCCTCCTCTACACACGTCGTCCCTGCATCGATACCTTCTATATTAATGGGCAGCGGATTGCGGACGACACATCCCTCCCCCGCTTTCAGCGCCGCCAGCTGTTCCTCAGTTAACTGACCCTCAAAACTCCTATCCGTCCAGCAGTCATTAACTCCAAAAATCTGAAAACGCTCAACAGGGTTTCCAGCAAAATTAATATCCGTCTCGATCCCCGCGGGCGCATACTGTTCATCCGGCTCGTAAAGCGTAACCTGCTGTGCCGCCACCGCTGCCACATTGGGATCCGCTTCCATCCGGCGCAGCTCCTCCGGTGAAAATCCGACATATTCGTTTATGACCGAATAATCCCCCAGATGCTCCGTTTCCGCTCCTGCAACGCTCAGGAGCGAGAGATAACTCTGCAGGGCGACAAACACAGTGATACTCATGACCAGCGACAGGATCGTAATGACAGTGCGGCTTTTGTTCCGCCGCATGTTGAGCGCCGCATAATAGCGCTCAAACGATCTCACCCGGCGGGTCCTGCGCCGCCGACGGCTGATCTTATCACAGGCTCCGCCAGACGCCATGCCGTGCATCGCAGTCACAGGGGCGGTTTTCGCCGCATAACGGGCGGCCGGTGCCGCTGCCAGAAAAGCGAACAGCAGCGTGACAAACCCGCTTATAAATAAATATCCCCATTTTCCGCCACTGTTTTCCGCGATCAGTACCTGGAGCTGTTCCATGTCTGACGCAAGAAACATCCCGGGCGGCAGCTGACGCAGCACGGCTCCCAGGATTCCCTTCGCTGACAGCCGTCCGCAGAGCATTCCGATCGGAATACCGCCCAGACAGAGCATCAGAACCTCCTCCGCCACGATGCGGTACAACTGCCCCCTCTCTGCGCCGACCGCGCGGAGTACGCCGTACTGTCCGATCCGCCGGGCGACCGCGATCTTAAGGATATTGTAGATCACCAGTCCCGCCGCCAGCAGGATCAGCACCGCCGCTAGGACGCCCGCCAGAATGACAAACGGGAACCCCTCGTCATCCAGCATCACACTGCCCTCGTCCGCACTGCATCGGATCCCCAGCGCATTCAGATACGGGTAATTGTAGAGGATATCCAGCTCATGAAGTCCCAGACTGCCGGACAGGTCGTCGATGAGCGCCTGAAAATGCCTCTGGTCCGTTGTACGGATATCCAGATTATAATAAACATATTTCTGCGGCAAAAGCGCCGCAGCAGTCCCCTCCCCCGCAAAACCGCGGATATATCCGTAAGTGTAACCCAGATAATTGCTCTGTGTGATGCCGGTGAGGACAAAATCCGCCTCATAGTCATACGCCTCGATCTCAATGCCATGGCGCAGCGCCTTTGACAGCGACAGCGGAATCGTATCCCCGATATCCCCCGCAAATCCGAGAAACTGCAGGGCATCCTCCGGCAGGGCGATTTCCATCGGCTTCTCGGGCAGCCGCCCCCGCACGATCTTCGTGTATGACGGATACGCGCTCAGCCCGTCTCCCCAGTACTCTTCCAGATTCAGTTTTAACAGGTCGTTCAGATCATACGACCCTAACTGGACAGAACGCCCCGCATAGGAAATCCTGGCGTCCTCCTCCACGATCCGTGCCTGATCCCCGGTCAGCTGGACAAACGATACATAGCGCTCGCCCCCGATGGCAGCCGCCTGCTGTCTGCGCATCGCCGCCAGTACGCCCACAGACTGTCCGACTGCCGTTGTCATCACAGTGGACAGTATGACGGCAGTCAGGATCAGGACGGACACAACTTTCTGCCCCATGATCTCTCTCCATGCCAATACATGATATGATCTCATCGTATTGTCACCCCCTCCTCCGACAGCATACCGTCCATGATCACAAATCTCCTGTCCGCCATCTGCGCGATCTGGCTGTCATGGGTGATGACGACGAGCGTCTTTTTCATCCTGCGGCGGATCTCTGCCAACAACCTCATGACCTCACCGCCGCTTTTGCTGTCCAGATTACCGGTCGGCTCGTCCGCAAAGATGATATCCGGCCTGGCGATCAATGCGCGTGCGATCGCCACCCTCTGCTGCTGCCCGCCGCTCAGCTCGTGCGGCAGATGCGTCAGACGGCCGCTGATGCCGAGCAGCTCCGCCAGCTCCCCAAGATATGCCCGGTCCTCCTTTTTCCTGTCCAGCAGCAGCGGCATCAGGATATTTTCCCGCGCCGTCAGCACCGGCAGCAGATGAAACTGCTGAAACACAAATCCGATCCGCCTGCGGCGAAATGCCGACAGCTCCCTGTCGTTCATTTTACATATGTCCTGCCCATCATAGGACAGCTTCCCCTCCGTCGGAAAATCCAGCCCCGACAAGATGTGCAACAGCGTGCTCTTGCCGCTGCCGGACGGTCCCATGATCGAGATGAAATCCCCCTCCGCGATCTCCATATCTGCCCTGTGGAGCGCAGTGACCTTATTCTCCCCGCTTCCGTATACTTTCCCCAGCTTCTCTGCTTTGATCAACATAAAAAACACTCTCCTTTTCTGTCCGTTATCGACATTAAGGAACTGTCAGTAAATTGCTCATGACAAGTAATCCATCAACAATTCCTGAGAAGAGTGTAGCTCTGAAATCTCAAAATTTGCTCAATTTTCTGCGTTTTACCGCTCTGTTATTTCCCTGTATTCTTCCGTGCCCACGTCACTCCAGCGCTTTCTCCCCGATGCGACCACTTTTTTCGTCGCATTCTCCACCGCGTACATATCGACAATGACATACTGGTCGACACTGTCCTCCGTGAACTTATACAGCACAAACAGCTCGCAGGCGCCGTTTTCGGAAGGGTGATCATACACCAGCGAGTAGAAAAAGCCCTCCTTTTCCCCCAGATCGACATAAAAACTGCCCTTCGCATTGTGATCAGCGCGATAGGTAAATCCCTCATCCGCCAGAACCGCATCGTACAGCACCTGTGCGGCTTCTTCGACAGAGTCCTCCTGCGGCTCTGTCGAAGACGTCTGTTCCTGGATCTCTGATTCCTCCTCGCGGGCTTGCTGCGCCCGCTCATCCGCCCGTGCGTACTGCTCTGCAGCATACGCATATTTTTCCGCAACGATCCTGGCCACATGGTCAGGACTGCGGTAATAATCCTCGCCTTCGTCCCACCACTGCAGCTTTCCGAAAGGGAGCGTGAATGTGATCTCATGCTCCCCTTCATGGGCCGACACGCCGACATTTCCATAATACGTCTCAAACAACTCCGTATGCTCCACACAATAGCGGATCATCCGGGAGAGATCTCCCGCCAGCGCCTGTATGTCGTCCTCGCCGTCCAGTTCCAGATAAAACAGGTCGTCCCTGCCGCTATGATCCAGTGTGATATGATGGCCGCGCCTGATTCCGAGCGCCTCACAGCTCTCAGATAAATATCTGAGGGTCATCTGCCGCACATAATCATCATTTAATGCCATCCCGCCCAGATAGACAGACACCCTCACCTCAGGAAATTCTTTGTCGCACAGAAAACCGCTTCCTGACACATCTGTCACAAATTCCCTGTTGTACTTCCTTTCCAGATATTCCTGTCTGATCTCATCCGTAAGCTCTGCCGGCGTCTTGAAGAACACGGCAACCGGGCGGTAATATACATATTGCGATTTACTGAGAAACCCCGACTCGTTTGTCACCAGCAGGCCGGGCGCGAGCATCCGCTCCTCCTGCACGCCCAGGGCGATGAACAGGATCGTCCAGTATGCCCAGAACAGATACCCCGCCCCCGCGGTCAAAGTCAGGATCCCCCTGATCACAGAGTGGATCCGCTCCCTTTTATGGATCCAGACTGCCAGCGTGACGACCGCAAACAGCGGCGTGACCAAAGCCGTCATGACCTTTCCCAGGACATCGACCCATGTGCGCAGCGAGAGCTGCAGTGAATCTTCCGTGATCGTCAGCACGGCTGACAGTACCATATAAAATATAGAAATCCCTAACGATATGAGTGTTGCTTTTACGATTCTTTTCACGATCTGCTCCTGTTTATTTTTGTCCTGTCTGTTCGTCGATCAGCGCCCGCAGTTCCTCGATCTCCTTCTCGCTCAGTCCTCTGCCGTCATACAGCGCCATCACGAAATTTTTGAGGGAACTGCCAAACATCCTGTCCAGCACGCGCTGCCCCTCCGCCTGCAGATACTCTGCCTTCCCGACCAGCGCAGAATAATAATTGACGTTGCCCTGCTTTTCTTTCCTGAGAAATCCCCTCTTCTCCAGCCTGGAGAGCAGCGACAGGATCGTGCTCGGCACGACATCCCTGTGGTTTTCCATTTTCCTCTCAATATCCATTCTGGAAACCGGCTGTTCCGAGTCCCAGATCACCATCATCAGTTCCAGTTCCGCATCAGGTATTTTCTTCATATTGCTTCCCTTCTATTTCCTTCAACAGCTCCAGATTATGCCGCTCCGTCCCGCTGAAAACACTGTCATCAAACTCCTCCGGCGCAACACATGGCAGATACCAGACCTGTATCATAAAAAAACTGTATAAGTCCGTATCCCTGAAAATGTATCCATGCCTGGCATAGATCTCATTCCTGGCAAGATGCAGGATCAACGGCGGGACACCCTCAAAATCCTCTTTGGAATAAACGTTTACATCCGTAGCATACAGCGGCTCCACATACATCGCGATGTCCCGCACTTCCCTGACGTTCTCCATATAATCCATCCACTCGCCATAGTAAGCGCACTGCTCCCGGTATATGCTGCGCTTCCCGATCTCCTCAAGGAGACGTTCCTCTGACCAGTCCGCACTGTACCGTTCAAGCGGTTCCGATAACACTTCCGCTTCTGACGGTTCAGGCTGTCCTGATATTTCAAAAGATTCCGATAACACTTCCGCTTCTGACGGTTCAGGCTGTCCTGATAATTCAAACGGCTCTGTCCACTCCTCCGTCTGTAAATCCGCTTCTCCAAATCCGTCGTCCAAAACTTCCATTCGGATAACCTGTTCTGCTTCTTTTTCAGGATACACCTGTGTGCCACAGCCCGCGAGCAGAATCGTGCAGCACAGCATAACTGCCAGAATTCTCTTTCCCGACAAAATACACTCTCTCATATGTCAAATCCTTTCATATGCTTCTCAAATCTGGCGCAGCCCCAATCGTCATAAATACCGATCCAGAAACTGTACTCTTCTTCCTCATACCTGAGCTGGGAGTAGCCCCACCCCAGATCATGCTTCCTGTAATCGGTTCCATAGACTTCGGTAACTTTTTGTAAGGAATCCCCCTCCGCCAAAAGACCTTTGCACATCTCGTCACATTTTGTGCTTCCGATCACGCCGAGCTGCCCCTGATGATCAAATATGAATTCCCACGTATCCTGATTGGCATGGTAGATCGGATAATTTCCCTCATCCGTATATCCGACTGTATAGTCCACATCATGTTCATCCAAAAATTGTTTCAGCGTCTCCTCCGTCCACTGCAGCTGCACCTCCTTGAGGTCGGGAAGTACTGGCGGTACATACTCCTGTACGGAAACCGGCACAAGCTTTTCCGATGCCGTCACCTCCTGTGCCTCATCCAGATCATTAATTCCACTGAGCAGGTGCTTTGTTCCGATGCCTTCCCCGCAGCCGTAAAATGTCCCGTCCTTTTTCAAAACGATCAGATTCTCCCGGGCACGCACCGCAGTCTCATCCGTGTTGTTAAACGCCGCCTGTCCGATCCACACACATTCCACATCATCCATCACTCTCTGCGGTGTCTGTATCTGATCGGAAAAAGTCCCGACACCGCACTGACCAAACTGGTTATCGCCCCATGTCCACAGACTGTTATTGTTGTCGATCACGGCAAACGTCCTGTCATACGAAGTCACGTATTTTGCATGCTCCAGCACTTCGACCGGCCAGGACGCATATTTTATATTTTCCATCAAATTTACTGGCGGCCCCTGTTTAGCCGTATAATATGGTATATACTCCATCTGGCCTCTCATGTAGATGTCCCCCTCCTGTGTCAGGGCAATGACAGTGTAATAGCCGCACTTCGCATAGATCACATTCTCCATCAGCAGAACCGGTTCCGTGATGATAAACTGATAATCCTCCATCGTGGGCATGGACAGCACACCCGAGGGATTTCCGCCCAAACCGTAGAGCTGGTTATCCTCCGTGAGAAAGATCACAAAATACTCCCCGGAAAAATCGACATGTTTCACATTCCGTGCGATCTCCACGGGTTCTTTGATCCAGGTCAGATCTTCACGCACTTCCTTCAATTGCCCGTATTCGCTCGGTCCGGTCCCCCAAAGTGTTCCCTGCCCATCGATCCAGTAGTGATTGCCGCCGCGCGTGATCTCTGTCGTATAACAGTTTGTGCAGTCCAGATTCTTTGCACGGTAAAGATCATTAAGATCCTCGGTAAACACCACACGATCCTGATCCATCTGCCCCATATCCTGCCCTGTCGACACGCTGTTTTGATCCGAATCCTGAACCGGACTCCGATCCGACTCATCAGACGCAGGATTCTGTTCCGAACCGTCCAAAACCGTATCATGCCCCGAGAGCATCCACATGCTGCTGCCCGCCACGGCACACAGAACCAGTACCCCCATAATGATATATCCCCATTTGTTTTTCTTCGCAAACATATTCCTGATCCTCAGCCTTGCCGCTTTCTTTCCGGTAAATATCGACGTTCCATAACCAATATAGCCGCTACCCTTTTCGTCGGTCTCGGCCATGTGATCCAATACGATGTTTCCATAGCGTTTCTGATCATCGACGGACAGCCGCCGCATTACCTGCGAATCACAGACGCATTCCACGTCCTGATAGGCCAGCCGCCGCATCAGCAGCAGAATCGGATTGAACCAGTAGAGATCGCACACAAGCATCATCAGAAGCTTATACCACAGATCCCTGTTTTTCTGGTGCTGCAGTTCATGGCGAACGATCATGCCACGCTCCGTCTCGTCATAGGGTCTGTCCGGCATCAGCAGCCGTGTATGACAATAGCCAAAGAGCATCGGCGAGCGGATATGACTGCAAATGAAAATCCGCGGAACCGACCTGATGCGATATTCCCCGCATATCCTTTCGACCTGCCCGCAAAGGCGCTGGTCTGAGCAGTGACGCGACTGTTTTCGGATCTGTTCCCGCACTTTCAGATAACAGATGACATGGAAGTCAATGAGTGCCAAAGCACCAAATATCCATATCATAATAAAAACCCACTGCCCGCCTGGCAGTCCCCCATGCAGAACCGATGGTTCCGTAAGATCAGTGATGAACGAATCTTCCACTCCCTGCGCTATTTTTTGATCTGCGATATCTTCATGATCTTTGATATCTTTCATACTATCCGTATCATCCTTGTCATCCGTCCCGTATTCGTCTGCCTCCCCTGTCTCCCCTTGTACTTCGGGCGATTTTATAGCCTGCACCTGGCGGATGTCCGCCTTCTCTGCGTTTGATCCCATCCCATAGATCCGGGGCACATCAATCTGCACAAAGTACGGCGGCTTGTCCTCATAGATCCCGCTCATGATCAGGCGCACCGGAACCAGCAGGCACACAGCCAGCATCAGCCACAATATTTTTCTCCATCTGTAACCGATCCTCACCCCAGTCAAATGCGGTACTGCCCACGCCGCAAGGATGACACCATCCAAAACAAGCATCGTTCCGGCCAGATAGATCAACTGTTCCTCCAACATTTCCGCCTCCAATCCGCAATACAATTAGACAATTGTCTAATTGTAGGATAACACAATACAGGTACCCTGTCAATCAACAGACACAAATACCCACGGTAAATGCATGATTTAATATTTTTATAATGATTTCCATATCTTTCTAAAAGGAAATCATAATTATGGCAGAAATGGGAAATAAACTTTCATGAATCGGATGTATGCAGGAGGTTCCGGATCCACAAAGTGTTTTGAGGGAAATACAGCAAGCATAGAACTGGTATTGCAGATTGTTCTGGAAAGGCCCCATGCGCCTGCTGAAAAACTCACTCCACACCCCAAAACTTAGGCGCACCGTCAAAGACATGGAGCCTTGCAAAGTCGCCCTTTACATGCCTTAGCATCTCGTCAATGTCATGCTCCGCCACAAACTGATACTCCGCCCCCGTGATGGGAACCACCCACAGCAGATTGACCGGATCTTCCCTGCAGGATTCATATTCCGGCGTTTCCAGTCCCGGCGCCAGCCGCGGATCGACAAGCAAAAATGCCTCATACCCTTTGATGACCTGACTTGGGATCGTATGTCCATGTCCCAGAAAAGTAATCTCCTTCCACGGATAGGCAGCGAGCGAGGACAGACAGGAATACATACGGCTGCACAGTTCCTCATGACTGGCGGCGACTGCGAATCCGAGCTCGATCCGGCGGTGATCCCTGTAATCATCACCATACCACATCTCAACTTCCGGCATCGGAATCAGACTGACGCCCGCCGTGATCCCATAGATCACTCCGTCCCGCGTCCCCCTGACAAGCGCCCTGGGCGGGAACTCTTCACCGTCTATGGCATAATAATTCTCACACTTTCCAAAAAATTTTTCCAGTGTATTCATATGCGTCGTCTGCGTCAGCATCCAGTAATCCGGCTCAAACTCAAACCAGTCCCAGAAAGCCCGGCTCCGCTCCACCCGCTCCCCGATCACAGGAAGCGCATCCGCCAGCCCCCACGCGCAGGGTGCTGACCCTTTCATATATCTGGAATACCCGGAAAAGCCCTTGTATCCGCCCCATCCCGGAATCACGCAAATGATCTCCTCCTCCGAGAGCAGTGCTGCGGCATTCCCCTCCTCAAACCACACGATCTTCAGACTTTCCGCATTCAGATCCATTCCACCGGTATCATGCAGCACATACTCCTCCGGCATAGCCGGAGCGATCCCCTGTTTCATACCTTCCACATCAAGCTCCCCGGGCGCGGCGGAGACGTTGCAGATCCAGCAGCTTTTGATCACTGCATCCTCCATCCCAGGTTTGACCCACAGATAAAAATAACAGCAGCTGTCCGTCCTCTCCACAAACGCCTGCATATTGCAGACCGGCGACCACTCCTCCAGCAGGATCTTTGGTTCACTCATACAAATCTCCTTTCATGCCTTTTTCTCCATTCTAACACGCTTTCGTCCTTCCATCAAGACATCACCGCCCTACTGCGTAAAATATACCTTTTTTGCGAAGAATCGACACTTGAGGCTCCCCGGACTTCGATAGTATAATGAATACATCAATCAACACGGGAGGGCATCATTACATGAAATTAAAAGGAAAAATCCTGGCACTGTCGCTCATTCCAGTCATCGTGCTGGGTATCTCGATGTTCCTGGTCGCCGCCGACAGGATCGCAAACGGCATCTACGACGAAGCGTATGTCGGCATGCAGGCGACGACACTTGCCGTGCGCGACATCTTTGAGATGGGAAACAGCGGCGCCTACCACATGGATGAAAACAGAATGCTCTGGAAAGGCGATTCGCTCAATATCTCACAGGCAACGGACATCACAGACCACATCAAAGAAAATACTGGCATGGATGTCACTGTCTTCTGGGGCGATACAAGAATCCTCACCTCCATCGCAAACGATAAAGGCGAGCGCCAGATCAACACGCAGGCTCCCGCTGATGTCGTCAGCCATGTATTGCAGAACGGCGAAACTTACCAGGAACGGGGTGTCGAGATCCTCGGGCAGAAGTATATCGTGTGCTACATCCCGTTCTACCAGGAAGCCTCCGATGAGATCGTGGGCATGATCTTCCTCGGAACCCCGCAGAGATCCGTCTCTGCCATCATCAACAAAGTGAGGGGACAGCTCCTGCTCATGATCCTGTGCACATCGATCCTCGTGACAGTCATCGCCTACATATCCGTCAACCGTATCGTATCGGCCCTGAAGCTGAACATGGACGTACTCAACAGCATTGCAAACGGTATGCTGTCCATCCATATCGATCAGAAACTGCTTGACCGGAGGGATGAGATCGGAGACCTGGCAAAAAATGTCCTCCATCTCAAGGATGCACTCCGCGGCATCGTCATCAATATCCATACCAGAAGCGAGGCGCTGAACAATGAGGCAGCGCGCATCGAAAGCATCTCCGAAAACGTGTATCAGGTCATGAAGGAAGTCAACAACGCCGCACAGGATATGGCGGCGAGCTGCACCACACAGTCCGAAGATGCGAACCATGCCAGCGAAAACGTGACCTCCATGGGTGATCTGATCGAGACCAACGCCAGACAGACTACCGAGCTGCACAGCATTTCGGGCACGATGAAACAGGGTGCCACAGAGGCGCTGCTACAGTTTGAACAGTTAAACAACGTGATGCACAGCGTCAAAGAATCCATTCACTTTCTCTCACAGCAGACCAGTCTGACCAACGAGTCCGTGACAAAGATCAGCTCTGCGACCGAGCTCATCACGTCGATCGCCTCACAGACCAACCTGCTCTCGCTGAATGCCAGCATCGAGGCCGCGCGCGCCGGCGAGCACGGCAGGGGATTTTCAGTCGTCGCGTCGGAGATCCAGCAGCTCTCCCAGCAGTCAAACCGCGCAGCAAGCGAGATCCAGGATATGGTGACAAACTTAAACAGCAATTCCAGCCAGACGCTCGAACGTGTCAAGGAAGTGCGCGGTATCATCGAACAGCAGGAGGAAAACATCCAGAAGACCAGCGCTATTTTCAAGGAAGTCTGTAATGGTGTTGACCGATCGGCATCCGATATCGATACGATCCTCACGAACTCGAGACATCTGGAGGACGTGCGGACGGACACCGTCGCGGTCGTGCAGAACTCTGCCGCTCTCTCCGAAGCAAATTCGGCCAGCATCGAGGAGATCATGGCCTCGATCGAAAACGTATACCGAGAGCTGGGAGACATCTCCGAGAAGACAAAGATCCTGAATGGCTATTCCAGGGAAATGACAGCAAGCGTTGACGTTTTTCATACCTCTTAGGAGCTGTAGATCATACGGATCCTTACACTCACTAAAAAACTGCCGGACAGCAGACATGTACGTCGCCGTCCGGCAGTTTTTATTGTGCCGCTCTATACCTCAAACATCAGATCGCCATATGTAGGGATCGGCCAGATCGTGCTGTCCACGATCATCTCAAGCTGGTCGATCGGTGCGCGCAGCGCGTCCATCGCCACCTTGACGGTATCTTTATAATAGAATGCCAGCTCCTTCGCATCCGAGATCCTGGAAGCGCCCGCCTCCACCGCTTTCAGCGTGTTGAGCGCCCTCTTAGCCTCCGCCAGCAGTCCGTCCACCTCGTTCAGCATTTCCACCTGCGCTGCAGCCGTAGCTCCCGCCTCCTTGATTGCGATCACAGAATTAGCCAGGTCGCCCGCGTAGGATGCCACCGCCGGAATGATGTCCTTTCCAGCCATATCGATCATCGTGAGCGCCTCGATATTGATCGTCTTGGCATATGTCTCATAGATGATCTCCTCGCGCGACTCGAGCTCCACCCTGGTGAAGATCCCAAACTTCTCAAACAGCGCCACCGCCTTGTCTGTCGTGAGCGTCGAAGCAGCCTCGATCATGGACTTAATGTTCGGCAGGCCGCGTCTCTCCGCCTCAGCGACCCACTCCTCTGAATAACCGTCCCCGTTAAAGATGATCCTCTGGTGCTTTGTCATGTACTCCTTGATGATATCGTGCACCTCCAGGTCAAAGTCCTCCGCCTTCTCAAGCCGGTCAGCCGCCTCGCAGAACGCCTCCGCGACGATCGCGTTCAGCGTGGTGTTCGGACTCGCGATCGAGTCCGCCGAACCGACCATGCGGAACTCAAACTTATTTCCCGTAAATGCAAACGGAGAAGTCCTGTTTCTGTCCGTCGCATCTTTCTCGAAATCAGGAAGCGTGGAAACACCTGTCTCGAGCTTTCCGCCCTGCTTTACCTTCGCCGCATCGCCGGTCTCCACCAGCTGCCGCACAACATCCTCGAGCTGGTCGCCCAGGAAAACAGAGATGATCGCCGGGGGCGCCTCGTTCGCGCCGAGCCTGTGGTCATTTCCCACATCCGACGCCGACTGGCGCAGCAGATCCCCATGTCTGTCCACCGCTCTCAATATACATGCCAGCACCAGCAGGAACTGGATGTTCTTGTTCGGCGTGTCGCCCGGATCGAGCAGGTTCTCGCCGTTGTCCGTCGTGATGGACCAGTTGTCGTGCTTGCCCGAACCGTTGACGCCCGCATAGGGCTTCTCATGAAGCAGGCATCTCAGATCATGTTTGTATGCGACGCGCTTCATCGCCTCCATCACCAGCTGATTGTGATCCACCGCGATATTCGCCGTCTCATAGATCGGCGCCAGCTCATGCTGCGCAGGCGCTACCTCATTGTGCTGCGTCTTCGCCGTGACACCCAGCTTCCAGAGCTCCTCGTTCAGATCCTTCATGTACGCGCCGACGCGTTCCTTGATGACACCAAAGTAGTGATCCTCCATCTCCTGTCCCTTGGGCGCCGGTGCGCCAAAAAGAGTGCGCCCTGCAAACATCAGGTCTTTTCTCTGCAGGTAGAGATCCTTGTCTACAAGGAAATATTCCTGCTCCGGACCCACGCAGGCTGTGACCTTGGTAGCCTCTGTGTTTCCAAACAGTTTTACGATGCGCAGCGCCTGTTCGCTCAGCGCCTCCATGGAACGCAGCAGCGGCGTCTTCTTGTCAAGCGCCTCGCCTGTGTAGGAACAGAACGCTGTCGGGATGCAGAGGATCACACCGCAGCCGGATTCCTTCAGAAATGCCGGCGAGGTGATGTCCCACGCTGTATACCCTCTCGCCTCGAATGTCGCGCGGAGTCCGCCTGAGGGAAATGAGGAAGCATCCGGCTCGCCCTTGATCAGCTCTTTTCCGGAGAACTCCATCAGCATCTTCCCTTCCGCGTCCGGGTGTGACACAAAGGAATCATGCTTCTCAGCCGTGATGCCCGTGAGCGGCTGGAACCAGTGTGTGAAGTGTGTCGCACCGTTCTCTACGGCCCAGTCCTTCATCGCCTTGGCCACGACATCCGCAGTCGCCATGGAGAGCTCCCCGCCGTGATCCATGACCCGCTTCACTTCCAGAAATACCTTTCTGGTGAGCCGTTCCTTCATCTTCTCGATCGTAAAGACCTTCTCCCCAAAGATTTTTTCCACATTTAATGCTTCGCTCATATTGATCTCCTCGCTTTCTATCAACCATATTCCAATGACATCTTGCTCTATCAGTGTCCTTTTTGTGCGTTATAGTGTTCAAAAACCTACAAAAAAAGTTCCAAAAAAAGAGATTCTTCTTTTTTGGAACACCTTCGTCCTCGATATCACGATATACAGTTTTGAATCCTTACCTTTTCACATCTCATATGTCCGTGCCTGATTCCTTTTGCTTTTTATACAATAATATATTCTCTGAAAAAAATCAAGACTTTCCTGTAAAAAACTGCCTTTTCTGCGTTTTGCATAGAACCTTTTTTCAGGAAAGCCTGATTTTCGTTATTTTATACCACTATCTTGCAGCCTCCACGCGCATGATATCATACGGCTCCGGCCTGTCCGCAAGCTCCACATACAATATCTGTCTCGCATGCGGGCAGCTCTCCACCGCCTCGCCCTCCTCATTGTGCATGGAAAGCACTTTTGTGCAGATATTGCGCCCATCCGGCTTCATGATCTCGACCGTGTCGCCCACACAGAACTTGTTCTTCTGCTCAAACCGCGCATAGCCGCGCCCGTCCACCGACTCCACGATCCCGAGATACACATACTCGCTGATATAGGTGCTCTCGTCATAGATCTGCGTGCGCCCGTCCGGCTTTCCAAAATAAAACCCTGTCGAAAACTGGCGGTAGGTGCACTTTGCGATCTCCGCCCTGTACCAATCCATGTTTTCGCGGTATCGTTCCTCCGATTCAAAATAGTCATCGATCGCCTTTCTGTACGTGCGCGCCACGCATGCCACATACAGCGCCGTCTTCATGCGCCCCTCGATCTTCATGCTGTCGATCCCCGCCGCCACAAGCTCGGGAATATACTCGATCATGCACAGATCCCTGGAGTTAAAGAGAAAGGTTCCTCTCTCGTTCTCATACACGGGAAGATACTCGCCCGGGCGCGACTCCTCGACCACCGCGTACTTCCAGCGGCACGGGTGCGTGCATGCCCCCTGGTTCGCATCCCTGCCGGTGAAATAGTTGGACAACAGGCATCTGCCGGAATAGGAGATACACATCGCCCCGTGGACAAAGCTCTCGATCTCCATCTCCTCCGGTATGTTGTCGCGGATCTGCCGGATCTCTGCCAGCGAGAGCTCTCTTGCCGACACGACACGCCTTGCCCCCTGCTGCCACCAGAACCGGTACGTCTGGTAATTCGTATTGTTCGCCTGGGTGGAAATGTGAACCTCGATCCCAGGGCACACCTCCCGCGCGATCATGAACATGCCGGGATCCGATACGATCAGCGCATCCGGTCCGATCTCCTTTAATTCCTCAAAATACACCCGCGCACCGTCAAGATCGTCATTGTGCGCAAGGATATTCGCCGTCACATACACCTTCACACCGCGCGCATGCGCAAACCGGATCCCCTCCGCCATCTCCTGACTGGAAAAATTCTTTGCCCTGGCGCGCAGCCCAAACGCCTCTCCGCCGATATATACAGCGTCCGCGCCAAACAGAACCGCTGTCTTTAACACTTCCAGACTGCTCGCCGGAACGAGGAGCTCCGGTCTGCCTGGTCTCTTATTGTCCATCCTGATCCTCCATAACAATTGAATAATCTTCCGCGATATTTATCTTCGTTTCGCAGACAGTGCCACCCCGTCCGCGACCGGCAGTATCGTCGTCTCCAGTTCCTCACAGTGCGTCAGCTGGTACAGATATTCCCGCATCCGGTTATGGATCGTCCGGTTTCTGCGGATCACAGCGTATTTCGACTCGATCAGCTCACCCTCCTGCAGTACGTTATCCGACACCAGCAGACCTGCCGGCGCCAGCAGCCTCAATATATCCGGCAGAAAATGAATGTACTGACCCTTTGCCGCATCCATAAAAATAAAATCGTACGCGCCGTCATCTCTTAACGAGGGCAGAATCTCTGCTGCATCCCCCTCCAAAAGCGTGATGCAGTCCGATTTCCCTGCCCTCTCAAAATTTTCCCTCGCGGCCGGTATCCGTTTCTCATACTTCTCGATCGTCGTGATCTGACAGCCCTGCGGCGCATACTCGCTCATCAAAAGCGCGGAGAAGCCAACGGCCGTCCCGACCTCCAGGATCCGCATCGGCCTCCCCCACGTGACCAGCAGCCGCAGGAGGCTCTGCATCTGCGGTCTGATGACCGGCACATTATTTTCTCTGGAATATTGCTCCAGTTCATTTAAATAAGCTGGTTTTTCCCTGTCAAAGGCATGCAGGAATGTCAGCATCCTCTCGTCTGTCATCTTTTCTGCTCCCATGTTCTGATCACCATTCCTCACTGCTCCTGGCGGCCGCCAATGCCTCGTACCGCGCCGCATCGATAAAATCCGCCACAAACTCCGTCTGCGGGTGCAGGCATATTTCATCCGGCGTCCCGATCTGCTCAACCCTGCCCTGGTTCGTGATGATGATGGCATCGGCGACCTCCATCGCCTCCTCCTGATCGTGCGTCACAAAGATGCTCGTGATCCCCACCCGCCTGATCATCTCCTTTAACCATGTCCTGAGTTCCCTGCGCACCTTCGCATCGATCGCCGCAAACGGCTCGTCCAGCAGCAAAAGATGCGGATTCGGCGCGAGTGCCCGCGCAAACGCCACGCGCTGGCGCTGTCCGCCGGACAGCTGGTGCGGATACCGCTTCCCGAGATCCTGCATGGAGACCAGCTCCAGCAGTTCATCCACCCTGCCTCTGATCTCCTTTTTACTCTTCTTCTGTACTTCCAGTCCGAACGCGATATTGTCCGCCACAGTCATATAGCGGAACAGTGCATAGTTCTGGAACACAAAGCCGATACCCCTCCTGCTTCCCGGAAGGTCATTGACACGCCTCCCGTCGATCATGATATCGCCGGAATCCGGTCTGTCCAGTCCCGCTATCATTCGCAGAATCGTGGTCTTTCCGCTCCCGCTCGGTCCGAGCAGCGCCGCAAGCTGTCCCTTTTCCACACCGAAGCTCACATCACTCGATGCATGAAAACCGTCAAATGTCTTGTAAATGTGTTCCATCTGTACATACATGGTATCTTTCCCGCTCCCCTTATTCTTTTCTCCACTCCACGATATTCCTCGCGATCAGGATCAGCACCGCAAGCACTACCAGGATTGATGACACTGCAAACGCCGCTGTCGTGTTGAATTCATTATACAGGATCTCCACATGAAGCGGAAGCGTGTTTGTCTTTCCCCGCAGATGTCCGGAGATCACGGATACCGCGCCAAATTCCCCCAGCGCACGCGCCGCGCACAGGATCACGCCGTAGAGCAGCGCCCACTTGATATGGGGAAACGTGATCCTGCGGAAAATGGTAAACCCGCCCGCCCCCATCAGCGCCGCCGCTTCCTCCTCATCCTTTCCCTGCGCATTCAGTACCGGAAACAGCTCGCGGAATACAAACGGAAATGTGACAAAAATCGTGGCGAGCACCACGCCCGGGACGGCAAACACGATCCTGATACCGTGAGCCTTCAGAAACTCCCCCATCCAGCCGACATTTCCAAAAGTCAATATGAACACCAGCCCCGCGATGACCGGCGATATCGAAAAAGGAATGTCTATGAGCGCGGCAAGAATCTGCCGTCCCCTGAAATAGAACTTCGATAACAGATACGATGCAAAGAGGCCGAATACAGTATTGACTGTCACCGCCGCCGCTGCCGCGAACAGCGTGAGCTGCAGGGCCTTGACGGTATATTCGTCAAGCACGGCCTCCCTGTATGCAGCCCAGCCGTCGCGCAGGGCATTTGTGACCACCACGATCAGCGGCAGGACCAGCATCACGAACAGGAACAGCGTACAGACGCCGATCAGCACATACTTGATGCACCGTCCTTCCTTTTCCCTGTGCGGCTCCCTGACCTTCTGTATGGAAGTTATGCCGTCTCCTATGATATCCTCCTGATATGTCCGCGGCGCTTTCCTCTTCATCGCATTTTCCCCCGATCCTGTCTTCACAGGTACTTTCTGATCTCCTTCAGCACACGGTCTGCTGCCTCCTCCAGTGTATACTGGCTCGTGTCGATCTCCACTTCCGCATGTGCCGGCGGCTCATACGGACTCGAGATCCCTGTGAAATTCGGGATCTGCCCGTTCCTCGCCTTCCTGTACAGGCCTTTCACATCGCGCCTCTCACATTCCTCCAGCGGCGTGCTCACATAGATCTCTATAAAATTCGTGCTGCCGATGATCTCCCGCGCCCGCGCCCTGTCACTCTCATACGGAGAAATAAAGGACGCGAGCACGATCAGCCCGGCGTCATTCATCAGCTTTGCCACCTCCGCAACCCTGCGGATGTTCTCGATCCTGTCCTTCTCCTCAAAGCCGAGATTCTGGTTCAGCCCCATGCGCACGTTATCGCCGTCCAGGAGCATCGTATACCTTCCCTGGATGCTCAGCGCCTTCTCGATCTCATTTGCAAGCACTGACTTTCCCGCGCCGGAAAGTCCTGTAAACCACAAGGTCGCAGGCTTCTGCCCCATTTTCGCGGCGCGCGTCTTTCGCGTGATGTCCAGCTTCTGCCACGTCAGGTTGTCAGCCCTGCGCAGGGAGTGCTCTATGACTCCGCACGCCGAAGTCATGTGCGTGATGCGGTCGATCAGTATGAAACAGCCAAGTCCCTTATGCCCTGCAAACGTGTCGTATACCGCATCCTCCGCCATGGCAATGTCGCAGACAGCGATCTCATTTTTGTACAGCTGTGCCGCTGCCAGATGCTCCCCCGAATGGATGTCAACCTTGTATTTAACTGCCATCACAGTCGCGGGCAGCATCTTTGTCCCGATCTTGATCAGGAAGTTTTTCCCCTGGACCAGTTCCATATCATCCATCCAGAGGATCGATGCCGTAAACATCCTGCTCACCTTCAGCTGGGTTCCCCTTACAAGGACACATCCGCGGGACACGTCCACCTCGCGGTTCAGCTGTATCGTAAGCGGCTGTCCCTTCCCTGCCTCATCCACGCTGCGGTCTGCCAGAAAGATCGACTGCACGCATGCCTTCTCGCCGCTTGGCAGCACCATGACCTCATCCCCGGCAGAAATGCTTCCCGATAACGCCTGCCCCTGAAACCCGCGGAAATCCGCATTCGGCCTGCACACCCTCTGCACAGGCATCACAAAACCCTGCTCATCCGTCCCGTCATCCACATCCACGGACTCGAGATACTCCAGCAGTGTCTCCCCGGTATACCACGGCATATGTTCTGACCGCAGTGTGACATTGTCCCCCTCCGTCGCAGATACCGGAATGATCTCTATATGATACAGTTCCAGATCGATCGCAAGTTTTTTGATCTCTTTTTCTATCTTCCTGTACTCTTTCTGATCATAGCGGACCAGATCCATCTTGTTGACGGCAAACACGAAATACCGGATTCCCATCAGCGCACAGATCCTGGCATGACGCCTTGTCTGCGTCAGGATCCCCTGCGAGGCATCGACAAGGATCACCGCCAGATCCGCAAAGGAAGCCCCGACCGCCATGTTCCTCGTATACTCCTCGTGGCCGGGCGTGTCTGCCACGATGAAGCTCCTGCGCTCCGTCGTGAAATACCTGTACGCCACGTCGATCGTGATCCCCTGCTCCCGCTCCGCCATGAGCCCGTCCAGCAAAAGGGAATAGTCGATCTCTCCCTCACGGCTTCCCACACGGCTGTCCAGCTCCAGCGCACGCTCCTGATCCGTGAACAAAAGCTTTGCGTCATACAGCATATGCCCGATGAGCGTAGACTTTCCGTCGTCCACGCTGCCGCAGGTGATAAATTTCAACAACCCGTTCCTGTTCCCATCTATTTTCCCACACATATCCGAAACATCCCTCCATCTAAAGCTCCTGAACTGCCCCCATTGTCCTTCCTCGTCCCAGCCATATCAGAAATATCCTTCCCGCTTGCGTCTCTCCATGCTGCCCGCCGCCTCATGGTCGATCACGCGGCTCGTCCGCTCCGACGTCACGGCGCCGAGCGTCTCCTTCACGATATCCTCGAGCGTGTCCGCCGTGGATTCCACGCCGCCTGTCAGCGGATAACATCCCAGCGTGCGGAAACGGACGCTCCTGTACTGTATCTCCTCACCGGGAAGCAGCCGCATCCTGTCGTCGTCGACCATGATGATGTTCCCGTCCCGGTACACGACAGGGCGCTCCTTCGCAAAATACAGGGGAACAATATCGATCTGTTCCTGTTCAATATACTGCCAGATATCTTTTTCCGTCCAGTTCGAGATCGGAAACACCCGGATGCTCTCGCCCCTGTGGATCTGCGTATTGTACAGGTTCCACATCTCCGGCCGCTGGTTCTTCGGATCCCACGCCTGCTCACTGTTGCGGAATGAGAAGATGCGCTCCTTTGCCCGCGACTTCTCCTCGTCACGGCGCCCGCCGCCAAATGCCGCAGTGAAACCGTATTTTGAGAGCGCCTGCTTCAACGCCTGCGTCTTCATGATATCCGTGTACGCCGAACCATGGTCAAACGGATTGATGCCCTGCTTCACGCCTTCCTCATTCGTATAGACAAGCATCTCAATCCCTTTTTCCTCTGCAATGCGGTCACGAAATGCGATCATCTCCTTAAACTTCCAGGTCGTATCGATATGCATGAACGGAAAAGGCGGTTTCTCCGGATAAAACGCCTTCATAGCAAGGTGCAGCATGACCGAGCTGTCCTTGCCAATAGAATAGAGCATGACCGGCTTCTCGCACTCTGCCGCCACCTCACGTATGATATATATTGCTTCTGCCTCGAGGGCATCAAGATGGGTGTTCATTCGTTCTCCTCCATTTCGTTTTCTTCAATCATTCTAAGGAACTGTTCATAACAGTTCCTTACTTTTTGCTGAACCTCTGCATGTACAGCTGCACTGAATTGATGAACAGCATCAGCAAAAATGAGATCACCAGCAGCACCAGTGCAATCGCTGTCGCATCCGCATACTTGTACTGCTCGAGCTTCGTCATGATCAGCAGCGGTGCGATCTGTGTCTTGTTGGGAATATTTCCGGCAATAAATACCACGCTCCCATATTCCCCGATACCTCTTGCAAACGCCAGTCCAAATCCAGCAAGCAGCGCGGGAAACAGCTCCGGCAGCACCACGCGAAAAAAGGTATACCCCTTGCCCGCCCCGAGCATCTCCGCCGCTTCCTCGTACTGCCTGTCCAGTTTTTCCAGCACGGGCTGCACCGCCCTCACCACAAAAGGAATCCCCACAAATACCATGGCGATCGTGATCCCGATACGCGTATATGCGATCTTCACTCCCATCTTTGCAAACAGCGCCCCGATCCAGCCCTTATCTGAATAGAGATACGTCAGCGCGATGCCCGCCACCGAGGTCGGCAGAGCAAACGGCAGCTCGATCAGACCGTCCATCAGACGCTTTCCCGGGAAATCATACCGGACCAGTACCCATGCGGTCATCAGCCCAAATACCGCGTTGACCAGCGCCGCAAAAAACGCACAGGAAAGACTGACGGCATAACCTGAAACAACCTGCCTAGACGTGACCACCTCGATAAACTCGGAAAAGCTGAGCCGGCCCGCACTGATGAAGATCGATGCCAGAGGGATCAGGACCAGCATGCCCAGCATGGCAAGCGTTACCCCCAGCGAAAGCCCGAATCCCGGGATCACTCTGACACCTCTTTTATTCTTGACTTTGATGATCTGCTGTTCCATTGGATGCTGTCCTTTCTGATATCTGCATAGATCTCCTGTCTGCCACTATTCTGTAGCTTGAACTTTTACAATTGATATAGTATAGCACATTTGCCGTCTTTCAACAACCGTTTTCCTGATATACGCATGAAAGGTCATTCCAATAGATCGTGCCAAACTATTGACATTGATTTTGGATACTCAGACTTTTTAACCAGTTCTCAGCCAAACGCACTGCTTTTTCAATCGAATCTACCCTCACTGAAAAATGCAGATCATATCGTCCAGCCGCTTCCCAATCAGTATACATCTGGGCGTTTACAACAATTTCTTTCGGTACTTTAACACCATTATTTTTTGCTATATTGCACAGATCAAAGATTTTATGAGTATACATTTGTCTATGATTTATATGCGGATTCTTCTTGTATATTTCTGATTTAACTATTTTCTCTATCGCCTGCTGTGCATGGTATGCGGCTATGCCTTTTGTGGCCTTTTCATTTCCTTCTTTGTTTTTCACTGCCATTAATGCTGATTTTGCTGCCTTGATATCAGCCCTTGCATATGATAATAGCGATATTGACATATTTAATTTTTCCTCCTGTACAACTCCCTGCCATTTGCAAGCAACTCATCATAAAGCATAATCCTGCGCCTGTTCTTTTTCAATTCGTCCATGCCATGCACACATATTACGTCATACTGCTGATAATAATCATCCTTGTCGTGCAGCCCTGTTAAAAACCGGCTATAACTTTTCGTTTTATACAATCTGGAACGTGGAATGTCACTGACCACCAGCAAATCTATGTCAGAATCTTCATTGCATTCCTCGCTCAGAACAGAGCCAAAGAGATAAATGCTCCTGATATTCCTACATAGATCTGCCTTTTCTAAAATGTTGGCAACGTACTCCTCCTTAATATCTGCAATCATGATTTTGGTATTAAAATTTGTATCTATATATATCAGCCTGCTCATGACTTACCTTCAGCAGTGGAGTATACAAGATATCTGAAATCTATGGTTTTACAGCATTCCACACACCCGGTACGCATAACAGTATCCACTGCTTTCTCCTTTCCTCTGCCTTTTACCACCATTTTAGTTGTATCACATACTCTTGTCAAACAGTTCTTTGCGATATTCTTTGTTTTGTGCTTACGTTCAAACGAATAAATCCCAATGTAAAGTATGCGGTTTTTTCATCAAACTGCATACTCTGCATTGGGATTTCTTCAATTATAAATAGATTCATCCAGAAACGCTTCCAGTATCCGCTGACAGCTCCTGTCGTCACAATACTTATGCATTCTGCCCTTGAGCATCCGCCTCCTGTCCGCGGTCGTGTCATCGCCCCTGTCGATCTCCTCCACAAAATCACACAGATCCTCAAAGGATGTAAGCTCCTTCCCCGGAAGCCATTCCCTGATATTGTCGAACACAAACCCCCTGCTCTGCTCGTATCTCTCCACATCCTCAAGCATAAATGCGATGGGCCTGTCCAGCAGCATAAAATCAACTGCCGCCGACGAGTAATCACTGATCAAGGCATCCGCCTGGCCAAGCAGACGGTTGACCGGAATATCCTGCACCGTCAGATCCTCGTTCTCGACAAGATGAATGTTGGAACAGTTCCCGCAATGCACCATCCCCCTGTCCTGAAAAGGATGCAGTTTCACGACTAAGACAATGTTTTTCTCCGTCAGAAGGGCATTCAGGCGGTCCATTTGCTCTACTGAATCCACAATCGGCAGCCCTGTCTCTGACTTTAAACGATACTCATTTAACTGCCCCAGATTCTGCTGTGCCGAACGAAAGGTCGGAAGCCAGAATATGTACCTGTCCGCCTCCGGTATATGAAGCCTTCCCATATCGTCCCGATGCGGATGAAACAGCCAGTCCTGCTTCGCATAACCAGTCACAAGAACCTGATCCTTTCGCAATCCGTAAATATCCGCATGGATATCCGCATACAAGTCGCTGATCACCGTCGTGTACTCATATCTGTTCTCACACCGCACAAAATTGACCCTTGTCTTGAACCCACATCCGTGCCAGAGCTGTATCCTGGTCTGATCACTGCGGCAGTTTCTGGCAAACCCATAAGCATCCGTAAAGAATATGTATTTAGCGAGACAGAGAGCGCGATAGTACGCGTCACGCTCCTCCTGATCGTCTGAGATGGACCAGTCAAATGACAGAAAGCTGACATTTTCTATATGAGCGTATTGTCCAAACTCATTTGGATCTTTTACAAACCACACCAGTTCGTATCGGCGATTCAGCCCTGTCTGCAGTGCGTGCTCGAACAGCGCCCTGGCATTATCGGCGAAATCCATGCCCTTTATATAGGAGGATGCGTGGGGACCGCTGCGGAAAATGATGATGTCCTGCAGATCGGTATTTCGATACCGGCTGCGGTACTGCTCCTCGTATTCCGTTTCCTTATTTGAAAAATAAAAAATATCCGTGCCGGCTGCCCTTTCACCCAGGATATCCAAAACCACTTCATAAGCTTCTCTATAATAATCGCTGGTAATCAATATGGCTGTCCGTTCAAAGTCGAGCTGCCGCAAACAGGAGGTTCCGTATACCTCTAATTTCTTGCCCCGAAATAAAAAATCACCATGATTGCGCTTATTCGTGTCCACAATACACAATACCGCAGACAACAAGCCGCATTGATTATCACATAATTCTTCCATATATGATAGTGATTTTTCAACAATACATATCTTCTTTTCCGACAGAATGTCGATATGATCCTTTGTGAGTTTCCTTAACGCCATACTGCCTCCCCTGTCTATGCTATAAACTACATACGCGCATAAATCTCATTTTCACTGGTCGTCTTCAAAATCTGATATCCTTTTTCCTGCATCAGCTTCCGAATCAAGTCTCCCGCAGAAGCCTCGACACAGATCAGATCAATCGGAAATCTCTCAAAATCAAGATGTGCCAACAACTCATAATCCAGTCCTTCCGTATCAATATCCATCACATTCGGATATGTTTTAAAATTATCCGCAAGAATAGAATTGATGTTCTCTACCGGAACTTTTTTACAACTCTGCGCGATCCCCCGCTGTAGTGCCACATCTTTCCTGAAAGTATTCAGCCCAGGATGCATCGAATCGTAATAGTAATCCAGCTTTTCCGCTGACAGATCCGGGGATGCCCCCATATTTACAATCTTGTTGATCGGACGATACACTGCCGCCATGTCGCACATTTCCATATTGGGTTCTACCAACACACCCTCCGTAAAACCGTTCTCATAAAACAGATATGTATTGTTTCTGACAACCGGATGGCAGACTCCGATATCAATATAAGAAAAATGATCATATTTTGAAGTGATATAATCAAGCATGAAGAGATCTTCCCCATCAGCGGAATACGTTTTGTTCCTTCCCTCTATACAGATCAGACGCGCAGCAATTGTATCTGCTTTCGGCAGGATTACCCTTATCTGCTGCAAAATCTCATTCTCAATATTCGGATAGATGACCACGAGCAGGGAATCACTGTGCTTATACTGTGTTACAGTTTCAATTCCCTGAACCATGATCCCATTTAATATATTTCCTACATTTCTGCCAGCACCATCGATCATATGATCAAATTGAAAAAGAGTATGATCATAAAATTTTCGGAATTCTGCACCTGCTCCCCAGCCAATGATTTTGTCATACCGTGACCTTAATTCTATATAACTTTCTTTTGCTGTATATCTCATCCGCCATCCTCTTTATCTTCTGTCTCCCTCATAGTTATTCTCCACCATTGTCATCCACGAAACTGTCCGACTCCTCTGCTCCTGATACTCATCCGGTCTCCAATTTGAATTGAAATGATGTATACCCCGTGTATCCTTGCACTGCAGGCAATTCCATAAAAATATATCATCCTTGGGTGTGTAGAACCTCCTTGGAAGCACAAGCATATTTTTTACCAGCTGCATGCTTCCATCCATCCGAAAACCTTCTTCTTTAAAATATCCGTCAAGCCATCTTGGCTGAACAAACTTTTCAATCTGAGGCTGTCCACATTGATCCACAAACTCCTCATTCTCATAAGTCTCAATCAATCTAGCTATAAAAGGATTCTTTTTTATACTGCCAAATCCAGAACCAAGCTCGATCATGTGACGCACACCATAATTAAAAAAGGCATCGTATCCAAGCAACGGCTTGAAGTCCTTTAGCAGTTCCACATCCATATCCAGATAAATGCCACCATAACGATAAACCACATCCAGCCGCACATAATCCGATACAAAAGCCCATTTCTGATTTTGGTATGCCTGTCTCATAAACAGATTCTTCTCACAGTCATAGTTTGAGGCATTCCATTCGATGATTTCATAATCCGGGCATATTCGTTTCCACGTATCAATACACTGCTGGTACTTGTCAGGCTTTTTTTCTCCGCTGAACCAGCAGCAATGAATCTTCTTTTCAATTTTGTCTTCTATCCTGTTTTCCACTCCAGGATATGAGCCGCCTCCGACATTAATTTTTCCCATTATTTCAAGTTCGTCCTTTCCGTCAGAAACAGCCCATATCAACGGCATAATGAAACACTCTATCTCATCCGAAAGCCCCTGTGAAACAAGCTGCTGGTACATTTCCTCGAGATAGGACGTTCCACACAGAAGAACAATACATTTGTGGACTGTATTCAGAATTTCTATTCCCTGAATACTGTATTCCACTCCTGATACGATTATCTTTTCTCCTTTCCTGCCATTATCGATATATCCTGCAACGGATCTATGTATATATGGATAAACTGCCTTCGTCGATAATCTCCGATAAAAGTCTCCGATCCCATATATATAAAGATCTTTATCGCTAACATATTCGATAAATCTTTCAACCGACATATTTCTTGTTATCACAAATGCCACCGCAGCCTTTCCTTATGACAGATCCATCAAACAGACCGCCTTCCTGATGAATTTATTCCCTATACTTCATACAAAATATCTTCCATTGATAAAATCGGGCAGTCCAGTTTTTCTGATAGACAGTCCTCAATCTCATCAAAAAATGTGATCGGTGTGACAATGACGGCATCAACCTCCGGCAACCTCTCGTCCGGTGTAAGCACATCGACATCTGCAAAGATCCGATCTGCGTTTTTGTCAACTGCATACATAACCTTAACATTGGAATTTTCCAGTTCGCTCATCAATGTCTCACCCACATAGTTCAATCCATAAATAGCAATCTCCCTGTATCCGTTTTTTTCCAAATAATCGGCAATCGATCGATTCTCCTGTTTCACTTTAACCCACTGGTTCATCATCAAATATAGGGCAAGATGTTTTTCAGACATTTTCGATTTATGAGCCACCTTGTCCTTCATGACCTTCCGCACGCCCAAAGCTCCAAAAAACGCCCCTCCTACAGTACACAACGCCCCAATTACTCCTTTTCTCATATCACCATTTCTCCTTCCTTATCTTTTCCAATCTCATCGATCAACGAACTGACATTATCGACAACATACTGCCAGCTATAATTATTGCGCACAAATCCCAGCCCGTTTTCTGCCATCTGGGCATAAGCCTCAGAATCTGTGAGCATATAATCCAATGCTTTCTCAAACTCTGTATAACTTGAATAGTACAATCCTGCATTGCTCCTGATACACTGTCCCCTTAAAACCTCACAATCCCCGTTTACTAATACCGGTCTTCCCAAAGCCATGCTTTCGAGGATCACCAGGGACAGACTCTCATATTGCGAAGGCATGATCAAAAGCCTCGCATTTCTAATAAAAATTGTTTTTTCTTCCTCTGGCACATACCCCAGATAAATAATGTCATCATGATACGCAAGTTTTTCCTCATTATCCACACGTCCGATCACCAGCAGTTTCAAATCTGTTTCATGTTCTTTCTTATATTGTATAAAATACCTGTTTAACTGTCTGAAATTTTTGCCACGCGAAACCCTTCCCACATATATGACATAATTTTGATATTGTTCATATTCCTTTGGAAGCTTTAGTGAGCTTACAGCAGGCAGATCAATCCCCACACATGTCATCCGTCCCGGCTTATCTCCTATGTCAAACATGTTGATCAGAAATCGCTTTTCTTCCACGCTGTTATACAGGAATGCCTTGGCGGATTGAAATATTTTACGATATATATTTTTGTATATGTTTGACTCATCATGTGCTGTAGGGATCAGTATCGTATGTTCCAATTCCAACTGCAGTCCCATGATGGTTGGATAAAAAGCGTATCCGATAAAGATAACCGCCTTATAAAGTTTTCCTCCGTCTTTCAGGGCAGTGATAAGCTTCGGACAACAGGGTCCTACCTCCTCAATCCATTCCGTCTGTGCACCCTCTATTCCCCTGTCTACGCTTGCAGACAATTCCCTCATGCGCGCCTCATCCTTTATTCTTTCAACTGCAAATCTATGTACCACGACACCGTTCAACACAGACATTCCCTCTGGATAATAGTTATCCCATGGCGTATAATCCCTTGCACAACTTGTAAAGACATCTACCTCATATCGCACCAATAGATGTTCTGCCAAAACACGGCAATGATATTCTGCTCCGCCATTTACTTCCATCCCATATCTCTGTACCACAAAGAGAATTTTATCTTTTTTCATTCACAACACCTTTTCACAAAATCTGTTACAATTTGTCTGTTAATTCTGCCAGCTCCAGTATAAAGACGGATCTCTGTAAAGATTTTATTCCCATGTGATCCAGCTGCCTTGATATCTCATCGCCATATCCTTTTGGCGTGATAATATACATCGCCTGCGGAAATCTTTCAACTGCTTCCTGCGGTGTCAGTATATCCATTCCGGTCATTGTCCTTCCCTGCCTTGCCACGCTGTTGTCGCAGAAACATTTCACAGAATCGATGCCTTCTATCCTCAACATTTTGTAGAGTTCTCGTCCGTAATTTCCCGAACCAAATATCACAATCTCTCCCTGCCCCCGATATTCCTTCATCTTTCTCTCGTAATATGCACTTGCGAGATACTGTTTCCTGACAGGAATATTCTCTGCCTGTATCTGGTCTTTGATAGAGGCCATAACTTCTTCGACATAAAACTCTTTTGACATATAAAGTTTCCCCACTTAATGCTTCCTCAAAATAAACCTTTTATTATCACTTTTCGGTCAGAACTTTGTAAAACTGTCTGACCATTTTATCCATATTATAATTTTTCAGCACGAATTCACGGTTCTTTTCCATCATCCTGCTATAAGCCTCATCTGACAAACCTCCGATATATTCAATACATTTATTCATTTCATCTGGGATTCCAGGTTTAAACCTGAGGCAGGCATCTCTTACAACCTCTCTCTCTGCCTTGATATCTGACACGATAACAGGCCTTCCGTAGGCATATGCCTCCAATACCACATTGGGAGTTCCCTCTGAAAACGACGGCAATATAATTAGGTCTGCTTTTTCATACTCTACCCGCATGTCTTCTACATATCCCAGAAATTCCACCCGTTCTTCTAAATGAAACCGGCTTACAAACCGCAGCAGTTTTCTCTGATACTCTTTGTCCTCCACAATTCCTGCAAAAATAAATTTTCCTGTAAAATCTGGATACTTCCTCAGATACTGCAACGTCAGCATCTGATTTTTATGCGGTACGATCCTTGCTGGAATCAGACATCTTCTAATCTCCCGCCCCGCTTTTTTAGCCAGCTGTTCAACAAACGGCTTCCCGTTTCTAATCAGTCCAACCTTTCTCCCCAAAACACACTCTAAGACCTTCTGCGCATGCATTGAATTAGCAAATACCCCTTCGCAATATCGCAGACATTTTTTCCAGTACAAATTTTCTGTAATATTAGCAGCATCCACACGCTCTGAGTAGACCACCCGTATTCCTAAACTTCTCAGAACAGGAACCAATGCAATGTCCTGTACATAATATATTAAACATACTGTATAATTAATTTTAATCATATGTACCAAAATATGGCGTACAGCGTCATCGACAATATCCTGCTGTCCGTTTCGGTATCCACACAGTTCATAAAATCTTACATGTTTCATCCGCGCAGCGTCCTGTTTCAACAAAGGATCGTAGTTGTGAAAGCAATGTTCTATGACCACATCCATTTTCAATCCCATCCGCTCTACATATTGAATCAGGTATCGAAACTGCGTCTCTGCCCCACCCATCACATATTCCGGCATAAATAAAAGCATTCTCTTTTCCCGCATTTTTCTGACAGTCACTTCCCCTTCCAACATAACTTTTATGCCAAAAATTCATACATCATCTTAGCAGGCAAAATGTAATCATCAATTCCTCTTTTCTCCAGATCAGCGCATATCTCTCTCCGTAAAACACTGTTAACAGCAACGAAAACCTTATCTCTTTCCCTGTCAAGCCTTATATCCGAAATATAAAATATCGGAAAATCATCGTCTATCTTTTCCTGTCCATCCGAAATGATATATCCACCCAATTCAATCCCACACTCTTTCAACATATAGAAAAATTGCCTTCCCATCCTGCCGCATCCATAAACATAAATCCTTTTTGACTGCATTTGCTGCATGGAGCGGTACAGCTCCAAAAAGCCCTCCCACTTCACATGTGGTCTTTTTTCCAAAGTCACCTGATTCATTTTAACCGCTATGTCAAATAAATCCAGACAATCAGAAGAATAATATCTGCTATACCACTCCCTATATAAAGACAATTCCCTGCTTTTAGGCATATACTCCCATGCCAATGTCAGACAGGAAAATAGATTTTCAATATACTGGCCAGTATGCTCGTTCACTACAAATGCGGCAATATCGGGATAATGGTTATTGATCTCCCAGTTTATGATCTTATTGGCAGTCACAATATCAAACAAGAGTTTTGTCGCGTGCGCATATGGATTACTACCACAATGATTCAAAGTAATATCATGCAATACAACAGTACTTTCACTTTTAAGGCACGGATAGCAGGACAAAAAATCTAATACCTCTCCGGGGGGATTATGAACTGTATCCAATATTAAGAAATCGATATCTTCCCCAATCTCCTCCAGACATTCTACCGCATATTTTCCAGTATACAAAATATGTTCTGTGTCTAAATCATGCATTGCAATGAACTCTTGTGCCAGATACCCAACCTCTTTCGTTGGATCCAGATAATAACGTTCCATCAGATCGACAGAATAGATTCTTGTCTGCAATCCCAACATCGCAATGCAATTCATGATAACCGCTGTCGTCCCGCCTGCCGCTACCCCAATTTCTACTATTTTGTGAGGCCTGTTCACGCGAATCAGCCCACATAAAAACGCTAACCCTTCTTCCGTCATCTCTGCCTTACCATACTCAGATAAATGCTCAAGAATACACAGAGGTTCATAGTACATCTCTTCATTTCTGTTCATAATATCCTCTAACTCTCACTGAATCACACTTATTTACCAATTTCATCAATCAACAATGAAAAAATGCCATCCACATATTCGCCCTGATGCCTGTACAGTTCTTCCATTGGTCTTGTCTGTGTTAAATACTGCCATATTTCTAAATGCTTTCTGGCATAATTTTCCCAAGTCCAATCTTTTACCGCATCTGTTAACTCTTCCCTCTCTTTCTGAATCTTTTTTAACACCCTGCCGAACTCTTCAACTGTGCGACATGGATACGTAAGCCCGCACCGAGTATCCAGATGATACCCCTGGGGAGTAGTGATTGTCTTTATTCCTGCTGCCAGCGCATCCAGATAGCCCATAGCGCCCTCATCAACGCCAAAATAGAGCCAATAATCCAATCCTGGCATTAATTCTATGTAAATCTCTCTGTCAAAATCATCATAATAATCAACTTCGAATCCTAATTCCCTCAGCTGACAGACAATCTCCTCCCAACCAGCACCCATAATTCTGAATTTAAAATATGTTGGATCCAACTCACTGCAAATTTCCAACACCATATCATCGCGTTTTCTGTAGTCCCGCTCATGATAACAGCGATTCGTGATTCCAAGTACGGTCTTCCTTGGTCTGATCTCACCATCCTGTGCCGGATTGACATAACATATTCTGTTTCGCGGAATGCCGCATGACGACAGCTTGTCCAGCGTATCGGAAGACATACAGATACCCGTTGTATTATGCTGCGCCTGAAATTGCACCTGATCCCGTAAACGCGCACAGTTAACATGTGTGATCATTGTCGTCCTCACCGTCTGCGTCTTTCCAAGAAAATTGGTCAGGGCTCCGTAATAAATATAATGATTGATATCGGCCGACGTGTCTTCTGTTTCTGCAATATCCGCTTCCTGCCCAAGTCCTGTTAATTCTTCCTGCAATTTTCTTGCAAACTTTCCTAAAATCCAGCCATCATCATGATAGACAAGGCGTATCCGCAACGTCTCTTTTGGAATGACGCTATGACGATAAGCTGACGCATCAAAGCAAGGGAACGCTTCATTATCAAAGAAAGAAAAGACTTCTGCATCCATCTGCATCTCATCCAACATAAGGCATACCTGCTCTACAACTGACCTTTTTCTAATACAGATCAGAATAATAACTCTGTCCTGAAAGCGGACAAGTTCTTTTGGTGATATACACGGAATCCCTTCTATCATCTCAATCTGCTCTGCCCTTTGGTCGCACATAAAATCTATATGCCCCATGTATTTGTAATTTTTCCTTGTTTCACGGCCTGCGCCATATACTATGATTTTACAACTGGGGTTATTCCTCACATAGTCAAAATAATTATCCTCTACATTCAGCTTCATCAAATGATACCTCTTTGCAATCACATATGCCCTGTCCCCAAAGATCTATGATTCTTCCCTGTACTTCACTTCATTATCTTCTATTCCTTTAAACCGTTTCTTATCCGCATCACCTGAATATGGCCCCTGTTTTACTTCGATCATCTCAACTTCATCAAGAATCGTAAATCCATGTCCTCCCGAAACAAGCAGAATTGCGTCGCCTGCCTCCAGGATAATACTCTCTAAGTAATCCTCATAATCATCATAAAAATCCACACGAAGCTTTCCCCTTTTGATAAACAGTACTTCCTGTGTCAAAACGACATTGCGGTGTACCAGATTATGAATATGCGCCTCTATTACTTTCCCTGTCTGATGATGCATATATGCTACCTGCTGTGAGTATTCATTCGGTGTGATAAAATCAACCCCATCGCATGCATAGTTATTCCTTATAACAATGGCAAGCAGCCGTTCTTTTTTCTGAATCAATTGTATTTTTTCCATACAGATTTCCTCTCACATAAAACTATTCAATATATTTGAGAATAACAGGATATGTTTTTTATCAATACCTTTTTGTTCTAACTGGATCAGAATCTCCTTTTCATACTGTTCCGGTGTTACACAGACACATATATCCTTCTCTAAACAGTCGGGACGAAGCACCTGATATCCTTCATATTCCGGAATGTCAGCATAAGAATCAATGAAAGCTAATATATTAAAACCCGCTAATGTAAACATGTCCATACACAGTTTTCCTCTTGCGCCAACTCCCCAAATATAAAAATCCTTGCCAGTAGTTTGCCGCAAATTTTTAAGAATCTCCACATTCCGCTCTGACATCTCACCAACATCTCTGTCATTTCTTATATTCTCTAATTCCCTTGTATAATATTTCTCTAATCGCTCCCTAAGATAGTCCTTTCCATAATGCTCCATACACTGTAATGCGGCTCTATACTGTTCCATTCGAGCATCATACCGCCTTAAAGTACTCACTCCACCATAAGAAAAATATGTAAAACATTCTTTTACTGTCAATACCGCTGCCCCTGCCAGACAGACTCTCAACATCCATTCATAATCTGCAGCTATTTTGTACTGGACATTAAATAATCCAAACCGTTTAAAAAGCTCTGCTTTTACGAATAGCGACGGATGTGGAAAACCGATATCAAAAAAATAGTCATCAATATTTTCCCGTTTCGCACTTTCCACCATATGCGCTTTTCCATTTTTCACAAAACAAATTCCACCGCTGATCATATCAGCATTATTTTCCTGAAAATATCTTTCCACACAGTTGAGCGTATTTTCCGCATACCAGTCATCACTGTTGAGAAATGTGATGACATCCCCCGTTGAAACAGCTATTCCCTTATTCATGGCATCGTATATTCCTGCATCCGGTTCGCTTGTCCAATACGATATTTCCTGCTCATATTTCCGTATAATCTCACAGGTGTGATCCACCGAAGCACCATCGATAACAATATATTCCAAGTCCGTACACCTTTGCGATATTACACTTTTTATTGTCCGTTCTATTGTTTTCCCACTGTTATAACAGACCGTTATTATTGATATTTTCATATATTCTTATCTTAAACCTCACCGCGTTAATGCGACTGTTTCCACAATAGACTCCTCATAAAAGGGATCGGAAATATCCGCCACTATCGTATCCCCCATCATTTCATTATTATATTTGTGCGGAATATAACTATATCCCTTTCCTTTCAGAAACCATTCATACTCCAGATCCAGATGGCCGATATCCAATGCCCAGTATCCTGCTTTTGCCAGATCATATGCCAGCACCGTCGCAGTCGGTCCGAGGGCGATCAGTATCACCTTATCTTCTCCGTGCGCCGCTACCGCATGATATATCTCATCATATACATCAAATGCATTTTCATTCGGAGTGATAACCCGCTCGACTGTCTCTGCGTTAGTAAACAGATCATTCCCCACTCCCATGCGGGTCTTATCCCCTTCTACAAGCAGGATCTTCCGTCTGTCCCATATCTTTTTCAGATCAGCAAATCGCTTCCCTGCTTTTTCTGTCTCATCGTGAGGATATATCACATACGGCCTGCTGATATATGCATTATAATAAATTTTCTCCATATCCAATAAGGCATAGTGTTCCTCTCTTTTCTCCTCTGTCATATACTTCCGTATCACATTCTTATTTTTCTCATTTAATCCCTCCATCGTACCATAATCATCCGCAATCGCCACAATATGATTATGACAATCAGAGATTAAAATGTCCCTTAAACGTCGTGCCAACAATTCATTATTAATCTGATACGCCGCTTTGTTTCCCAGCATTATCTCGAATTCTCCATCTCCATACCTGCTAATTGAACATTTATCCAGTATGATTTTTTGATACGTTTCTTCCACTCCTGCTATTTGGGGAAGCCGTATTTTTTTATTTTTCAGTATAGCTGCTGCTTCATATATATAATTTTGTTCAAAATAGTGCTGATTTTCTTTCAGTATTTTTATCTGCCTGTCCATATAGTCCAATTTAAGTTTCAACCGATATTGCTCGCCAACCTCCGGATTGAAAATATTCCTATATTCAAAAAGATCTGTCTCCATATTGCCCAGACATATGATACGGTTCGCATCAACCCCCAAGTCTATCAACTCCTGACAGATAATCTCGTACTCATATACGAGTATGACAATATATTGGACAATGTTTCTCGGAAATGTATATGGTGAGTAAATTTTCTTATCTTCCATCGTTTCCTTCGACAGCTGTGTATTATTATCTATAAAAAATGATATTTTGATGTCTTTGTTAAACAACGTTTTTAACACGCTTATATTTCTTCTTCCTACCATCACTGCTACATTCATATCAGCCTCCCCGTTTACCGGCAATTCCGGTTCCACATATAGCACATTCCAAAATCTCTTACAGTTTTATTCAACACATAATCAAATCCCGCATTTTTTA
>ERZ778504.305-NODE-305-length-53277-cov-6.613750_pt1 | contig 53277 bp, 44 predicted proteins | sample MGYA00510046_ERZ778504 | MGnify/ENA primary metagenome ERZ778504 (study PRJEB29527, sample SAMN07138964) | mouse gut metagenome | material: feces | host: mouse | place: China:Nanjing | collected 2016-01-25 ...
CGCAATCATGTCTGATGGATACAAGACTCTTGAAGAAGGACAGAAGGTTACTTTTGATATAGAGCAGGATCCGAAGAACAGTTCCAAGCTTAGCGCTGCAAATGTTGTAGTTGCATAATGAGCAGATGTGACACGGTACGAAATAAAACCCCTCTGACAATCAAAGCTGTCAGAGGGGTTTTATTTAGAATAATCTTTCAATTCGTTCCATCGCTTCGACGGTGTTCTCACGGCTGCCAAATGAGGTGAGACGGAAAAATTTCTGCCCGTTCCTGCCAAAACCTGCACCGGGAGTTCCGACGACCTGGGCGTCGGTCAGCAGATGATCAAAAAAATCCCAGGAGTCCATCTCATCAGGGCACTTGAACCAGATATAGGGGGAGTTGATCCCGCCGAACCAGCGGATATTTTTTCTGGTCAGGGTATTGGCAATGATCTTTGCGTTTTTCTGGTAATAGGCTATATTTTCCATGCATTGCGCCATGCCTTTCTCGGAGAATGCGGCGGCAGCGCCTTTTTGTACAATGTAGGATACACCGTTGAACTTCGTGGTCTGCCGACGGTTCCACATCGCGTTGAGCGACAGTTCTGCGCCGGTGGAAGCTGCGAACTTCAATGCCTTTGGCACGATCGTGTACCCGCATCGTGTGCCGGTGAACCCGGCTGTCTTGGAGAGGGAACAGAACTCGATCGCGCATTTTTTGGAGCCTTCAATCGCATAAATGCTTCTGGGAAGTGTGCTGTCGGTTATGAAGCACTCGTAGGCAGAGTCGTACAGGAGAAGGGCATCGTTTTCAAGTGCATAATCCACCCATTCTTTCAGCTGTTCTTTGTTATAGGCCGCGCCTGTCGGATTGTTTGGCGAACAGATGTATATGATGTCAGCATGGACGTTATGGTCAGGCATGGGCAGAAAATGATTTTCCTCGTTGGCATCGATATAAGTGATGCTGCGTCCGTTCATGATATTAGTATCCACATAGACCGGGTAGACCGGATCCGGGATCAGGATGACATTATCCCTGTCAAAGAGATCGGTAATGTTTCCGGTATCACTTTTGGCGCCATCTGATACAAATACTTCATCAGCTTCGATGATCACATTGTTTCTGCTGTAGTAATCAACGATGGCGCGGCGCAGAAATTCATATCCCTGTTCGGGGCCATAGCCTTTGAAGGTTTCCGCGCTGGCAAGCGCGTCCACGCCTTCGTGCAGTTCTGCGATCACTTTGGAACCGATCGGAAGCGTCACATCACCGATACCGAGGCGGATCACTGTTTTATCGGGATTTGCTGCAGTATAAGTGTTGACACGATGTGCTATTTCTGAAAAAAGATAGCTTTCTTTCAGATTCAGATAGTTTTCATTTAGTTTTGGCATGATAGAGTCCTCCCTGTTTTTTGTTATCGAAACGTTTATGTAATAATAGTTGTTCTGATCAGGAACACTATTGTTATCATAACGGTATCATGTACATTTGTCAATTGCGATATGAATTATTGAAAAATATGAAGAATTATGTTACGTTTATGAGTGGGAATATGAAAAAGGAGGTAACTATTTGGAGCAGTGTCTGCGGAACCTAGTACTGGGCCGTATAGTGCTGAATAGTTGCGGAAGAGGAAGTTGTAAATGGAAAATAGGAGTGGGAGAGAACTTCTGCCAGACCTGTTGAGGGGATTTGCGATCATTCTTGTGGTATTGGGGCACTGTATACAGGAGGGAAGTGGTCCAGGATATCGGACAGAACAGCAATATTTTGACGACAGGTTTTATCAGTTCATATATAGTTTTCACATGCCGCTGTTTATGATGATCAGCGGATATCTCAGCTGGAGGGGGATTGATGGCGCCGGAGAAAAAAATGAGAGGATCCGTCTTCTCAAAAGGAAAGCGCGCGCCCTGCTGGTTCCGGTCTTTGCGTGGACGGCACTGGACTATCTGAGGATACTGATCATGAATCATTTCAAGGGTGATCCGCAGCCACAGGCATTGATATTTGTATATTTTTACAATGCGCTGAACAATCTCTGGTTTTTGTGGGCCGTCTGGTGGTGTTTTCTGGTCGTATTTGTGATGCACTGTTTTTTGAGGGATTGCATCGCGGTCTATGTGTTGGGTTTTCTGGCGCTTTTTGTGATACCAGACGGATTGGGGATCGGCGCCTATAAGTATATGCTGCCCTATTTTCTCTTTGGGTATTATATGCATGCCTGCATGCAGCACAGACAATGGCGGCTTGATTTCAGACCCAAAATATGGGTAGTGGCGGTGGCGGGACTTGCATTTGCCGGATTATTCCTATATTATGATAGGGATTCCTTTATCTATCTGACAGGGTATAAGCTGGTCGGGAAGCAGGTGAAAGAGCAGTTGTGGATCGATGTGTACAGAATGCTTGTAGGCTTTGCCGGTAGTCTGTTTTTTGTGTTGTTATGGCAATATATTGTGATATGCTTTGATGATCAGAACGAGATCAGAAAGGTGAAGATCAAATGGAATATGTTGCGCCAGCTTGGCATGCACAGTATGGGAGTTTATATTTTATCGGGATATCTTGTGATCTTTTTAATACAGCGTCTTGATTTTATTGATCATCCGTCGTATGTGTGGAATATACTCGAGACGGTCGCGGTACTCGCAGCATCATTGTGTGGTGCGATAATACTTGGAAAAATTCCGGTTTTAAAGAGACTTGTGGGGAAATAATAGGAATATGGAAAACAAAAAAGAAGGGTAGAACTATGTGTGAATATGAAAAGAGGAACTATGAGAAGGTTCAAGACGATGCAAAGAGAGTTGTCGCTGAGTTTCTGGAGCAGGCAAAGCTCAAAAAGGGAGATCTGGTCGTGATCGGATGTTCCACGAGCGAGATCGCGGAGCACCATATCGGTTCTTATTCAAATGCAGCACTCGGGGAGGCAGTGTTCACAGCTATGTACGGGGAACTCCAAAGGGCAGGTCTGACTGTGGCCGCGCAGTGCTGTGAGCATTTGAACAGGGCGCTGATCATGACAGAGGCGGATGCGGAGCGGTTGGGATATGAGGCAGTGAATGTGATACCGCAGCCCAAGGCAGGCGGTTCTTTCTCGACCGCAGCGTGGAAACACATGGAAAGACCGGTGGCGGTAGAGTATGTGCAGGCGCATGCGGGGATCGATATCGGAGACACGCTGATCGGAATGCATCTGAGACCAGTGGCAGTGCCTGTGAGGATAGCACACCCGGTGATCGGGGGCGCGCATATCGTATGTGCCAGAACGAGGGCGAAATATATTGGCGGAGAGAGAGCGCACTACAATGAGGCGTTAGAATAGTTACAATGGGATATGGGCAGTGATCTCTTGGATAAACTTTGAATAAACTTGTGAAAATATCTTTTCTAAAGTAGTGGTTGTGTGTTATAATCGGAATGTCTATAATAAAATCAGTGTTGTTGTTCAGATCGGAATGGATCTGCAGATCAGCGGCTGCAGATGTGGCATGAAAGGTAATATGGAGTTGGAAGATCATAATGGAGAAACAGAAGATAAGGCAAAGTCTGAAAAAAAAGGGGGCTTTATTGATATTGTAGTTCCAGTGCTCACGCTGATGACGATCATTAACTGTGTTGTGATACTTGTGTTGGTGATGAATATTGGGAGAAAGGTAAACGGGTTAGAACAGCGGATGATCCTGCTTCAGGACAGTGCGGCTGCCAGTGCGGCCCATATGGCGGAGGCGGAGAGCAGTGAATCTTCTTCAGAGACGGCCGGGGCGTTGGAAGTGGCAGATATTGACGGCAACATAGTAAATGCAGAGGAGGCCGCAGATATAGTGGAGGCAGCGGCGCTGGAGGATACCCATAAATGGGATGGCCGGGAGGACAACAGTGCCGGCATCAGGAGAGTGTATCTGACATTTGATGACGGACCGAGTGCAAATACGGAAAGGATACTTGATATTCTTGACCAGTATGGTGTGAAAGCGACATTCTTTGTCGTCGGCAAGGAAGGCTATGTGGAGCAGTACCGCCGGATCGTAGAAGACGGTCATACACTGGCAATGCATTCGTATAGTCACAAGTATAATGAGATCTATGCGTCGCTGGATGCATACAAGGCAGATCTGACAAAGCTTCATGATTTTCTGTATGAGCTTACGGGGGAGGACTGCGATATTGTCCGTTTTCCCGGTGGCAGCAGTAATACGATCAGTCATGTGGATATGTGGGAGCTGATCAATTATCTGAACAAAGAAAACATAGCGTACTTTGACTGGAATGTGTCAAGCGGTGATGCCACTGGCGGCAGGAAAAGCGCCGATCAGATCGCAAAAAATGTACTTGACAGTGTCGGGCAGTTCAACAATGCGGTGGTTCTTTTTCATGATGCACCAGGCAAAGATTCGACGGTTGACGCACTGCCTGCGATCATTGAGAAGATACTTGAGTCTGATAATACGGTAATATTGCCGATATCGGAGGACACAGTGAGAGTGCAGCATTTACATGAGTAGGCAGGGATGGGATTCTGATCATTGATTTTTGCTGCTGAAATAAGAATCTGTAAAGAAATACAAAATAAAATTGGAGGATAATTTACTATGGGTTTTTTTCAGGATTTGAAACAGGATTTATCACAGACAGTGAATGACTTGGAGGCTGAGGACGCTGTAGCCGGACTGAATCTCGAGGAGGAGGGGACTACGGCTTCGGAAGACCTGTTTGGCGAGGCGTCGGATACAGATTTCGCGGACCTTGAGGCGATGCTTGAAAAAGGAGTTGCCGCTCTGGGGGACGCGCCGATGGGAACAGTCGGTTTACAGGAGACACCTGCGCAGACGGATGCCGACGTGGCATCTATGATGAATGCGATGGATCATGCAGCGGAAAACATCGCTGGTGGAAACTTTTCGGCAGAGCTTGAGCCGGCAGCTGACATGACAGATCTGTCAGAAGCCGCTGAGGTAAATATAGGTGCGGGGATTGAGACAGAGACATCCGCATTACAAGAAAATAATATAAGTGAGGCAGACGCAGAGATGGAACAATTATTGAACGAGGTAGAACAGAACTTACAGGAGGCGGCATACATCGATACAACACCTGCAGCAGATCCAGACGAGGATTTTGATGCAAGTGTTGCCGCTTCAACGGATACAGCGGTGATCACAGCCGGGATGAACATTACGGGTGATGTGACGAGCAGCGGCAATATGGATCTGATCGGCAATATCACAGGAAACATTGAGATTCTGGGCAAATTGAATGTGACGGGAAGTATCACGGGCAATTCCGCGGCTGCGGAGATCTATGCAGAGTCCGCGCAGATCAATGGAGAGGTAAAGAGCAAAGGAAGCGTGAAGATCGGACAGAGTTCTGTCGTGATCGGCAATATCTTTGCTACGAGTGCGGTGATCGCGGGTGCAGTGAAGGGGGATATCGATGTGCATGGGCCTGTCATTCTTGACACCTCCGCGATCGTGATGGGAAATATCAAATCAAAATCCGTGCAGATCAACAATGGTGCTGTGATCGAGGGTATGTGCTCACAGTGCTATGCGGATGTCAGTCCTTCAGCTTTCTTTAATGATGTGAAGAAAAACAGGAAACAAGCTTAAAGAAGAGATAGGAGTCGGCATAGTATGAAAAGGATATTGTTGAAGCTGAGCGGTGAGGCGCTTGCCGGGGATAAGAAAACAGGTTTTGACGAACCAACTGTGACAGCGGTGGCCAGGCAGGTGAAAGAGATCGTCGACAGCGGTGTGCAGGTGGGTATCGTGATCGGTGGCGGTAATTTCTGGCGCGGCAGGTCAAGTGAGACGATCGACCGGACGAAGGCGGATCAGATCGGGATGCTTGCCACGGTCATGAACTGTATCTATGTGTCTGAGATCTTCAGATCTGTCGGTATGGGGACGGAGATATTTACCCCGTTTCAGTGTGCGGCCTTTACAGAGCTCTTTTCGAAGGACAGGGCTGTGGCGGCGCTTGAGGCGGACAAGGTGATATTTCTGGCAGGCGGTATCGGACATCCTTACTTCTCTACTGATATGGGGACAGTGCTGCGGGCGATCGAGATCGAGGCAGACATGATCCTTTCCGCCAGGGCGGTGGACGGTGTCTATGATTCCGACCCGAAGATCAACAGGGATGCGAAAAAGTATGACAGGATCCCGATCAGGGAAGTCGTTGACAGACAGCTCGGCGTGATGGATCTGGCAGCGGCGGTGCTCTGTATGGAGAATAGGATGCCGATGACGATCTTTGGATTAAATGAGGAGAACAGTATCATCAATACAGTGAAGGGAAACTCAAACGGCACGGTGATAACAGTCTGATATGATAAACATAGATGCTGTATTCGAGTTTTGGATTAAGATCAAGGAGGACGTAGAAAATGGACGCAAGAGTAAAAACATATGATGACAAAATGCAGAAGGCACTTGATTTTCTTTTATCAGAGTATCAGACGATACGTGCAGGACGTGCAAACCCACATGTGCTTGATAAGATAAAGGTTGATTACTATGGAACGCCGACACCGATCCAGCAGGTTGGAAATATCACAGTGCCGGAGGCGAGAATGATCCAGATCGCGCCGTGGGAAAAGAGTCTGATCAAGGCGATCGAGAAGGCGATCATGGCTTCAGATCTTGGTATTACACCGAATAATGACGGTGCGGTGATCCGTCTTATATTTCCTGAGCTGACAGAAGAGCGCAGAAAAGAACTGGTGAAAGACATCAAGAAAAAGGGCGAGGATTGTAAGGTGGCAGTTCGCAATATCAGGCGTGATGCGAACGATGCGTTCAAGAAACTTGCAAAGACAGAGGTATCCGAGGATGAGATCAAGGATCTGGAGGATGCAGTGCAGAAGCTGACCGACAAATATATCAAGGATGTGGATAAGGCGATCGATGAGAAGTCGAAGGAAGTTCTTACTGTATAATAAAATAAACGAAAGGCGGGGGCGTGCACAAGGGATGTAGTGCCCCCTCTTTTATGCACAGACCCGTGCGGCGCACGGGTCGCGCGGTGAGCAGGAGAGAGGGTCATTCCCCTGCTCGATTGCAAACGGAAAGGAGTCGTGTTATGAGTATACCAAATCATGTGGCGATCATTCTTGACGGAAATGGGCGCTGGGCGAAAGCGAAAGGGCTTCCACGCACTGCAGGCCATGTACAGGGGGCGAAGGTGGTCGAACAGATCTGTGAGGACGCCTATAATATGGGTATCAATTATCTGACAGTGTATGCATTCTCGACGGAAAACTGGAGCAGACCGGACAGCGAGGTGGCAACTTTGATGAATCTGCTGAGAAATTATATGAAAAACAGTATCAGGCGCGCGCAGAAAAATAATATGTGCGTGCGTGTGCTCGGCGATAAATCCGGTCTGGCGGAAGACCTGAGGGCGAGTATCCAGGAATTGGAGCAGGCAACGAAAGACAATACAGGACTTCATTTTCAGATCGCGATCAATTACGGATCGCGTGATGAGCTCAGGAGAGGTATCACAAAGCTTGCCGGGCAGGTGGCGGCAGGGGAGTTAAAGCCTGAGGAGATCGACGATGAGAAGATCACAGCCCAGCTGGACACGGCGGGACTGCCAGATCCGGATCTGCTGATCCGGACATCGGGGGAACAGAGGATATCGAATTTTCTGCTGTGGCAGCTTGCCTATTCCGAACTCTATTTCACATCGGTGCCGTGGCCTGATTTTGACAAAAATGAGCTTGCGAGAGCGGTGGAAGCCTATCAGAACAGGGATCGGAGATATGGGCTTGTGAGGGAGGAATAAGGAATGGCTTCGAATATTCTTGGGAAGATCAGTAAGGAGAGGACGATCAGCGCGGTTGTGATCGTGATCGCGGCACTGGCAGCGATCCTTCCAGGGGGGATCATTCTGGCGGCAGTGCTGTATGGCGTATCGGTCATCGGTTATCTGGAGCTGACAAAAGCCTGTGGCGTCAGGCAGAAGACGCAGGAAGGAATGGACGATAAGCGGCTGAATGCGCTGGAGATCGTTGGGGTCGCGGCGGTCACAGGATATTATGCCGCGGTCTATGTCACGCATCCGGGAGCAGGTTTTCTGAGCGGGCTGCCGGATGCAGGCTTTTCCGCGCTGGATATCGGGATCATGATATCCCTGTTTCTGTCTCTGATCATGATGATGTCCGTCTATGTATTTGCTTTTCCGAAATACAGCGCACATCAGGTGATGGCAGCTTATTTTTCGCTGGTGTACGCGCCGGTGATGCTGTCCTTTGTGTTTCTGACAAGACAGCTGGAGTACGGGGTTTATCTGGTATGGATGATCTTCATCAACTCCTGGATATCGGATACCTGTGCGTATCTGGTGGGGGTGATGGCAGGAAAGCATAAGCTTGCTCCGGTACTCAGCCCGAAGAAATCTGTCGAGGGTTCTGTCGGGGGGATCGCGGGTGCCGCGCTGGCGGGGGCGCTGTTTGGGCATTATCTGGATACTGTTCTGGGGACAGGGCAGTTTGTGTTTCTCCTGTTCCTGGTCGGCGGTATCGGTTCTGTGATCTCACAGATCGGCGATCTGGCGGCATCCGCGGTCAAGCGCAACTATGATATCAAGGATTACGGGAAGCTGATCCCGGGACATGGCGGTATCATGGACCGGTTTGACAGTGTGATCTTCACGGCGCCGATCACGTATTTTCTGATCATATTGTTTATGGGATAGGGGATTGAAATAATTTCTAAGAGATGAAGGATATTCATATAATGTCAATGGGAAGGGATGGTTTTGTGAAAAAGATAGCGATACTGGGCTCTACGGGTTCGATCGGTACACAGACGCTCGAGATCGTGCGCGACAATCCCGATCTGCAGGTGGTGGGCCTGGCAGCGGGAGCAAATATTGATGAGCTGGAAAGGCAGGTGCGGGAGTTTCAGCCGAGGCTGGTGTCCCTTCGGAGCGAGGCGGACTGCAGGGAGCTCCGAATGAGGCTGGCAGACATGGAAGTACAGGTGATACCAGGTATGGAGGGTCTTCTTCAGATCGCTGAGATGGAGGAGTCGGAGATCCTGGTGACGGCGATCGTGGGCATGATCGGTATCCGGCCGACGATCGCAGCGATCAACAGGCATAAGGACATCGCGCTTGCAAACAAGGAGACGCTTGTGACGGCAGGCCATATCATCATGCCGCTCGCCGCGAAAATGGGAGTGTCGATCCTTCCGGTTGACAGTGAACACAGCGCTATCTTTCAATCCATGCAGGGAGAAAATAAAGACAGGGTGAGCAGGCTGCTGATCACGGCATCCGGGGGACCGTTCCGCGGGCGCACCAGGCAGCAACTGGAAAACGTGCAGCCTGAGGACGCGCTGAAGCACCCGAACTGGTCGATGGGGAATAAGATCACGATCGATTCCGCCACGCTGGTGAATAAAGGCCTCGAGGTTATGGAGGCAAAGTGGCTTTTTGATATGGATCTGGACCGGATCCAGGTGGTGGTGCACCCCCAGAGCATTATTCACTCGATGGTCGAGTATGTGGACGGCGGGATCATCGCGCAGCTTGGCACGCCGGACATGAAGCTGCCGATACAGTATGCCCTGTTTTATCCTGACAGGCGCCCGATGGCAGGGAAGCGGGTTGATTTTTACGAACTGGGGAGTATTACGTTCGAGAAACCGGACATGGAGACTTTCACGGGACTGAAGCTCGCGATGAGGGCTGCCGCGGAGGGCGGGAGCATGCCGACGGTGTTCAATGCGGCGAATGAGAAGGCTGTGAGTCTGTTTCTGAACAGAAAAATCCATTTTTTGCAGATTCCGGAGATCATTGAGATGTGTATGGAGCATCACAGGAAGATAGAAAACCCTGATGTGGATACAATATTGGATACAGAGCAGGAGACTTATGAGCGGATCCGGGATCTTATCGGGTCATCGGAGAGTAATTGATGATTATAATACAGTTCAAAGGGAGGAAAAAGTAAGGAATGGTTGTCACGATTATTGTGTTCGTGCTGGTGTTCGGTGTGGTTGTGATCGCGCATGAACTGGGGCATTTTCTGATCGCAAAGCTCAACGGTATCAAAGTAGTGCAGTTTTCGATCGGCATGGGACCGGACATTGTCAAGTTTACAAAGGGAGAGACGAAATATGTGCTGAAGCTGCTTCCGATCGGAGGCGCCTGTATGTTTGAGGGTGAGGATGGCATCTATACCAAAGATCAGGACGGTGACGGTCAGAAGCCGGAGGGCGCCTTTAACGATGCGAATGTCTGGTCAAGGATCGCGACTGTGTTTGCGGGACCATTTTTTAACATCATCCTGGCGTTTTTGCTGTCGCTGATCGTGGTCGGATTTTCCGGGGAATCGATTCCGATAATCAATGCGCTGACGGAAGGGTATCCGGCGGAGGAGGCGGGACTCAGGGAAGGTGATGTCATCACAAAGATAGACGGAGAACGGATCTATCTGCAGGGTGAGGTTACGATCGCGTCCGCGCTGAGCGGCGGGGAACCGATGGAGATCGAGTATGAGCGTGACGGACAGAAGTATTCGACGGTCATCACGCCAAAGTTCAGCGAGCAGGACAATCGGTATTATCTTGGGTTTGCCATTGGAGAGACAGTGCAGTGCAAAGGGTTTGACCTGATCCGGTACAGCGCATATGAAGTGCGTTATTGGCTGAAAGTGACGGTCAAGAGTCTCCTGATGCTGATACAGGGAAAACTTTCCGCAAATGATCTGTCCGGTCCGGTCGGGATCGCTGCGATGATCGATGAGACGATCGAGGTGACGAAGCCGTACGGACTGCCGACGGTGGTGATCAACATGATCAATTTTGCCGTGCTGCTCAGCGTGAATCTGGGGGTTATGAACCTGCTGCCGCTCCCGGCGCTCGATGGAGGCAGGCTTCTGTTCATGTTCATCGAAGTGGTGCGGGGCAGGCCGGTCTCTCCTGACAAGGAGGGCATGGTGCATTTCATTGGTTTTGTCGCGTTGATGATACTGATGGTGTTTGTGCTCTACAATGATATTGCAAGATTTTTTGTAAAATAATCCAATGAGGCAGGTTACAGCGACAGGGATGGAGGAAATGTATGTATAGGAATGATACAAAAGTGGTTCGCATTGGCGACCGGGTGATCGGCGGCGGAAATCCGATCCTGATCCAGTCCATGACGAATACAAAGACAGATGATGTGGCGGCCACGGTGGCGCAGATCCAGCGCCTTGCCGCGGCAGGCTGTGACATTATCAGGTGTACGGTGCCGGATCTGGCGGCTGCGCGGGCGATCGCGGAGATCAAAAAGCAGACCGCCATTCCGCTGGTGGCGGACATCCATTTTGACTATAAGATGGCGGTCGCTGCCATTGAGAACGGTGCGGATAAGATCCGTATCAATCCCGGCAATATCGGCAGCCGTGAGAAGGTTGCCGAGGTTGTCAGGGCAGCCAGGGAGCGGGATATACCGATCCGTATCGGTGTCAACAGCGGTTCACTGGAGAGGGAACTGGTGGAGAAGTACGGCGGCGTCATCGCGGAGGGGATCGTGGAGAGCGCGCTTGACAAGGTGCATATCATCGAGGATCTGGACTATGACAATCTGGTGATCAGCATCAAGTCCTCCGATGTGATGATGTGTGTCAGGGCGCATGAACTGCTGGCTGACAGGACACCGTATCCGCTGCATGTAGGCATCACGGAGGCTGGAACTGTGACGAGCGGCAATATCAAATCCGCGGTCGGTCTCGGGATCATCCTGAACGAAGGGATCGGTGACACGATCAGGGTGTCCCTCACAGGAGATCCTGTCGAGGAGATCAAGTCGGCAAAGCTGATCCTGCGCACGCTTGGACTGCGAAAGGGCGGCATCGAGGTGGTCTCCTGTCCTACATGCGGCAGGACAAATATCGACCTGATCGGGCTGGCAAACCAGGTCGAGACGATGGTGCAGGGATATGATTTGGACATCAAAGTTGCCGTGATGGGCTGTGCCGTAAACGGACCGGGGGAGGCAAAAGAGGCGGATATCGGGATCGCGGGCGGCATCGGGGAGGGACTTCTCATCAGGAAGGGTGAGATCATCAGAAAAGTGCCGGAGAGCGAACTGCTGGGTACACTGAAATATGAGCTGGATCACTGGGTGGAGAAGAATATGTAGATCAGGATGCAGATGTAGGGGGGCAGATACCAGGAGGTGTGTGATGGAAAAGAGGTTTTTTGAGGCATTTCCGAATCTGAAGCTGGACGGTGTACAGAAGGACTTGTTCGAGCAGGTAATGGTGGAGCGGATCACTGCCACCAGGCGCAGGGATCTGCTGCGCATCTATATCAGAAGTGAGCGGCTGATCGAGAAGGAACAGATCTATTCCGTGGAAAAGGAGATCAAGAAGCAGTTTTTTCCGCGGGAGTATCTGATCATCAAAATATATGAAAAGTTTGTGCTTTCGGAGCAGTACGATCCTGAAAAACTGATGGGGCTGTATCGGGAGAGCATCCTGACGGAGATCCGGGAGTGTGACCATATGCTCTACACAATGTTCCGGCAGGCAGATCTGCGGTTCCCGGATGAAAATACGATGGAGCTTGTTCTCGAGGACAGTGTGATCGCAAAGTCCAAGGAGGAGGAGCTGGTCGGGATACTGGATAAGGTATTGAATGAGCGGTGCGGTTTTCGGGTAAAGTTTCAGATCGATTACAAGGAAGTGAAATCAGGCCGGTATCGGGAGGAGGATGAGCTGCGTATCCAAAAGATCGTTGAAGGGATCAGCAGCCGTTTTGGAGGGACAGCTGTCAGAGGAAACGATGCGGTCGCCGCGTCGGAGAAAACGGCAGCAGTATCCGCAGAAAGTGCGGCGGTACAGGGATTTTCAGGACCGCAGAAGGCGGTTTCGGCAAAACAGAAGGAGGCAGCTGCAGCGTCGGGTACAGAGAGAAGAACAGCTGAGAAAAAGTCTTACGGCAGGTTTGAGAAGGGCGGAGACAGGAGCTACCAGCGCAGGGCGCTCAAGCGCTCAGACAATCCCAATGTCATTTATGGCAGGGATTTTGAGGATGAGAGTATCAGCATCGAGGAGATCTGGGGCGAGATGGGTGAAGTCACGATCAGGGGTAAGGTACGTGCGCTGGAGACCCGCGAGATCCGCAATGAGAGGACGATCGTAAGCTTCGAGATCACAGATTTCACGGATACGATCAAGGTCAAGATGTTCGTACATAATGAGCAGCTTGCGGAGCTGACGGGGGATCTGAAGGTCAGTGCATTCCTGAAATTGAAGGGCGTCACGGTCAACGACACGTTTGACAGGGAACTCACGATCGGTTCGGTCGTCGGTGTGATAAAGATACCGGATTTCACGGTATCGCGCATGGACAACAGCGTCAGAAAGCGCGTGGAGCTGCACTGCCACACGAAGATGAGCGACATGGACGGCGTGTCCGATGTCAAGGATATCATCAAGCGCGCAAAGAAGTGGGGACACAAGGCGCTCGCGATCACGGATCATGGCTGCGTCCAGGCATTTCCGGATGCGAATCATGCCCTGGATCATGGCGATGACTTTAAAGTGATCTACGGTGTGGAGGGCTACCTGGTCGACGACCTGAAGGAGATCGTGACGGACGGCAAAGGGCAGACACTGGATGATACATATGTGGTCTTTGACATCGAGACGACAGGCTTTTCTCCGGTCACGAACCGGATCATAGAGATCGGGGCAGTCAAGGTCGAGAACGGTCAGATCACGGATCGCTTTTCCGCGTTTGTAAACCCGCAGGTGCCGATCCCGTTCGAGATCGAGAAGCTGACAGGCATCGATGACAGTATGGTGCTCGACGCCGGGACGATCGAGAAAGTACTGCCTGAATTTCTGGAATTTGTCGGCGATGCGGCGCTTGTGGCACACAATGCAAACTTTGATGTGAGTTTTATCAAGGAAAACGCAAAGCGGCAGGATATCCCGGTGGACTTTACGTATGTGGATACTGTCGGTATCGCGCGGACACTGCTCACGGGGCAGGCAAAGTACACGCTGGATGCGGTGGCAAAGACGCTGAAGATCTCACTCGAGAACCACCACAGGGCAGTCGATGATGCGGAGTGCACTGCCGAGATCTTCCTGAAATTTATCGAGATGCTGAAAAAGGAGGACGTGGATACGCTCGAGGGGCTCAATGAGCTGGGCAAGGCGAGCGTCGATGCGGTCAGGAAGCTCCATTCATACCATATTATCATACTGGCAAAGAACCAGACAGGGCGGATCAATCTGTACAGGCTGGTCTCCGAGTCGCATCTGACGTACTTTTATAAGAGGCCGCTGATCCCGAAGAGCCTGATCCAGAAGTATCGGGAGGGGCTGATTCTGGGCAGTGCCTGCGAGGCGGGGGAGCTGTTCCGGGCCATGCTCGACGGACAGGGCGAGGAGCAGATCGCGCGCATCGTGGAATTTTATGATTATCTGGAGATACAGCCGATCGGCAACAACAAATTCATGATCGAGTCGGAGCGGGTCCGGGATGTCAACTCCGAGGACGATCTGATCGCGCTGAACAAGAGGGTGGTGAAGCTCGGGGAACAGTTTCAGAAGCCGGTGGTCGCCACGTGTGACGTGCACTTTCTGGACCCGGAGGACGAGGTCTACAGGCGGATCATCATGACCGGAAAAGGGTTTAAGGATGCTGACGACCAGGCGCCGCTGTATCTGCGCACGACGGAGGAGATGCTCGATGAGTTCGCCTATTATCTCGGGAGCGAGAAGGCGGAGGAGATCGTTATCACGAACACGAACATGATCGCGGACATGTGCGACCGGATCGCGCCGGTGCGGCCGGACAAGTGCCCGCCGGTCATCGAGAACAGCGACCAGCAGCTGACGGACATCTGTTACCGGAAGGCGCACGAGATGTACGGGGACGAGCTTCCCGACATCGTGGAGGCGCGGCTGAAGCGGGAGCTGAACTCGATCATCTCCAACGGGTTTGCCGTGATGTACATCATCGCGCAGAAGCTGGTCTGGAAGTCGGTGGAGGACGGTTATCTGGTCGGCTCGCGGGGCTCTGTCGGATCCTCGTTTGTGGCGACGATGGCGGGGATCACGGAGGTGAACCCGTTAAGTCCGCACTATTACTGCAAAAACAGGCACTACAGCGACTTTTATTCGGAGGATGTCAGGAAGTTTGCGGGCATGGCGGGCTGTGATATGCCTGACAAATATTGTCCTGTCTGCGGCGAGAAGCTGATCAAGGACGGTTTTGATATACCGTTCGAGACGTTCCTAGGGTTCAAAGGAAACAAGGAGCCGGATATCGACCTGAATTTCTCCGGGGAGTATCAGAGCAAGGCGCACAAATATACGGAAGTGATCTTTGGATACGGGCAGACATTCCGTGCGGGGACGATCGGCACGCTGGCGGACAAGACGGCGTTTGGCTATGTCAGGAACTACTATGAGGAGCGCGGGAAGCACAAGCGCACGAGCGAGATCAACCGCATCGTGGAGGGCTGCGTGGGCGTGCGGCGCACCACGGGACAGCATCCGGGCGGCATCGTGGTGCTACCGGTGGGGGAGGAGATCAATTCCTTCACGCCGGTGCAGCACCCGGCAAACGATATGACGACGGACACGGTCACAACGCACTTTGACTATCACTCGATCGATCACAACCTGTTAAAGCTTGACATTCTGGGACACGACGATCCGACGATGATCCGTATGCTCCAGGATCTGACCGGGATCGATCCGACGACCATACCGCTCGACGACAGGGAGGTGATGTCGCTCTTCCAGAACACGTCGGCGCTTGGCATCACGTCGGAGGATATCGGCGGATGCAGGCTGGGGTGTCTCGGGATCCCGGAGTTTGGCACGGATTTTGCGATGCAGATGGTCATCGACGCGCAGCCGAAATATTTCTCGGATCTGGTCCGGATCTCCGGTCTGTCGCATGGAACAGATGTGTGGCTTGGCAATGCGCAGACGCTGATCCAGGAGGGAAAGGCGACGATCTCGACGGCGATCTGCACGCGCGATGATATCATGACCTATCTGATCGGCATGGGACTGGACTCGGAGGAGTCCTTCAAGATCATGGAGGCGGTGCGAAAGGGCACTGTCGCAAAAGGAAAATGCGGCAATTGGGCGGAGTGGAAGCAGGACATGCTCGACCACGACGTGCCGGACTGGTATGTGTGGTCATGCGAGAAGATCCAGTATATGTTCCCCAAGGCGCACGCGGCGGCGTATGTCATGATGGGCTGGCGCATCGCGTACTGCAAGATCAACTATCCGCTGGCGTACTACTGTGCGTTTTTCAGTATCAGGGCTTCGGCGTTCTCCTATGAGACGATGTGTCTGGGGCGGGAGCATCTGGAGCGCGTCATGGCGGAGTACAGAAAGCGCGGCGACAGCCTGTCCAACAAGGAGCAGGATGCGCTGAAGGATATGCGGATCGTGCAGGAGATGTACGCGAGAGGGTTTGAGTTTGAGCCGATCGACATTTTCAGGGCACATTCGAGGAACTTCCAGATCGTGGACGGCAAGGTGATGCCGTCGCTGAGCAGCATCGAGGGACTTGGCGAGAAGGCTGCGGACGCGGTCATGGAGGCGGCAAAGGACGGGCCGTTCCTGTCAAAAGACGATTTCAGGAGCAGGACGAAGGTGTCAAAGACCGTGATCGACCTGATGGCGGATCTGGGGCTGCTGGGTGACATACCCGAGTCCAATCAGATCAGCCTGTTTGACCTGGTCGGATAACATTAAAATGGAAAAAATTCTTTTAAGATATGGGAATTTTTTCCATTTTTTATTTGTATAAGGAGGGCGATACCGCCTGCAGCAGGGCGATTTAAGCGTTTTTAGTACAATGTAAGGTCTATTGAATACATAAGTTCTGCTTGTTATTTTGGCATGTTTCATGTAAAATGAATATGAAAGTGGTAGAAAGTGGAACCAAGTGGCACAAAGTGGTGGTGATTGGATGTTCATGGGTGAATACAATCATACGATAGACACGAAAGGCAGGCTGATTATTCCCTCGAAGTTCCGCGAAGTTTTGGGAGATGATTTCGTGGTGACGAAGGGGCTTGATGGCTGTCTGTTTGTGTATGACAACACCGAGTGGTCCGCTTTTGAAGAAAAGCTGAAGGCTTTGCCGCTTATGAACAAAGAATCTCGTAAATTTGTCCGCTTTTTCCTCGCAGGCGCTGCCAGCGTGGAGGTGGACAAGCAGGGAAGAATACTGATACCGTCTGTGTTAAGGGAGTTTGCAGCGCTGGATAAGGATGTCGTTCTCGCGGGAGTTGGAGGGCGGATCGAGATCTGGAGCAGGGAACGGTGGGAGGAAACTTCGGAGTACGACGATATGGATGATATCGCAGAACACATGTCTGAGCTTGGGCTGATGATCTGATGATGCCCTGGAGCAGGCTGTGAAGCAGATTCCCGGGGCGTGTTTGCGCTCCAGAAAGTCTCGGAAAGGAAACTGGAATATGGAGATGGAATTTAGACATGCGTCAGTATTGCTGAATGAAACGATCGATGCACTGAAGGTAAAGCCCCAGGGGGTGTATTTGGACGGTACCCTTGGCGGCGGCGGACATGCCTGTGAGGTATGTAAGCGGCTGGACGACAAAGGCCGCCTCTACGGGATAGACCAGGATGGTGCAGCCATAGAGGCTGCCGGGAAACGATTAGGGGAGTTCGGACAAAAAGTTACGATCATCAGAGATAATTATTGCAATGCAAAAGAGGCACTGAGAGAAAAGGGCGTGGAGTATGTAGATGGGATCGTCCTTGACCTTGGTGTGTCCTCGTACCAGCTGGACACAGTGGAGCGGGGATTTACCTACAAATACGATACACCTCTTGATATGCGCATGGACCAGCGGCAGGAGCTGACAGCGAGGGACATCGTGAATGATTATGATGAACAGATGCTGTACCGGATCATCAGGGATTACGGGGAGGATCAGTTTGCCAAAAATATCGCGAAGCATATCGTGCAGGCGAGGGCGGAGAAGCCGGTCGAGACGACTTTTGAGTTAAATGAGATCATCAGGGCGGCGGTTCCGGCAAAGATGCGTGCAGTGGGAGGACATCCTTCCAAAAGAACATTTCAGGCGATCCGTATCGAGTGCAATCATGAGCTTGATGTGCTCAGATCCTCATTGCAGGATCTGATAGACCTGCTAAATCCTGAGGGGAGATTGTGCATCGTCACCTTTCATTCACTGGAGGACAGGATCGTCAAGAATTTTTTCAGGGAGATGGAAAATCCATGTACCTGCCCGCCGGAGTTTCCGGTGTGCGTCTGTGGGAAGATTCCGTACGGGAAAGTGATATCCCGCAAGCCGATTCTGCCCACGCAGGAGGAGATGGAGGAGAATCCAAGGTCAAAGAGCGCAAAACTCAGGGTTTTTGAGAGATTCTGACTATGGATCATTTTATTATAATAAGGAAGGACATTGAAAATGAGACGTGCCAATTCAACGACAAGGACAAGCACAGGCAGACAAAGCACAGGCAGTCGCAATACAGATCAGAACTATCATTATATAGAAGGAAGCGCAGTCAGAAATCTGCATGCTGCATCTGCAAGAAAGGAACATGACAGACCGTTGTACCAGATTCGGTCAGGGCACAGGATCAGGGTCAAGGCAGTTCCCATGAACAAGGGCTATATCGCAGTGGCAGTCGTGGCATTTGTGATCGTCTGCAGTGTGCTGATGGGCTATGTGAACCTGCAGTCCAATATCACCAACCATATCACGACTATTTCCAGGCTGGAAAGCCAGCTCTACGAGATGAAGCTTGCCAATGACGAGACATACACGAAGATCATGAGCAGCGTCGATCTGGAGGAGATCAAGCGCATTGCAGTCAATGAGCTTGGCATGAAATATGCAAAGGAAGGGCAGGTCGTCGAGTATACCGGCGAGGGAAACGATTATGTCCGCCAGTACGGAGCAGTACCCGAGTGACCGGCGGCAATATAAGTACAGGGTGATTTGATGGCAGAAAGAAATAAAAATAGAAACAGAAGCAATACAGTCAGCAGGAATAGCAGTGTACGCAGGACTGCTGCAGGATCAGGCCATAATACCAGGTCTGACAGGAAAAGGCAGAGAAGACAAAGGATAAGCCAAAACAAAGTAAAATCAATGAAGCTGGCAGTGATGATGCTGATCATCCTGCTGGCTTTTACGGGATTGGGGGGGCGTCTCTACGTTCTCGCGCGCGACAATCAGAATGATTATCAGAAGAAGATCCTGTCTCAGCAGCGCTATGATTCCAAGACGCTGCCGTTCAAGCGCGGGAGTATCCTGGATGCCAATGGAACGATCCTGGCGGCGAGCGAGAAAGTGTACAATGTCGTCCTGGATTGTAAAGTCATGCTATCTGACGAAAAGAATGAAGATCCCACCCTCACGGCGCTTTCTGAATGTTTTGGGCTGAACCTGTCGGAACTTCGGAAATATGTGAGCGAGAATCCCAATTCGCAGTACTATGTCCTCAAGAAGAGGATCACATATGACGAGATGAGCCCGTTCCTGGAACGGAAGAACACGCACAATGAGGCGGCCGCAAAGAGCAAGGAAAAAATGGGGATCATCAACGGCGTGTGGTTTGAGGAGGAATATATCAGGCGTTATCCCAACAACACGCTCGCCTGCGACGTGATCGGTTTCACGGGCACGGACAACAACGGCCAGTTCGGACTGGAGGAGTACTACAATGATATCCTCAACGGAACGAACGGCAGGGAGTACGGATATTTGAATGACGACTCTACCCTGGAGCGCAAGACTGTGGCGGCGGTCGATGGAAGCACGCTGGTGAGTACGATCGATGCCAATATACAGGCGATCTGCGAGAAATATATCAAACAGTTCAACGCGGAACACACAGGTGAGTACAGGGAGGAAGAGCAGGGCGCTTACAATATCGGTGTCATTATCCAGAACTGTAACAACGGCGAGATCATGGCGATGGCGAGTTATCCGGACTTTGACCTCAACAATCCGAAGGATCTGTCGGGCTATTATACAGAGGAGCAGATCGCACAGATGGAGGCGGATGATACATACTATGATACGCTGAATTCCCTATGGAGGAATTTCTGTATATCGGATACCTATGAGCCAGGCTCCACAGCGAAGGCGATCACGCTGGCGGCGGGGCTTGAGACCGGGCGGATCGTGGGCAACGAGACCTACAACTGCGGAGGACTCCTTGAGGTGGGAGACCACAAGATCAAGTGCAATGTCAGGGGCGGACACGGTACACTCGATGTGGGTGGAGCCCTGGAAATGTCATGCAATGTGGCATTCATGAAAATGGGTGAGGCGCTCGGCGTGAAGAATACCCTGCAGTTCGAACAGATATTTAATATCGGACTGAAGACGAATATAGACCTTACCGGGGAAGCGAGGACAGCATCCCTGGTTTATAACGAGAACTCAATGCGGTCGGCAGAGCTTGCGACAGCCTCCTTTGGGCAGGGCTACAATGTCACTATGATCGAGATGGTGACAGCTTTTTCTTCTATTATAAATGGCGGATATTATTATGAACCGCATGTGGTCAGCAAGATCACAAACTCCAATGGCGATACGATCAAAAACATCGAGCCCAGAGTGTTGAAACAGACGATCTCTGCAACGACATCAGAGCAGATGAGACAGTATCTTTACGCCACTGTGGCAGAGGGAACCGGAAAGTCAGCGCGCCCTGCAGGCTATGCGATCGGGGGCAAGACAGGGACTGCGGAGATGGCGGGGCGTGACAAGACCAATTATGTCGTCTCGTTCATGGGGTTTGCGCCGGCGGACGATCCGCAGATCGTCATTTACTGTGTGATCGACAGACCGAATGTGAGAGACCAGGCGCATGCGACCTATGCGACCGGAATCGTTAAGAATATCCTGACGGAAGTGCTTCCCTATCTGCATATCGCAAAGACGGAGGCGATGACGATCGCGGAGCAGGAGGAAGTGGACAATATCCTTGGCAATATCGTGCAGGGTGATGCTGCCGCCGGCGGAGACAGTGAAACCGGAGACGGCGGGCAGGCTGGAAATAATGGAAATTCCGCTGCCGGCGGTGAGAGCGGAGAATCCGGTGAGTCCGGGGAAGCCGGCGAAGGCGGAAACGGTGAATCGCCTGGCGACAGCGGAGGCGGCGGAACGGGCGAAGTGAAGCCGTTCTATATAGTCGATCCCGACACAGGGGAGCTGATCGATCCTGTGACCGGGGAGAAGGCAGAGATGGATTACAGTATAGAGGACAGCGATGTCCCGGAGCAGGGAAACAGCGGTGACGCCGAACCTCCTGCGGAGGATTAGGGACTGTTTTTTGCAGATCTGGTTCTCGTCATTTATACAGCGTCATAAAATAGTAGCAATATTAAATTTGTGATGATAGAGGTATAGATGGCGATCAGGAACAGCGCAGGAAGACGGAACATGACCGTACAGAAAAGAAAGACCTTTGTACTGTGTGTACTGTGTGTTGCAGCACTCCTGCTTCTGGGGGTGCGGGTGGGATATCTGATGATCCTGCGGTCAGAGCATTATACAGAGCTGGCCACGCAGCTGCACGAGAGGGAGCGCGATATCAAGGCCGCAAGAGGCAGGATCATTGACTCGACAGGAACGGTCCTGGCGGACAACAAGACAGTATGTACGATATCGGTCATCCACAGCCAGCTGGAGGAGCCTGAGAAAGTGATCGATATGTTGTGCCGGGAGCTGGATCTTTCCGAGGAGTATGTGCGCAAGCGCGTGGAGAAGTACAGTTCGAGGGAGCGCATCAAGAGCAATGTGGACAAAGAGACAGGCGACAGGATACGAAATTATGATATGGCGGGAGTGAAGGTGGATGAGGACTATAAGCGCTATTATCCGTATGACGATCTGGCATCGAAGGTGCTGGGCTTTACAGGAGGGGATAATCAGGGGATCATCGGCCTGGAGGTTGCCTATGAGAAGTACCTGACCGGCAAAAAGGGACAGATCCTGACATTGACGGACGCCAAGGGGATCGAGCTTGACGGTATGGGAGAGCGGAGGAAGGAGCCGGAGGCGGGAAAGGATCTGTATGTCAGCATCGATGTCAACATACAGCGGTACGCGACACAGCTTGCAAAGCAGGCGTATGAGACAAAACAGGCGGCAGGCGTGTCGATCATCGTCATGAATGTCAACAATGGCGAGATTCTCGCGATGGTGGATGTGCCTGAGTTCCACCTGAACGATCCATATACACTGATCGACGAGTTTCAGGTGCAGACTGTGCAGCCGGGAAGTACGGAGGAGGGGCAGGCTGAGGCCGGCCAGGAGAGCACGCAGGATCTGCTGAACAGGATGTGGAGAAACGGATGTATCAATGACACGTATGAGCCGGGCTCTACATTTAAGATCATCACGGCGGCGGCAGGACTGGAGAGCGGGGCAGTGCGGCTGGAAGACAATTTTTCCTGTCCGGGATTTATCATTGTGGATGACCGGAAGATCCGCTGCCACAAGATCGCAGGCCACGGTGCGGAGGATTTTACCCACGCGGTCATGAACTCCTGCAATCCGGTCTTCATCACAGTCGGCCTGCGGGTTGGCGCGGAGCGCTATTATCAGTATTTTACGCAGTTTGGATTAAAGCAGAAGACAGGGATCGACCTCCCGGGCGAGGCGGGAACGATCGTACACCAGCTGGATAAGATCGGCGAGGTGGAACTTGCCACAATGTCATTTGGCCAGTCCTTTCAGATCACACCGATCAGGCTGATGACGACCGTGGCGGGGCTGATCAATGGCGGAAATCTCGTGACGCCTCATTTTGGGGTGAAGGCGGTGAGCCCGGACGGGACGTCCGTTGACGAGTTTGTATATCCGGTCTCGGAAGGAATCGTGTCATCCGATACAACGGAGAAACTGAGGTATGCGCTGGAACAGGTTGTGGAGAATGGCGGCGGCAAGAATGGCTATGTAGAGGGCTTTCGCGTAGGCGGCAAGACAGCCACGAGCCAGACACTCCCAAGGGGAAATGGCAGATATATCGCCTCATTTCTGGGGTTTGCGCCGGCGGATGATCCCAAGGTCATGGCGCTTGCGATCATCGACACGCCTCAGGGAACCTATTATGGCGGGCAGATCGCAGCTCCGGTCGTGCGGCAGCTCTTTGAGAATATACTTCCGTATCTGGAGGAGATCGGCTATGAATAAGAAAGGGCACAGAGAAGATCATGGTGAATGTAAGGGATAAAAAAGTAATCGTTGTCGGAACAGGGAAGAGCGGCATTGGTTCGACGGTACTGCTCGAAAAAAACGGCGCTCTGCCAGTCATATATGACGGAAATGAAAAGACGGACACGGAAGCGGTGAAGGCATCGATCAGGGAGAAGCTCGGGCGTGAAACGGCGGCTGTCATATATACAGGTGTGTTTCCAGAAGAAATAACAGATGGTATCGAACTTGCCGTATTGAGTCCGGGAGTGCCGGTCGATGCGGATTTTGTGGTATATATGAAGGAGCAGGGGATCCACATATGGGGCGAGATCGAGCTTGCGTATCATTTTGCGAAGGGCAGGGTCCTTGCGATCACTGGAACGAACGGAAAGACGACGACGACCTCCCTTGTGGGACAGATCATGCAGGAATATTATGACAGTGTTTACATTGTGGGCAATATCGGAAATCCCTACACCGATGCGGCGCCGCTCATGAGCGGGGATACCGTATCGGTCGCGGAGATCTCGAGCTTCCAGCTCGAGACGATCGAGGATTTTCATCCACAGGTATCGGCGATACTGAACATAACGCCCGATCATCTGAACCGTCATCACACGATGGAGAACTATGCGGCGGCGAAGGAAGCGGTGACGATGAATCAGACGAAGGATGACTTCTGTATCCTGAATTATGAGAACAGCTATACGAGAGCGTTCGGTGACCGGTGTCCGGCAAAGGTTGTGTATTTCTCGTCGATGCAGAGACTGCAGGATGGGCTCTACTATGAAGGGGATGAGATCTGCCTGGCTGCCGGCGGCGTGTCACAGCGCCTGCTGAACGTAAAGACAGATATGAACCTTGTCGGAGTCTGCAATATAGAGAATGTCATGGCGGCGATCGGGATCAGCATGAGCGCCGGGGTGCCGATGGAAAATATCCTTGCCACTATCAGGCGTTTTGTGGCGGTGGAGCACAGGATCGAGTATGTGGCGACCAGGCGGGGAGTCATGTACTACAATGATTCCAAGGCGACGAATACGGACGCTGCCATACAGGGGATCAAGGCGATGGACCGGCCGACGGTCCTGATCGGCGGAGGGTACGATAAAGGTAGCGCTTATGATGACTGGATCCAATGCTTTGACGGAAAGGTGAAGAAGCTGGTCCTGATCGGGCAGACGCGGGAAAAGATCGCAGAGTGTGCGGTAAGATGTGGTTATCCCGAAAAGGACATTCTGTTCGAGGATACCTTTGAGGCAGCTCTTGACGCATGTGTCCGGGAGGCGCAGGCTGGAGACGCAGTTCTCTTATCACCTGCCTGTGCAAGCTGGGGCATGTTCCCGGACTATGAGGTGAGGGGGCGCCGATTCAAGGATTATGTAAACAAACTGGAGGAGTGATAGTGTGGCAAGACAACTCATGGCAAGACAACCGGTGAGATTCCGGAGCAGCAAGCACAATATGGACTATGTCCTGCTGACGGTCGTGTTGTTTCTGGTTGGCTTTGGGCTTCTGATGATCTATTCCGCAAGTTCCTATGAAGCCGGGATAGACCACGATGACTCAGCTTATTACCTGAAAAAGCAGGCACAGTCTACGCTGATCGGATTTGTCGGTCTATATATCATGATCAAGTTTCCATATAAGGAACTGCAGAAATTTGATGTTATCGCGATGATCGTGTCAGCAGTGCTGATCGTGCTGGTCAAGACGCCGCTGGGGATCACCCGGAACGGTGCGAGCCGGTGGATCGATCTGCAGGTCATCACGTTCCAGCCTGCGGAGGTCGCAAAGATCGGTGTGATCATTTATCTGGCGAGTATCATACAGAGGCTGGAGAGCCTGGGAAAAAATGTTGTGCGGACGCCCAAAGGCCTCGCGATCATATTTATACCGCCCACGTTCATCGCCGGGCTCGTATACCTGCTGACGAGCAATCTGAGTTCGGCGATCATCATCATGGGGATCGCGGTCGCCATGGTCTTTGTGGCGGTGCCGGATTACAAGTGGTTTGTGGCGGCGGGGGTGACGATCCTTGCAGCGGTGGTGGCGCTGGTGACATATGCGTCCAATGTCGATGTGTCGAGCGGAAGCTTCCGTCTGGGACGTGTCGTAGCGTGGCTTCACCCGGAGGCCTACAGTACAGACAAGGCGTTTCAGACCCTTCAGGCGCTGTATGCGATCGGTTCGGGCGGTATCTGGGGAAAAGGTCTGGGACAGAGCATGCAGAAGAGAAAATTTCTGCCGGAAGCACAGAATGACATGATCTTTTCCATCATATGTGAGGAGCTGGGACTGTTTGGCGCACTGGCGATCATTCTGCTCTTTGTGGTGCTGATCTGGAGCTGTATGGTCATCGCCAACAAGACTGTGGACCGGTTTGGTTCGCTGCTTGTGGTGGGTGTGATGGCACATTACGCGATACAGGTGATCCTGAATATCGCCGTTGTGACGAACACGATCCCCAATACCGGGATCACGCTGCCGTTCATCAGCTATGGAGGCACCTCGACACTGTTTCTGCTGGCAGAAATCGGTATTGTGCTGAATGTAAGTAAGAACTGCCGGTAATTTTTCCCGGGATCACGCATATAATATTATGATTGATATGATATGTGGTGAAATCTATGGCCTGTTTTGGCGGAAATGATGTGTCTATAAGGATGGAAGGGGGAAAGCCGCTCGGCGGCAGGATATGGATACAGGGCTCTAAGAATGCAGCGCTTCCGATATTGGCGGCCTGTATGCTGATACCGGGAAAATGCCTGCTGCGGGGGTGTCCGGATATCACGGATATCGGATGTATGTGCAATCTCCTGAAAAGTACAGGGGCAGCAGTAAATGCGGCAGGCGTCAGGGGGGCATCGATCGGGATCGACACGCGCAGCGTGCGGGAGCACAGGCTTCCGGAAAAATACGTCTCTGCCATGCGCTCGTCTGTCATCATGATGGGGGCGATGCTGGGACGGCTCGGGGAGGTCTGCGTCAACTATCCGGGCGGCTGCGTCATCGGGGAACGGCCGATCGACCTGCATCTGCATGGACTGGAAAAGCTTGGGGCACAGATCTGGATCGAGGGAAATCATATTCATGCATATGCCGATGAACTGAAAGGGGCAGTCATCGACTTTCCGTTTCCCAGCGTGGGGGCGACGCAGAATGTGATACTGGCAGCCGTGACCGCACAGGGGACGACAGTCATCAAAAACGCGGCCAGGGAACCCGAGATCATTGAACTGTGCAAATTTCTGAACAAGGCGGGAGCGAGGATCGATTACTCTGGAACGCTGTTGAAAACAGGAAGGATCATCATACAGGGTGTGGAGCTGTCAAGGCTTCACGGTGTTGAGTACGATATTATCCCGGACAGGATCGTTGCAGGGACATATCTGTTCGCGGCGCTGGCAGCGGGCGGCAGGATCACACTGGAAAATATTCCCATAGGACAGCTGGACAGTATCTGTGATACGATAAAGGGGATGGGAGCTTCGATCGCTGTCGATCCCGCCCGGAATGAAATGGTGGTCGACGCGTGCGACCGCGACAGGATCGTCAATATCCCATACATAGAAACGGATGTATATCCGGATTTTCCGACTGATCTGCAGTCACCGCTCCTCGTGGCGGCCTGCATGGCAAAGGGGAGGCTCACAGTCAGGGAAAAGATCTTTTCAAGCAGGTTCCGCATCGTGGAGGAGCTGCAGCGGATGGGGGCAGATATCGAGATAAAAGGCGACACTGCGGTCGTGACTGGGGGAAACGAACTGGAAGGACGCACAGTCATAGCGAGGGAACTGCGCGGAGGCGCCGCGCTCGTCATAGCAGGTCTGTGCGCGTGCGGTATCACGACTGTGGCGGATTCGGGGTATATCAGGAGAGGATACCAGGATATTGCAGGGGATTTTACAGAGCTTGGGGCACGGATCAGCTATGTCGACTGATCAGTTACATTTATGAGGAAAAAGTCATGGGCAAACAGGACAATATCATAATAAAAATGCCGGATATAAGGGTTAAGATACGGGTGATCATCGTGCTGGGGATCATCAATGTGCTGCTGATAGCCGCATATTTTGTGCTGACACACTTTGCAGTCAAAACAGTCCAGGTTGACGGTAATAAACACTATTCTGCCGAGGAGATCAAGGCGATGGTCATGACAGGATATCTGGGCGACAACTCCCTCTATCTGACGTTGAAATACAAAAACAAGGGGATAGAGGGCGTTCCGTTTGTGGAGACGATGGATGTCATGGTGCAGTCAAACGACACCATCCGCATCACGGTGTATGAGAAAGCGCTTGCCGGTTATGTGCAGTATCTCGGAAGATACATGTATTTTGACAATGAGGGTGTCGTCGTGGAGACTTCCAAGGTTAAGACGAAGGGGATCCCGCAGGTGACAGGGCTTAGTTTTGACCATATCGTGCTCCACGAGAAGCTTCCTGTAGAGAATGACCAGATCTTCCAGAATATCCTGACGATCACGAAGCTCCTCAATAAGTACGATGTCCTGTGTGACAGGATACAGTTTGACAAAAGCTATAATGTCACGCTGGGCTATGGCAATGTGAAGGTCGCGATCGGTGCTTTGGACAATCTCGATGAAAAGCTGATGCAGCTTCCGCAGATCCTGCCGTCGCTGGCGGGAGAGAAGGGAACGCTGGATCTGCAGAACTATACGGCGGATCGCAAGAGCGTTTCTTTTGAGAGAGGAAAATAGCAGGAAAACATAAATTTAGAAAAGAAAAGTAAAAAATAGGTTGATTAATTGTAAAAAAAATTATATGATAAGTTAGATGGAATTTAATAGGAATTATGAAGGAGGAAGGAAACTTGCTCGAGATTAGATCAAACGAAACAGACGCGGCGGCAAGGATAATAGTAGTAGGTGTAGGCGGCGCAGGCAACAATGCCGTGAACCGAATGATAGATGAGACGATTACTGGTGTTGAGTTTATAGGAGTCAATACAGATAAGCAGGCTCTGCAGCTCTGCAAGGCGCCGAAACTCCTGCAGATCGGTGAGAAGCTGACAAAGGGGCTTGGCGCAGGAGCAAAACCCGAGGTGGGTGAGAAGGCAGCGGAGGAGAGCTCGGAGGATATAAAAGAGTCTTTAAAGGGTGCAGATATGGTGTTTGTCACATGCGGAATGGGCGGCGGCACTGGTACCGGCGCAGCGCCGATCGTGGCGGCGATCGCCAAAGAGATGGGGATCCTGACGGTAGGCGTGGTCACGAAACCGTTCAAATTCGAGGCGAGGACCCGCATGACCAACGCGCTGACAGGGATCGAGAAGCTGAAGGAGCATGTGGATACGCTGATCGTCATTCCAAATGACAAGCTGCTCGAGATCGTTGACAGGCGGACAACCATGCCGGATGCGCTGAAAAAGGCGGATGAAGTGCTGCAGCAGTCGGTGCAGGGCATCACAGACCTGATCAATGTGCCGTCCGTGATCAACCTTGACTTTGCGGATGTGCAGACAGTCATGAAAGAAAAAGGTATCGCGCATATCGGTATCGGGTATGGCAAAGGTGAGGACAAGGCTGCGGAAGCGATCAAGATGGCTGTCGAGTCGCCGCTCCTTGAGACGACACTCAGCGGAGCCACGGATGTCATCCTCAATATTTCGGGCGATATATCGATCTTTGACGCGAATGATGCGGCAAGCTACGTGCAGGAGCTTGCGGGTGAGGATATCAATGTCATCTTTGGCGCGATGTACAATGAAGATATGGCGGACTCCTGTACGGTCACAGTTATCGCGACAGGTATCGTGGAGTCAGCGCCGAATTCGCCGATCAACAACAGGGGCCGGATCAACAGCAATTTCTCAGTGAGGCCGAACAGCGTGCCCAATGCACCGGTAAGGCCCAGACCGCAGACGCCGGCGGGCGTCGGGGCGATGCCGCCGAATGGACAGGCACCCCAGGGGATGCAGCCCAGACCGAACAACATGATCAAGCCGCCTGCGGATCTGAGAAGCAATGTGAAGGAGCAGACGCTGAACATACCCAGTTTCTTAAAGAGATAAGAAGATAAAAAAAGTCGAAAAATAAACATACTTTAGTCCCATGCTTTGACAAAAAAGCATGGGACTTTTTTGTATAATCGTATGAAAGGGGACGGAGGTGATTGGAATTTATGAGATATACATTGATGTCTTTCTGGTACAGAACGTTTTGATGGATATCCAGCTGTTGATTCTGACACTGCTGCTTTTGAGAGAGAAAATCGTGTTTCCACGACTCCTGGGGGCGTCCCTGACCGGCGGGGCAGGGGCAGTGATGATACTGGTGTCAGGCATGGGGTTCGGCATGTCATATGTAGTGTCAGTGCTTGGGCTGGATGCTGTGATGCTCCTGATATGCATGAGACCGCCTGTAAAGGGGAGGCTGGTGTGCCGAAGGCTTGTTATGGGGATCATCTATCTGCATGGAATGGTGTTCGCATATGGAAAACTGATGGAGTGTGCGGGAAGAATTGTGGGAGAGTGGATGGCGCAGGTCATAGTAACAGGTGTTATTTCCGGGATCGTGGTCTTTATGCTTGCTTACCGCAGACTGATGGGAGCGAGGCATATATACGATGTCACCCTGACAGAAGAGGGGGAGAATGTCATGTGCAGGGCGCTGTTTGACACAGGGAATCTTCTGACAGATCCAGTATCCGGAAAACCGGTGTCCGTCGTGGAGGAGACGGATATCATGAAAGGATGGCTGGAAAAATATCCGCAGAAATATAAGATCATTCCCTACCAGAGCGTCGGAAATGAACACGGGCTTCTGGAGGGGATCGTGGTGGATGAACTGGTCATCCGGAAGGAGCAGGAGCAGGTGGTGGAGAGAGGGGCGGTAGTGGCTTTCTATAAGGGGAAACTGTCGAGGGACGGTGAATTTCAGATGATATTGAACCATAGCCTGATGATGTGAGAGAAAGATATGGGGCAAATATGAGATAAAAATGAAAATGTGGGATGGAGGAGAAAAAATGATCATAAAATTATACCTTCCAGGGAAAATGAGACTGTCCCTTGGGAAAAATAACAATAAAAATGCAGCCGGAAATGAGATCCACTATATCGGGGGCTCCGAGGTGCTGCCCCCGCCGCTGGAAAGCGAGGAGGAGAACAGGGCGATCAATGGCTTGGAGACGGAGTGTGCCAATGAGGCGAGGGCGCTTCTGATCGAACACAATCTGAGGCTTGTCGTGTATATCGCCAAAAAGTTTGACAACACAGGCGTGGGGGTGGAGGATCTGATCTCGATCGGCACGATCGGCCTCATCAAGGCGATCAATACATTTAACCGCGGCAAGAACATCAAACTTGCGACGTATGCGTCAAGGTGCATCGAGAATGAGATCCTGATGTACCTGAGAAGAAACAACAAGACAAAGCTTGAGGTGTCGATCGACGAGCCCCTGAATGTGGACTGGGACGGCAATGAGCTGCTCCTGTCGGATATTCTCGGAACAGATGAGGATGTGATCTACAAGGATCTGGAGTCCGAGGTGGAGCGCAGCCAGCTAAAGCGCGCGATATCAAAGCTGGGGGAGCGCGAACGGACGATCATCATGCTGCGGTTTGGCCTGAACAATCCGGATGACATGGAGATGACACAGAAAGAGGTTGCGGATTACCTGGGGATATCGCAGTCCTATATCTCAAGACTGGAGAAGAAGATCATGAAGCGGCTGAAAAAAGAGATGGCGAGCTAGTACATAGACGTGTTTACACCTTCTTACATATGCCAGACAGGCATAGAGATATAAGCAGGAGGATTGTAAATATGGCACTTGGAAAAGTTGAGATATGCGGTGTAAATACGTCAAAGCTGCCTGTACTGAAAAATGAGGAAAAACAGGCTCTTTTTGAAAAGATAGAACAGGGGGATATGCAGGCGAGGGAGGAGTATATCAGGGGAAATCTCAGGCTGGTCTTGAGCGTGATCAAGCGCTTTTCCCAGTCCAATGAGAATGTGGATGACCTGTTTCAGATCGGCTGCATCGGACTGATCAAGGCGATCGATAACTTTGATTCCAGCCTGGATGTAAAATTTTCCACCTATGCGGTTCCGATGATCATAGGCGAGATCAGAAGATTTCTGAGGGATTCGAGCAATCCGATCCGCGTGAGCCGCTCGCTGAAGGACACGGCTTACAAGGCGATCTACGCCAAGGAGAACCTGACGAAGAAAAATCTGCGCGAGCCGACGATCATGGAGATCTCGGCGGAGATCGGGATCCCCAAGGAGGATATCGTGTATGCCCTCGATGCGATACAGAATCCCATGAGCCTGTATGAACCGGTGTACACAGAGGGAGGAGACACGCTCTATGTGATGGACCAGATCAGTGACAAGAAGTGCAAGGAGGACAACTGGGTCGAGAACATATCCTTAAGTGAGGCGATGAAGCGGCTCGACGAGAGAGAGAACGAGATCATCAACCTGCGCTTTTTCGAGGGCAAGACCCAGATGGAGGTCGCGGAGTACATCGGGATCTCGCAGGCACAGGTGTCGCGGCTGGAAAAAAATGCCTTGCGCACCATGAAAAAGTATCTAACATTCTGAATAAAGTTGAATCTTCAAAAAAATTTTTAACTGGCAGACAATATATACTATTGACTTAATCGTGGAAACAATTTAAAATAGAGATTAAGTTGTTAAGGTTGCTGAGAGGTTCTGAAAGTTACCTTGATAAAGTACCAATAGAATATAGTGTGAAAGGATGTTACTTATGAATGAACAAAACAATTTAGGGCGTAGGTTTAGTATCAAGTGGCTGGTGATTTCATTAGTATCGCTGCCGATGATGCTGGCATGTATCGTTATCGTGTCTGTCTCTACACTGACACTGAAACAGGGAATGGAGTCCGAGACATTTAAGACGCTGAAGGGGCTGGCGACGGGTACGATGCTCGCACTGGACGGAGTGTCTTCCGGAAACTATTCCATGCAGGGCGATGATCTGTACAAGGGCGAAGTGAACCTTTCGCAGCAGCTGGGCGAGCTGGTCGATCACTATGCAAGTACGAATAGCGGCGAGATCACTCTGTTTTTCGGCGATGTGAGGCGCGCGACAACGATCAAGGATACGGCTGGGAATCCGATCGTGGGTACCAAGGCGGATCCCAGGGTAGTCACAGAGGTTCTGAACAATGGAAATGAGTATTCCAGAAATGATTTTGATATCAACGGCTCCCTCTATTATGGATACTATGTCCCGGTGAAAGATAACACGAACCAGGTCGTCGGCATGGTCTGCGCTACAAAGGACCGCGAGACGATCAATGATTACATCTCGATCAGACAGACATTTATTGTCGGTATGGCAGTTGTGATCTACATTGTGTGTATCTTCTTTGCGACAGTTGTTACGAGGAAAAAGATCCAGTATCCGCTGAACAAACTTTCTGATGTCGCCAGAAGGATGGCGAAAGGGGATATCAATATCCACCTTGAGAGAACATCAAATGATGAGTTCGGTGATCTGACAGATGATTTTATAATGATGACGAAGACGATCGGGGATCAGGTCCACGTCACAGAGCAGGTTGCGGAGGGTGATCTGACAGCGACCTACAAGAAGGCGAGTGAGGATGATGCCCTTGGAACGGCGATCGTGAAGATGCTCCGCGACAATAACAAAAATCTCTCCACGATCCGTGATGCGGCGGCGCGGATGACGTCCGGTGCGAACGAGGTCGCAAGCGCGAGCAACTCCCTGGCACAGGGCACGACACAGCAGGCGAGCGCGATCGAGGAGATCACCGTCTCCATCGAGGAGATCGCAAACGGTGCGAAGGTCAATGCGGATGACGCAAACAAGGCGAATGAACTTGTTCAGAATACAAAGGACGGAGCGATCCGCGGCAATGAGCAGATGAAACAGATGATCGCCGCGATGCAGGATATCAATGAGTCTTCCGAGAATATCTCCAAGATCATGAAGGTGATCGACGATATCTCATTCCAGACCAATATCCTTGCACTGAACGCTTCTGTGGAAGCTGCGAGAGCAGGCGTACATGGAAAAGGTTTTGCGGTTGTCGCTGACGAAGTCAGGACACTGGCGAACAAGTCGGCGGAAGCTGCGAAGGATTCTGCAGTCATGATCGAGGATTCCATCAAGAAGGTGGAGGTTGGCTCCAAGCTCGCTGTTGAGACGGCAGCAGCCCTTGAGGAGATCCTGCTGTCCGTCGAGAACATAGCATCGATCGTAAGCAATATCGCAGAGGCGTCTGTAAACCAGGCAAGCTCTGTGGGACAGGTAAATGCTGGTATCACGCAGATCGCCGATGTCGTACAGACAAACTCAGCGACATCTCAGGAGTGTGCTGCTGCAAGTGCGGAGCTCTCAAGTCTGGCTGGACAGCTGCAGAATGCAGTTAGCAAGTATAAGCTTCTTGCTGGAAAAGGCAGAAAGTCTGATTTTGATTCGACATCATACGAAGACAGCGATTATGTTGACAATGAGAGCATCATCTCACTGGATTCTGATTTCGGCAAATATTAAAGACACCATAAAGTTATTGTTTGCTACCCCGGCACTCGCTGCCGGGGTAGTGTTTCAGAGGAAAAGGATGCAGATATACACAGCAAAGACTTATGAACTGCTGACAGAGGAGGAAGGGAAGCTGTGCGGTTTGCTGGACAGGGACCGGATACGGGGCATAGCAGCGATCAGAAGCCGGAAAGAGAGAGTGCGCAGCATTTTCGCAGGACTTTTGCTCCGCCATGCGTTTCTGCAGGCGGGGTATGATATTGAGACCTGGCAGCAGGTGGAAATTCAAAGAGGGGCGTATGGGAAACCATACATAAAGGGCGTTCACGGTTTTCACTATGGATTGTCCCATTCGGGGGAATGGGTGGCCTGCGCGGTGGATTCGGTTCCGGTGGGGATCGATCTGCAGGAGATGAAACCCTGGAAAATGACTTTGGCAAGGCGATTTTATCATGAAAAGGAATACGACAGGCTTCTGGCGCTGGACGGGGATGACCAGGTCAGGCAGACAGAAGAATTTTACAGTATGTGGACAGCGAAGGAAAGTGCGGTGAAGCTGAGCGGCAGAGGTATCGGCGCCGGGATCAGCCAGTATGTGACGACAGAAGACTACAGCGCTGTTTACGATCTGGATAGTGGAAGGACGTATTATACGAAGCGGTACGACACGTTGAAGGGGTATATGATCTGTGTGTGCAGTGAGGCGAAATCTTTTCCGAATTTATTACCCAAGAGCGTTGATTTTGGAAAGTATGAGATGGAGGGAAACAGATGTTAAAAGCGAACGGAAAAAATGCAGTGAAAAAGGGTGAGATCATCTTTAGCGAAGGCGAAGAGGTGAAACAGGTTGGAATCGTTCTCTCAGGAAAAGTGGTCCTGCAGGGAGAGCATGTCAGGATGATTCGTCCGCATGGGAGCTATCTGGCGTTGAATTCATTGGGCAGCCAGATCTATAATGCGACATATACGGCACTGGAGGATTCTGTGATCTATGCACTCCCGGTGGAGGGAGAGTCTACGATCCGGAATATTATCGCAAAAAATGCCGACTACCGTGCGATCATGGTTTCCTCCCAGTTTCGGACAGCAGTGGAGCTCTACCGGATCAAATCAAGCCTCAATGAGCGTGCGGAGAGGCTGTGTTCCTTTGCACAGAGAAGCTATGAGGAATATAAGAAGATCTGTTCGGTATTCGGTATCCCTGCGATCGGCGTTGAGGAACTGGAGGAACTCCAGCCGTATGAGGAGCCGCAGGGCGTCAACGAGGACAGGATACCATATTATGAGGAGGGAGCCAGGATCCCTCTGAGTGCGACCAAGATGTATTTTTCATACAGTGAGGAGATGGCACACATCCAGGTCAATGAGATCGCCGAGCTCGTGACGGCGCTTCTCGAGGATTGTGCGGAGGTGATGGATTACATCAGGAGCTTAATGGATGCGATGTGCCTGAGATCACGGAACAATCTCTTTGACTATATCTGTGAGAAGGCACATGAGATCAAGGAGAAGGACGATATTCCAAACGAAGTGAATATGCTGCTGAACGGTATCGCGGACGAGATGGCTTTCCAGCACAAGGAGTTGAGCAGCCAGACACAGGATGTACCAGATCTTCGCATGGATACACTGAAGAGCAAGATGGAGGGACTGACATCAGGAAAGGTACCTGTGGCGGAGGAGAGATCGCAGGAGGAGCGGGAGGAGGACATCAGGCGGGATGTGGCATCCCTGCGCGGTTCCATGGAGCAGATCCTGAAGTTTGCGGCATTTGGTGATGCTGACAGTGAGACACTGAAGGCAAACGTGGATCATCTGGTCAACGCGCCGGACAGAATGTCGGTTGAGGATGATGTGAAGCGCGCGAAGAAGACGATCACACCGCTTGTGTTCAAGCTGTATCTGTGCTGTTACCGCAAGATCAGGGAGGGGCTGCTCCATCCGCCCAAGGCAGTCGAGCTCTTTATGAATTTCGGCATGCTGGATGAGCGGCTGCTTGACGAGGAGCACCTGCGGTTTCTGTGCAGCATCGAACCGGAAGCCAACGAGGGACCGTGCAAGGTCGTCACGATGATGGAGTGGCTTGACATGATCCATGACGGAAAGCGTGAGCCGTCCAAGAGTGAGTTTGACGAGGATTATGTGGAAAATCTCCGCTCACTCAAGAAGCAGGGTGAGATCACAGAGCAGGAACAGAAGGCGCTGCTTATGGATATGGACCGGCGTGTGGAGTACGAGGTCATGAACATGCAGATGAGCAACTCGCGCACCCTGTACGGACAGCCGTCCTCCTACATGCCGATCCTCTATAAGGAAGCGATCTTTGGATACCTTGATAAGCTCCTTGTCACCAGGAAGAAGATCAACGAGAGCGTACAGCGCCTTGTGAAGGTGGACTATTCCGTATTTTACAGGGAAGTCATCTATTCCAATACGGAGCTGAAGATCATCAATGAGACCGTGTTGAAGAATGTGTATCCGGATGTGATCTTGTTCCCGCTCTTTGGAACGAACGCGGCGATGTGGCAGGAGATCGGCAGCAAGAACAAGGGGACGCCCGGGCGCTTCTGTTTCCCGATCATGACAAGCTCCAACATCGACGATATGATGGTGAAGATGTTTGGACGCTTCCGCTGGGAGCTCTGCCGCTGTATACAGGGTATGGCGTGGAACGATGTCAAGGTGAAGTCTCTCACTTCAGAATATATGGATTATATCCAGTTCTACAGGAAGAACAGGGATCTGTCGGATGAGGCGCGCGACAAAGTGAAGCTGCAGATCCAGAAGTCGAGAAATAATTCGAGGGAGACGTTCCTGATCGATTACGAGGCGTGGATCAAGAATGAAGCGAACGGCTCCATGAAGATGAATAAGGTGGCGAGGGAGCTTCTCGCGACATACTGTCCGTTTGAGAAAGAGATCCGGATGAAGCTGAACGCCCAGAGACCGTATGAGGTGGCGCAGGCGCGGAGCTTCAGGAATGCGGTGAAGAAGAAACAGGAGCTGGAACTGAAGATCAAGGCACTGCAGAAAGTGACGCCGAAGGTGCCCGACGAGATCATCAATACGTACAAATTTTATGCTGAAATGTAGGATCCGTCCGTGCAGATAAAAACGAGTAGGGGAGTCCCCTACTCGTTTTTATCTGCTTCAGAAGTTCTGGCATCCTCGGTCTGTTCTCCTGGGTCTTCTCCTGTCTCGGGAAGAAGGATCGTCACGGTCTCGATCCGGTTGTTGTCTACCTTCTTGGCAGTCAGGGTGATGCCGTCTCCGGTCACGACCGTCTCACCCTCGGCCGGGAAGCGGTCGAGCAGTTCGATCATGATGCCGCCGATCGAGTCGTAATCCTCAGATCCAAATCTGGTATCCAGGACATCGTTGATGTCGTCGAGCTTCAGGCTGCCGCCGACTTCATACACATTGTCACTGATCTTCTTGAAGAGCTCGGCTTCATCCGCGTCGTACTCGTCACGGATCTCACCCACGATCTCCTCCAGCAGATCCTCCACGGTGATCATGCCGACGGTCGCGCCGTACTCATTCAGGACGAGCGCGACATTGGTGGTCAGCAGGCGCATCTCCAGCAGAAGATCTGCCGTCTTTTTATATTCATAAGTATAGTATCCCTCGCGCAGTATGTCCTGTATCCTGAAGGCATCCCGGTTCTCGACCAGAAGGAAATCTTTCACGATCACGATACCGATGATATTGTCGACTTCGTTCTCATAGACAGGTATGCGCGAATACATGGATTCCCGGAACAGCCCCAGCAATTCCCCGTAGGTCGCATTGACATCGATCGAGGTCATGTCGATGCGCGGGATCATGATATCCTTTGCCACGGAATCGCCGAAATCAAATACATTGTAGATCAGTTTCTTTTCTTCCTGCTCGATCACGCCGTCCTCGTGGCTCACATCCACATAGGTTCTCAGCTCAGTCTCTGTCATCATGACGCGCGACGACTGATCGATATGGAGCATCCCGAGAAAAAAGCCTGAGATCTTGTCGATGATGAAAATGACCGGGGTCAGCGCCTGCATCAGAAAATAGATGATCCTGGCGTACGCCATGGACAGTTTCTCGTTGTTGCACATCGCCCAGGTTTTTGGGACGATCTCGCCGAATATGAGTACGACCAGGGTCAGGATGCCGGTACCGATTCCCACGGCGGCATTTCCCCAGAGCCGTATGACCAGGGATGTCATGAGGGAGGAAGCGCTGATGTTCACGACATTGTTTCCGATGAGGATCGCGCTGATCAGCTTGCTCCTGTTGTCGAGGATCTTTTGAAGCGTGAGAACTCTTCCAGAAGGGTTCTCATCGACCATGGCACGCACCTTGACGTTGCTCAGGGTGGTGAGTGCGGTTTCCGCAGAAGAGAAGAATGCTGACAGGATTATCAGTATTACAAGAACTACAAGTTGTATGACACCAGGGGTATCCAAAACAAAATCACTCCTTTTTTGAATTTGAACAGTTCCTTACTGCATAAATAAAAACATATCAGCATAGATTATATCAGTATTAATGCAATAATACAAGATTATATTTGAAAAAATGGGAGGGAATGTATCTTGAAGAATGCATTGAACACGGAGCGTCTGGTGGCACTCCTGAAATGTCTGATGGCGGCATACCTGATCACGGGAGCGCTGCTCATGCTGGTGGCGGGATTACTGTACAAGTTTTCGATCGGGGAGAATGTCGTGGATATCAGTATCATCGTGATCTACTGCGTCTCCTCGCTGCTGGCGGGGCTTTTCTTTTCAAAGGGCGCGGCAAACCGCCGGTTTATCTGGGGGATGCTGGCGGGAGCGGCTTATTTTCTGGTCATATGCGCAGTTTCTGCTGTGGCGGATCCCGGTTTTTCACCGGTCAGCAACGCGTGCATCACGACACTCCTGATCTGCCTCGGCAGCGGGATGCTGGGCGGGATGCTGGGATAAGATGGATCTATAAAAACTTTGTAAAAAATCTTTCTTTTTTGTCGAAATATGTTATACTGGTCAAGTAGTATTAAATGAAAGTATAACAGAGAGGATGAGGAGAAAGACGTTATGAAGAGTACGATACATAAGAAGATGACAGGCTTTAAGGCGTTTTTGATGGCAGCGCTCCTGCTTCTGTCGACGATGGTTCCGCAGTTTGCCGTGCAGGCGGCGCCGAATGAAGTCGCACAGGCGGCGCTGGGGATCGATGTGTCACGCTATCAGGGCGCGATCGACTGGAACCAGGTGGCAGCTTCCGGTGTTCAGTTTGCGATGATCCGGGTCGGATACCGCACGCAGACGACAGGTGTCCTGAACGAGGATCCCTATGCGCGATACAATCTGCAGGAGGCGCAGAGAGTCGGGCTGAAGGTCGGGGCATATTTTTTCTCCGCCGCGGTCAACGAGGCGGAAGCTGTCGAGGAGGCTGTGTTCACGGCAAATCTGATCGACAAGTACCAGATCACCTTCCCGGTGGCATATGACTGCGAGGGGTTCCGCAATGCGACAAGCCGCCAGTTCGGCCTCGGCAGGGATGTGCGGACAGCGCTGGCAGTGAAATTCCTGGATACGATCGCCGCGAGGGGATATACGCCGATGTTTTATGCGTCGCGCAATGAGATGACGGACAGCGCAGACTGGAATATGAACATCCTGAACAGGTATAAGGTGTGGGTGGCGCAGTATCCGGCTGAGCCGTTTCCTGTCACGCCGGCGAGCACCTATACAGGAGTGCAGGCGATGTGGCAGTACACGCAGAGTGCGGTGATCCCGGGGATCGCCGGCAGTGTGGATATGAATGTTTCCTATTTTAATTATGACGGCATCGCGGCCGCAAAGGATCCGGGCGGCGCGGCGCTGGTGAGTGCGGAGAACGCGGCAAATGTGCAGTATTTGGACGTAAACGAGGTGGTGACACCCAACACGACGGTGAATCTGAGAACTGCGCCTGGTACGGATGATCCGGCTACGATCGTGATCCCGATCAATCCGGGCGACATGGTATTCCGCACGGGGATCGGCAACAACGGCTGGTCAAGGGTCCTGCTCAACGATCAGGTACTGTATGCATACACGGCTTACCTGCAGAAGGTGATGTAAAAAGAATTCAAAAAAAGCTTTTCGAATGCAGAAATATGTGATATACTATCGTAGATTATTGAATTCACTCAAAACTTTTTGAGAATATCTTTTTTGAAATTATCTTTTAAAGGAGGCAATCACTATGAAGCACATTAAGACATTGACGACCAGAGACTATAAAGAGTCCGCAAAGAAGGGTGGCTGCGGCGAGTGCCAGACATCCTGCCAGTCGGCGTGCAAGACGTCCTGCACTGTTGGAAACCAGAGCTGTGAGAATGCGGGCAAGTAGGCGGCAGCTGAAGGTATGTTTTCAGAATAAAGTGTGTTAGAGCGAGTAGGAGGGAGAAACATCCCTCCTACTCGATTGTTCGTATTTAGATGGATGATCGGGAAGGAAGAGAAATTGATACACCAGTATAAAAACAATGGATACAACATCGTCCTGGATGTCAACAGCGGTTCGGTGCATGTCGTCGATGACATCGTGTATGACGTGATCGCCTGTATGGTGGAGAACCATCTGGAAAAGGCGGATAAGGCAGAGGCCAGCGAGACATTGAGGGAGAAATTTGCCGGCAGGACAGAGGAACTCTCTGAGCTTGTCGATGAGATATATGAATTGAAGGAGAACGGGATGCTCTTTGCGGAGGATATCTATGAAAAGAGCATCGACGCGTTTAAAAACCGCGGGACGGTCGTCAAGGCGCTCTGCCTGCACATCGCGCATGACTGTAATCTCAAGTGCAGGTACTGTTTTGCGGAGGAGGGGGAGTACCACGGCAGGCGTGCTCTGATGAGCTTTGAGGTCGGGAAGAAGGCGCTGGATTTTCTGGTGGCCAATTCAGGCAGCCGCGTCAATCTGGAGGTGGATTTCTTCGGCGGGGAGCCGCTGATGAACTGGCAGGTCGTCAAGGATCTGGTGGCATACGGCAGGAGTCTCGAGGAGCCGCACCACAAGAAATTCCGCTTCACGCTCACGACAAACGGTGTCCTGCTGGATGACGACATCATTGATTTTGTGAACCGGGAGATGGCAAATATCGTTTTGAGCGTGGATGGCAGAAAGGAAGTTAACGACAGGATGCGCCCGCTCGCCGGGGGACAGGGGAGCTATGACCTGATCATACCCCGGTTTCAGGAGGTTGCCGAGAGCAGAAATCAGACGAACTACTATGTGCGGGGCACTTTTACGCACTTTAACAAGGATTTTGCGGCGGATGTCTGTCATCTGGCGGATCTTGGCTTCAAACAGATCTCCGTGGAGCCTGTGGTGGCGCCGGAGAGCGAACCGTATGCGCTCGTCGAATCAGATATTCCTGAGATCCTCGCAGAGTATGACAAGCTTGCGGCAGAGATGATCAGGAGGCAGAGGGAGGGCAGGGGCTTTCACTTCTTTCACTTTATGATCGATCTGGAGGGCGGTCCCTGTGTCTACAAGAGGCTGTCCGGCTGCGGTTCGGGTACGGAGTATCTGGCTGTGACGCCGTGGGGAGATCTCTATCCCTGCCACCAGTTTGTCGGCCAGGAGGATTTCCTGATGGGAAATGTGGATGACGGTGTCACGAACACGGCTGTCCGCGACCGGTTCAGGGAATGCAGCGTATATTCCAGGGAGAAGTGCAGGAGCTGTTTTGCAAAGTTTTACTGCAGTGGGGGATGCGCGGCCAACTCGTACAATTTTCACGGGGACATCAATGACACATACGACCTGGGGTGTGCGCTTCAGCGCAAACGCGTGGAATGCGCGATCATGATCAAGGCTGCTCTTGCGGAGCAGACATCATAGTCATACTCGCGCCATCCGCATAACTTTATACGGAGCGGTCAGCCTTTTCGACCGTCAGTATATCATTCGTTCATGCCGGCAGCAGGACTGCTGCTGTATAGTAAAGGAGTTATACAGATTATGAAGAAAAACAAAGGTGTGGTTACGCTGCTCGTGACGGTGCTCGTCATAGCGGCGTTGGGATTTGTGGCAATATGGGGTATTGGCACAGAGAAGGCCGGCTCTGCATCGGGAATCCGCCAGGGACTTGACCTGGCAGGTGGCGTGAGCATCACGTACCAGGTGGTGGGGGAGGAGAACCCCTCCGCGGAGGACATGGCGGACACGATCTACAAGCTGCAGCAGCGTGTGGAGAGCTACAGCACAGAGGCGCAGGTGTACCAGGAGGGCAATGACCGTATCAACATCGAGATCCCGGGTGTGTCGGATGCCAACTCGATCCTGGCGGATCTGGGGCGTCCGGGCGCGCTGTATTTCATCGCGCAGACCGATGCGGACGGGAATCCGAACTATTCTTACACAGGTTCGGGTGCGACCGGATTCTCCCTGAATAAGACGATCGACGAACTGCTGGCTGACGGAGGCGTTGTTCTGGAGGGCACGGATGTGGAGTCGGCAGCCGGAGGTTCGGCGAGTGATCAGCTTGGAAACAGCCAGTTTGTCGTTGATCTTGTATTTACAAAGGAAGGGACTACGAAATTTGCGGATGCCACGACAAAGGCGTATGCAAATGGCCAGTCGATCGGGATCTACTATGACGGGGATTTCATCAGCGTGCCAAACGTGGAGGCAGCGCTCACGGACGGAAGGGCACAGATCTCCGGCATGGGAACCTTTGAGCAGGCTGAACGCCTTGCAAGCCAGATCCGCATCGGCGGGCTGAAGCTGGAGCTGGAGGAGCTGCGCTCGAACGTGGTGGGTGCGCAGCTTGGCGAGGAGGCCGTGCGGACAAGCCTGCTGGCGGCGCTGATCGGTCTGATCATCATCGCGCTGTTCATGATCATCGCGTACCGCATTCCGGGGGTTGCGTCAGTGCTGGCACTGATCATCTATACCTGCCTGATCGTGATCTGCCTGAACATCTTTGAGCTGACGCTGACACTTCCGGGTATTGCAGGTATCATTCTCTCGATCGGTATGGCTGTCGATGCGAACGTTATCATCTTTGCGAGGATCCGGGAGGAGATCACAGCCGGCAAGACCGTCAGAAACGCGATCGATACCGGTTTTCAGAAAGCGCTATCGGCGATTGTTGACGGCAATGTGACAACGCTGATCGCGGCGCTGGTGCTTGGCATTAAGGGTTCCGGATCGGTGAAGGGATTTGCCTACACGCTCGGTCTGGGCATCGTGCTCTCGATGTTCACGGCACTTTTTGTGACGAGGCTCATTCTCAGGGCAATGTTTGCGGTCGGACTCAAGGATGTGAAGTTTTATGGGACCAATAAGGAGAGAACGACAGTCCATTTCCTTGGCAAGAGGATGATATTCTTTGCCTGCTCGATCGCACTGATCGTTCTTGGCTTTTTGTTTATGGGCATCAACGGCGCTTCCACGGGCAGGGTGCTGAACTACAGTCTGGACTTTGTGGGCGGTACATCCACCAATGTCACGTTCAATGAGGATATGGATCTCGCCGCGATCGACGCCAATGTCGTGCCGGTGTTTGGCAGTGTGACAGGCGACAGTGCGGTGCAGGTACAGAAGGTGGCAGGCTCCAACGAGGTGATCTTCAAGACAAGGGAGCTGAACCTGTCGGAGAGGGAACAGCTCAACAGCGCGCTGGCAGAGAGATTCGGTGTCAATGAGGAACTGATCACGGCGGAGACGATCAGCTCCACGATCAGCTCGGAGATGAAGAGCGATGCGGTTGCTGCGGTGATCATCGCGACGGTCTGCATGCTGATCTACATCTGGTTCCGGTTCAAGGATATCCGTTTTGCGGCGAGCTCTGTTGCGGCGCTGGTGCATGATGTGCTTGTCGTACTTGCGTTCTATGCGATCGCAAAGGTGTCTGTCGGCAGTACGTTCATCGCATGCATGCTCACGATCGTAGGGTACTCTATCAATGCGACTATCGTTATCTTTGACCGCATCCGCGAGAACCTGGGCTCGATGCAGAAGAAGGATTCGCTGGAGGAGCTTGTCAACAGGAGTATCAGCCAGACGCTCTCGAGAAGTATCTTCACGTCGCTGACGACCTTCGTCATGGTGGCGGCGCTGTATGTGCTCGGCGTGACTTCGATCAAGGAGTTTGCCCTGCCGCTCATGGTAGGTATCGTGTGTGGTACGTATTCTTCCGTGTGCATCACGGGGGCGCTCTGGTATGTGCTGCGGACAAAGATCAAAAAAGCATAAGAGGCATAAAGAGGTTTCCGGGGCTGCAGCTTCTATGCTGCAGCCTTTTGTGGTGTATACTGTTTTGGGATGAAATGTAAAAAAGTATATTTGAAAGGGGCAAGGCTATGGAGGAGAGGCAGGATCGGTTTGGGGTCTCGGCGGCTGTCCTCAAATGGATCGCAGTGGTGACGATGGTGATCGACCATTTTGCGGCGGCTGTATACTGGCAGATGGCAGACAGCAGTTATGATGTCTATTTTGTCATGCGGAAGGTGGGAAGGATCGCATTTCCGATCTACTGCTTTCTGCTTGTGGAGGGCTTTTATCATACCAGGAATGCGGCGAAGTATCTGCGAAACTGTTTTCTGTTCGCACTGTTGTCAGAGATCCCGTTTGATATGGCGATCTTCGGGTGCGTAGTTTATCCGCAGGGACAGAATGTGTATTTTACGCTCTGCGTCGGGCTGGGGGCACTGATCCTTTTAGACCGGTACCGGGCGAGGCATGAGACCAGATATGTGCTGCTGAGACTGCTCATCATTGCGGCGGCAGCATATGTGGGCGAGGTGCTTGACGTGGATTATCACTGGAAGGGTGTACTGTTCATCATACTGTTTTACTATGTCAGGAACGCGCAGGAGTGGATCCGGAATCTTGCGGTGATCTTCGCGTTTGCGTACGAAGTGACAGCGCCGCTTGCGGTGATACCGATACACTTCTATAATGGAAAGCGCGGCAGGCAGATGAAGTATCTGTTCTATGCGATCTATCCGGTGCATCTTTTGATATTCGGGTTGATCCGGTTTTATTTGATGGGAGAAGGGTGAAGATGTATACATATGAAATCAATGCGGGTTACAGTGCTATGGATGCGTCGCTGCGCATGACAGTGCCCGCGATACTGGACTGTTTTCAGGACGCGGCGATCTTTGAGGCGGAGAACGGGCGGATCACTGTGGAGTATCTCTATGACAGGCATATCGTGTGGGTCCTTAGTTCATGGCAGATCGTGATCGACAGGCGTCCGAAGCTGAATGAGCGGATCAGGGTCTCGACGTCGCCTTATGATTTCAGGGGATTTCTGGGTTATCGAAACTTTTCACTGACAGGCGGGAAGGGGGACGTGCTCGTGAGGGCGGCATCGATCTGGACGCTGGTGGACACAGAAAAAGGCTGTCCGGTGAGACCTTCACAGGAGATGCAGGACGGGTACGTGCTGGCTCCCAGGCTTGAGATGGAGTATGCCCCGAGAAAGATCGCACTGCTGGATGACGGGGAAGAGCAGGCGCATTTTAAGATCAGAAAGTATCAGATCGATTCCAATCAGCATATGAACAATGTGGAATATATACGCCTTGCCATGGAGACGCTGCCGGAGAACGCCAGGATCAGGCAGCTGCGGGCAGAATACAAAAAAGCGGCGCACTGTGGCGATGAAGTGACAGCGGTGGTGGCCAGGGCGGAGGACAGGCACCAGGTCGTGCTGAGAGATCTGGCGGGAGGCGTCTATGCGGTAGTTGAGTTCACGGTGGCAGACCCGGCCTTTAAAGACCTTTAAATATAGAAATAGGAAAGTAGGATTGTATGAGTAAATGGATGGTAGCGGCAAAGAGGGCTGATTTTGATGCGATCGCCCGAAAATATCAGGTCAGCCCGGTACTCGCACGCATTATCAGAAACAGGGATGTGGTGGGGGATGAGGAGATCGACAGGTTTCTGAACGGTACCCGGGCGGACCTGTATGCGCCGGGGCTTTTAAAGGATATGGACAAGGCGGTGGATATCCTGCTGCGGAAGATCGCAGAAGGAAAACAGATCCGGATCATAGGGGACTATGATATCGATGGGATCTGTTCTACATATATTCTGTGCAGAGGACTGACAGCGTGCGGCGCACAGGTGGATACCGCGATCCCGCACAGGATACGCGACGGGTACGGCCTGAACGAACACCTGATTCTGGAGGCACATGATGCGGGAACTGACACGGTGCTCACCTGCGACAATGGTATCGCCGCATTTGATCAGATCGCGTTTGCGAATGAGCTGGGAATGACTGTGGTCGTGACAGACCACCACGAGGTTCCCTATGATGACATTGGCGGAGTGCGGTGGTATCGGGTGCCGAGGGCGGACGCGGTGGTTGATCCCAAGCAGGAGGACTGCGGCTACCCGTTTCCTGAGATCTGCGGCGCTGTTGTGGCGTACAAGCTTGTCCTGGCGCTGGTCGCTGAGAGAGAGCACACAGAGTGGCGTGATGTGATGGAGTCTGAGCTTGGGCTGGAGCTGCTGGAGTTTGCGGCATTTGCGACGATCGGCGACGTGATGGAGCTGCGCGGTGAGAACCGTGTGATCGTCAAGAGCGGGCTGGAGCTGATGGCACACACGCGCAATATTGGCTTGAAGGCTCTGATGCAGGCGACGGAGACGAGGCCTGAGAACATCAAGCCGTACACGATCGGTTTTGTGCTCGGCCCCTGTCTGAATGCCACGGGAAGGCTGGACACGGCGGCGAACGCGCTGGAACTGTTCCAGACCACGGATCGGGGCAGGGCCGCGGTGCTTGCCGGCGATCTGAAGGCGATGAACGACAGCAGAAAGGAGCTCACGCGAAAAGGTGTGGACGAGGGCGTAGCGCAGATCGAGAACAGCGGACTGATGCAGGACAGGGTGCTTGTCGTGTATCTGCCCGACGTGCACGAGAGCCTCGCAGGCATCATCGCCGGCAGGATCCGCGAGAAGTACGGGAAGCCGGCCTTTGTACTCACGAGGGCGGAGGAGGGTGTCAAAGGTTCCGGGCGCTCGATCGAGGCGTTTCATATGTATGACGAACTGACGAAGTGCAAGGATCTCTTTACGAAATATGGGGGACACAAGCTTGCAGCCGGCCTGTCTCTTGCGGAGGAGGATGTGGACGAGCTGCGGCGCAGGCTCAACGAGAACTGCCAGCTCACCGACGAGGATTTTGAGGAGAAGGTGCTGATCGACGTGCCGATGCCGATGGCATATGCAAGCCTTGATTTTGTCGCGGAGCTTGAGCGGCTTGAACCCTTTGGAAACGGCAATCCCAAGCCGCAGTTTGCACAGAAAAATGTCCGTTTTCTCAGCGGGAGGGTGCTCGGCGCAAACCACAATGTAGGAAAGTACACGGTGGCGGATGAGGACGGCAGGAGGTATGAGCTGATCTATTTTGGCGATATCGAGGGATTTCATGCATATATCGCGGCAAAATACGGCGATGAGGCACTTGGCAGGCTGTACCGCACAGGCGCAGGGGAGCGTGCCGCCGCGCAGTCAGAGCCGATCGTGCTGTCGGTGGTCTACTATCCGGATGTGAATAAATTCCGCGGAAATGTTTCCCTGCAGATGGTCATGAAATATTACCAGTAGAGGCAGATTATGGAATGCTGAGAATGGATTTATCGTTTGTTAAGAAAAATAATCTTATTTTTATGATTTGAACACATTTCTGACACAATTATTGGATATAGTAATATACAGATAGTTGAAACACTCACTATCTCCCCCCTCATAAGAAAATATGCGATAAGAGCCAGGTTTTCCTGGCTCTTATTGTGTATGATCCAAAAAGTAAATTCCGGGCATGCTTTTCTTGATAAAACGCAGGGGATATGGTATTCTTTAGGATAGGGTCTGCGGGATCTGAATATATTATCAGTAAGGGAATATCGGAAAAAACAGGCAAAGGGGCGAGTGAGTGATATGTATCAGTGCAGGGATCTGCTAAGAGGTTTTGGATACGAGTGTATTAAGGGGAGTACAGACGTTGCGGTATCCGAGGTGGTGAACGACTCCAGAAGGATTACAGAAGGATGTCTTTTCATATGTATACAGGGGGCAAAGTTTGACGGGCACACAGCTGCGGCAGAGGCGGTGCAGAAAGGTGCGGCGGTACTGGTGGTCAGCCGCGCGGTGGGACTGCCGGACGGTGCGGATGTCACGGTGATCCGGGTCGCGGATACCAGATATGCGATGGCGTTCATATCGGCAAATTTTTTTGGCAATCCGGCGGAGAGCATGAAGATCATCGGTGTGACGGGGACGAAGGGAAAAACGACGACAGCATATTTTGTCAAATACATATTAGAACAGGCAGGCTACAAGGTCGGGCTTGTCGGAACCATCGAGACGATCATAGGGGATAGAGTGATCCCGGCGACGAACACAACGCCGGAGTCCTTCACACTGCAGGAATATTTTAAGGAGATGAAGGAGGCGGGCTGCCAGGTGGTCGTGATGGAGGCATCCTCGCAGGGTTTCAAGATGCACCGGACGCAGGGGTTTGTCTTTGATTACGGCATTTTTACCAATATTGAGCCAGACCACATCGGCCCTGACGAACACGCGTCCTTTGACGAATATCTGGCGTGCAAGGCGATGCTCTTTCGCCAGTGCAGGGTGGGCATCGCCAATTGTGACGACAGGCACTGGCAGCAGGTGACCAAAGGGCATACCTGTACGCTGGAGACGTATGGATTTGATGAGCGCGCAGACCTGCGCGGAAGTGATCTGAGGCTTGTGACAGGCGCGGGTTTTCTGGGGATCGATTTCAGAGTATCGGGGCTGCTCGATCTGGAGATCGAGACAGATATACCGGGAAAGTTCAGTGCCTACAATGCGCTGACGGCTGTCGCGATCTGCAGGCATTTCGGCGTGAAGGCGGAGGATATCAAAAAAGCGCTTCTGGGTGCGAAGGTGAAGGGCAGGATCGAGATGGTAAAGGTGTCGGATGAGTTCACACTGATGATCGATTATGCGCACAATGCCATGGCGCTAGAGAGCCTGCTCACCACGCTCAGGGAATATCAGCCCGGTCGTCTGGTATGCCTGTTTGGCTGCGGGGGGAACCGTTCGAAGCTCCGGCGCTATGAGATGGGTGAGGTGAGCGGCAGACTTGCGGATTTTACGATCATTACGTCGGACAATCCGCGGTTTGAGGAGCCGCAGGACATCATAGAGGATATCAAGACCGGCATCGGCAGGACGGATGGAAAATATATCGAGATCTGCGACCGCAGGGAAGCGATCAGGTACGCGGTCACACATGGACAGAAGGGGGATATCATCGTGCTTGCCGGAAAGGGGCATGAGGATTATCAGGAGATCAGGGGTGTGAAGTATCCGATGGATGAGCGTGTGATCATTCAGGAAATACTGGATGAGCTGGAATAAAGGAACAGGGCGATGACAGGCAGATTTGCGAATATTATAGTGGATATCTCCCATGAAAAGGTTGACAGACCCTTTCAGTACCGCATACCGGATGCGCTGCAGGGAGAACTCGGGGTCGGAATGACAGTGATGATCCCTTTTGGCCCCGGAAACAAGCGGATCAAGGGATATGTGATGGAGATCACGGACAGGAATGATTACGATGAGGAGAAGCTCAAGGCAGTGGATTCTATCGTGAAGAACAGCATCAGCGCTCAGAACGATTCGATCAGACTGGCGTGGTGGATCAAGGAAAATTATGGTTCCACGATGATCGCTGCGCTCAAGACCGTATTGCCGGTGAAGAAAAAGATCAGGCAGGCTGTCAGAAAGACGATCGTCTGCAGGGTCGATGCGGATGCGGCATTACAGAGGGCGGAGGAATTTGAGTCAAAGCGCCAGAGGGCGAAGGCGCGGCTCATGCGGGAGCTCGCAGGGCAGCCGGCACTGCCGCAGCCGCTTGTCACAGGGAAGCTGAATGTCTCGGCACAGACGATACAGTCGCTGGAGAAGGCAGGACTGATCGAGGTCCGGTCAGAAGATGTCTGCAGAAGTGCGCTGCCGGGAAACCTGTCTGTTTCCAATACAAACGGATGGCAGAAGAAGGCAAAACAACAACTGTCTGAGGCTCAGGGCAGGATCGTGGACAGCATTGCCGCTGATTATAGGGCGGGCATCCGTCAGACATATCTGATCCATGGTGTGACGGGGAGCGGGAAGACAGAAGTCTATATGGAGCTGATCGAACGGATCATAGCGGAGGGAAGACAGGCGGTCATGCTGATACCGGAGATCGCGCTCACCTACCAGACGCTTGTGCGGTTTTACCAGCGTTTTGGAGACCGGGTGTCGGTGATGAACTCGCGGCTCTCGGCGGGGGAGCGCTACGACCAGTATGAGCGTGCGGCAAGGGGCGACATCGATATCATGATCGGTCCGCGCTCTGCGTTGTTTGTACCGTTTGAGCGGCTGGGACTCGTGATCATGGACGAGGAACATGAAGGCAGCTACAAGAGCGAGAGCATGCCAAAATACCATGCGCGGGAGGTGGCAGGCGAGCTCTGCCGCATGAAGGAGGCCAGTCTGGTGCTGGGTTCCGCCACACCGTCGATCGAGTCCTATTACAGAGCGAAAAAGGGCGAGATCAGGATGTTCGTGCTGAAGGAAAGGCTCGCGGGCGGGCAGCTTCCAAAGGTGTATGTGGAAGACCTGAGGAGTGAGCTGAAAAGCGGGAACCGCTCGATATTCAGCAGGAGACTCTATCGATTGATCGATGACCGGCTGAAAAAGGGCGAGCAGACAATGCTCTTCATCAATCGGAGAGGCTATGCTGGTTTCGTGTCGTGCCGCTCGTGCGGCCATGTCATGAAATGCCCGCACTGTGATGTCTCTCTTTCGGAGCACACGGACCGTTATCGGAAGGCCAGCAGGCTGGTCTGTCATTACTGCGGCTATGAGACGCCGGGAGTCATGAGCTGTCCGAAGTGCGGTTCGAAGTATATTCTGGGCTTCAGGGCAGGGACACAGCAGATCGAGGAGATCCTGCACAGGGAGTTTCCGGCGGCGCGCGTGCTCCGGATGGATGCGGACACGACCAGGAACAAGGACAGCTATGAAAAGATCCTGTCGCAGTTTGCCGACGGGGAGGCGGATATCCTCGTGGGAACGCAGATGATCGTCAAGGGACATGATTTTGCCAGGGTCACACTGGTGGGGATCCTGGCGGCGGACATGTCCCTGCATGCCGGTGATTACAGGGCAGGCGAGCGGACCTTTCAGCTGCTCACACAGGCGGCCGGGAGGGCGGGCAGAGGGGTGCTTGAGGGGGAGGTTGTCATACAGACCTACCAGCCTGAGCACTATGCTGTCGTCCACGCTGCCAGCCAGGATTATGAGGGATTTTATGAGGAGGAGATCTCCTACCGCGACCTGATGGCGTATCCGCCGGCGGCACACATGATGGCGGTGCTCGTGCTCTCCGGGGATGCGCTGACCGGAGCGGAGCGCGCGCGGGAGCTCGCAGAGCAGGCAAAGCGGCAGTCCGGCGACCGGCAGCTGGCAGTGATCGGACCGACGGAGGCTTTGATCGGAAAGATCAGTGATGTGTACCGGTATGTCTTCTATATCAAGCACCGGGATTATCAGGTGCTGACCGGGATCAAGGATATGCTGGAGCAGATGATCCGGGCAAGGCAGTGGAATGCGGACAGTGTACAGTTTGATTTTGATCCGATGAATCATTACTGATGCATCCGGAATAAATACATGAAAAGAATCATATGGAAAGGTGAGGGAAACGATATGGCAATCAGAACGATCAGAGAGATGGGAGATCCTGTATTAAATAAGATTTCAAAGGAAGTGAAGGAGATCACGCCGAGGGTGCAGGATCTGATCGACGATATGTATGAGACGATGTATGAGGCGAACGGTGTCGGGCTTGCCGCAGTGCAGGTGGGGGTGTTAAAGAGGATCGTCGTGATCGACACGACAGGTGACGATCCATTGCTGCTCATCAATCCGCGCGTTGTGGAGGTCAGCGGGGAGCAGACCGGAAATGAGGCATGTCTGAGCGTGCCCGGAAAAACAGGCTCGGTGACGAGACCAAACTATGTCAGGGTGGTCGCGCAGGACGAGGAACTGCACGAGTTTGAGGTCGAGGGGGAGGAGCTTCTGGCGAGAGCGCTCATCCATGAGATCGAACATCTGGACGGTCATCTGTTCGTCGAAAAAGTGGACGGCCCGCTCATGGATGTGGAAATGGTGGAGGATGAAGACTGATCATGAAAATCGTTTATATGGGATTTTGGCAAAAAACATATAATTCGATATAACAGCATATAATTCCATAAAACTTCACAAGAACAAGGTTTGCAAGGTTTATAAGAATCATATAAATTGATATATTTCTATATAAGTCAATGGCAAATTGGTGTAGTAATGGTGTAGAAACAAAAGAGTTTGATATGAACATGAATCCCCATAACTAAATATGTTAGGACATCAGCATAAGTCCTTTATCAGTTGTAGAAATATGATTGATAGAGGGCTTATTTTGATGCCTTAAAATATCATGATAACATAAAACAAATCATACGAAAAAACGAGGAGGATATCAATGGAGATAATCAATTTTGAAGACGCAAAATTAGGAAGACAGTCAAAAGTAAGGAAGCAATCAAAAACAAGGAAACAATCAAATGTGAGAACTCGATCAAAAGTAAGAAAACAAAAGGTTACAAAACCTTCACCAGAGACAAACAATGGCGTATCAGAACTACAAAGGCAGTACCGAGAGCTTGCCCAGTTCTATAACCAGTGGTATGACGAGCATGTGATCGGGCAGGATAAAGATGGGAGATGGATATATAAAGATTAATAGAATCCTTAGTGATATAAGTCTTGTATGTCATATTTTCGGTAAGGCTTACAGGGCTTATTTTAATGCCTAAAATTATATGGTAATAAACTTTATACATGCAACGTTAAAACGTCTGTACAAGCCTTACAGTGCCTTACAGGGGCATTATAAAGACAGATTGCACAGTAACTTAAAATAACGATTTCATTGTGACAAATTCTAAAATTAGACAGGAGGACAAATACATGTACGGCAGAGTGACTAAATATTTCACAGACAGAGGATATGGCTTCATACGTAGCGAGGATAACAATTCATATTTCGTACATCATTCACAGCTAAAAGGTGAACACATTGACAGAGGATATTATGTATCCTTCAAACCATACAAAACTGACAGGAGTGATTTCAATGCAGGTGATATAGCTGTGATCGAAGTACCAGACAAACAATCAAATAGTACAGTAAAGAAGAAATCCAAACAACATATTTCATCTAAGTCATCTAAGCATAAATCATGTAATGCTGACAAAGTTATCAGACCGGACAAGGAGTTTAAGAAGTTCATCAAAAAATTTATGGAAGAAAAGGAGACAAACACAAATGACAATCAGAAACATGAAAGATCTTGAAAAAGCATTACAGCCAGTGATGTTAGGAATGGTAGATGAATTAGCAGAACGAGTATACGAAACATTAAATTATTTTCTACAAGAGTACTATAACACTTGTGAGTAAAAAGTTTGCGCTGCTTAAGAAGCCCGTGAACCCCAGTAGGTTC